>Ga0070707_100002744_pt1 | contig 16757 bp, 14 predicted proteins | sample KBSK5502metaG_FD_65468 | JGI IMG/M metagenome (GOLD analysis project Ga0070707, IMG submission 65468) | Corn, switchgrass and miscanthus rhizosphere microbial communities from Kellogg Biological Station, Michigan, USA - KBS K5-50-2 metaG | ecosystem: Host-associated > Plants > Roots >... | reverse complement strand
AGCGCCTCGATCAGCCGGAACACCCGCTTGGCCTGATCCTCGTCCAGCGGGACCTCGACCGCGGGCAGGAACGCCACCTCGGCGGAGTCGTACTCGAGCCCGGCGTCTGTCACCGCGGTGCGCACCGTCACCAGGTCACCTGGCTCGCTGGTCACCTCGAAGGACTCGCCGATGTCCTCGACGTCCTCGGCGCCGGCGTCCAGCACCGCGGCCAGCACGTCGTCCTCGGTCACCGTGCCCGACTTGGCCACGATGACCACGCCCTTGCGGTGGAACAGGTAGGAGACCGAGCCGGGGTCGGCCATGGTTCCGCCGTTGCGGGTGAGCGCGGTCCGCACATCGGCCGCGGCCCGGTTGCGGTTGTCGGTCAGGCACTCCACCAGCACCGCGACGCCGCCGGGGGCGTACCCCTCGTAGGTGATCGCCTCGTAGGCCGCGCCGCCGCCTTCCGCCCCGGAGCCACGGCGGATGGCCCGGTCGATGTTCTCGTTCGGCACCGAGCTCTTCTTGGCCTTCTGCACCGCGTCATAGAGGGTGGGATTGCCCGCTGGATCGCTGCCGCCGGTCCGCGCCGCCACCTCGACGTTCTTGATCAGCTTGGCGAACAGCTTGCCGCGGCGCGCATCCACGGCCGCCTTCTTGTGCTTGGTCGTCGCCCACTTGGAGTGGCCACTCATGTCCGTTCCCTCACCATGTCAACGAAGTACCCGTGGATGCGCAGGTCGCCAGTCAACTCGGGATGAAAGGAGGTGGCAAGCAGCGGACCCTGCCGGACCGCGACGATCCTACCGGTGACTCGCTCGGCGCCGAGTACGGTCACCTGCCCGCTGACCGCTTCCACCCAGGGCGCTCTGATAAATACGGCACGAAACGGAGGATCCGGGGGGCTCGCGATCCCGTCCAGGCAGATGTCGCTCTCGAATGAGTCGACCTGCCGGCCGAACGCGTTGCGCCGCACCGTCATCCCGATACCGCCAAGGGTTTCCTGGCCCTCGACCCCGTCGAGCAGCCGGTCGGCCAGCATGATCATCCCGGCGCAGGAGCCGAACGCCGGCATCCCGCCGGACAGCCGTTTGCGCAGTGGTTCGGCGATGTCGAAGGCCGTGGCGAGCTTCCATATCGTGGTGGACTCACCGCCGGGGATCACCAGGCCGTCCACGGCCGCGAGCTCCTCTGGCCGGCGTACACGGACCGGCGCGGCGCCCGCCTGCGTCAGCGCCCGCAGGTGCTCCGCGACGTCTCCCTGCAGCGCGAGAACCCCGACGACCGGTGCCGACCCCACCGAGAACCTCCGTAACTCGTTCCACCCTGACATCGAGGGTAGTAGCGACAGCCAACCCCGCCGGAACGCTGCCGCCCGGGCCAGGTATTCCTGGCCACGGGCCGGTCCCGGCGGCCCTTCGCGCGGATCGGCCGCCGGCCCGGACCGGACCGCGGCGCTGCTGGCCTGGGCGGGGGCTCCGTGGGCGCGGGCGGCGGGCCGCTAGGCCTGTTCGGCGGGGGGCCCGGACGGCGCGGGCGGCTCCTCGCCGCCGGCCGGTGGCTTGCGCCGCGCCCCGCTGGCCGGCGTCCGCGGGGCGGCGGATGGTTTCCCGGCTCCGCCGGCCGCCGGTTTGCGCGCCCGGGCCGCCGGCGTCCGCATCTCGGCCAGCAGGTTCTCTATCGCGCTGAGCCGCCCGGCGATCTCATCCAGGCGGCTCATCACCTCGCGCAGCCTGACCGGGCGCTCGACCGGCATCCGCCCTACCGACACCCGCCGGGGTTCCTCGCCCGGCGCCGCCCGGGTGGTCATCAGGACCTGGGCCAGCACCCTGTCCGTGCTCGCGCCCAGCCGGTCCAGGACCTGGACGCCGACGCCCTCACCCTCGCGGGCCAGGCCCAGCAGGATGTGCTCGGTGCCGATGTAGCTGTCCCCGAGCCGCTGCGCCTCACGAAGCGAGAGTTCGAGCACCTTCTTGCTGCGCGGGGTGAACGGCATATGGCCGGCCGGCTGGCCGGTACCCTCCCCGATCATCTCCGCCACCAGCTCCCTGGCCGCGTCCGGGCTGATATCGAGGGTGGCGAGGGCCTGCGCCGCCAGCCCCTCGCCCTCGGCGAGCAGGCCGAGCAGGATGTGCTCGGTGCCGATGTACCCGTGGCCGAGCCCCCGGGCTTCCTCCTGGGCCAGGACGACCACACGCCGCGCCTGGTCGGTGAACCGTTCGAACATCTCCGCACTCCCAGGGATTGCTTGGGGGCGGTCCAGGAGGCCTGACAGCCAGCGGGAAGCCGCCGTGCTTTACCAGCCGCGCCCCGCGTAGCGCTCGGCCGGCGCGAGGGTATCGGTGCTGATGCCGACCATGGCCTCACCGAGGCCGCGCGACACCTTGGCGACCACATCGGGGTCGTCGTGGAACGTTGTTGCCTTGACGATGGCGGCGGCGCGGCGGGCCGGGTCGCCCGACTTGAAGATGCCCGAGCCCACGAACACGCCCTCGGCACCGAGCTGCATCATCAGCGCGGCGTCCGCGGGGGTGGCGATGCCGCCGGCGGTGAAGAGCACGACGGGCAGCCTGCCCGCGCCGGCCACCTCGGCGACCAGCTCGTAGGGCGCCTGGAGCTCCTTCGCGGCGGCGAAGAGCTCCTCGTCACGCAGGGCCCCCAGGCGCCGGATGTCGCCGGCGATCTGCCGCATGTGGCGGGTGGCCTCCACCACGTTGCCGGTCCCCGCCTCACCCTTGGACCTGATCATCGCGGCGCCCTCGGCGATGCGGCGCAGCGCCTCCCCCAGGTTGGTAGCGCCGCATACGAACGGCACGGTGAACGCCCACTTGTCCACGTGGTGCGCCTCGTCCGCGGGGGTGAGCACCTCGGATTCGTCGATGTAGTCCACCCCGATCGCCTGCAGCACCTGCGCCTCGGCGAAGTGGCCGATCCGGCATTTGGCCATCACGGGGATCGAGACCGCGCCGATGATCTGGTCGATCATGTCCGGGTCGCTCATCCGGGCGACCCCGCCCTGGGCCCGTATGTCGGCGGGCACCCGCTCCAGCGCCATGACCGCGACGGCGCCCGCGTCCTCGGCGATCTTCGCCTGCTCCGGCGTGACCACATCCATGATCACGCCGCCCTTGAGCATGTCGGCCATCCCGCGCTTGACGCGCGCCGTCCCGGTCTGCGGGACGGTCCCCGACGCCGAACCGGTCCCGATCATCACGCTCTGCCTGACCGGGGCGTTCCCCGTGGCGTCACCGGCATGGCCCGCGCTGGGCCGGCTGGCCTGGTTTCCAGGACTGGCTGCGGAACTGGTGGCTGGCACGATGAACCTCACTCGATTGCTCGCACGGTCCCTCCATGGTAGGCGCTCCCGCCGAACTCGCACCGCGCCCCTCACACCGGCCCAGTCAGCCGCCTGGCTCTCACCAGGCCCAGCCGGGCCTCTGTCCTCACTGGTCCCGCGGATCCCCGGGGGCCCTCAGCCGGCCTGAGCGGATGGCGGGTCGCCCGCCGTGAGGTGCGGCATGTCCGCGCCCCGCCCGGCGGCATCCCCCTCCACCAGGGACTCGTCGATCTCGAAGAACTCAGGCAGGGGGGCACCACCGGCCAGCCGGAGCAGCCGGACCAGCCATCTGCGGCGCGCGGCGCGGGTCGCGGCGACCGCGTCGTTGTAGAACTTGCGGGCCAGGAACACCTGGTGGGCGGCGGCCTCCAGTTCGGCGAGCGCCTCGTCCCCGGCGGGCCGCGCGGCCAGGTCGGCGCGGAACCCCGGCTGGGCGAGCGCCGCCCGCAGGGCGCGGGTGAGATCGCTTTCCGCCCGTTCGTTGGGCTCGCCCGCGGCTCTCGCGTCGTGGGCTGCCCCGGCGATCAGCAGGCTCGTCGCCGGGTCGAGCAGGCCGCTGGCGGCCAGCTCCACCGAGATGGAACTGCGCCGGACCAGCGCCGCGTCGAGCGCGGCCCGCGCCGCCTCCACCCGGGCGTGCAGCCGGTCCAGCCGCCCGGCGCGCCAGGAGACGTACACGCCGACCAGGATCGCGGCGATGATGATCAGGATCACGCTGGTCAGCACGGCCAAGGCTCCGTGACGAAGGAACGGGGCCTTGAGCCATCGGGGGGTTCCAGGGGGGTCGCTCCCCCAGGCCAGTACCGCGCGCCCTTACCCCGCGCCAGGCTGGCCGGGACCGTCACAAGTTCACCGTGACCTTGCCGACCACCGATGGCACCACGGCCTCGTAGACCTTGACCACGTCACGGGCCACCATCGGCCAGTCGTAGGCCCGTACCGCGTCGGCCGCCGCGGACGACAGCCGCGTCCGCAGCGACGGGTCGTCGAGCAGCCGGCTCGCCGCCGCCGCCAGCGCGGCCGGGTCGCCGGCCGGGAACAGTTCCCCGGCGCGGCCATCGCGCAGCACCAACTGGAACGCGTCCAGGTCGCTGGCGACGATGGGGGCACCTGCGGCCATCGCCTCGATCAGCACGACGCCGAAGCTCTCGCCGCCGGTGTTGGGCGCGCAGAACACGTCCACGGAATGGTAGAACCGTGCCTTGTCCTCCTGGGTCACCTGGCCGAGCAGGATCAGCCGGTCCCTGACCGCCTCGGGCACCTTGGCGCGTACTTCGTCCAGGTCACCCGGCCCGGCCACGAGCAGCCGCAGCCCCGGCCGCCGCGCGGCGAGCAACTCGAACGCGCGCAGCAGCACGTCCAGGCCCTTGCGCGGCTCCTCCATCCGGCCGAGGAAGCCGAGCACCCCGCCCTCGCCGGGCCAGCCGGGCAGCGGGGACGCCTTCTCGTACCGGCTGACCGTCACCCCGTTCGGTATGAGCACCGCGTCGCCGCCCATGTGCTCCACCAGCGTCGTGCGGGCCGCCTCGGACACCGCGATCCAGCCGCTGATCTTCTCCAGGGCGGTCTGCAGCGCCAGGTAGGCGGCGTGCATCACCCGTGAGCGTGGGTTGGCGGTGTGCGCGGTCGCGACGATCGGCCCGTCCGCTACCCAGCAGGCCAGCAGGGACAGGCTCGGTGCGGCGGGCTCGTGCACGTGCAGCACGTCGAACCCGCCCTCCTTGACCCAGCGGCGGACCCGGGCCGCGGACAGCGGGCCGAACGCCAGCCGCGCCACGGACCCGTTGTACGGAACCGGCACCGCGCGGCCGGCGGGCACCACGTAACCAGGGAGCGGGGTGTCGTCGTCGGCCGGGGAAATGACAGAGACCTCGTGCCCCAGGCCGATGAGGGCCTCCGCCAGATCCTTGACGTGCTCCTGCACCCCGCCGGGCACGTCCCAGGTGTACGGGCAGACCATGCCGATTCTCATAGCCCGCTCCCGCCCTCGCCCGCGTCGGCACCGTCGGCCAGGCCGCCCAGCGTGGCGCCGCCCGCCTGGCCGTTGAGCGCCGCCCGGTCCGCCCGGCTCCGCGCCCCGGGCACATCGGCGGCATCGGCCACGGTGCCCCCAGCGCCCTCAGCATCCTCCGTATCCTCCGCGGCCCGCGCCGTCGCCTGTGCCGCGGCGAGGCGGCCAAGGTCCAGGTCGGCGGAAAACACCCGCTGGAGCATGTGCCAGTCCTCCGGGTGCTCGGCGATCCCGGCTTCAAAGACCCGCGCCACCTGCTGGGTCATCGCGGCGACCTTCTCGCGCCGGGTGCCATCCTCGGGCACAGGGATCTCCTCGTGGATGTGCGCGCCCCAGTACGGCCCGTCGAACCACAGCGTGACCGGCATCAGCGCGGCGCCGGTCTGCACCGCCAGCGCCGCGGCACCGCCCATCATGTGCGCCTTCTCGCCGAAGAAGTCGACCTCGATGCCGCCGCCGGTGATGTCCCGGTCGGCGGGCAGGCAGACCAGGCCGCCCGCGCGCAACCGCTGTGCGAGGACCCCGAACCGCTGCACACCGCCGGTCGCGGGGAGCACCTCGAACCCGAGGCCTTCCCGGAAAGCGAAGAACCGCCGGGCCAGCGACTCGGGCTTGAGCCGCTCGGCCACGGTGGTGAGCCTGGGCACGCCGCGGGCGATGATCCACGCTCCGGCCTGGTCCCAGTTGCCCATGTGCGGCAGCGGCAGCACCGCCCCGCGCCCGGAGGCGAGGGCCGCGTGAATCCGCTCCTCGCCGATGCAGTGCATGTCGTCGACGAGCCGCTCGGCGCTGATCACCGGCAGCCGGAACACCTCGAACCAGTACCGGGCGTAAGAGTGCATGCCCGCGCGGGACAGGGCCCTGAGCTCCTTGCCGGACGGCTCCGGCCCGATGACCCGGCGCAGGTTCGCCTCGAGCAGCTGGACCCCGGGCCCCTGCCGCCGCCAGGCGATCTCGCCCGCCTGCTGGAACGCCCACCGCCCCCACGACTCGGGCATGCGGCAGACCAGCCACCAGGCGGTGGCGTACGACGCGGCGGTCACGCGGCCCTTCAGCGCGGACAGCACGTTGCTCATCGCTGTGCTCCGGTGTTCACGATGGTGCTCCGGTGTTCATGATGGCGCTCCGGCCCGGGCGTCATACGGCGGTTCACCACCATCGTCCCGCCACGAATCCCCGGCCGGAACGGGGGGTGCCGGCCGGCCGGCCGCCGCGCGCCTTACTGCATCCACCCGCTGACCGAAGGTCACCGTAGACAGGACAGCGAGTACCCAGAACCCGATGGCGAGCACGTACGGCACGCCGAGCCCGGTGAGCCCGGCCGCGACCAGGGTGATCAGAAGCCGCTCGGTGCGCTCCGCGATACCCACGTTGCAGGGGATGCCCAGCCCCTCGGCCCGCGCCTTCGCGTACGACACCATCATGCCCATGACCAGGCAGAACAGCGCGACCCAGGCCAGCGCGTCCTGCCCGGTCCTGACCAGCCAGATGGTGAGGCCGGCGAAGACCGCCGCGTCGCTGATCCGGTCCAGGGTCGAGTCAAGGAACGCACCCCACGCGCCGCTGGTGCCCTTGACCCTGGCCAGCAGCCCGTCGAGCATGTCGCCCAGGACGAAGCCCGTGCACACCAAGGTCCCGGCGAACAGGTGGCCGGTGGGAAACAGCCACAGCGCGCCCGCGGTCATCCCGACGGTGCCGGTGATCGTCAGCGCGTTGGGCGTCACCGGGGTGCGCGCCAGGGCGTCGGCGACCGGGGTCAGCAGGCGGGACAGGGCAGGCCGCAGCACGTTCAGCATGGCCGTCCCACCCTACTGGCGCCGGGACGGGCCGGGCGATTCTGGCCGAGGGCTTGTGGTGCGGTAGCCAAGGGGTAAAGGCTGACCGTAGTGCAATCGAACTGGGCCACCAGCCGAACAGGCGGTAACGGGCGACAGGCCACAGCAGCCGAATAGACCAGCAGGAGGCGATGATGACAGACAGGAGAGGATCGACAGCAACGGGCGGTGCGGCACCGGCCGACCAGCCTGGCGGTGTGCGCAACGTCGTGCTGGTCGGCCATTCCGGTTCAGGCAAGACAACCCTGGTCGAGGCGCTGCTGAGCGCGACCGGCACCATCCAGCGGATGGGCCGGGTGGAGGACGGCACGACCGTCAGCGACTTCGACGAGGTGGAGATCAGGCAGCAGCGCTCGGTCAACCTCACCGTCGCCCCGCTCACCCACTCCGGGGTCAAGGTGAACCTCCTGGATACCCCCGGTTACGCCGACTTCACCGGCGACCTGAGGGCCGGGCTCCGTGCGGCGGACGCGGCCCTCTTCGCTGTCTCCGCCACCGAGGGCGTGGACGGCCTGACCAGGATGCTGTGGGACGAGTGTGCCGCGGTGGGGATGCCCCGCGCCGTGGTCATCACGAAGATCGACCACCAGCGGGGCGACTTCGAGCAGGCCCTGGCCGCGTGCCGGGCCGCCTTCGGCGACGCGGTGGCGCCGCTGTACCTGCCTGTGGGCGGCGCGGGCACCGGCCTGCAGGGCCTGATCGGGCTGCTGTCGGGGCGGATGTTCGACTACTCGAGCGGGACCAGGACCGAGCGCGACCCCGACCCGGCGCTCGCGGACCAGGTAGGGGAACTGCGCGGCACGCTGATCGAGGGGATCATCCAGGAGAGTGAAGACGAGAGCCTCATGGACTCCTACCTCTCCGGCGAGGACATCGACCCGAAGAGCCTGATCGACGACCTGGAGACGGCGGTCGCGCGGGGCACCTTCTACCCGGTGCTCGCCGCCTCGGCGCCGCACGGGGTCGGGATGCTGGAGCTTCTTGAGGTCATCACCCAGGCTTTCCCCTCGCCCGAGGAGCACCCGCTGCCCGCCGTCACCTCCGTGGACGGCAAGCCGGTCACCGGGCTGAAGATCGACCCGAACGGCCCGCTGCTGGCCGAGGTGGTCAAGACCACCTCCGACCCGTACGTCGGCCGGGTCAGCCTGGTGCGGGTGTTCTCCGGCACGCTGCGGCCGGACACCGTGGTGCACGTTTCCGGGCACGGAATGGCCGACCGCGGTCACGCCGACCATGACGCCGACGAGCGCGTCGGCGCGCTGACCTCGCCCCTGGGCAAGCAGCAGCGCCCGGTGGCGGCGTGCCCCGCCGGGGACATCTGCGCGGTCGCCAAGCTGACCAGCGCGGAGAGCGGCGACACGCTTTCCAGCAAGGAGCGCCCGCTGCTGATGGAGCCGTGGAACATGCCGGAGCCGCTGCTCCCGGTGGCGATCACGGCGAAGTCCAAGGCGGATGAGGACAAGCTGTCCCAGGCGCTGAGCCGCCTGGTGGCCGAGGACCCGACGCTGCGCATGGAGAACAACCCCGAGACCCACCAGCTGGTGCTCTGGTGCATGGGCGAGGCCCACGCGGACGTGATGCTCGACCGGCTGTCCTCCCGCCACGGGGTCGCGGTGGAGACCGTCGACCTCCGGGTACCGCTGCGGGAGACGGTCGCCGGCAAGGCACAGGGGCTGGGCCGCAACGTCAAGCAAACCGGTGGCCACGGCGAGTTCGGCATCGCGCACATCGAGGTGGAGCCGCTCCCGTCGGGTTCCGGTCTCGAGTTCGTGGACAAGATCGTCGGCGGCGTGGTCCCCCGGCAGTTCATCCCGTCCGTGGAGAAGGGCGTGCGCGCCCAGATGGAGCAGGGGGTGCTGGCCGGGTACCCGATGGTGGACATCAGGGTGACGCTGTTCGACGGCAAGGCACACTCGGTGGACTCCTCCGACATGGCCTTCCAGAAGGCCGGCCGCGCCGCGCTGCGGGACGCGGCGGACAAGGCCAGGGTGTCGCTGCTGGAGCCGGTGGACGAGGTGTCGGTGCTGGTGCCGGACGACTACGTCGGCGCGGTCATGTCGGACCTGTCGTCCCGGCGGGGCCGGGTGCTCGGGACCGAACCGGTCCAGGGCGGGCGGACCCTGGTGAAGGCCGAGATTCCGGAACTGGAGATCATCCGCTACTCCATCGACCTGCGGTCGATGTCCCAGGGCACGGGGTCGTTCAGCCGGTCGTACCTGCGATACGAGCCGCTGCCCTCGCACCTGGCCGACAAGGTCGTGAACTCGGCCAAGGACTGAGGAGCGCTGGCCCGGGGAGGCGGCGGCCGCCGGAACCCCCGCTGGCGCAGGGCGGCCGCACGGGGTCAGCGCGCCTCCTGGGCGGCCCCCCACGCTTCCGCGAGCATCTGCCTGGTCTCGCCGAGGAGCTGGGGCAGTACCTTGACGCCGGCCACGACCGGCATGAAGTTGGTGTCGCCGCCCCACCGGGGCACCACGTGCTGGTGCAGGTGCCCGGCGATGCCCGCGCCCGCCACGCCGCCCATGTTCATGCCGATGTTGAAGCCCTGCGCCCCGGACACGGCGCGCAGTGTGGTCATCGCCAGCTTGGTGTGCCCGGCCAGCTCCGTGGTTTCCGCCTCATCCAGCTCGGTGTAGTCGGCCACGTGCCGGTAGGGGCAGACCATGAGATGGCCGGCGTTGTACGGGTAGAGGTTCAGCACCGTGAACACGGACGTGCCGCGCGCCACGATCAGCCCGTCGGCGTCGGGCAGCTTCGGTGCACGGCAGAACGGGCATTCATCGGGGCTGTCGCTGGTGGCCCGGTTCTCGCCCTTGATGTAGGCCATGCGGTGCGGCATCCACAGCCGCCGGAACCCGTCGGGCTCGCCGGCCCCGTCCTGCTCGAACGGCTCATCCACTACCGGATCAGACATGGTTAGACCCTATTGCCCGCCGGGGCCAGCACTCTTCATACCTGGATGCGGTCGGCGACGGCCCTGACGATCTCGGCCACTGCCTCGTCGATGTCCACGCCGTTCTTCTGCTCCCCGCTGCGGTATCGGAACGAGACCGCCCCGGCGCTGACGTCCTCGTCCCCGGCCAGCAGCATGTACGGCACCTTCTGGCGCTGGGCGTTGCGGATCTTCTTCTGCATCCGGTCGGCGCTGTCGTCGACCTCCACCCGGATCCCGTGCCCGCGCAGCCGGGCCGCCACCTCCTCCAGGTACGGGACGTGCGCGTCGGCGATCGGGATGCCCGTCACCTGCACGGGCGCCAGCCAGGGCGGGAACGCGCCGGCGTAGTGCTCGACCAGGATCCCGAAGAACCGCTCGATGGACCCGAACAGCGCCCGGTGGATCATGATGGGCTCCTGCCGGGTGCCGTCCGCCGCCTGGTACTCCAGGCCGAACCGCTTGGGCTCGTTGTAGTCGAGCTGGATGGTGGACAGCTGCCAGGTGCGGCCGATCGCGTCCTTGGCCTGTACCGAGATCTTCGGCCCGTAGAACGCCGCGCCGCCGGGGTCGGCGACCAGTTCCAGGCCGGACTCCGCGGCGGCCTCGGCGAGCATCTCGGTCGCGTGCGCCCAGTCCTCGTCGCCGCCGACGAACTTCTCCTTCTCGTCGTCCCTGGTGGACAGCTCCAGGTAGAAGTCGGACAGGCCGTAGTCGCGCAGCAGGTCGAGCACGAACTTCAGCAGGCTCTTGAGTTCCGCGCCCACCTGTTCGCGAGTGCAGAAGATGTGCGAGTCGTCCATGGTGAGCCCGCGGACCCGGGTCAGGCCGTGCACCACGCCGGACTTCTCGTACCGGTACACGGTGCCGAACTCGAACAGCCGCAGCGGCAGTTCCCGGTAGGACCGCCCGCGCGACCGGAACACCAGGATGTGGAACGGGCAGTTCATCGGCTTGAGGTAGTACTCCGCGCCCTCCATCTGCATGGGCGGGAACATGTTCTCCTTGAACCAGCCGAGGTGGCCCGAGGTCTCGAACAGCTCGGACTTGGTGATGTGCGGGCTGTTCACGAACTCGTACCCGGCCTCGATGTGCCGCTGGCGCGAGTACTCCTCCATCACCCGCCGGACCGTGCCGCCCTTGGGGTGGAACACCGCCAGGCCGCTGCCGATCTCCGCCGGAAACGAGAACAGGTCAAGCTCGGCGCCGAGCTTGCGGTGGTCACGCCGCTCCGCCTCCGCCAGCAGGTGCAGGTAGTCCTCCTGCGCCTGCCGGGACTCCCACGCGGTGCCGTAGATCCGCTGGAGCTGCGGGTTCTTTTCGCTGCCCCGCCAGTACGCGCCGCCGCTGCGCATCAGCTTGAACGCCGGGATGTGCCGGGTGGTGGGCAGGTGCGGTCCCCGGCACAGGTCCTTCCAGCACAGCTCCCCGCTGCGCGGGTCGGTGTTGTCGTACATGGTCAGCTCACCGCCGCCGACCTCGACCGCCTCTTCGGTGCTGACCTGGGGGGACGACCCCCCAGAGCCCCCCGCGGGATCCGCGCCGCCCTTGAGCCCGACAAGCTCCAGCTTGTACGGCTCCCTGGCCAGCTCGTCGCGCGCCTCACCCTCGCTGACGACCCGGCGGGAGAAGCGCTGGCCCTGCTTGACGATCGCGCGCATGCGCGCCTCGATGCTCTTCAGGTCGTCGGGGCCGAACGGCCGCGGCACGTCGAAGTCGTAGTAGAAGCCGTTCTCGACCGGCGGGCCGATGCCCAGCTTGGCCTGGGGAAAAAGCTCCTGCACGGCCTGCGCCATCACGTGCGCGGTGGAGTGCCGCAGGATGGCCCGGCCGTCCTCGCTGGCGATGTCCACGCCCTCGACCACGTCACCCTCGGCGAGCGGCGCCGCCAGATCCCGCAGAGCGCCGTTGACCCGGGCCGCGATCACGGTGCCGTCGGCGGGCCTTCCGCCGTCCACCTGCAGGGCGTCGCCCGCCGTCGTGCCAGCGTCCACCACGGACTCGCGGCCGGCGAGGGTGATGTGCAGTTGCTGGCGTGACACGGCGGTCTCCTGTGGTCTCGTGAAATGGAAATGGGCGTTGCTGGTCGAAACAAATGCTATCGATGGTCGCGGTGGCACCGTGCGGATTAAGCATGGGGCCTGGGCTGCGGTGATCGAGCCGGTTAAGGTGACCGCGTGAATCACGACCCCGGGACACAGGACACCCAGATGGCGATGCTGGGCGAGGATCTGGTGCTGCTGACGGTGCAGCAGGGCGGCGGCAGGCTGCCGACGCCGAACGTGACCGGCGTCGGGCTGATGGGCGCCGAACTGGTGCGCCTGGCCGCGATCGCCCAGGGCACCGGCGAGGTGGACCTGGCCCAGGCCGCGTTCGGCGGCCTGGCCCACGCGATCGGCCTGGCGGGCAAGCTCTACCCGGGCAGGGACGGCCGGGCCGCGCGCAAGCGCCTCGAAATAGTTGCCGACGGCGACGTCACGGCCCAGCCTGCCGGGCACGCCGCTCATCACGCGGTGCACGCGGCAAGCCACGCCGCGGTCTCGGCCGCCGTCCACTCGGCGACCCACGCGGCGGTGTCCGCGGCGCACAGCTCCGGCGGCGGCCACGGCGGCGGCGGCCACCACTGACCTCGCAGCGGGCCCGGGTTGCGCCAGGTCAGGAATCCAGCCGCTGGATCCGCGCGGCGGCGGCCGCGTGCCGGGCGAGGATCTGGTCGGCGCCGGGCACGGTGAGGGCGCCGTCGCGGACGATCACCCGCCCAGCGGCCACGGTGTGCCGCGCGGCGGTCGGCCCGCAGCGCAGCCAGGCCTCCACCGGGTCGGTGAGCGCCCCGGCGAACGAGATGCCCTCCTGCGGCCAGCACACCAGGTCCCCGGCGGCACCGGCGCTGAGCTGGCCGATCTCCCCGTCCCTGCCGAGGCACCCGGCGCTGCCCCTGGTCCCGATGTCGAGCACCTCCCGCGCGGTCATGCCTGCGGGCCCGAGCCGCTGCCTGCCGAGCGTGTATGCCGCCCGGGCCTCGATCCACAGCGAGGAAGTGTCGGACGAGGAGGACCCGTCGCAGCCGAGCCCGACCGGGCTGCCGGCCGCCCGCAACTCGCGTACCGGCGCGAAACCGCCGCCGGCCAGCAGCATGTTCGAGCTGGGGCAGTGCGCCACCCCGACGCCCGCCGCGCCGAGCCTGGCCGCCTCCGCCTGGTTGGGGTAGACGCAGTGCGCCACCCAGGACCGCGCGGTCAGCCAGCCGACCTCCTCGTACTGCTCGACCGGCCGGCGGCCGAAGTGCTCCAGGCAGTAGCTGTCCTCGTCGGGGTCCTCGGCCAGGTGGGTGTGCAGCCGCACGTCGAGGCGCTCGGCCAGTTCCGCGGTGCGCCGCATGAGGTCAGGGCTGACGCTGAACGGTGAGCACGGGGCCAGCGCGATCCGCACCATGGCCCCCCACGAGGGGTCGTGGTGCGCGGCGACCAGGCGCTCGCAGTCGGCGAGGACCTCGTCGTCGTCTTGCACCACCGAATCCGGGGGCAGCCCGCCGTCCTTGGCCGAGATCGTCATGGAGCCGCGGGTCGGGTGGAACCGCAGGCCCACCTCGCGCGCCGCGGCGATCTCCGCCGACCACAGGTCGCCGCCCCCGGCCGGGGCCACATACAGATGATCCGTGCTGGTGGTGCATCCGCCGAGAGCCAGTTCGGCCAGTGCCACCCAGGCGGACAGGTACGCCGCTTCCTCGTCCACGCCCGCCCACAGCGGGTACAGGCCGGACAGCCACTGGAACAAGGTGCCGTTCACCGTGGGCGCGTAGGACCTGGTCAGGTTCTGGTACATGTGGTGATGGGTGTTGATCAGGCCCGGCGTGACCAGGCACCCGGAGGCGTCCAGCGTCTCCCGCGCCGTCGGCCGTGGGTCGCCCGCGCCGCCCACCGCGCTGATCAGCCCGCCGGTGACGGCGACCCAGCCGCCGGCCAGTTCCCGCCGCTCCGCGTCGCAGGTGGCGACGAGCTTGGCGCCGGTGACCACCAGGTCGGCACCGGGCTCCGGGGTCACCACTGGTGCTCCGGGTCACCCTCGGGGGCATCCGCCCTGGACACCGTCCCCTCGATCAGCCCGTAAGGCCGGTCCGCGGCGTAGAAGACCTCACCGGGGTTGTCGCGGCCGAACGGGGCCAGGTCCACGAGGAAGTGGTGCTTGTTCGGCAGGGCGAGGCGGACCTCGCACACCTCGGGCCTGGCCGTGAGCACGGCCTGGCCCATGGCGTACAGGGTCTGCTGCAGCGACAGGCTGTGGGTGACGGCGAACGCCTCCGCCAGTGCTGTCCGCGCGCCACGGAAGCATTCCGCCCAGTCGGCCTCTGCCGCTGCCAGACGCCACCCCGCGGCGACCGCCGTCGCGAGGATGCGGTCGTCCGTGGGTGCCAGGGTGGTGTAGGGGTCCTTCAGGAAGCCGTGGAACTCCGAGCCGGTGGATTTCAGCAGGATGAGGTCGTCCACGCCGGCCACGATCTCGGCGCGCCCGTCGCCGTGCACGCACGCGCTGGCGATCCTGGTGCCGGCCAGCCGCTCGAACGAGTGTGGATGCGGGGTGCCCCCGGCGTCGATGCGCTGCCAGCCGTACTCCTCGATCCGCACCTGCGCCCGGTCCACCGTGCCGATCTTGGTGAAGTGCCTGGCCAGCCGCAGGGCGAACTCCTCGACCGGCCGGACCCCGTCCCTGGCCAGCGCGTAGACCGTGTTCTTCTGCGCGTCGGTGGTGAGTACACCCGAGTTGTCCCCGGTGAGGTAGGTGGCTGCCATGTCACCGGCCAGGGTGACGGTCACGTTGAGGTCGGTGATCTCGTGCCGCGGCCCGCGCCGGTCCACGTGCAGCAGCCGGACCTCGGCCTTGCCGTACCGGTCCCGGCCGAGTACCACCTTGGGCGTTTCCTGGGGCATTGGCTAGCTCCCTCGGTAGGTGGAGTACCCGAACGGTGACAGCAGCAGCGGGACGTGGTAATGCTCGCCAGGCTCCGCGGTGAAGGCGACGGTGATCTCGGGGAAGAACGCGCTGCCGTGGCTGGCCACCAGGTAATCCCGGACGGCGAAGACGAGCCGGGCGGTGGCCGGGGTGTCCGGGTCCAGCCGCGGCAGGTCGGTGATGCGGCCGTCCGGGCCGGTCACCGAGCCGCCCGCCGGGATCCAGGTGCCGCCGGACCAGATGTCGAGGCTGACCGGCACCCCGCCGGCCGGGTGGCCGGCGGTGAGATCGAGGATGTGCGTGGAGATCGAGGTCATGTGGTGACCAGCTTCCGCAGCCTGATGTCGTTGATCTTGCCGATCTCCGCCGCCGCGACCTCCCGCTCGGTGGCGGGGTCGTTCGACATCCGGCGGTTCAGCTCGGCCAGGATTTCCGCCGGGCCGCGGCCGGTGGCGCAGATAAGGAACACGTGCCCGAACCGCTGCTCGTACGCGGCGTTGCCGTCGGCCAGCGCCGCGACCGTGGCAGCGTCGGTGCCGACCCCGGCCTGTTCTTGCGCGGAGAATCCGGACAGCCGCCGTTCGCCGATCCGGGGATGCCCGGCCATGGCCGCCTCCAGGTCGCCGGGCTCCCGGGCTGCCCAGGCGGCGCCCGCCACCCCGAGCAGGTCCGCCAGCGATGTGTACGGCCGCCCCTGGGTGACCCGGCGCGCCCAGCTGGGGGCCGCGCAGCAGCGCAGAAGCAACTCTTCGAAGTCCCGCGCTGGCAGCGCGTTCAGGTCGGCAAGGCCGGGCATGTCACAACTTTCCCCCGCGCACGGCACCTGCACACCCGCCACCGTAACCCGTGCCCCGCGCCATGCCTCCGCGACCCGCGCCCGTGACTCCCGGGACCGCTGCGCCCGCCGGGACAACTGTGACTGCCCGGATGCCCAGCGCACGAAACGCGTATGTGGGCGCTGGCGCCAACGACCACATTCTTATGTAGGCGATGGCGGCAACGCCCACAAACCCCTGGGGGATCCTGGATCGTTGAGCCGAAAGTTGGTGGCAGCGGCGATTGGGCAAAGAACGGGCATGGCCGAGTACGAGCTGGTGATCCGGGCGGAGCGGGCGGTCACCCCGGAAGGGGTGCGGCCGGCGACCGTGGCCATCCGCGACGGGCAGATCGCCGCGGTCGCCGGGCCGGGGGAAACCCCGGATGCCGTTAGCGTCGAGGAACTGCCTGTGTCCGAGGTGCTGCTGCCTGGGCTGGTGGACACCCACGTGCACGTCAACGAGCCGGGCCGCACCGAGTGGGAAGGCTTCGCGACCGCGACAAGGGCGGCCGCCGCGGGCGGGGTGACCACGCTGATCGACATGCCGCTGAACAGCCTGCCGCCGACGACCACGACCCTCGCGCTGGCGGTCAAGCGGGCCGCCGCCCGGCCGTCCGCGCACGTGGACGTGGCGTTCTGGGGCGGCGCGGTGCCCGGCAACGTGGCCGACCTGGACGGGCTGCACCAGGCGGGGGTGTTCGGCTTCAAGGCGTTCCTTGCCGACTCCGGTGTGCCCGAGTTCGGCCTGCTGGACAAGGCCGGCCTGGACGCTGTCCTCGCCGAGACCGCCCGGCTCGGCGCGCTGCTTATCGTGCATGCCGAGGATCCGGGCATCCTCGCGGCGGCCCCGGCCGCGGCCGGCCGGGCGTACGCGGGCTTCCTGGCGTCGCGTCCCG
>Ga0070707_100002743_pt1 | contig 16762 bp, 19 predicted proteins | sample KBSK5502metaG_FD_65468 | JGI IMG/M metagenome (GOLD analysis project Ga0070707, IMG submission 65468) | Corn, switchgrass and miscanthus rhizosphere microbial communities from Kellogg Biological Station, Michigan, USA - KBS K5-50-2 metaG | ecosystem: Host-associated > Plants > Roots >... | reverse complement strand
GAGAAGAGACGTCTAGAGATCCACAAACAAGTACACGGTCGGAAATCCAAAGTAAGCGAATACGGTAGCCCAGAATTCAGTCAGGATAGGTTAAGAGGATGATTCGATTTAACTCAAAAGAACAACTTGTCGATACACAGATTTGTATCTCAACATGTGTCCGTGCAGATCTCTGATATCTGTAACTCTTCCTCTATATTTTCCGTAAAATACCGCTTTGTCCATATTTCCAACATTCATAACGAGTCCTTGCTCTGATCTAGGCGAAAAAGATGAGCTGGAAAGAAGTAGGCTACCAACAATCTAGAATATTCCTTATCAATTTCTATTCCATAGATTTACTCAAGTGCATCTCATTTAATTGCCTAGTGATCCAACGTAATTCGTTTCAATAATAAATTCCATGAAGTCTAAAACTCATTGTGTGAAAGACTCAAGAGTAGGAGACGATTCGAGTCGGCATCGTTTGAAATTTGGGTACAAGATCTGCGTATTTTACTATCTCAAAACCTTCTTCTTTTAGCTGAAAAATCATTTTTATTTGATCGTTTAATGCATGTGCAGGATCCCTTGGATGTAATGCAATTCTTATCATGTTGACTTTGTTCTCAATTAGTTGTTTAAAACGTCGCCTGTTTTTACCTATGTTTACAATATTTCTTTTCGGATCAGCATATGAATCCCAATCTAAGGCTTTCGGTATCTTTACTTTTTTAAATTTCTTTTTCGGAGAGAATAGTATAAACTTCTCAAGTATTTCAACCAGCTTGAAAAGTAGCTTTTACAAAACTTTGGTTGAATAAGCGAGATTTCTAATGGTAGTTTAACTCTTCCTTTCCTAGATCATCAACTTAATCGTTTATGGCTTAATGGTATTGCAGAATGGAATTAGAAGAGCAAACAAGATCTAGTCCCTTAAACAGGGTCCAGTCACATGACCATACTAGAAAAAAACTTGGAAATAGAAATTTAGATTCCTCCGCACTCCGCACCTTAGGTTTTAATTTGTTTATTTTAGTAACTATTTGTTCTTTGTGATGGGAACAAACAGACAATTCATTTTAGAATCAGCTTAAATAAGTTGGGGTAGGTTCTGTAGAATGACACGTGATAAATTATAAGCCTCCTAGCTGGTTTCGATCCTTACAAATCGGAATTGGCATAATAGCCCTCGTATTATCATTTTTGATGATTTCCCTTGGGTATCCGACTCTATCTCTAAATATAATAAACATATTTGTTTCGATCACCTTATTGACCATAGGCATTGAAAGGGTCGTCTCTGGTCTAATGCTACCAGCCATAGCAAGACAGTCAATGGGTATCACAAAAATTGGCCGTTTTACAAGTATAGGGATGGGAACTATAGCAACGATATTTGCAATTATCGCTCTAAGTTCCCCTCAATTCGCGTCCACAAAGAATTTCACGTTATTATCACTTTCTATAAGTGTGATCTTTAATGGTTTCGGTAAGATTGTACAAGGTGTATTAGATAGACGTGACACGTTACCGGTAAAGGTATTCCAAATATCGCTAGGCATTCTTAGCCTAGCTATAGCATTTCTTGTTGGACATGCAGACCAATTTGGCACGATTTTTCTTACTCGCATTCTATCCATAGTTCTCATTCTCTACGGAATGCAAATGATTTTTTTCGGAATTACCGGGAAGCCAGCATTGCAAAGAATGTTGAAAAAATAGTTTCCTGCGAGTGAACTAATACCAATGAGTACTACCTTCTCCAACTCGTCCTTTGATTGCATCTCCTAATTCTCTAAACCCTACTGATGTGCTCCTACTGACTGAAGATAAAACTGCTCTTTATCGATTTTCGCAGGTCTTATTCCTTCTATGTCCATTAGATTCTGCATTACTCCCCTACTTCTCTCGACCTTTCCATCTGGATGCTTAACAATTCCATTGATAAAACCTCTACATCCGCACATTGGATTGAATGATTTGTCACTTTCACCGTGATATATTTCGAAAGAGTTCTTTCCTGGGTTCCATCAGGATTTGAGAAGAACCTCCCATACCTATGGACGACTCTAGGGTGATCAGCGACTCGATCATTTTCTTTCCGTTACGGTTTCGGAAATCTTCGGTGTGATGCATTACCTACATCCTTGGAAGAATTCCAAAATAAGTAAAAAAAATTGCTTTCTATTAGGCGTAAATTCCGTCAAAAACACCAACTCGTCGGTACTTCTAAGTTGGTATTATCTTCTTTCTTTTTCTTTCCGACGTTCTAGTTTCATACGCATTCCATATTTTGGGCTTAATGTGACAAGGGGTTTTATTGTACTTCAACTGGTTTTCTAATGAAACATCCCAAATCATCCGTAGCAATAGCAGTAGGAAATACAACTCTTAATGCCTGAAAATTCACCTCAAATGTCGTGATAAAACCAACCTTAACATCATTTTCTATACTCGTCATCGGTTCACATAGCGCAAATCCATCTATCTGTGGCATTGTAATATCTAGAATTAGTAAATCGTATAAATCTTCTCTAAAGCTCTTCAAAGCTAATAGAGAATCATTGAATGTTCAAATCCATTGTCTGTTAGATTCTTTTCAAGGCAAAAGTAATATCTACTTCGTCATCTATAATCGGAATTCTATTCACGTGCCAGTCGTTTTGTTTCTTGTAATTCTCCGTCTATCTACAATCAATACTACAGGTCCTACAATAAGAGCAATGATTCCAGCAACGGCTAGAATTCCTCCTGCTACGAGGCCTCCAAATAAATTTAGGTTAAGTTGGTTGTTTTGACCTACGAAGGGAAGATTTCCAAACAATATACCAACACTGACAAGCCTACCTCCTAAGTTATCGATAGCGAGAGTATACTTTCCCATAATATCTGGTTTGATTGTAGTCAAGAATTGCTTTGTGAACTCATTGGTAGAGACTACCTCTGCACTTGGGTTTCTGACGGTTTCTCTTAGAATAGGATTTACCTGATCGGTACTATGATTCGGCTCTATGCTAATTACCAATGATAAGGGGCGGCTCACATCGTTAACTTGGGTATTTGCACTAGCTGTCCCAGAAGGATAAATGGACACGCCATTTAGAATAGTATTTTGATAGATGATTCTGCTACCCAAAGGGCCGGCCCATATTACTGAAATTACAATACCTGAGGCCAGAAGTGCCCCACCAACAATCAGGATTAGATATCCACGTTGCATTTCTCTTTCTTTATGTAATCTCGGTGGTTAGAAATACTTTAGTCTAGCCACCGTCCCCTATCGAGTCTTTAATTATGGCCCTCTTATTGTCGCAACATAAACTAATCGAATTGTTGGAAGGACAAATTTCTAAAAGAAAAATAAGTGTTTTGAATCCTTTGGATCAATCATTGAACGAAATTTCACCCAATTATAGGCTCCAAATTGACACAGAACATTAATCTACCAAATCTTTGCTTTGAGTCCATGTCACGCTGAGGACTTGTTTCTTGATCTTGTTCTCCTCCTTTATCCTCCCACTTGGATTCTGACAACCCCAACATATTCCTAAATATGTTCGCAGTCCCAGGGCCAAAACCAGCGTAATGATTATTTGCTGTTACAATTGAAAGCTTAATTCGTTCATCTTGAACGGCCTTAATATTCTCGACCCACTTCTGCATCTCAAGTACTCTGTCGATCTGTATTCTCTCAAAGTCCTTTTCTTGTATGCTTCTGTCTCCTATCAGTCTCAAGTCTCATAAAAAAAGTCAAGGATATAAAACCGCTAGTAAAAGTGTTCCTTATGACGGCTTTTAAAATCGATGATATTGAATTTAGAAAAGAATTACCATTCATCAAAGCAGACGAAATTATTCAAAAACCGATTTTATTAGAGGATTTCACCAGTGCGGTAAGCAAGCATATCAATAATTGAAAAAAGCGCAAACATCAAATTCATTTTCTGATACAAAGAGCGATAGATTTATAGCTTTGTGGTACAATATGTAGTACCAATATGAAGGGTACTACATTGACTGACAATACCGAGAAATTAGGAATTACATTACCCATTTCGCTAGTGAAAGAAACAGACGAAAATATCAGAAATGTTTCTTCAATTAGATACACTCGTATCTATTCGATATCAGCCATAGCAATATTTTGCAAATATTATTTAGCCTATGGAAAGGCAGTACTATTCAGCACTCCGACTACATAGGCTTGCATAGTCGAGAAATATCCTTCATGTATGAATGATAAATTAGAATCTATGCCATTATCTGATAAAGAAATATACACATTTGGTTATGATGCAATACGTGGAAGGCGCGTACTAGCAACAATATCTTTTTTGTCTTTTTTGGGCCTGAATAGGTAATGAGTGTCCAAAATATTGAGATCTGAACAAAATTAGCAATAGAGATTTATCTGATGTCAGCCGAAAAAGTAAATAATGCAACAGCAAAAAACGATTCTATTGTTTGCAATAACGGTAATGGCAGTAGTAACGATATCAATATTATCTCTTCCAACAGCAATGGCCTCAATCCTGCGAATAAATACGCCAAACCAAGGCCAAAAAGTGCCGGCAGGTTCCTTTCTCATGGTAACAGGGACATCAATGCCATCAAACGCAACCCATACAAAATGTAATGTTCAACTACAAACGAATCATCACGGATACAATCCCGTTAGTCCTCTCGGTCCTGCTGGAACATATACAACATGGAAAGGTACAACAAGCGAGCCGGTCAAAGTAGGTATCAATCATGTAGAAGGCCAACTGTTATGTTTTGCTGCCAATGGTACGCCAAACCTAATCAAACATTTCGTTCGCAATTTCACAGGAATACAAGCCAATCCGGGTGTTCCAATAACGACGGCATTACCGCATTAGGTTGCAGTAATAACAATAATTTCATTGACATTACGAGTCACGCATTAAAGGAGCACCAATATTAGGCTATTTGACAAAGCTTCGGCCCCCGCCCCCACTGTATAGATCGACAGATTTCTACTCCCTTGTGGGGCTGAGCATATCGGTGATTTCTTCCTTTTTATTTTACAGTCATCTTGTTTGTTTATCGAAAATAACTGACGAACAGGCTATAACCGGTTTACCGTCTTGTCGGTATCGGTTCGGGAATGGTTCAACAGTAGTATGTATTTATTCCATGCCACTATAACAGTCTTAGATGCAAAGTACTGAACAAATTATTATGTAATTTTTTTGATGATTCAAATAAAATAGTAATGTTATCCGACTTTCTGTCTGTCGCCATAATAATTAAATGAGCGAAGAAGACATCTATGACCGATGTGCCGGTAAAAACGTCATTAGCACAAGAATTCTTCGATTTTCTTAAGACATTTGGGATAATTGGATTAGCAATTGCATTTGTCATAGGCGCAGCAGCTTCCAAATTGGTTACTGCGTTTGTTACTGATATTATAACACCATTTATAGGGTTGTTTTTACCCGCAGGGGATTTAAGTAAAATGGCAGCCACATTCGCAAAATCAACATTCATGTGGGGCGATCTGGTTTCAAATATAATTAACTTTCTGGTTATCGCATTCATAGTATTTCTTGCGTACAAGCAACTGTCACGATTCAAATTAGTAGAAGACAAGACCAAACTTGCACCTGTTGATAAAAAATAATAATGCAATTCTAGCGCACTTTCAATGACTCAAATGAAGCGAACAGCTACATTCCTCACAATAGTATCCTAGCCAGAGTATAACATCATACCATCTAGGCAGCGGGGACATTCAGCTTCTTGTTAAATGTATAGATCTTGTTCTTTGACTTGGCCTCCGGGCTCTTCACCTTTTCTAATTGTGGTGCTAGCCTTCTCGACATTGTATATTCTAATATACAATGAATGACCAAAAGGGGATGGATAGGTAGCAAGCGTAACAAATTTTTACTATTTACGATTAAATAAGTACTACGATGATTAGGGCCAAAAAATCCAAAATCAAGAAAAGGCGACATGAGGTCAGGACGTTGGTACCGACACGTATGGATGATAAGGGCAGATATGAGCAGAGATCTATGCGGTTAAACGATGTCTTTGACAATTTTAGGTGCGAAATTGAAGTGGCAATGAACCCATGGTCTTCAATGCTTGATTGACGCTTCCGCACTGCCGCGTTCTCCATTTTTTTTCAACCAATAATGAGGTGGTACTACATGTACGCGTAGAAATACTAGTACGAATGTCCATGGGGGTATGAGAACAAAACGTTCTATATAAGTATATATTCTATCCAATCTAATATATTCATTGGAATGATTATAGTTACAACATACTCCCTCATCTATCAATGAGAATAATACTTTTAGGAGCTCAGATATCTTTTATTGATAAAACTAGTATGAGCTGGTTCGTAATTATCTTATTCTCAACTTTTTTAACCTACGTAACACTACTTTTTGAGGCTAATAGGTTTGTGAAAGTTGGGTAGGAGTGAAGCAAGTTCCTTCTTCACTTCGCTGTTTACCTGTAAACTATATCTACTACAAAGTAGCAACAAAGCCCTATGTGGCTTTTAGTATTTGCGTAATGCTGCATCAACCATTATGAGCAATTAATTCATTTTCATGTTCCGCGCATATACGTTCTAATGCAATACGATGGTCAAATAAATATCTGCATCCGCAAGGATATTCTATGTGTTTATTTCTGTACTTACTGATTCTTCCATTCGCCTGATCCATCACTCCCGAGGACATGATATTATTATAATAAATCGTCGATCACCTACTTATAACTATCCATAAAATACATAGTTATATGGACGCTCTAACGACCATTTCATAGTGATGATATATTATGTTATATTGATTCAAAAGCAAAAACCAAAGGAAATTATTAACAATCACTATAATGACAGCGATGCTCTATTCGAGAGAAGATAGAAAACGCTACTGAAGGGGTAAGCCAAGATTGCTTTAACATTATGTCATAGTTATCGCAGATTACATCATGTCTATAAAGACAGAGATTAATTTATCAGATAATTATAGGGAGTCTGTTATAATTTTATTAAGCAAGATTTTCGATATTTTACAATAATCAAAAACCATTCAAATCCATGACTAGAGAAGAGATCTTATCATACCTTGAAACACAATACAGAACCCCCATTCCAGGAATTAAAGAAGCCACATCAATCAGAATATTTAGCTAGCTTAAAACAATCGCAATAAGCTTAACTTCAATGTACATGCACAAGGAGGAGGTGAAGATTTCACTTTCTAGATAGAATCAGACTATTTCTGAGAAGCCGAGCTTATTTCATATTCTAATATATGATAGTATTTCGTTGTCTTATCGATTCTAAATATCTTTGAGTACAAATGTCTATTGTACTAGAAGAGAGAAGTAGATAATGCATAAAAGAAACTTAAATAAAGCCTGCTCATCCGGCCCGGAATTATTAGTGGTCATGTTGATATTGACATGGCCGTGGATAGCCACTTTACAATAATACGCGGAAGCACAATTAAATCGGATAGGATAAAAATATCGGACGTCCGATTTGGCTTTGTCTTGTGAAATACAGAAGCCGTATCGGAGCTATAACAAATGTCTCTTTTATGTAAGATAAACATTTCAGCCACATTTTCTTGTCATGTTGCTCATGATCACCTAATGATCGTTAATTATTGATCTTTTTTACGTCACATAAGACGTCAGATTATAATAGGAAATTGATATAAATAATTTGTACCTCTATTAAATTGTAGGATATGATATAGAAAATTAGACTAAAAAATTAGAAGAGAGGGATCATCCTGAACATTCTCGTTTCGATATCTATCTCCCACTGCTGCTGTCTGATTTCTTTATTTTCGATGCTGATCTTATCGCCCTCTTTTATGGCCATCTCCTCGTACTCCCTCATACCGATTTTGAATGTAGTGGAGTCCGTTAGTGGGCCCCTCCACCCAAGGCCTTAGATAGATTTCCCATTGCTTTTGGTAGATTTTTCATCATAGTCCTCTGGTGAAGTAAATGCCATCATGTTTGGACCAAAGGGCTTCTGTGCCTTTTCGGCGCCCGGCTTGTAATCTGTTGATAGCGAATTATTAATATAGCAAGATTCCCATAATCGTCTGCGTTATGAAGAACGAACATACAAGAAGAAACATGATTTTGTCGATAGCAGCAGTACTATTAGCTGTCAGTTTAGGCGCAACATCCTTATCTGTTGCATCGTTTGAACCTGTAGCAGCTCAGACGAGTAATAACAGTAGTAACATGAGTGGTGCTGGCCAAAACCAATCTAAAATGAATATGGGTACTTATGGACCAAACATTACAGGCTCTATTCCCTTAGGGCCAACAATAGCTAAGGCCATTGCCTCGCAAGTGCATGTCACCTTAGCTATCGCTTCAACCACGGCGGAAAAAGCAGTGGGAGCTAATGCGCACGCCGCAGCAGTAAGAATTGGAGTAGTCCATGGATTTTTGGTATACATGGCTTTAGTCATAGATAGCAACAACAATTTCCATGGTGTGCTGGTAGATGCTGGAAACGGTAAAGTCCTAGCCTCTACCCAAATGTCTATGGCGGCAATGATGCAAAGTGGCATGGGGATCAATTTGATGGGTCCTGGTATGATGGGTCCTAGTATGGGAATGATGGGACCTGAGTTCATGATGCAACACGGCATGATGAAAGGGCCTGGAATGATGATGGGACATCCCTAGACATCTAAAGCTGGCGTCAAGCGCAACGTATCAATGAAAAAATCTCCTATCTTCCTTTTTTCATAAGGCCTTTTTTGATTATGGTGTGATTATCTCGGGAGGTATTTGTGTTCAGATGCTTCGACTGGGATTTAGGTCGAACCCCTATTCAAATTTGTGTGCATTATCTAATATCTCATCATCTGTTATGCGGTATACAATATATGTTTTGTAGAACCGAATTCCATCCCTTCAACCGCTACATTACCCGCGGGCCATAGAAGATTATTATGATAAGTGTTATTAATCGAGGAAAGACAAAAAGTCACAATTCAGAGATAGCTGCGGAGAAAGGAGCACACAAAATATAATCAAACGATAAAATCATTTGAGACTTTCGTTGTAAAAAATGAAAGATTTGTCTCTCTCCTTCAACTGCGTGTTTTTGCACTAAAGGATCAGCCATGTATGTTAGCTGTGTTGTTGGCGGTGTTTAGACAGACTGTTGGTGGTAGAGGAGCTTCTTCATCGAGTGCATGACCAGTACTTGAATCATCAGTACCAGTATCGGCTGAAGAGGCACCTGTACAGACATTGGCTTGGCTAGTCTGCTGATCGACCTTTATGCTGTTGTGATTGTGGTGGTGTTTGTATGCTAACACTTGTTGTGGTACGGCGAATGCTACTCCCGCTTAACGCCAGAGCCGCTACGATAGCTATGATTGCTAATGTCGTGTTCTTGTGGTTCATTTCACAGAGAAGATCTTCCAGTATACCTATTTGAGATGCTTTACAGCAAGTGCTAACAGTATAGGAGACATTCTATATATATTCAAACTCTGATATATTCATCAGAAACATTATAGTCACAATGTCGATTGATCTGTTAAGAAGCATAGTACCTTCAGTATTGCCTATGGAAACAATATTCATCCTAGAAGGACTTACTGGCTTGGCTTTTGCCGCTCATGCTTTCTCCTCCTCTTCCTGTTTAGCGCCCAAGCGAAAGTCGTAACAATACCTGCTACTATGGCGAGCGATGAAATTACACGCTTTTTGTTCCCTACCATATTTTCTTACTCCAATAGTTATACATCATGACTCGATATAAATAAATCATTAACGAAACAACACTAATGACTGACCATGTTCCTGTCCATCGGCTTTTCGAGACACATCTGACCATGAGTGATCTCCAGCGTTCCATTGGCTTCTACCGAGATGTCGTGGGCCTTAGGCTCTCGTTTGAGGCATCCGCTGCTGGTGGATTAGCATTTGTAATATATGTTGAATTGTCAGTACCAAAACCACATGAAAAGTATGCTGCCTTCTTACTTCACTTCACTCACCCCACTACTCTCATCTGAGCCTTTTCATGCCCCAATTTTCTCGGCCGTTTTACAAGTGCAACTGCTGGGTCTAGGGTACAAACGAATTTGACCGATTGATGAATAATGACGGTGTCTTCAGATGGACGACTTTGTCCAAATGATGTGTATGAGGCTAATCAGTGCCTGTGTCTAGCGACTTCATATCAATCACGAAACGATATCTAACGTCGCTGTTTACGACCCGCTCGAAAGCTTCATTCACCTTCTGAATCTGGATAAGCTCGATGTCGCAGGCGATATTGTACCTGCTGCAGAAATCAAGCATCTCCTGGGTTTCTCGTATTCCGCCGATCACAGAGCCTGCAAGACTTCGTCGAGCATTGATCAGTGAAGAGGGACCAATCGGCGTTTCTTTCTCAGGAATCCCCACAACGACCATGGTACCATCGAGGGCGAGTAGATTCAAGTACTCGTCCCAACCTCTCTCGACTGCTAATGTGTTGATGAGAAGGTCAAAATATCCTTTGAGCTTGTCGAAAGTCGCCGGATCGGACGTAGAATGGAATTTATCGGCTCCCATCTTCTTGGCATCTTCTTGTTTTCTAAGTGAGTGACTGAGAACGGTGACTTCTGCGCCTAGTGCATAAGCGATTTTTACTCCCATGTGTCCCAGGCCACCTAGACCGATAATACCAACTTTCTGTCCGGGTCCGGCTTTCCAATGGATAAGAGGAGAATACATGGTGATACCGGCGCAGAGAAGTGATGCTGCGCGATTCATTGGAATATTCTCAGGAATTTGAAGTACATAATTTTCATCGACTACGATTTTGTTCGAATACCCTCCTTGCGTTCAGTTCTGCCCATCTCTTTCGACTGCGTTGTAAGTCAAAGTCGGCCCCTCTACACAATACTGCTCAAGACCCTTAAGACAAGGCCCGCATTTTCGACAAGAATCAACAAAGCATCCAACAGCCACCCTATCACCCATTTTATAACGGGTCACTTTTGGGCCAATACCCGTGACGACGCCTGCAATCTCATGTCCTGGAACCATTGGGAATGTCGATACTACCCACTCATCACGTACTTGGTGTATGTCTGTGTGACAGATCCCGCAGTACTGAATGTCGATCACGACATCATGATTGTGAGGCTCTCTTCTTTCAAAAGAGTACGGATTGAGCGGCGCTTTGGCTTGGTGGGCGGCATATCCTTGGACTTTCATATTTTTCCTAAATGTTTGGTGCCACTTAATAATTTAATCCGTTTTTTACGTTTTTCTAGGATTTTTTTTATCTATCTCCCACTGCTGCTATCTGATTTTTTAATTTCTATCGTAATCTGATCGCCCACTTTTATGGCCATATCCTCGTACTCCCTCATACTGATTTTGAATGTAGGGGAATCCGTTAGCGTGCCCCCTCCACCCATGGCCTTAGAAATATTTGCCATTGCTTTTGGCAGGTTTTTCATCATATCCTCTGGTGAAGTAAATGCCATCATGTTTGGACCAAACGGGTTTTGCGGCCTTTCGGCGCCGGGCTTGAAATCATTTGGATCACTTAATGCGATGTAAACGTAAGGTGCGCCATCTTGAGAGGCTTCAATTTTTGAAATGACAAAGTCTTTTTTCATCACCTTACAGAGTGAAGGAATACACATATAATTTTTACAGAACTGCTGCCTGTCGTCAACCAGCAAGCTTGGTTGCTTCACTCTTAGTAAACCCACAGAATTGCTTACTTGATTGACACAATAAGGCAACTAATGGATCTCTCCTTCAATCGAAAAACATTCCAGATTTTGGCAAGGCACCGGCATTAGTATTAGTCCCATTCAATCCGTTTTCAGTATTACCATTAGCACCATGGGCATGAGGACCGCTGGTACCATTAGCGCCTTTCAAGCCGGCAGTACCATTTGAGCTGGTACCATTAGCCCCATTAACAGCTGACACTTCTTGATGCTCCAGTAAACCTATTACTGTTACTATTGCTAATGTTATTACCCAAGCGCTTAGTAACCTACTAATTTCAAGATGTTTTGTCAAATCCTTCAGCTAAGATATACGTGATTATATAAACACTAGTGTAATCGTTTTTTCTTTTCCTCTTTCATTTTTTCCCACCTCAATTCCCAAATTTCTGTACCCTCTCCCTCCTCTGTTGGTCATTCAATGTATAGAAGCGGGCCACTTCATCGTACAATGTCGAAAAGGTTAGTCTCACAATTAGAAAAGGCTAAAGAAGAGATTTTCTCTCAAATCGAACAAAAAGATCTATCAATTGAGCAGGAAATAGAATGTCCTCGCTACCTCGATGTTATGTTGTTATACTCTGACTAGGATACTATTGTGAGGAATGTGCCTTTCACTGCATTTGAGTCATTGAAAAGGTGTTATAGAACATATCCGGCCCAAGGAACAAATGTCCCTTGAGCCGTTGTCGTGTTTTTTATGTTATTAAAATATATTCACATTAAATTATATATCCATTACAGATCAACATTGTTTTCGTAGTCCTTTCGATGCAATTTCTGAAAAAATCAGTAATATACGCAGCCACTCAGGGGAATGAAATCTGTCGCCGACCGGAGCTTTGTCAAATATCTTAATTGTTGTATTTACAAGCCGCTGATATCCGACTAATAGCATTAAGATTAGCCGCGGTATTGATAATCTCGGCGTCGCCTAGGACATTTGCTTGGGAATGTTCAGGTGACCAGGGCAGTTGCTCGAAGTCTGAGAAAATATGGGCTAATCTAGTGCAAGCAGAAAAAGAATAAGGCAAAAGTAGATGTCAATGAAGACCTGTCTCACGCAGAACAAACCGTATCAAGTATTTTACATAAGGACAACCCGACTCAAGTTCCGCGTGAAGACCCTTTTGAATTAATACATTTGCCTTAGAAGCGCCCAAGACAACGTTAACACCGAAAAGAGTATCTTAATTCAAATATCCCGAGGTAGAATAAGTAATATGCAAGCACACATTGCAGTATTACGTAGGCTGCTCCGGCTGGAGCTATTCATCATGGCAGGGCCCATTCTACCCGCCAACGATTGATAATTCTAAATGGCTAAAATATTATTCACAGGTATTTGATTATGTAGAAATAGACTCTTCATTTTACAGGATTCCGGGTATATTCATGGTTAAGAATTGGTACAAGAGGAGTCCTCAGAATTTCAGATTCACAGCCAAATTTCCTAAAATCATAACACATGATAAAAGGCTAAAGGATGTTGACAGTGAATTAGAGCGATTTTTTGAAGCAATGCGCCCACTCGCTGACAAAACACTGGCTTTATTAATACAGCTGCCTGCTTCGTTACATATTTTCGAAGGCTTAGAGAGGCTTAGGGATATGGTGCCCGGATTAGATACTAAATTCAGATACGCAGTCGAGGTAAGGCACGCGTCGTGGTTTCAAGATTTAGCATACAATTTCTTTGCGAATAATGACATATGCTTGGTCTGGAGTCAGCTTGCAGAATTACAAACACCGTCGGTACTCACAACAGATTTTCTATATTTGAGATTGATAGGTGACAGGAGCATTGAAGAAAATGACTTTGGGAGAATACAGATCGACAGAGTACTTGAGATGCAGAAGTGGAGCGATAATATCAAGGCCGTTCAAGATGAACGGATTAAGCTTGCAATTGTAACAGCAAATAATCATTACGCTGGTTTTGGCCCTGGGACTGCGAACATATTTAGGAATATGTTGGGGCTGCCGGAAGCCAAGTGGGAGGATAGAGGAAAAGAACAAGAACAAAATGCCATTCCTCATGATGACCTGGACGTCAAGCAAAGTACGCTATCTGATTTCCTAGATTAAATCCTTAAAATAGGATCTACACGAAATCATGTGTCCCTTTGGATATCGGACATTCGTGTTGACAGGTGAACAGCTATCGTCGGCAGTTGGTCGTGAGCCGTCAGAAAACGCCTGCGCATTTTTTCAATTATTGATATGCTTGAATAAAAAAGTTAAATGTTTGTATTGGGTCAGCAAATTGTCATTTAGTAACAGTCTTGCCATCAGGCCAGAAATCGAGACATTGAATTGTGTGTTGAACGAAATATTGGTATTAAGCCGAGAGCCATAGGGCTTTTTTTAGATCGATGCGCGAAATACACCTCCCTTTCACGTGATAACAAGAGTAATCTTATTCGTCTCTCAGCACAGCATCTCTTATATTAAATTCCTGAGTATAAGCTACTAAAAATATGTTGGGAGAACAAATTGGAGAATTAAAGGGAAAAATGATGGGTCAAAGGGTGTTGGATGCGGAGGGGCCTACGATAGAAACAAGTGTATCAGCGAGGGGAAGTATTAAGGGAATACAAGTCATTGAAACGCTGACTTATGTTGCTAGACTAACATCCAGCGGAGTGCTTCATGGCGAAGGTCATGGAGTAATAATGGCTGGAGAGTCGGATTTGGCCGCATATTCTGGCGAAGGAGTGGGAAGACTCACTTCTTCTGGAACAATATGGCATGGAGCGATTTTTTATAGGACATCATCAACCGGTAAGCTGTCATTTCTTAACGATGTTGTTGGACTCTTTGAAGCCGAAGTGGACACGGAGGGAAATTTTTCAGAGAATATCTGGGAATGGAAGTAAGTTGCGGATTCCTCTTTTCTTTTTCTGACTAATTTCTATCCCGATTCCCCGAGACTTTTAATCAATCGTCTAATCTTCCCGAAAATAAATTCGTACTTTCATTTTATTTCCCTCTTTTTGTAATTCTAAGAGATTGTTACCGTTTATTCGTAAATCGATACTCTAATCACATAGTACCAAATATGTACTAATCACATAGTACCCATTCGGCTGCAGCTCATAAAAATCCACTTCGCAGGGTCATCCCACTAGATCTCATTAGCGATGAACATAATTATGACAAAGAAAAATATCGTATGCTGCTGGAGGCTGCGGAAACAGTATTAGGATATTTCGGCTTCGACGGTACACTATACGGAGATACGATTTGGAAGAAAAACAAAAAGTGGTGGTGTGATCTCACCGAAAAGATATAGAGCTCGAGAGAAAGGTTCATGATGGATAGACTGAAGAAGAGCTAATTAACCCGTGCGTAGACAAGTATTCCATTGAATGTTCTAATGCCTTCGATTCCATGTCAGATAATGAATAACCAGTCATTGCTTTGAATCGTAATGCATTAACCACAGCCCTTCCTCCATAGTGATTGTTAAAGTATACACGAAGAGTCTTTGTCTGTTTTCTTATTTGGTCTACTTTGTCAACCCATGGCTGCAATTCTTGTTCTGAATACAAATAATTATACCAATAGTGTCCCTTGGTATTTCTTCCATGAAATCGCAAAAATGAATGATCTGCTGTGATCGTTATCCTTGATAGGAATTGGAGATTTTCTTTCGCTGGAGAATCTGTCATTACTGCTGCGATGTTGTAATGCTTGAGCATTTCCCATGGGCCTTCAGTCTCCCAAGAAGGATGTCTGAATTCCATTGCACAATCATAGTCATTAGCAATAGGCAATCTATCCAGAAATTGTTCAGTGTTTTTAAATTCACTAACAGTAAAGCTTGGAGGAAGCTGGAATAATATTGCGCCCAATTTGTTTGCTGTTTTTAATGGAGATATTTTATCCAGAAATTCTTCGAAAGAGGTCATGGCTCCTTTTTTGATATCGAGTCTCTTGACATGAGTGACCGTTTCTGGCACTTTTATAGAAAATTGGAATTTCTCCGGAGTTGCTCTGGTCATACCGATAAACGTGCCCCTCGTCATATGTGAATAGAATTTCTCGTAAAAGGTAGAATCCATCTCTGCCGTGTTAAAGAATTGAGAGTAATATCGCAATCTCTTGGTGTCCTTGTCAGGATAGAATACCCCTGTCCAACCACCCTTGTCCGCAGTATCAGGATAATTCCATCCAGAGCACCCCAGTATTAGATTACCCATACTGCTTTACTCTATCTTCCTAGTCTTATCATTTTTCAATCCACTTAATCTTCCGATCAATACGGTTATCAATTTCTGCCTTGTCTTTCACAAAAAGTGTCAGAACCATCCCTGAAGCAGTTGCCGATGTCTTTTGTAGATACATATACTATCTGAACCCTCGTGGCTAGCATTATATGGTATAACCGTATCATACCATATCAGAACCTAATCACATGGTGGTATAGACATCTCACGTAGAAGATAAGCACCGTAATTTTTTTCTGTCACTATCTTAGGAATATTTGTACATACCCACTGCTGGCAGAAATTGCAATTTGTTATAGTAAGAACATATTGTATTCGTTCTAATGAATATATTAGTATTTCAATATACCAACAAATTCTCCTAGATTGTTAGCACTTGCTGTGAAGCACCTCAAATATAGTCTTGATGAAGAAGGTACGGAGGCGAGATTTGATCTTTTCATTAGATTCAAGGGAAGTTCTGACGGTGTTCTTGGTTGTTTTTTTGTTAGATTCTCTTATTTTTATATACGGTTTTCATATAGCCTTTGCTCAACAAAGATCGCAATCACTATCACCGCCACAATTATCTGTGGTTAATGCTATTACTACTTATTCTAATGCTTCTCCTGCCACAGCTAGCATATTTCATCTTAACAAGACTACAAGGCAGTCAGTGTTGATGACGCTCATAGACGAAGTGAGTGTTCATTACCCTACACCACAAGAAAAAGGCAAAATAGATAAAATTGTTAATCAAACACTAAGTATGTTACAACCAATAGGGAGGGC
>Ga0070707_100002742_pt1 | contig 16765 bp, 2 predicted proteins | sample KBSK5502metaG_FD_65468 | JGI IMG/M metagenome (GOLD analysis project Ga0070707, IMG submission 65468) | Corn, switchgrass and miscanthus rhizosphere microbial communities from Kellogg Biological Station, Michigan, USA - KBS K5-50-2 metaG | ecosystem: Host-associated > Plants > Roots >... | reverse complement strand
TGGGTGCGCCTGAGCCCGATCCACGCCTTCAGCGTCCAGGCCGGCCGTTTCGCCATGCCCATCCGCTTCACGGAGATGATCTGGGACCGTGACCTGCGTCCGCAGGGCGCGTCCGCCACCATCGACTTCGGCGCGGTGGGGCCTCTGCAGAAGCTGGCCGTCACCGGCGTGTACGGGCGCGGCAGCCACATCTTCCCGGAGGGGAACGCGTTCGAGCTCACGGACCGGGACACGGTGTGGATCGGCTCCGCCACCATGACCTTCTCGGCCGGGGCCAAGGACCGGGTCGAGCTCATCGGTTCGTTCCTGAAGTTCGCCGACCTCGGCTTCGTGGACACCCGGCTGCGGCGCCAGAACACGCGCACGGGAGGCGCCCTCGTCCTGCCCTACGAGGTGCTGGACTTTGTGGCCCGGTACCACGGCGAGGGCCGGGTGTCGACGACGATGGTCGCGGACTACAGCAAGAACACCGCCGTCGACGCGAACAACCGCGGACTGTGGCTGGCCGTCGTCCTCGGCTCAGTGGTCACGGCGCGCGGCAGCCTCGAATACACGTACGCGCAGGTGGACAAGGACGCCACCCTGGCCGCCTACACGACCGACGACTTCATCTGGGGCACAGGTTGGGCCGGGCACCGTCTGGACCTTGGCGTCCGCATGAGCGACCGCGCGTCCAGCCACGTCGTCGGCCAGCTCCAGCGCTTCAAGGACAGCCCCATCGAGGCGGATCGCGACACGTACCTCAAACGGGTTCGGGTTGAGGTGCGGTTCAGCTACTAATGAGGCGGGTGTCCGCGAGGCGGATGGAGTGGAATCGCCGCTGCCCGCGCCCTATCGCACCTTTCTTAGTTGCTCGCGGCGATGTCGCGGACGGTCTCGCACGAGTCGTAGGCCGATCCCTTGACCAAGACTTCGGACGCGGTCACGAATTCGAGAAATCACCTACTGACCAAGCGGCATCTCAATCAGTAGGCGCCGCTCGTGTGGCGCTTTGGGGTCTACTAGGATCGTGCCAATGACAGTCTGCCATCCTAAAGCCATTGTTCTGAAGCAGTACTTACCAGGGGGTACGTTGCGAATCTCGAATACGCCGTCTGGCGACACCACGGCCGCAGTCGTGGAAGCCGCATCGGATCGGCGTACCGGCCGAATTTCCATCGCCGGAACCACTTCCTCGGGCCAGTCACCGACCGCACTGCGTACTCGACCCCCGATGGTTCGGACATGGAACTCGTCCTGGAGCTCCACGATCATGTGATCAGATGCCATGCTCTCAAAGTCCATCGCGGTACACCGGTATGACGAAATCTCCGGTGTCGGCTGTCGTACGGGTGCTGTCGTCTTGCATGCCGATGACGATGCGAGCGTTAAGGCGAAGACAACGAACCCCATCCGCGATGGCATCGTCACTGAACCCTTCGCAGGGAACCGCCGGCAGCCGCCTGCGTAAAGCCGGGAGACTGACCGATCAGAATCTGCTCACGCCTCACCGCGTCCGCGTGAGCTCCAGCCGTGCTCCCTTTGAACATGTATGGTAGCCCGAGATCGATCTTCGCGTACGCCTCGGCAAGTTCATGGAATGCAGTCGCGGCAAGAGACACGGGGAGGCCGCTCGTCCTGTCGACCCATCTTGCGGAAGGATCGATCGTCACGGCATCATCAACGCCAGTTGGCGGAAGGAATCGCGACTGCTTGCCACCTCTGTAGCGCCAATCAGATCGATTGTCCAAATTGGAAAGACCTCCGGGGCAGGCTGACTCATCGTACGTATAGACGAATCTGCTGGTCGCTAGCTGATGGATCAGCAGGGCGCCTTCGTTCCCTGTCAAGTCCTGCTGTGTCAGCCTAGAAACATCAATTTCTCCATTGACAATCTGGACCCTGCCCGCGGCACTACCGGCGATCGCCTGCATGGTGGCCAATGCCGCAGTACGCAAGACCAGCCCGCTAGGATCGACAAAATTGACGGGATTGCCGGCGACGTAGGTGTATGCGTTGATCCCGCCGGCGAAGCCGATGGGATCTTCGCCAATGAAACGCCCCACCTTGGGGTCGTAGTACCTGGCTCGGTAGTAGTAGAGCCCGGTCTCCGGGTCCCATTCGCGGCCGGTGAATGCGTACCCAGGTTCGGCGGCGCCAATCTCCAGATTTCCCCAAGCGTCGTACTGGCGCGTCAGAGTCACGTTGCCGGAGGCATCGGTCATGCTCACGATCGAGCCAAGCCCATCGGCGTGGAAATAGCCAGTTATCGCGGTGCCCCCGGCTGCTTGTCCGAGGGGCTCATCAACACCGGGACCGTGGAGGTACCGATTAACCGCGCCATTGATCGTCTGCTGGAGAATGTCGTCGCCATCGTAGATATATCGGCTTGCCTGAGCGCCCACGGTCTTCTCGATGCGTCGACCGAACGGATCGTAGCTGAACCGCACGACCTCGACACCATCGCGAGTCACCCTCGCGAGCTGGTTCTCAACTGTCCACTCATAAGTCCATTCGTGACCTGCGTCGTTTCGCGAAACCATGTTTCCGTTCAGGTCATACGCGAACTGCTCGCTTACACCGGGGACGGTGACGCGATACGTATTCCGCCGGACGTTCCCGGTCGCGTCGGTGGCTTCGACCAGCACGTCATTCGTTCCTTCGGACACGTCTGCCTCTCCCTCGAATAGGCCGCCAGGCAGCAGGGCTGCTGTCTTTCCGGCGACGACGACGCTGCCCGGCTCGGTGAGCTGGCCCCGGGTCTTCAGGGTCCCCCCCGCTGCGTTTGCGGTGAGCTCATTGCGCTCGTTGAGGCTCGCCGTGATGATGCGGCTCCCAACCTGGGTGTGCCGACGACTGCCGATTCGGTCGTAATTGAAGCTCGAGAAGCCGCCGGAGCCGCGATCCACGAGTGTCAATCGCCACAGGCTGTCGTATTCGTAAGCCTCCGTCCGGGCGGGTGTCGCCTTGCTGATCCGATTGCCTACGGCGTCGTACGTGTACGCGGCCTGTGCGATCACCGTGGCGCCACGACTCGCGGCGATCATAGCCAGCCGGTCCACGTCATCGTAGGCGTAAGTCGTCGTGACTCCACTCGGAAACCCGAGCGAAGTCCGCCGGCCCGCATCGTCGTACTCGAAATCGAAGTGCTGCGACCCATCCGTGATCGTCTTGAGCCGTGATACTTCGTCGTAGGTGTAGGTCGCCACCGCGGGCCCGGGGTCGATGGTCAGACTCGCGCGGCGGCCCAGCGTGTCGTATGCCACGAGAACCGTTGAGCTATTGGCCGCGCTCGATTCCGTTAACGTCGCTCCGGCGAGGTCGTACGTGCGCGTGACCGTATCCGATCCATTCGCGCCGGACAGCAGGCGGTCTGCATCGTCGTACTCGAAAGTCACCGAGGGACTGCCGTCCGAGTACGATTTCGTCCTGAGTCTTCCTCCGCCGTCATAGACATACGTCGTGGTGACGCCCTTTCTGTCCAGGCGTGTCTTGAGCCGGCCGGCGGGCTCGTAGGTCAGCGTCTCGGACCGGCCGCCCGGGTAGATCGTCCTGCGGAGACGCCCCTGCGCGTCGTAATCGAAGATCGTCGTCCGATCCTCGGCGTCCTTGAGGGCCACCATTCGCGACAGCGCGTCGTACGAATAGCGGGTCGCATTGCGGTCGGCGTCCAGGACCGTCTGCAGCCGCCCGTACGGATCGTAGACGTACTCCGTCTTCGCGCCGCGGGCATCTGTGACGCTGGCCCTTTGGCCGCGTGCGTTGTAACTGATTTGCGTGGACTTACCGTCTTGCGTTGTCACACGACGGACGCGGCCAACGGCATCATATTCCGTCGTCGGCCCGTGCCCCAAGGGGTCGGTCACCTGCGTGCGGCGGCCCATAACGTCGTAGGTAAAGTGGGTCTCGTGGTTGAGCGCGTCGCGTACGGTCCTGAGATCGCCAAGCGAGTCGTAGACGTTCCTCGTGACGTGAGCGGCAGAATCGACGACCGTCTCGAGCTTCGCCTGCGCCGAATAGGTGAACGTTGTCGTCCGCGTCTGCGTGGCGGTGACGGGCGTCGTGATGGTCAGCGGGCCCGCGTCACTCTGCGTCCAGGTGGTCGTGCCCACTCCCGGCGCCGTCCGAGTAAGAATCCTTCCCTTGTCGTCGTACGTGAAGTTGGTCGTCCGCCCGAGCGTGTCGGTCACACTTTCGACCTCGCCCGTCGAGAAGTAGGTGTATGTGCTCGCCGGGTCATCTCCCACCTGGTGTGTATGAACCCGACCATCAGGATAGTAAGTCCACTGTTCCGTCTCCGCGCCGCCACAGCTCGCGCAAGCGCCGGTTCGGCTCGTCACCTTGTTGGTGCCGCCGAACATGGACCACGCATAGACTGCGGTGTTGGCAAGCGCGTCCGTGACACTCGTCTCGCCCGGCGAGTATGTCAGCGTGACCTTCTCGATTCCGTTCGCGACCTCCGACGTCAAGGCGCGGCCCTGGTCGTCGTAGGTGTGGGTCTCGAGCGGTCGGCCGGTGGCGTCGGTCATTTGCAGGAGCCGGCCAAGGCTGTCGTACACGAAGCGATAGCCCGTGCCGTCCGCGTAGGTGACCGTCTCGAGTGTCCCTGACGAGCCGTAGCTGTAGCTCGCTATCACGCCAGCCGGTCCAGTCAGTCTGATGAGGTTAGCACCCGAGTATGCGAGCGTCAGTTCGCGCCCGCCGGGATCGCGGACGCGGGTGAGGAGCAGACCGTCCCATGTGAGAGCCGTCTCGTTACCGACGGCGTCCTTGATCGTGGTCAGCCGGCCTTGCACGTCGTAGACCTCGGAGCCGCCCTGCCGGAAGGAGCGAGTGAAGCCGTCCGACGCCTTCACGATCCAGCTCGTCTCGGTCGCCGGTGCGAGGGCGCGGTAGGTGACGTGGTCGGAGCTGGTGAACGTTACCGGTAGCCCGTTCGCCTGCCTCAACCTCAGGCCACTGGGCGCGAAGGCGAGGTTCTGCTCGAACGGGTGAGTCCAGCCCGGCCCGAACCCGGAATCGGTGGGCTCTCGTGTGCCGATGCTGTTGTAGCTCCGCGTGAACTCGATGCCCATGACACCCGGGAGCACGACGTCGGTTTGGTTGAGCCAGACGCTGCCGCTGAATAGATTCACTGGAAGGCCGATGTCCTGGACGCAGTCGCGGCAGTCCGGAGGGATGTCCAGGAACTGCCCGTCGAGCTTCACGATGAAGCCGTCCTGCGATGTCACCTGCGAGTGGATGTCGAAGTTCCATTCGCCCGCGACGTAGACGTTGCCCCAGATATCAACGGCAAGGGCCCAGGCGTCGTCTTCGCGGTCGACGCCAGCCGATGCGAACACAGCGGAATCCCCAAGGCGGCCGGACGGGTTGAAATGCGCAAAGAACGCGTCGGGGGTGCCGGGCGCCGAGCCGGGAATCCAGAGTTGCCGATAGCCAGCGATGTTCGCGCTGCCGTCCGCGCCCACGGCAACGACGTCCGAGGACTCGCCGTAATCGGCATTCCCATAGAACGTCGCGTAGACCACGCCCTGGCCGTCCGGTCGGATCTTCATCAGAAACGCGTCGGAGCCGCCACCGGCGAAGGCCGGCTGGTCGGCGTCCACGGGAGGAAGCGGCAGCCCACCGTCATAACCGCCGGTCACATAAGCATTGCCTTCGCGATCCGAAGCGACCCCAGTCGTGTAGCCGGAGATTCTCGTCGAGTAGATGATGCGCCCTTCCTGAACTTCATCGGGCGTATGTATCTTCGCGAGGAATCCGTGTCCCAAGGTCCAGAGAGGTTTGGTAAGAGGGTAGCGGCGCGGGTCGTCATCACCGATTTGGCAGCACGCCAATCCGAGATCAACGATCCCTGTGACATAGACGTTGCCCGCGTCATCCGCGGCGACACCGCGTTCCTGCTCCTCGACGCCTCCCCCGAGATACGTACTGAAGACGAGACTGCCGGAGGGGTTGAACTTGGCAATCATCATGTCTGTACTGCGATTGGGGTACCCGCCGAGTAGGGGCTGTACCGGATACCGGAGCGGCAGGTCCCGTGAATCTGTGTATCCTGCAACGTATGCGTTTCCGACAGAGTCGATCGCGACATCTCGCAGCCCGTCGCCACCCGTTCCCCCAAAATACGTCGAGTATTCGAGATCGTCACCCGTCGCATTCAGACGAGCTATAACACCGTCTGGGCCGCCGGCTATGGTTGGCTGCCATGCATTCGCCATCGGAAAATCGCTGGAGCTAGTCTCAGCCGCCGCATACGCGCGGCCTCCCCGGTCCACAGCAATACCACCGACTGACAGTCTCTCGTCGCCTGTTCCACCGATCAGCGTCGAATAGATCAAGGTTCCGTCCGGCCCGCGCTTCTGTAGGAACAGGTCGTATCCGCCAATCGGGGCGGTGGCCGTAGTGACAGGGAAGTCGGGAGACTGGGTCACGCCGATGACATACGCGTTGCCCTCACGATCGGCCGCGATGCCAGAGATCGCCTCGTTTAGGCTCCCTCCCACGAGCGTCGAGTAGATGATGATGGGGTCGATGACGACGGGGTGCCGGGGATCATGTCCGGTGACCTCGATCCCAAGGCGCCGAGGTTCCTTGGCGACGAAGCGGCTGTGCACGGCGATCCGTCCCTGGTCCGTCGGCTGGTAAGCTGCGGGACTGACGTGGCGGAGTTGGCCCTTCGGGGTGCGCAGGATGAGATCGCCACGCGCGTCAACGGACATGGACTGCCCGCCCTCGAACTGGAGATCTACGACGCTGGCGTCCGCTCCCGGAGCGACGACGAAGTCGTACTCCAGCCGGCCGCTCTCGCCGTGGAACACGAGATCGATGCCGGGGTACACACCCTCGAGTTTCGCTTTCGCGTAATGAGAGACGTTGCGTCGCCACTTCGAGGGGTCGTTGCCGATGAGGTAATGACTCTTTCCGGGAAGTGGATCGAGTCCCACCGCGCGGACGGCACGCCCGGCGCCGAGTAGCTTCATACGCAAGGCGATGGGGACGCCCGGCTCATGCCGCTGGCGCCGGTCACGCGAGTGCAAGCGCGCCAAGGGATCCGCAGGCTTGGGTGCCGCGTCCACTTCGGTGAACGACAACACGAGCTGGTCGTCCAGGACGAACGCGTTCAGACCACCCTGTCTCGCGACGAACCTCACGGATCCGTCGGTCTGGCCCTGGTTTACCTCGAAGCTGATCGGAGCGGCGAGCGTCCTCGATCGGGAGCTCGTCGCCGCCGGGGCGTTGTCTCCTCCCACGGCGGCTCGCGCCGCAAAGGCGAGGGCCAGGAGGCAAGATGTCGTGCGAAACGCGGTCCGGAGCATCGCTCTCATGGTGGGTGTCCTTGTCACGGGGTGCTCGAGATCAGGACGGCATCCGTCGGCTCCAACAAGATGATGGCGGGCGGCGTGACGTCGGCCGGGTCGGGCGGCGGAAGGCTCCACCGAGATGGGTCGAGCGGGAAGAAGTCCACGCCGTCGTTCACGCCGTCTCCGTCAGAGTCGACGTTGAACGGATTGGTGCCCATGCCCATCTCGACCGCATTCGGGAGCCCGTCGCCGTCCATATCGGGATTGACCGGGTCGAGACCCATCGAGACCTCGAGACCGTCCGGGATGCCGTCGCCGTTGGTGTCCGCTCGAAGGGGATCGGTGCCGAGCAGGCGCTCGAGAGCGTTCGACAGGCCGTCTCCGTCGGGGTCATCGCCGGCGTCGCCGTTGTTCGAGAGCGTGAGGCCTTCGACCCGGACGGGCTGCGTCACTCCTTCGCCCCAAAGCCAGACGCTTCCGTCCAGGCCTATCGCGGCGGAGCGTGACCGCCCGGCCGCAACCGCGACGACTTGCACGGGAATGGCGACGGTGACCGCGGAGGAACGGGCGGTGTAGGAGCCATCGCCGAGCTGTCCCTGGTCGTTGCTTCCCCACGCAGCCACAGTGCCGTCCCCGCGAAGCGCCGTTGCGTGCGAGGCTCCTCCCGCCACGCCGACGATATCGGCAACCAAAGCGACGGGTGCTAGCGTCGGTGCGTCCACGCCGTATTGATAGTTTCCCCAAGCCCACAGATACCGTCCGCCAGCGCCAGTGAGCGCGAAGGAAGAGAAGTCACCGGCCTCGATCCCCACCGCGTCGGCAACTGGAACGGCCGTGATGGGGTCTGGGCCCCCAGATCCACCCGCGTTCCCGAGCTGGCCGCCGCGACCCCAGCCTAGGATCGTTCCGTCGTCAGCAAGGGCCAGCGAGTGACTACGGCCGGCGGCGATATCGAGGACGAACTGCGGCAGGTATTGAACGATCTGCGGCTGTGGGCTCCAGGGCGGAGCAGGATATCCGCGCTCCCCCAACTGGAAATAGTTGTTGTCGCCCCAACTCCAGACGTGACCGGAAGCGTCGAGCGCGAGCGCGTGAAGCGGCCCCGCCGCGATCTTGACGATCCCGCTGACGAGCGCCGGCACCGGAGCCGTGCGCATCTCCGCCGTCGTGCCCTCGCCGAGCTGGCCCGACCGGTTGTCACCCCATGCCCATACCGTCCCGTCCGCCTTCAGGGCGAGCGTATAGTTCTCGCCGGCGCGCACGCTGATCACGTCGGCAAGACCAGGCACTTGGACGGGCGTGGCGCTGGCCGTGGTCGAGCCAAGCCCCAACTGGCCGCTGTCGTTCGCACCCCAGACCCACACCGTTCCGTCCGTCTCTAGCGCCACTGCGTGATGGACGCCCAGATCTACGGCGCCAATGATGGAGTAATCGGCGCGCGTGGACGGGCTCATCTCTTCGTCCTTCCACGTCCGCACCGTCAATGTCATCGAATGGTCCACGAGCACACCGCCGCCGGAGCTTATGGTCGGTGACGCGGGGCTAGGCTCACTCCCATCGACCGTGTACCGGATCACGCCACCCGGAGTCGTGTTCGTGATCACGACGGAACGTCGCGTCGCGTACACGCCGCCGGGCGGCGATAGCGTCGGCGCCACGAGTGCGGCAGCGTCGAAGGTGTAGCTCGCGACCCCCACTTCGCTGTCGCGAAGACCGCCACGATAGGCCTGCGCTGTGATCGTCTGGGCGCTGGCCACCAGGATGGGCTCAGTGTAAATAGCCGAGTTGGGGGCCGGCTGACTCCCATCTCGCGTGTATCGAATCGTCGCGCTGGGTGTCGAACTCGTGATCGATACGAGCGTTGGTCCGAAGAGGATGCCCGGCGACGGTGAGAACGCGGGGCGTCCCACTTGCTGCGGAATCGTGAACGTGGCCTGCGCGACGTTGCTGAAACCGACAGGCGACAGCCAAGCTCGCGCCTTCAACACAGCCGAGTGGTCGAGATAGAGCGGCTGACCGGCGTAAGTCGGGCTAGCCAGCGTCGGATCCGTACCATCCAGGGTGTAGTAAATGACCGCACCGGGCGTGGCGTCGCTCAGGACGATGCTGACGGGTCCGCTGAACACGCCGCCGGGGGGATTGATGCTCGGCGTTTTCACCCCCAACTGAACCAATACGGGCGAGACCCTCAACGAGACCGTCCCGTCGCCAAGTTGTCCGAGAGCGTTGGAGCCCCATGACCATACGGAACCATCGCCTTGCAGCGCCAGCGTATGCGTCGAGCCTGCGGCAACCCTGACCACGCCGGCGATTGATACAAGGTCTGGTAGAACGACGACGGCTTGGTATCCCAATCCGAGTTGCCCATAAGTGCCGTCACCCCACGTCCACACGCGGCCGCCAGTCTCCAGGGCGACGGAATGCTGACCTCCTCCAGCAGTAACCCGGATCGAGGTCAGTGGAACCAGTGGCGGGGGCGTACATGCGGGCTCGCAGATCCCGTTGTGGACGACTTGAACGGGCGTTGGACTGGAGTACCGGCCCCCATTTCCGAGCTGGCCGTTGGACCCGTATCCCCAAGCCCATACCGAACCGTCCACGCCAACGGCCAAGACGTGGAGCCGCCCCGCCGCAATTGCGGCAATCGGCGGAACTCCGAGCACACGCACCGGTGTCAGCCGAGTCTCCAACGTCCCGTCGCCGAGCTGACCGGCTCCGTTGTAACCCCACGCGAAGAGGGCTCCGTCGCTTCGAAGCGCCAGGCTGAAGAGCTCGCCGGCTGCGATCGCGACGATATCGCTCAGATCCTTCATGCGACGCGGTGATGTGAATCCGTTACTGCGCGTGCCATCGCCCAACTGGCCACTACTGTTCCTTCCCCACGACCAGACACGTCCATCCGCGCTCAGGGCAAGCGAGTGCTCCTCCCCTGCGGCCACTGCCGTCACCCACGGGAGGCCAAGGATCGCCGTCGGACTGTGTCGGTCCTGGGTCGACCCGTCTCCCAACTGGCCTGCGTAATTCGCTCCCCAGGCGACAACGGAATGGTCCGCTCTGATCGCAAGCGCGTGCGCGGTACCGGCCGCAGCATCGACGGCATCGGGCACGCCGATCAGCCTGCCCGGGATGGAACGATTCGCCGTCGAACCATCTCCCAGTTGCCCGCGGCTGTTGAAGCCCCACGTCCAGAGCTGTCCCGACGGTTCCACCAGAAGGGAGTAGGCGTCACCAGCTCTAACCACCCCCGTTCGCGGCCCACCGACCTCGTAGTCGGCCGTAACGATCGCTGATTCCGGAGTGGCGTCCCTGAATGCACGCGCACGCAGCCGCGTGTTCGAGGTGAGACTAATTGGATCCACGTACGGGGCGGCGTTCAGCGTGGGTTCACTTCCATCGAGAGTGAAATGGATCTCCGCTCCCGAGGTCGCCGTCCTGAGGACGACGGCGATCGCGGCTTCGTAGTGACCCGCGGGCGGGTCGGGGATTGGGGTGGCGACCTTGAATGCATATGTCGCCGACGCGACGTTGCTGGATGGAAGGTCTGGCGCATAGGCACGTGCCTTCAGAGTCGAGTCCGTTCTGACGAGCACACTGCCCCCGGATGGGACCGCGGGGTCGGTATCCACCGGCTCTCGACCTTCGGTCGTGTAGTGGATGATGGCGTTCGTCGTCACGGAGGTGAGGATGATCGTCTGATCGCCTTCGTAGGTCCCCGAAGGAAGGCTGAACGTCGGAGTCCCCACTCTTGGCTGGAGCGGCAGAGCCGTCAGCTCTCGCGGCGTCAAGGCCTGCTCGATAGTGCCGTCACCCAACTGGGAGGACGAGTTGTCGCCCCATCCGTAGATCGTCCCGTCATTGCGGACGGCAAGACTGAACGTCGAGCTCGCGGCGATGCGAGCGATATTGGCGAGTCCTTCGACTCTTGTCGGCAGCGATCGGTTTTGGGTCGTGCCATCACCCAACTGTCCGTAACTATTCCAGCCGAACGTCCAGACGGTGCCGTCATTCTTCAGTGCCACGGTGTGGCCGGAGCCGGTCGATGTCTCCTTGAAGCCGACCAAGGCCGTAACTTCGACTGGGCTCGGTTCGGTGTTCGTCGAGGTGCCCAGACCCAGATTACCGCTGGAGTTGTTGCCCCAAGCCCACCAATGGCCGTCGGCCGTTCGCGCGAAGTTGTGCGACGACGACCACCCGGTGGCGATGAAGCTCACGTTGGCAAGGCCAGGAACCTGTAGTGGAACGTCGCTCTCCGAAGTTCCGCCGTTGCCCAACTGGCCGTCGCCGCCGCGTCCCCAGGTCCACACAGTGCCATCGGTCAGCAGGGCTATTCCATGCAGGTATCCGGCCCCAATGGCGATGACGCCGCTCAATCCCACGATGCGAACCGGCGATAGCCGATCGACCCGTGTACCGTCGCCGAGTTGGCCGAATCCGTTCCAGCCCCACGCCCAAAGGGTCCCATCGGCTTTCAGGGCGAAGCTCTGCTCGGAACCAGCCGCTATTGCGACGACGTCGTCCAATCCCGGTACGGGTACGGGACGGGTACTGTCTCCGGTCGTGCCGTTTCCGAGCTGTCCGTTCCAGTTGGCGCCCCACGTCCATACGGTTCCGTCCGAGCGAAGTGCGACGGAATGGCTATCGCCGGCGGATATGGCTGTCACACCTTCGAGACCCGCGACGCGAACGGGGATTGATCGTGTCTCTGTCGTGCCGTCGCCGATCTGGCCGCTCCAGTTCGCTCCCCAAGCCCACACCGTTCCATCAGGCTTGAGCGCAAGTGCGTGTTGGTAGCCGGCCGCCACGGTGCCGGTCGAGCCAAACGCGTACGACGCATCGGCGGTGTCGCTGTCCTGCCAGCTCGCACGAAATGCTCTGGCCCTCAGACGAATCGCCGCGGCGATCTCAATGGGCGCGGAGTACAAGGCGGACGACAGTGCCGGTTCGCTGCCGTCCGTCGTGTAGCGGATCTCCGCATCTGGCGTCACGGTGGACAGCCCCACCGTCTGTGCGCCGGCATAGGTTCCGCCGGGCGGGCTCATTACGGGTGTCCCCACCTTGAAGTTGTACGTTGCGGATGCGACGTTACTGGGACTGAAGCTCGGCGCAGAAGTACGCGCCTTGAGCGTCATCGGCACGCCCACCAGCACACTCCCTCCGGAAGGCACGCCCGGGTCGGCGCCCGTCGGGTCGCTGCCATTGGTCGTGTAATGAATGGTCGCGCTCGGCGTGGCCGAGGTGAGGATGACCGTCTGGTCCGCGGCGTACGTGCCGGACGGGACACTGAGGTTGGGCTGCTCCGCTTGCGGCAGCGCGACCTCGATCTGATAGGTCGCGCTCGCGATGGCACTGGGCATCCAACCGGCCAAGAACGCCTTCACCCGCAGCGTTCCCGACACGCTCACCAGGATCGATTCCCCCGAGAACACACTTGGATCGGCTTCCGTAGGGTCGCCGCCGTTGATCGTGTAGTGGAGCTGCGCGCCGGGTACGGCGTGGCTCAACCGCACGACCACCGACGACGTGAAGCTGCCGCCGACGGGATCGAGGATCGGCGGCGGGAGGTTCCAGGCCATGGCCGCCGCGCTGAGCGCGTACGGCGTCGAGCGAACGCCGGTCGTCCCGTCTCCGACCTGCCCGAACTGGTTGCCACCCCAGCTCCAGACTCTCCCATCTGCGGCCACGGCGAGTGAATGGGTGCCACCACCGGCCGCCGAGACGACCGAGGTGACGGTTGCCACTTCGGCAGGCGCGGCACGATCGGTGACCGTCCCATCGCCGAGCTGGTGAGCGCCGTTTGCACCCCAGGCCCAGAGCGCACCGGATTCCGCTACGGCGAGGCTGTGAGACGAACCCGCGCCGATCGCGACGATGGTCGGCAATCCACTGACCGCGACCGCCGCACTGTGAGGCGTCGTCGTGCCGTCGCCGAGTTGCCCGTTCGCGTTGGCGCCCCATGCGAGCACTTCCCCCGCGGTGGTGAGCGCGAGGGTGTGCGCCGAGCCTCCGGCGACGGACGCGACGTTGGCCACGCCCAGCACGAGTCGCGGTTCGTTGGTCGCGAGCCCAGTGCCGATGGGACCGAGCTGGCCCTGGGCGTTGTCACCCCAACTCCACAGGTTGCCGTCCGCTCGAACGGCGAGGCTGATTCGATCGCCGGCGGCGATGAAGCGGACCCGATCGAGCGTGAGAGTGGCCACCGGAGCCAGGCGAGTGGTGTACGTACCATCGCCGAGCTGGCCCGATTCGTTCGCACCCCACGCCCAGACCGTTCCGCCGCTCTGCAGCGCCACGCTGTGGGAATCGCCGGCGGCGATCGCGACCGCAGCGGCGAGCCCGCTGACCGGAACCGGCGCCGTTCGGTCGATCTGGGTGCCATCGCCGAGCTGGCCCGATTCGTTCGCGCCCCACGCCCAAACGGTCCCGTCGCTCTTCAGGGCCAGGCTGTGGTGTCCGTGCGCGGCGATTGCGATCACGCTGGAAATGCCGCCGATGTGGGTCGGTGCGGTCCTCGAGGTGGTCGTGCCGTCTCCGAGCTGACCTCGCGCGTTGTCACCCCACGCCCACACCGTGCCATCGCGGGCGAGCGCCAGCGAATGTGATTGACCTGCGGCGATAGCGAGCGGCGTGGCCGTGTACGTCGCCGTCCGGATGCCGCTCGGATCGGCGCCCTCCTTCCAGGCCCGCGCCTTGAGGGTGACGCTGCGTCCGAGCTGGAGGACTCCACCCGACGGCACGGCTGCATCCGTCGATGACGGGTCAATGCCATCCGTCGTGAACGTGATCGTCGCGCCGGGCGTCGCCGATGTGATCGTGACCGCCGGAGGTGAAGAGTACGTTCCACTCCCCGGCGTGAACGTCGGTGTCGCGGCCTGGATACTGTAGGTGCCGGTCGTGACGGGACTAGGCGAGTAGTCGACGCGGAAGGCGGTCGCCTTGAGGGTTGTGGTCGACGTCAGCGTGATCGGACCGGTATAGAGGATGGATGACGTCGTCGGCGGGCTACCGTCGGTCGTGTAGTAGATCGCGGCACCCGTCGGCCCATTGAGTGTGACGTCCACCGAGCTCGTGAAGGTTCCGGGCGCCGGGCTCATGGTCGGTGCCGCCAGCGTGCCGAAGTTCATTACGAAGGTTGCCGACACGGGGTTGCTCGGCGTCCAGCCGTCACGGAATCCTCTCGCCGTGATCGTCGTGGTCGTATCGATCGTCAGGGACAGCTCTGTCCAAAGAATCGAAGACGTCGTGGGAATGGTCCCGTCGCGCGTGTAGTAGATTTCACCGGGACAACTCACCGATACGTCGACGGGACAACTCGCCGATACGTCGACTGGTCTGGTGAAGCTGCCGCCAAACGGATCAAACGTCGGTGCAAGGGCTAACATCTCGTAGGTCGCGACAGCGACCGTACTGGGCGCGAGGTTCGTGGACCACGCCCTGGCTTTCAGCGTCAGGCTGTGGTCGACTGTTATCATTGCCGGCGGCGATATCACGAGATCATCCTGAGTCGGGTCGCGGCCGTCCAGGGTGTATGTCACCATAGCGCCCAGGGTCGCGCACACCACCTTGACCAGAAGATAATCTTGTGGCGAATACTGTCCTGTGGGGAGTGAGAAGACGGGCGTCGCTGTCGCTCCCGTGATCTGGATCGGAGCCAGCCGCTGCGTAGTCGTCCCATCGCCAAGCTGGCCGCTGGAGTTGAGTCCCCACGCCCAGATGTCGCCGCCAGTGGTTAGACCCAGGCTGTGACTGCCGCCGGCCGTAATCCCTGCACCTGACGCAAAGCTGAAGACGACGGTGGCCGTCAACCGCCGCGTGGTCGACCCGTCACCGAGCTGGCCGTTCGTGTTAGCGCCCCACGCGCGTGCCGTGGCGTCGTTGAGCAGCGCGAGCGAGTGGTTGGCACCACCAGTGATGTCGATGACACCCGTCAGTCCGGTCACGACCACCGGCGTCGTCTTGCGGTTGGTTGTGCTCCCATCGCCGACTTGGCCGTCGGCGTTCAGCCCCCACGCGCGGACGGTCCCATCGTTCAGCAAGGCTAGGCTGTGAGATCCGCCGGCATCGACAATCGAGACACCGCTCAGTCCACTCACGGCGACGGGACTCTTTCGCGTCGTCGTGCTCCCGTCGCCAAGCTGGCCACTCGAGTTGAGACCCCATGCCGACACCGTACTGTCGATTCTCACGACGAGGCTATGAGAGCCGCCGGCGGAGACAGCCCGCGCGTTGGTGATTCCAGGGACCTGGATTGGTGTCCTGCGGGTGGTGGTCGTTCCGTCACCGAGTTGGCCACTCGAGTTGAGGCCCCACGACCAGACGGTCCCGCCTATCTTCCACGCGAGTACGTGGGCATCGCCCGCCGATACGGCGGACACCTGCGTCAACCCGCTGACCTGCACGGGCGTGAGACGTTGCGTCGTGGTTCCATCACCGAGTTGGCCGCTGGAATTGAGTCCCCACGCCCAGACGGTGCCGTCTTGCTTGAGGGCGACGCTGAAGTGGTTGCCCGCGGAGACCGCGATGACGTTCGTCAGTCCGACGACCTGGACCGGACGCAGACGATTCGTGGTGCTGTTGTCCCCCAGTTCGCCGTTCTGGTTGTTGCCCCATGCCCAGACCGTGCCGTCGCTCTTCACCCAGACCGAGTGATCGGTCCCTGCGGAAAGGGTCGCGGGTGCTGAGTGCGCGAGGGTCGAAGGAACGATGACGAACCAGGCGATAGCACAAGACGCCAGCAGATGTCGCTTCATATGCTCTGTTCCGAATTCGTAATGGTGTCGCCCAAGACCGCGATGTCGACTGCATTCGTGAAGGTGAGCGGTTGATCGGCGTAGGCTGACGTCGCTCCGACGAGGGCGACAGCCGCGAAGAACGAGCATGCCGTGCGCGCGGTCGGCGTCTGTCTCATCGTTGATCTCCCTGATGTGCGACCGGTCGCGGACGTCTTCTCGGATGTTATGGATAACTACGGCACGTTATGGGCCCTCCTTATATACCAGCGGCCCTTGGGACCACAAGGGTCCGATATGAGCCAAACGCCTCATCTGGAGGCGTTACGTCTGCAGTCGAACGGACCTTCGCCCGGAAGCGAGTGCGAACTCTACTTCAGGGGAGTCAGTGACTTCAGCCGAGCCGGGCCTGGGATTGGCCGGGAGGATTGACGGTCAGGTATCGACCGAACTTAACGCGCTGACGCGGGCGCCGAGGGCGCCGACACCGCTCGCTTCGGCTGCAGCGAGTCGATCACCTCGTAGGGAACCCGCGCGGCCACGTGCACGCGCGAGGCCTCGGTGGTCACGCTGATGGCGGAAGCGAGCTGCTTGAGCTCCGGCTTCTGATTGGCCTGCAGCGTGGCGAGGGCCACGAAGCCGCGCACCACGTCGGCCAGGTTCTTCGCCGCCGGCTCGTCCGCGGCCTCGCCCGTGATGTCGAGGCTGACCTGCGGATCGAGATCGCCGGTCACGGTCAGGCTCTTCAGCGCGGGC
>Ga0070707_100002741_pt1 | contig 16765 bp, 14 predicted proteins | sample KBSK5502metaG_FD_65468 | JGI IMG/M metagenome (GOLD analysis project Ga0070707, IMG submission 65468) | Corn, switchgrass and miscanthus rhizosphere microbial communities from Kellogg Biological Station, Michigan, USA - KBS K5-50-2 metaG | ecosystem: Host-associated > Plants > Roots >... | reverse complement strand
GACGCCGAGTACTACCTCCAGCCGTGGCTGCCAGGCGAGACGGGCATCGCGACCTGGGTCATGGACCACAACGAGCCGGTCCGGATCGACGACGAGTTCAGCGACGACCGGGTCGCGCAGCCGCCGAGTGGCCCGGTCCACGGCAGCCTGCTGTGCGTGCCGCTGGGCGGCCGCGACGGCCCGATCGGCGTGCTCACGATGGAGCGACTCGGCGAGGGCGGCTTCTTCACCGACGACGAGTTCGAGCTGGTCCAGCTGTTCGCGGCGCAGGCCGCGATCGCCCTGCAGAACGCCGAGGTCCATCTCGATGTCCGCCGGCGCGCCCAGACGGACGTCCTCACCGGACTGCTCAACCACGGCACCTTCGGCCAGCACATGGAGGGGCTCATCGCCGCCGGCGAGCCGTTCAGCCTCGTGATGCTCGACCTCGACCACTTCAAGCCGGTCAACGATCTCATGGGCCACCAGGCCGGCAACCTGCTCCTCAAGCAGGTGGCAGACGCGATCGTCGCGGCCAGCCGCGAGTCAGACCGCGTGTTCCGCTATGGCGGCGACGAGTTCGCGGTGCTCCTGCCGCGCACGGCCGGCGACCAGGTCGGGCCGATCGCCGAACGCATGCGCGCCGCGGTCAAGGGCGTGGTCGGGCCCGGATCCGCGTGGCGCGGCCGCGCGCGCTCGCTGGAGGCCTCGGCCGGGACGGCCGCCTTCCCATCCGACGGCGAAACACCGGAAGAGGTACTCCTCGCGGCGGACCGGGCGCTGTTCGTGGCCAAGCGATCCGGTGGGGCTCGCGTCGCGAACGCGTTCGAGGGCACCGTCCTCGCGGGCGAGTTCACGCTGCAGGCACCAACCCCGATCGACTCGCTGGCGGCGTCGGCCTAGGCGATCGCATCAGGTTTCACGTCAGATTTCGCGTGGCCGAGCGAGGCCTCCGCGCGTCAGACTGCGACCATGACCTATTACGAGCCGCCACCGCGGCGGCGCCCGAGGCGTCGATCCTCCGCGCTCGACTCGCCGTGGCTGGCCGGGCTCCTGGTCGTCGCCGTGCTCGGGCTGGTCGGCGCGTTCTTCGCAGGACCGTCGCTGTTCGGGACGCCGGCGGCCACGACCACCGCGGCGCTGCCCACAACGCTCCTTCCCTCCATTCCCGTCAGCACGGGCCCATCGGTCGCCCCGACGTTCGCCCGGCCCACGCCCAGCCCCGGACCGACGTTCGAAACCTACAAGGTCAAGCGGGGCGACACCCTCAGCTCGATCGCGAGGAAGTTCCACACGACCGCGCGTTCGATCGCGTGGTGGAACCGCGGCGCGTATCCCAGCCTTGATCCGGAGTCGTCGAGCTACGACCCGAGCACGATCCGGGTCGGCTGGAAGCTCGTGATCCTGCGCAACACCGTCGTCGACGACAGCAACCCGCCCACGCCGAGCCCCGCTCCGCCGACGCCCGCGGCGAGCTAGTCCGGGGCCAACTTCCCGGCGGTCAGCCGCCCGGGACCATGAACGGCGGCACCCAGAGGTATGCCGTGCCGGCCGTCCAGGCCGCGATGGTCGCCACGACGAGCAACGTCGCGAATCCGATCAGCACCAGCCGATCGGTGCGGTCGAACCGCAGGTCGTGGAGCCAGGTGCGCCTGCCGGTACCGAACGAGCGGAGGTCCATCGCGTCGATCGTGTCCTCGGCACCGGCGATGGCGTTGACCACCGTCGGCACGACGACCGGGATTTGCCGCTTCAGCCGCGAGATCGGCGTCCGGCCCGCCGGGGCGAGATCCATGCCGCGAACGCGCTGCGCGTCGAGCGTCGTCCGGAAGTCGGCCGCGAACGAGGGAATGAAGCGCCACGTGAGGTCGATCGCGAAGGCGAACCGGTAGGGCACGCCGAGCCGCGCGAAGGTTGCCCCGAAGGCCGATGGATCAATCGAGAAGGCGATCGGGAAGCCGATCGCAATCATGCCCATGAACCGAAGCCACTGTGTCGCGGCGTAGGTCACCGTGGCGTCGGACACGGGCTTGCCGAGGATCGGAATGGAGCCGTAGATGTGCTCGACGGCCCCCTCGCGCAGGTGCAGCTGGCGGTCGGGCGAAGCGACGACCAGGTTGAAGATCACGATCAGGGTCACGAAGCCGATCGCGAACAGCCACTGGCGGCGCACAGCGCGGAACGGGATGTGCGCCTGGCGATACCAGGCGAAGCCGAGCGCGGTCAGTACCAACATCACGCGGATGTCCCAGACCTGGATCGCCGCGAGGATGAAGCAGGCGACCGCGATGACAAGGAGACGGGGGTCGCGCTGTGCCAGCCACGACCCCCGCCCGAGATAGCGCGGCACGAAGTTCATGGCCGTGCCGCGCCGACGCTACCTACCGAGGCGTTCCCGAACCGGCTCCCAGGCGTAGACCAGGATCGGGACCAGGATGATCGTCGCGACGAGGTCGCCGACGACCGCGGGAACGTACTCGCCAAGGGCGGCGTTGAAGTCGAGGCCGTCCTTGACGATGTCACTGAACACGATGAGGAAGCCGATGACGACACCGACGGCGCCAGCGACGGCGCCGGCGGCCGCCTTGCGGCCGATGGACCCGTTGAGCCAGCCGGCCAGGTACAGCGGGGCGAGCCCGGCAAGCAGGCCCGCGGCGCCATTGGCGAGGCTCCAGTTGTAGGACGTGAGCGCGCCCCAACCAGAGATCTGGTCGCCGATCATGTTGCCGACGAGCCCGGTGAAGAAGCCGGCTACGGGGCCGAACGCGAAGCCGAAGAACGGCACCAGCGCGAACGCCGGCCGAACGTCGACCGCGGTCGTGCCGGGGAGCGGCACCTTGAACAGGCCGACCAAGACGCCGTACAGCGCGGCGCCGATCGCCGAGTAGACGATGGTCCGCGAATCGACGGCCCAGAGCGAGCTTCGATTCATGGTGATCGCAGTCATCCTTAACCCTCCAAACGGTTGACTCCGGACGCGTCAAGCGATGTGGCGGCTCCCTCCCTCCCCCGGATCCAAGCGGCGAGCTCCTCGGTGCCGAGGAACCGCTCGGTGGCCCCGCGCAGGCGGGCATTCGCCCGCATCAACGAGGTCACCCGCAGGTTGCAGCTGATCCAGCGATCTTCATCCTCGATCACGTCGGATGGCGAGCCGTCGGCCACGATCTCGCCGCCTCGAAACAGCAGGATACGGTCCGCGTGTGCAAGCGCAAGATCCACGTCATGGGTGACGAGATACACGGACTCGAGATCGGGGATGGCCATGAGCTCGCCCATGAACCGCCTGGCGGTGCGGTGATCCTGTCCCGCTGACGGCTCGTCGAGCAGGAGCGTCGGCGGCTCGAGCGCCAGCGCGATCGCCAGCGCGAGGCGCTTCTGCTGCCCGAACGAGAGCGTGAGCGGGGGCCGCTCGCGCACGTCCTCGAGGTCCTCGAGGCCGGTTCGGTGGAGCGCATTGGTCACGATCGCGTCCAGCTTGGCCACGTCGCGCCCGAGATTTCGAGGCCCGAACTCGAGCTCTTCGCGGACGGTTCGCGCGAACAGCATCTGGCTCGGGCTCTGGAAGACGAAGCCAAACGTGGTGGCGAGCTGGGCCACGGACCGCTCCGTCGCGGGCCGGCCGTCGACGTGCACGGATCCGGCGCTCGGCTCCATGAGCCGCATCGCGGTGCGGAAGAGCGTCGTCTTGCCCGAGCCATTCGGGCCGAGCACGGCCACGATCTCCCGAGTGCCGAGCCGGGCGTCGATGCCGTGCAGGACGTCGCGCCCGTCATAGCCGGCGCGAACGCCCCGGAACTCGAGTCGGGGCGGCACGTCCCCTGCGCCGTTCGTAGTGGCGGGTCGCGCGGCGGACGCCGCCGGCGCTGCAGTCGAGGCGTCTCGCGGTGATCGGCGGACCCGTTCGAGCACGACCTCGAACGGCAGCTTGACCGCGTCGGGGTCGGCGACCTCGAGGAATCCGGCGACGTCGCCGAGATAGCGGGTCCGCCCCTCCTCGAGGTACATGACCCGATCCGGCCGGAGGTCGAGCGCCTCCTCGACCCGATGCTCGACGATCACCACGGCATGGCCTTCGTCGGCGAGTCGTCGGAGCGTGCCGAGGAGCCGGGCCGCGGTCAGCGGATCGAGATTGGCGAGGGGCTCGTCGACCACGAACAGCTTCGGCTGGAGCATCAGGATCCCGGCCATCGCGAGCAGCTGCCGCTCCCCGCCGGAGAGCGCCGCGGTCTCGCGCCCGAGCAGCGGCTCGATGCCGGCGTCGCGCGCGACCTCGGCGATCCGCGCCCGGATGTCCGCGCGCGCGGTACCGAGGTTCTCGGGGCCGAAGGCGAGCTCGGACTCGACCGTCGCGCCGACGATCTGGCGGGCCGGATCCTGGAGCACGGTCCCGACGTGGAGCGAGATGTCGCGGAGCTTCTGCTCCGTGGTCAGCTGGCCGGCGACGCGGACGGTTCCAGTCAGCTCGCCGGGATACGCGTGCGGGATCAGCCCGTTGATCGCGCGAATCAGGGTGCTCTTGCCGCAGCCCGAAGGGCCGGCGACGAGGAGCACCTCACCAGGGCGCACGGCGACCGACAGGTCGTACAGCGCCGGCTCGGAGGCGCGGCGGTACCGGAACGTGAGGTTCTCGATCTCGACGATCGGCTCGGCCACCGCCGACTTCCGATCAGGCCGGGCGGATCGAAACCGGGCGGTCGACGCCCACGCCGAGGCGGCGCGCCACGTCGGCCTGGTTATCGGCGAAGCCGAGGCGGCCGGACGAGTCCTCGTACAGCAGCGACTCGCCGACGGGGATCTCGCCGAACGTCCGGACCCAGGGCGCCGTCTCGACGATCGGGCCGCTGCCATTGGTCGCTCCGAACTCGACGCGGAACGAGCGACCCGGGGTCAGCTCGCCGACCGCCCTGGCGAGGTCGTCAGCCTCGCCGGCGAGGCGCAGATTGCCGAACGAGTCGACGTACACGACCGAGCTCTGGAGGACGCCTTCGCGGACATCGGGCTGCGGGAAGCGGAGTCCGACCAGCGAGCTCGCATCGACGACCGAGCCGACCTCGGCGAAATCGCCGCCCATCGCGATGTGCGCCGCCATCGGCGCGAAGATGTCGCGGCCGTGGAAGGTGCTGCTCGTCCGGTCGAGCATCCAGGCATGGTTCTCGAGGACGCGCACCTCGCGAATGCCACCGAGCCGAGCTGCAGCGGGGATGAGCAGCCCGTTGTCCGGGCCGATGAGGACGTCGCCTCGTCCCGTCAACAGGCCGATCGGGCGACGCGCTGTTCCGACCCCCGGATCGACGACACCCACGTGGACCCCGACGGGCATCCACGGCAGTGCGGTTGACAGGAGGAACGCGCCGTCGCGGATCGCGTACTTCCGGACCGAGTGGCTGATGTCCACGATCTGCGCATCGCGCGCGATCGAGAGCATGACCCCGCGGCAGATCGCCGCGGCCGAGTCCGGGCCGAAGTCGGTGAGAAAGCTGATGAACGGGCGCATCGAAGCGCGAATGGTACCCGCCGGGGCCGGCGAATCGACGCTGAATGAAGAGACGGCGCCCGGAGGAGGTCGGGCGCCGTCTCGGTCGTGCGAGCGGAGGGGAGGAGGACCTCTGCTCGCTGGGAAGTTCAGGAAGCGCGTTTCAGGACGCGGGCGGATCGATCACGTTCGTCGAGCCGGGACGATGGGCCCGGCGGGCCGTTCCGGCAGCGCGCCGGGTGCGATGTGCGCCGCCGCCGACCCCCGAAGCCGTTGCCGCGGCGGCGCGGACCTCGGCGGCGTGGTTGATGCGGCGCTGGATGATCGAGTCGATCTCGGCCAGTGACCAGCGAAAGCCGGCGCTCGGCAGGCCGTGCAGGAAGGCAGTGAGATTCGCCGCTTCCCCGGCCTCGAGGCCCCGGGCGAGGAGGGCACGGTAGGTCGCCTTCAGGCTGGCCGATACCGGCCGATCCGAGGGTTCCCGCTGGAGTTCCATCGAACCCGTTCCGCGCCTTTGCAGACCGTGGGCCCGACCGGCACGCCCGGTCGGTTCGGTGAGGCGATGGTGGGTTCAGTGGAGTCCGGGTGCGATGACCCATCGGTACCGGCCGCGCCGGTACTTGTGCGCTGGCGCGGGTAACCTCGCCCGCGATGGATGACCTCGACGGTCCAGAGCGCGGCACCGCCAAGCGCGATCGAACCGCGCGCCTGATGCGCGTCGCCAGCCTGCTCGTTGCCCACCCGGACGGGATGCGCCCCAAGGATGTCGCCGAGCGCCTCGGCATGTCGGTGCGCAACGTGTACCGCGACCTGCGGGCGCTCGAGGGTGAGGTCGGCCTGCCGATGTGGTCGGAGGAGGGCCGCTGGGGCCTGCTCGATACGGCCTTCCTGCCGCCGCTCAAGCTCACCCTGTCCGAGGCGATGGCGGTCTTCCTCGGCGCGAGGCTGATGGTTCGCTATGCCGACAAGTACGACCCCGACCTCGGCTCGGCCTTCGAGAAGCTCGCGGCCAACCTGCCCGAGACCCTTCGCGAGCACGTCGCGCGGAGCCTCGACATCCTCCAGGACGCGCCGCTCGATCCGGACTTCATCAACCACGTGCGGCAGCTGACCCGCGCCTGGGCGGAGCGTCGCGTGGTCGACATCGAGTACGAGGGCGCCGCGTTCGAGGGCAAGGGGGGCGAACGGTCACGGCGGACCGTCCGACCGTTCCTCATCGAGCCCTCGCTCCAGACCCACGCCCTGTACCTGATCGGCTGGGACGAGGACCGCGCGGCGATGCGCACGTTCAAGATCGAGCGCATCCGGGACGTGCGGGTGACGCCCCGTTCATTCGAGCCGCCGGAGGGGGCGAGTCTCGAGCGCGACCTGCGTCGCGGCTGGGACATCATCGCGGACCAACCGCCCGTTGAGATACTCCTGAAATTCTCGGCAAACGTGGCCGACCGCGTTGCTGAAACGGTTTGGCATCCGCTGCAACGACTTGACAAGGCGGACGACGGTACCCTCCTCTGGCGCTCGACCGTGAGCGGGATCATCGAGATCCGGCTCTGGATCCTTTCCTGGGGAGACGATGTGGAGGTGCTCCAACCGTCAGACCTCAGATCCCAGGTCCGCGAGATCCACGAGCGAGCCCTCGCCAACTACAGCTGAAGCACCCAGCGCCCTGTTGCACTGACGCAACGCCATAGGTCCGTACAGGACCATCGTTCGGGTTCCCGAACGAGGAGGTCGTCGTGACGATGCGCGCCATGTCGGGGGTTTCTTCGCGTCCAGCCCGCTCGAGCATCCTGCTCGCCGCTGCCCTGCTCGCCTTCGTCGGCCTTGCCCTGGGTCCGGTTGCGCACCCCGCGCCGGCACAGGCCAGCACGGCCTCGTACATGGAAGGCCTGATCGTGAAATGGGTGAACAACGCTCGGGCGAACCGCGGCATCCGAGAGCTGCGGGTGACCACGAAGCTCTCCGATCTCGCCGGTGATCGCGCGGCGACGCTCGCCAAGACTGCGAACCTCGTCCATCCGAGCTGCCTGTCGTGCACGTTCCGCTCGTATGACATCTCGTTCAGCACCTGCGCCGAGGACATCGGCATGACCTCGTACCCGTGGGGCTACGACGCGGCGCGGAGCATCTACCTCGCCTGGAAGCACAGCTCCACCCACTGGAGCATCCTGATGAGCCGGAAGTTCGGACGGATCGGGGTCGGCGTCGCCTATCGGAGCTCCGGGGCCACAACCTGGGCCGCAGCGGACCTCGCCGGCTAGCGTCGCACCGGGCGCGCCCGCCCGTATCCTGACCGCGTGGCGCGCCATCCCTTCGCCGCCGTCAACCTGATCAGCGACCCGATCCACGGCTACCTCGAGCTGACCAAGCGCCTGTCGCGCGACGAGTCGACGGCTGCTGGGCTGCCCGACGAGGACGCGGCTGAGGACGACCTGCTCGACACCGCTTGGCTCCAGCGGCTCCGTCGCGTGAGTCAGCTGCAGAGCGCGCGCTGGGTGTTCCCCACCGCCGAGCACTCGCGGTTCACCCATGGCCTCGGGGTCATGCACGAAGCGGGGCTGTGGGCGCGGGCCCTGCTGCCCTCGCTCCGGACCGTGCTGCCCGAGCTCGCGCCGGCGGAGCCGCTCCCATCCGAGGGGCTCGTCGTCGAGACACTGCGGGTCGCCGGCCTCCTGCACGACGTCGGTCACGGGCCGTTCGCACACTTCTTCGACGATCGTGTGCTGGCCGCCTTCCCCGCGCCCGAGGATGCGCGCCGGGGGGCGGGCAAGCGGCTGTCCCACGAGGACCTCAGCCAGCTGATCATCGAGCGCGAGCTGGGCTCGCTGATCCGGGCACTGCGGCGCGCGCCGGGTGCGACCCCCGAGCGCGACGCCTTCGGCTCGGATGAGTCGATCGACCCGCGCTGGGTGTCCTTCCTCGTGGCCAAGCCAGCGCTGACCGACGCCTCGATGCCCGCCTGGGTGCGCCTGCTGCAGCCGCTCCTGTCGGGCGTGTTCACGGTTGACAACCTCGACTACGTCCGGCGCGACGCGTTCTTCACCGGGGTCCAGGTCGGCATCGACGTCGAGCGCCTGCGCCGGTACGCGTTCATCTCCGAGCGCGGGCTGACGCTGTACGAGCCGGGCGTGGCGGCGCTCGAGGGCTTCCTCGGCGCCCGGCTGCTGCTGCACCAGTCGGTGTACTTCCACCGGACGGTGCGCGCGATCGACCTCGACCTGGGCGAGGTGTTCCAGCCCGCGATCGAGGCGCTGTTCGGCGACGACTCGCCGGCCGATCGGCTCGCCGACTATGTCGATCTCGACGAGTACGCGCTGCTGCACCAGGCGGCCCGCTGGGCGCGCGGCCAGGACGTGCTGCCTGACGGCGCGAACGGCAGGCCCGGCAGCGGCCAGGTCTCACGGGCGGTGGCCGATGGCTGGCGCGGGATCCTGCTGCGCCGGCCGGGCTGGCGCGCGGAAGCCGAGATTCGCGCCTCCTACGAGCCCGGCGAGGAGCCGACCGAGGAGATCGCGAGCCTGGGTTCCGCCGAAACTGGTCGAGTCGCGATCGACCTCGCCATCGTCGACGCCCGCCCGGGCGACGGCCGGCGTCTCGCCATCGAGGGCCGCGATGGGAACGAGATTCCGCTCTCGGCCGCGCTTGCGCGGGTACCCGCCTTTGCCGTCATCGGCCGCCGTTATCGGCGCGTCGGCGGCGTTTCCTGAGCGTCGTCTTCGCCCGCGGCGAGACGATCCAGCCCGAGCCTGACCGCGGTTGTCGCCGCCTCGGTCCGTGACGTGACACCGAGCTTGCCGAGGATGTTCGAGACGTGCACCCCGGCGGTGCTCTCGGAGATGAACAGGGCCTCCGCGATACGCCGGTTGGTATAGCCCTCGGCCAGCAGGCGCAGGATCTCGCGCTCCCGGGCGGTGAGGCCAAACGGGTCGGCCGGCTCGGCTGCCGTTCCTGACTCGATCCCTCGCGCCACGGCCGGTGGCGTGAGGTCGATCCGCCGGCGACGGGCGAGGGCCTCGAGTCGCGTGGCGAGCGGCGCTGCGCCCATCGCCGACGCCATCCCCCATGCCACCCGGAGCGGTTCCGCCGCCTCGGTCGTACCCGGGGGCGTCGCCTCGACCTGCCGCCACAGCACATAGGCCTCGAGGTATGGCGTCGGACGCGCGGCCAGGGCCGGCCGAATCGCGGCCCACATGCTCGGCGCGTCCTCGCCCTGGGCCCGGGCGAGCTCGGCATGCAGCAGGGCCCGGACCCAGGCGATCTCGCTCGTCGCCATGTCGTCAGGGTCGTCCATGCTCGAGATGGCCATGTCGAAGTGGTCGAGCATGCGCCGCGCGCGTGCCAGCGCCGCGTCGACCGCCGCATTGTCGCGCTTCGCCCGAGCTCGAACCGCGAGGTCCGCGGCCGCCCGGAGCCCGAACATGGCGAGCGGACCGACAACCCGCGGGTCGGTTCCGCCCTCGATCCGCGCGTAGCCATGGTCGACGGCTTCGAGGGCTGCGTCCGGCCGGTCCTCCTCGAGATCGAGCTCCGCGGTGATCCCCTCGAGATCCCCGGCGAACTGCACGTCCTCGATCGACGCCGCCTCGGCGCGCGCGACCCCGAGGTCCGCGCGTGCCCCGTCGGCGTCGCCCGTGCGAACCCGCAGCTCCGCCCGAGTGATGTGGAAGTGGATCGTCGCGATGCCTGGCAACAACCCCGACGCCTCGACTCGGGCGAGCTGCTCGCCCGCCTCGGCATGCCGGCCGAGCAGGATCAGCTCCCCCGCGGAGTTGATGGTCAGGAACGCGCCGAAGCTGCGCTCGTTGCCGTGGCGGCGGCTCGACTCGATGCCCCGGAGGTAGGTGGCCAGCGCACCTTCGAGGTCGCCGCCCATCTGGCGCACCGTGCCGAGGTTGGCGTATGTCCGGCCGACCGTTGTCGGCTCGCCCAGCTCCTCCGCCATCGCCAGCGCCCGCTCGAGCAGCTCGATTGCCTCGCCGACCCGGCCCAGCGACCCGTAGTCCACGCCGAGGGTCGACATTGCATGCGCCTCGATGTCCCGTGCGCCGACGGCCCGCGCCAGCTCGATCGCACGCTCGGCCACCGGCGCCGAGTCGCGGACTCGCCCGGCGAGCATGAGATTGGCGGCGAGCCCGGCCTGGACCCGGGCATGCTCGACCGATGGCGGGGCGCCCGTGAGCATCGCCGCCGCCTCCTCGAGCGCCGAGATGGATCGCGCGCCGTCACCGGAGAGCCAGGCGGCCCGCCCGAGGCGCTCGCGAGCGGCGGCCCGGCGTTCTACCGCGACCGCGGGCTGGTCTCGGTCGAGCTCCTCGATCGCCCGCTCCGCGAGCGCGATCGCGCGTGCCGGATCGCCGACCAGCGCGACCATCGCGGACGCCTGCTCGAAGAGGCCGGCGAGATCTCGATCCTGGGCGCGATCGGCCGCGGGCACGACGTCCCACAGCTCGGTCGCCCGTTCGTAGTGGCGTGCCGCCTCGGCGAAGGCGAAAGCGGCGCGCGATGCATCCGCGGCCTCGACCGAAGCCTGCAGCGCGCGGACCGGTTCGTGCGCCGCCGACCAGTGATGGGCGAGCTCGGCGAGGCGGCTCGCGGACTGGCTGGTCACCGCCGCGTCCTGCGCCGCGATGGCTCGGGCGTACGCGCCGTGCAGCTGGCGCCGATCGGACGGCAGCATGTCGTCATACACGGCCTCCTGGACGAGCGCATGCCGAAATCGATAGCGCTCCTCCAAGCCGTCGGTGACGGTCACCAGCAGATGGCTCGCGACCGCGTCGCGCAGCGCGTCGAGGATGTCCCCGCCGGACAGGCCCGCGACCTCCGCCAGCACGTCGTGATCGACCTCGCGGCCCGCGACGGCGGCGACCTCGACGAGACGAGCCGCGGGCTCGGAAAGCGCGGCCAGTCGGGCGAGGACGATCTCGTGCACGGTCGACGGCAGGCGACCAGCGCCGGCGTCATCGAGACCGGACACCAGCTCCTCGGCGAAGAAGGCATTCCCGTCCGAGCGGGCGGCGATCGTGTCGACCAGTGCCGCAGACGGGCGCGTCCCCAGGATCCCGCCCAGCAGCTCGCCGAGCTCGGCCCGTTCGAAGCGAAGGAGGTCGACGCGCTCGACGCGGGGCAGCCGCTCGACCTCGGCGAGCCAGGCGACAAGTGGATGGCGCCGGTGGAGCTCGTCCGTGCGGAAACTGATGACGACCAGCAGGCGCTCGTCGCGAACGTTCCGGGCGAGGAAGGTGAGCAGATCACGGGTGGACCGGTCCGCCCAGTGCGCATCCTCGATGACGAGCAGGACCGGCGATTCCGCGCCGAGCCGGTCGAGGAGTCCGAGGACACCCTCGAAGGTCCGCACCTGCAGCCACTCCGCCTGGGTCAGCGCGAGCGGCACCTGGTCGCGCGTTCCCGCGAGCTCCGGCAGGAGCCGGGCGAGGTCGGTCAGGCTCGGTCCCGCAACTTCGGCCACGCGGTCGCGGCCCAGTGCGCGGACCGCGGATCGGAGTGCCGCGGCGACGGGCTCGAAGGGGAGGCCCTCGGCCCCGACGGCGATGGTCGCGCCCTCGAGCACGAGCCAGCCGGAGGCTCCTCGGTCGGCGATGAGCTCCCCGAGGAGCCGGCTCTTGCCGACGCCCGCCTCCCCACCGAGGAGCAGCAGGGAGGGCCGGGCGTCGTCGGCAGCCTCGGCCGCTCGGTGGAGCGACGCGAGCTCCGAGGTCCGACCGATGAACGCCGGGCTGGATAAGCGCCGGGCCATTGGCCGGATGATACGAGGCGCCCCGGCGTTCCCCATCGTGCCGGAGCGCCTCGCTGGAACGTTCTGCCAGTCAGGCGGACCCGGTACTGGCCGGGCGGAGCACCCGCTTCAGGCCATCGAGGCCGGCGCGGATGCGGCTCACCTTGAACGGGCTGATCGGGTAGCCCTCGCGCTTGGCCTGCAGGCGGGCTTCGCGTGCCTGCCGCTCGAGGGCGTTCTGCTTGACGATGCGCTGGACTTCCTGCTCGTGCATCTGCAGGTAGGTGTGCGGATCGAACTGCATGGCGGGTTCTCCCTTGGCTGCCGTCCTCCGGGCCGGAGGTCGATGGACAGCACGCTAGGGACGCGGGATACCGCCCCACATCGGGTGAACTGGTAGTTCCGCGGAGCGCTGCGCCTTTATTTCGGAGGCGCTCGGACGCGCGACCTTTAGGGACCTGGGGTGAGGGCCGTTACTTCGCCCGCATCCGGTTGTTCTTGGCGTCATGGGTGAGCTCGGCGAGGCCGAGCGCCTCCATGAGCGGCGGCATGTACATCCCGAATCGGCCGCGATAGCCCTTGCGCAGGCCGTACCACCCGCCGATCGGGTTCGAAGGGTCGCGACCCCACGCTTCGACCGTGCCTGTCTTGGCGTCCTTCTGCTCGTCCGCGGCGCCGAGATCCATCCACTCGCCGTGCTGCCTGAGCATCGCGTGCAGGTCGTCGATCGCGCGCTTGTCGTACTTCAACGTCGTCGAGCCGACCTGGCAGACGATCGCCGGCGGGTCACCGGCCTCGTCGATGTACATCAGGTACTCGGAGGTGCCGGGCGGCGTCTGGAGCAGCCATGGATCCGCCTTGGTGCCGCTGCCCTTCGCCATCGCTCGCCCCCTCCTCCGTCCGGTCGGCCAGGTGTCGTGCGCTACCCTAGCGCCTCGCGCGCCCGTAGCTCAGCGGACCAGAGCATGTGGCTTCGGACCACAGGGTCGGGGGTTCGAATCCCTCCGGGCGCGCCAGACGCCCGCGGCCTGCCCGCGATGCGCGACACTCCCGCAATGACGATGCCCGACGTGGCCTACGCCCGGAGCGGTGACGTCGCCATCGCCTACCAGGTCGTCGGCGAAGGTTCGCCCGACATCGTGTTCGTTCGGGGGATCAGCGGGGACCTCGTCTCGTCCTGGGATCAGCCGCTGCTGGTCCGCCACGTCCAGGGAATCGCCGCGAACGGCCGACTGCTCATGCTCGACAAGCGCGGCACCGGCCTTTCTGATCGCGTCCGCGAGGTCCAGTCCGCGGAGACCGCGATGGACGACATTCGCGCAGTCCTCGATGCCGTCGGCTCGGCGCGCGCCGTTCTCTGGACCGGCGGCTACGCCACTGGCGTCGCGGTCCTGTTCGCGGCGACGTACCCGGATCGGTGCGCGGGCCTCTTCCTCTTCGACCCGAAGGTCGTCGGGACGCGGACCGACGACTATCCGTGGGCGCCGACCCGCGACGAATGGCGCGAACGCCTTGCCGACATCCGAGCAGGCTGGGGCTCGCGCGCCTATCTCGAGCAGCTCGCGCGAGAGTCGGCGCCCGAGGTCGCCGACGACCCGGGCTTCGTCGACTGGTACGTCTGGCACATGCGCAGGAGCCTGAGCCCCGGCGCGGCCGTGACGGTCTACCGAACAGCGATGGAGCTCGATGTTCGCGACGTGCTCTCGGCCGTACGCGTGCCGACGCTCGTCCTGCCCCATCCTGCCCAGCCCGGTCCGGGACACCTGGTCGCCAGCAGGATTCGCGATGCCGAGCTCGTCGAGCTGCCGGCGTTGCACGGCCTCTACACCTGGGTCGACGACCAGGCGCACGAGGCGACGATGGCCGCAACCGCACGGTTCATCTCGCGCCTGCAGGCACCCGGACACGAAGACCGGGTCCTCGCCACTGTCCTGTTCACCGACATCGTCGGCTCGACCGAGCTCGCCGCCCGCCTCGGCGATTCGGCCTGGCGAGAGCTGCTGTCGAAGCACCACGCGATCATCCGCCGCGAGCTGGCGAGGTTCCGTGGCCGCGAGCTCGACACGGCGGGCGACGGCTTCTTCGCGTCCTTCGACGGACCGGCACGCGCTGTCCAGGCCGCGGCCGCGCTGCGGGAGCCGTTGCGAGCCATCGGTCTCGACATCCGCGCCGGTCTCCACACCGGTGAATTCGAGGTGAGCGACGGCAAGGTCGTCGGCATCGGCGTCTCGATCGGTGCGCGGATCTCAGCGCTCGCGGGCCCCGGCGAGGTCCTCGTCTCGAGCACGGTCAAGGACCTCGTCGCCGGCTCTGGACTGCGATTCGAGGATCGCGGCGAGCATCAGCTCAAGGGCGTGCCCGAGGCCTGGCACCTGTTCGCCCTCGAGGGCTGAGTGCGCAATTTCAGGGCTGACCGGCGTCCCCTTCAGGGATGCGCCAGCTTCGTTCGCTCCAGGTACCCGGGTGCTCCGACGACGTAGGCGTCCTTCGTCCACGAGCTGTTCTTCCGCAGCTTGAACGAGGGCAGCGCCTCGCCCGCCGCTGCCGCGGGCGCGCCATGGGGCGGATGCGCCATGTTCCAGAGGGCTCGTGCACGGTAGTGCTGGTACAGCCGCATGAATTCGGCGACGTACGTCCGTGCGAGCGCCACGCTTCCCTTGATCTCCAGAAGATTCTCGTCGTTGCGGTGTGTCGAGTTGTTGCTCAGATTGGCTGACCCCGTGTAGATCGTCGGATCCGCGGTTTCACCGTCGATGACGATGAACTTGTGGTGAATATGCACAGCCGGCGGCGAGTGCCCGTCGGTGGGCGGTGGCGCGGTGCTGTATCGCGAGGTGTCGATCGTCGAGAGCTCGGGCAGGAAGTCCTTCGGAGCTGCGCCTGGGCGGAAGTAGTTGTACGCGAGGACCTTCTTGTCGGCGCGTGATCGGTTGAACAGCGTCGTCTGGATCTCGGTGGCTGGCGAGGGCTGAGCGGGTGGCTCCCCGCTCGTCGACGTCGCCAGCTGGCTGCCGGTGCTTTTCGTCGGGTCGGAGATCTTGTTCAGCATTCCGTACAGCAGCTTGCCCTGATCGCCGGTCGCCAGGAGTGCCTTGAGCAGCGGCGGATCGGTGGGGTCGAACATGCAGAACACGACCGAGCTCTTGGCGTCTTTGACCGCCTGGACGACCGTGTCGATGGACAGGCGCGAGTTCGCGGGCTCTGGCGAGAAGAAGACCCGGATCGAGGCCGCGCCGACCTGGACGGGAGCCGACCAGGCCGCCCCCTGCGCCGTTTGGGCGACCGACGGTTCGGGCAGCGCCGCAAGGCGGTCATGCCGCGCGCGATAGAGAAGCGCCAGTTCACGCGACCTGAAAATGTGGAGCAGGTTGGCTTGGGACGTGATCGCCTCGGGCGTGAAGTTGGCCGAGCCCATGAGGACCCGGCCGCGTTTCACGTCGACGAGGAACTTGTCGTGCATGATGTTGGTCTTCCCGCGCGGATGACCCCGGAACTTCGGCATGTCGTCGGTGAGAATCTTGACGGCCGGGCGGTCGACGCGGTCGTTGGAGCGATCCTCGTACACGAGTGAGAGGTCGCCGCCAAAGCCTTCGAGCGCCGGGACAACCCACCTCTTGTCGGTCAGGTGGTAGATCGCGCCCTGGACGTCGGGCGATCCGACGAGGAGCGTGTCGAAAGCGTCGCCCATGCCGTTCGCCAGCCAGTCCATGCCCTTCTCGAGGCCTTGTGGCAGGTTCGGAAACTCGCGACGGAATGCCTGCGAGCTGACCACCGCTCGGTTGAACCATGTCGAGATACGGTCGGTTTCGATGTGCGGGACTCGGACGCGGACTTTCGCCTCTGCCTCGTGGACGAGGGTCAGCGAATCCTTGCCGTGCCCTCGAACGGGCGTGACCGTGTACTCGATCGTCTTACCCCGATTTCCGGCGTCGATCGCCGGATCCCACCACAGGAACCTCTGGATCGGAGCCGTGTCACTCGTGTACGGACCTTCACCCGAATCGTCGAATCCGATCTTGTTCAGGAGGTACGCGGGATTTCCGCCGTGCACGAGCCCGGGGTTCCGCAAGATCGCAAAGCCGAGGAAGTCGGGAGTCTTGCCTCCATCCGCCCAGTCCATCGCGAGGAGCGCGAGCGTGGGCGACGCATAGGCGCGGGCTTTGACTCGACTTGGGTTCATGATTCGCCTCCCTCGAGGGAGGACGCTAGCCATCGGCCTGGGGGCTGTACATCCGGCAAGACCCTACGTCCGGGACTGGCACGTCCGCCCCGAATCCGTGCAATCGGGCTCTTCGTGAACTTCCTCGACCTCGACGATGCCGATCCTCGCCGGAAGGCGCTCGCGCATATGGCCCGGCCAAGCTCCAACGCCTGACCGCCCTGAAGCTGCGCTACGACCCGGAGAACCTGTTCCGGATCAACCACAACATCCCGCCGGCAGGCTGACCCGGGACGGCAGCTGCCGTGACGTGCGATGCGAGCACGGCCGGCTGGCCGGGATCGGCACGGACGACGACCGGGATCTCGTTGCCGACGCTCGCTCGCGCCGTGCCGGGACCTTGCTGGCTCGCGACAAGGAG
>Ga0070707_100002740_pt1 | contig 16766 bp, 14 predicted proteins | sample KBSK5502metaG_FD_65468 | JGI IMG/M metagenome (GOLD analysis project Ga0070707, IMG submission 65468) | Corn, switchgrass and miscanthus rhizosphere microbial communities from Kellogg Biological Station, Michigan, USA - KBS K5-50-2 metaG | ecosystem: Host-associated > Plants > Roots >... | reverse complement strand
CCAATGGTGATCCACATGCCGCGGTGCCTTGTATAGCGGAGAATGCTTTCCCAACGAATGGACGCCACTACTCCAAGCCGTAGAAGAATGGCAAAGACCTGCCGAACCAGATCGGGGTTCGCCAGAAAGAGCCTCGCGAAGTCGTCGCGGATGACGCCATCGCCCGAGAACAGCCCCGCAATAAACGCCTTCTGCACTATCTTTGGCGCCGTCAGGAACCACGCCGGAAGGCGCTTGTCGTGGGCGTGGAATGCTCCATCAAAGAAGTTCTTCATAAACTCGACCATGAGTTTGCTGTGCACGTAGACACGCATCCAGTGACCGTTCTGGCCCTCGCGCCGCTGGATCGCAGCTTCTACGCCGAACAATTGCTGGGACAGCGTGTAAATGGCTTCCGCGTACGGCTCCTCATCCTCACTGAACGTGAAATACACGCTGTTGTCGGTCATACCGCCTTCCGCCATGAAAAACCCGAGCCACAGGCCGAACCGCGCGTCGAGAGGGACCTTACGGGAGACCCTTCTACTTTCTGTGTGTCCTCGTGCGCCCTGACCGCCTACGTAGGAAGTGACGGTGTACAGTTTTCCCACCTCATCTTCGATGGCGGCGGCACTGACATAATCAGCAAGGTCGAGCTCGTGCACCGGCACTGTCTCATCGATCCGGCCGGCCTTGATGTAGTGGGCGGCGGTGAGGTTCTTGGCTTCCACCCAGTCCACGCGTGAGCCGTCAAACGCCAAGAACCGATGCTCCTTCGTGGCCGCAATCGGCTGGTCGCCGAGATACCAGAGCCGCACCGTGCGCAATGCCTCTGCGGTCTCTCGATTCATCGTGTGCGTGACCCTACGAAAGCGATTGCGGTGGGTCAGGACCTCTTCTCCCGGCAGGATCCCCTCGATCGGCTTAAACCCCTCGCGCGTCAACACCCGTGTGCCTGCCGGAAAGCAGTTCAGAGCGGTCACACGCTTCGGATTGCCCACCGCATGCATGATGCGGCCCCCGGGGATGAACCGGAAGTCCTCCATCAGCCAGTAGAACTCACGGGTGAAACGCTCTCGTAACTCGGGCGTGGCTTCGACGCTCGCCACCCCCCGCGCGATGCGTTCCCACATCTCGACCGGCGTCTGCTCCAGCACGCGTCCTTCGCGATCTCGGAGCGCGTACTTGTCGATAAAGACGCGCGCCCGCAGCTCGTCTCCCGCAAAGAACTCGAGGGTCTCCGCGGGCAGCGGCGCGGGGCCCGAAGACTGCTCCGAGGGTCGGGCGGTGGGGTCAGACGAGGTGGACATCAGGCATCCTCCAGGAACAAATTAGGAATGCGAAACGGAATGCATTAACGATTAGCGCTGACCAGAGCGTTGGGGCAAGAGCGGGATGAGCTCGATCTGCGACTGCAATTCGGCTTCGAGTTGCTTTCGGGCTTTGAGCCGCTGAATCTCCTCCACCAACCGGTCCACATCGCCGACCCTGCGGTAGACGGACGCGAATCGGACGTAGGCCACATCATCCATATGCCGAAGCCGCTCGATCACCCGGTCACCGATCTCGCGGCTCGCGACTTCGAGCACCCCCTGCTCGGCAAGTTCACGCTCGATCTCGCTCGCCGCCTGATCGAGTATCTCCCCGGGGACTGGCCGCCCCTCGCATGCGCGGAGCATGCCGGTCAACACCTTCGTCCGGTCGAACGGCTCCCGGCGTCCGTCCCGCTTCGCGACCTGGAGGACGAGCCGCTCGGCCCGCTCAAAGGTCGTGAAACGGCGTTTGCAGCTCAAACACTCCCGGCGGCGACGGATGGCCTCCCCCTCGTCGCTCGCTCGGGAGTCAAGAACCTTGCTATCCTCTCCACCGCAATAGGGGCATCGCACAGGTGTTTGCCCTTCAATCTATATATAGACGCAGGAGGCATCGTAGCATACAAGATATAGTGGTGACAAGCGGTGTAAACCCGCAAATCGGGCAAGGGCTAGATCTGGCACGACAGGAAGTGGGCTCGTAGGAAGCGCGGCGCCGATTCTGGCGTCCGGAAGAATCGGCGCACCGTTTACGATGGGAACAGGACGACGTGCCGGGTGGAACCCGGCCGGGTTTATGCCTCCGAGAACCCCAGGAACACTCCGTGAGGCGAACGGCCCGTCGGGAACGTGGTCAGAACCGCCAACGTCTTCGCATCCACCACCGAGGCAGTGTCGCCAAATCGCCCGGAGATCCACAGCCGCGACCCATCGGGGCTCAGCATCGGCATGTCCGGCCCCCCGGGCACGGGGAACTTGGCCGCGACCCGCTGCGTCGCGACGTCGAACACGCTGGCCGTGTTCTCATAGCGGTTCGTGACGAAGATGGTGCGGCCATCGCGCGAGGCGACCATCTCGTGGGCGCCCTTCCCGCTGTGGACTTTCTTGGTCAGCTTCCACTCGTCGGTGGCGAAGACGCTGATGGTCCCCACGTGACTCGCCACAAACAGGTGGTGCCCATCTTGCGAGATCTGAACCCCGGCCGGCTGCGGATCGACGCGCAGGGTGTGCGCAACCCGCTGCGCCTGCGTGTCGATGACGCTCACGCTGTCGGAGAACTGATTCGAATTGACAAACCACCGGCCGTCGGGCGAGAACCACATGTGACTGGGCTGGCGGCCCGTGCGGAGACGCGTGATCGGGCGGAAGGTCTCTCCGTCGTGGATCTCGACGAAGTCGTACCGGTAGGCGACCTTGTAGAGGTAGCGGCCGTCCTTCGTGAACAGAACGTTGTAGGGATCCAGCATCGGGATGCGCCGCCGGGGACGCAGCGTGGCCAGGTCGATCTCGATGAGCTCGTTGCTGGTGGTATTGCACGAATAGACGGCCTTCCCATCGCGCGTCAGGCGAAACTTGTGCGGCTCCTGCCCGACCGCGATGGTGCCGATCGACGCGAATGTGTGGGCGTCCGCGACGGTCAGCGTGTTGCCGAGGCTGTTGGCGATCAGGGCCACCAACCGCCGCGGTGCGGAGGCCGGCGGCGGCGCCGCCGGCACCGTGGCCGTTGGCGCCGGTGCGCGGTGCGGCCGCAAGGCACGGATGACGGCCCCCGCCCCCACCGCGCCGACCGCGGCCAGTCCACCCCAGCGCAGCAGGCTCCGCCGGTCGATCCGTGGCGCCGGCACGTCACACGCCCCCCGCGGTCAGAATCAGATCCGTCCCATAGGCGATGAGGAATCCGGCCGCGATCCCCCACGCCCCCCAGATCGGCGCGCGAAAGCGGCGGCCGACGACGAACATTTCGCCGACGATGTAGAAGAGGGCGCCCGCGGCCAGCGCCAGGAAGAGCACAAACGCCGGGAGCGCCGTGACGCGGTATCCCACGAGCGTCCCGAGGAACGTCGGTCCACCCGCGATGAGCCCGGCGACCCCCAGGAACGGCCACGTCGGGGTCTCTCCGGCCGCCGCGAGCGGGGCGGCCACGGCAAACCCTTCCGTGATATTGTGGAGGCCGAACCCGACGACGAGGATCACGGCAAAGCCAATCGCTCCAACGGCGGCGCCCTGTCCGATCGCCAGACCCTCGGAAAAGTTGTGCAGCCCCAGACCGGTGGCGATCATCAGGGCGAGTTGCGCAGGGGTCCGCGCCGCTTGAGATCGGCGCACGGCGCCGGCGTCGAACATGACCAGACCGACCAGGCCCACGACGAGCCCTATGACGAGCATCGCCGCAAGCAGTCCAAATGGGCCCCAGTGTCCGGCTTTCATCCCATCCTTCATCGCCGCCCCGATCGGCTCCAACGCCTTCGACAGGATATCCCAGATGAGAAACAGGAGCACCCCGAGCGCGAGCGCGTTGAGCAGGCTTTGGGGACCTGGGCTTCTCTGCCGAAGCCGGGCCACGGGCAGCCCGAGATAAATCGTCAGGCCCGCCACGGCGCCCAGCGCGACCACCTGCCACTGTGTCATGTACCCGTCTCGACCCCTCTCCAGCACCAGGGGAGGCCCCGCTCAAGCCGAAGACCGCCGCCCCGGCGCCCTTAGGATTCTAGAGTAGCAAAGTCAAGAATGCCGTCAAGACTCTATCGACCCAATGTACCACGGCATGGTCAGGTGCGGAAAATCACCGACTCTCGCCCGAAGAGCCAAATCGCCACCTCTAGAATGAGGGTCGCGTAGAAGATGCACGAGATCGCGGTCAGCGCGAGGTGCCACCAGTTGATCGTGCCCAGGAGCAACTCGCGGAACGAGAAGAACGAATTGAGCACCGGCACAAGATACACCCACGACGTGCCCTGCCACTCGCTGATGTATTGGACGGCCAGCCCGGGCAGGACGATGGCGAAGTACAGCGGCGTCACGTACTGTTGCGCCTCTCGCGGGGACCGGGCGTAGACGCTGACCGCGAGTTGGATCGCGCTCACCAGCGCGGAGAAGAGGAGCGCGACGCCGAGCAACACCACGGCGGTGCCGAGCGGCAGGCTGACGTCGAGTTTCGTGGACGTGTGCACCAGATACGGATACCCCCAGCGCAGGCTCAGCATCATCGTCGTGATCACGATGATCACCGAACCCAACGACGCCGCGAGCACAGCCAGGAACTTCCCCACGACGATCGCTTCCCGGGTCGGCGGCGTCACGAGCAGCGACTCGAGCGTGCCCCGCTCCTTCTCCCCCGCGGCCAGATCAACCGCGACCGACATCCCGCCGACGACCGCCCACATCGCGATAAAGAACGGCAGGAGGCTCGCGAGCAGGAGCCCCGAGAGCTGCCGCTGGGTGGCGACGTTGCGCTCGTCCAGCACCACCGGGAGCAGGTCGGTCGGATTCAGATGGCGGGCCAGGAGCCTGCGCGCGACCACCTGCTGGCTGTAGCGGGAGATCAGATCCACGACCTTGTTCCGCGCCGCGGCGCTCTCGGAGTCGCTCGCGTCGTACTGGATCACTACGTGCACCTGGCCGTCGCGCGCGATGCTGGCCTCCATCCCCTGAGGGATCCGCATCACCGCGAGCACCCGCCGCTCGCGCAGCGCCTTGACCGGATCGTTTGTCTTGACGGGGCGGATCAGCTTGGTCGTGTACGCGAGATGCACCAGCCCGGGGGCCTGCCCCACGATGGCGACGGACGGCGTCGAGGTTGCGATCGCGCGCTGCTGGCGCTGTTCGAGATACGGGATCCCGAGCGTCGCCAGCGGCATGATGATCGCGGGCAGCAGGATCATGACCATCAGCGTACGCCGGTCTCGGGAGGCCTCCAGGAGCTCCTTCGCGAACACCGTCCGCACGTCCGGTCCCAACGGCTGCGGCGGACCCGGGGGGACGCTGCCCGGCGCGAGGCGCTGCCGCACCCATCGCTCCGCCCGAACGATCATCGCACGGTATCCTCCACGAGCTGGACGAAGATCTCCTCCAAGCCGAGTCCCGTCCGCGCCTTGAGGTCCTCGAGCCGCCCCTCCGCCTGCACTTGCCCCGCGGCGATGATGGCGACCCGGTCGCAGAGCCGCTCCGCCTCCTCCATCACGTGCGTGGACATGATGACGCAGCGGCCGTCCTGCTTGAACCGAGAGACGAACTCCCGGACGGAGCGCGCCGAGATGACGTCCAATCCCGAGGTGGGCTCGTCGAGGAAAACGACCGGCGGATCGTGGACGAGGGCGCGCGCGATGTTCACCTTTTGCTTCATCCCTTTGCTGAAGGTGTCCGTGACCCGGTCCATGTGGGGGGTCAGCTCCAGCGCCTCGAGGATCGCCTCGATCCGCCCCTCCAGCACCTCGGGCTGCACGCCGTACAGGCGGCCCGCGTAGCGGACGGCCTCACGCGCCGTCAGGCGCCCGTAGATCCCCGCGTTCTCCGGCAGGACGCCGATCACGCTGCGCACCGCCGCGGGCTCCTTGACGACGTCGTGGCCGGCGATGCGCGCCGTGCCGGAAGTCGGCCGCAGGATCGTCGTGAGCATCCGGATCGTCGTGGTCTTGCCCGCGCCGTTGGGACCCAACAGGCCAAACACCTCGCCGGCGTAGCACTGGAACGACACGCCCCGGACGGCATGGAACGTGCGGAAGCGCTTCTGGAGATCCTGCGCCTCGACGAGGACGGACGAATCGCGCGTCCCCTGGGGTCCTGTCACTGACACGAGAACCCGAGCGGCACGACGCTGAGCGCGAAGATTATCACGAGCGCCGCCGCGATGATCTTCCGGCTGAGGGTCACCGGAGACACGTCGTCGAGCGGCCCCGGGTGACCACGGCGCAGCAACAAGAGGATGAGCGCGCCCATCAGCCAGTACTTAAAGAGGAACGCCACCGCGGCCGCCGCGACGGACAACACCAGGTGCGCGCGGGCGCCAAACACCGCGCGGGTCACGTGGCCGCCGTCCAGCATGCTTCCCGGAAGCAGGTTGATCGCGGTGACGAGCAGCCCGAACCATCCGGCGAACGCCGCAGGATGAAACAGGACGTCGGCGGACGGATCGGGATGAAGCAGCCGGGTGATCAGAAAATCCACGAGCCGCGGGGAGGGAAACTGGCACCCGTGGATGGCGGCGGGATTCGCGATCACCGTGGAGTGCGCGATCCCGTAGATGAGCACGGGGATGGCGACGAGAAACCCCGCGATGGGACCGCTGGCGCCGAGGTCCACGAGCGCGTCACGATTCGGGGCGGGCGTGCGCATCAGGATCACCGCCCCCATCGTCCCGAAGGGGGGCGCCATGGGGATGAACAGGGGCAACCCGGCGTCGATCCCACGCCAGATCGAGACGAGTTTGTGGCCCATCTCGTGGCAGAAGAGAATCGCCATCAGCGGAAGGGAAAACGCCAGGCCGCTCGCCACCGGGCTGAGCCGCCCGGGGCCGATCTCCCCCGTCCCATTGAGATACCCGGCGAAGAACGTGGACGCGAGCGTGGCCACGAATAACGCCACGGGAAGAGCCCATTGGGACTGGGTCCGGGGCGGCTTCGGCGCCAGCAGGATCACGGTTCGACCCTTGCGCCGCCGGAGCAGCGGAAGGACGCCGAGCGGATCGAGCTGTTCGCGGAGGCGGAGGAATCGCGCCTTGCCGTCATCCCCCGCCCGGATGTCGAACACCAAGCGCCCGTCCTCGACCTCGATCCCGTTGACCGGAAACGTCGCTTCCACCGCAGCCTGAATCGCGGTGAAGCGGTCTGGAGCTACTGTCGCCATGGACTCTAGCCTACCACCGGAGATGAATAGGGAAAAGGGGCGCGTCCCGCGCCGAGGTGGCCTGGCGCCCGCTCCCGGGCCGAAGAGCCGCGGTTTCCGGTCTAGCGCTTCCGAAGAAAAGCCGGAATGTCCAGGTCGTCGCGCTCCACGCGGGGAGTGCTCGCGACGCCGCCCTCTCCGACCGTGACGGCGACCTCTTCCCCGGTCTCATCGAGGTCCCGCCGGCGGCCTTCGAAGCCGGTGGCGATCACCGTGATGCGCACCTCGCCGTCCAGCCGCTCATCGATCACCGCACCGAAGATAATGTTGGCCTCTGCGTCGGCGGCCTTCTGCACGACTTGAGCCGCCTCGCTCACCTCGAACAGCGCCAGGTCGGTCCCGCCCGTGATGTTCATGAGAACACCGCGGGCCCCGTCCATGGACGTCTCCAGGAGCGGACTGGCGATCGCGGCCTGGGCGGCCTTGACGGCGCGGTTTTCGCCGTCCGCCACCCCGATGCCGATCAGCGCCGACCCCGCCTCGGTCATCACCGCGCGGACGTCGGCGAAGTCGAGGTTGATAAGCCCCGGTACCGTGATCAGGTCGGCGATCCCCTGCACTCCCTGGCGGAGGATGTCGTCGGCCACCCGGAACGCCTCGACCACTGTGGCGCTCTTGTCGACCACCTGCAGCAACCGGTCGTTCGGGATCGTGATCACCGTGTTGACGCGCTGGCGAAGGTTTCGGATCCCCTCGTCGGCCACGACCGCCCGGCGGCGTCCCTCAAAGCTAAAGGGTCGGGTGACGACGCCGATCGTCAACGCCCCCAGTTCGCGGCCCACCTGCGCCACGACATGCGCGCCGCCGGTTCCTGTTCCCCCGCCCATCCCCGCGGTGACGAAGATCATGTCCGCGCCCTCGAGGGCCTCGGTCAGTTCCTCCCGGCTCTCCTCCGCCGCCTGACGGCCGATCTCCGGATCGCCGCCGGCACCGAGTCCCCGGGTCAGTTTCCCCCCGATGTGGATCTTCTTGTCGGCGTTGCTCAAGGCCAGCGCCTGCGCGTCCGTGTTAATGGCGATAAATTCCACACCCCGGAGCCCCGCGCTGATCATCCGGTTCACTGCATTGCTTCCGCCTCCGCCAACCCCGACGACTTTGATCGCCGCGTATCCCCGGAGGTCCCGCTCCGCTCCCGCCATCTTCACCCCTCCCACCAGATCTGGAGGAGAAGCTTGCTTCTCCCCCCCCTGCGTTTCGGCCGACTCCGATCCCCACGTGAGCATCCGGTGAACAGGGTGTTTCGACCGATGTGCCGGCGTCATCCTCCGTCGACTCCTCTCACGCCTGCTGCGTCGTCTGTCTGGGCCGTCACGCCCCCAGGGTGAATTCCCGCAACCACTGGCGCACCCGACCGTACACCGTCCCATTTCCGTTCACGCTTCGCCCACCCCGGCCCATCCTCCGCTGCCGCGCGTCGTGGAGCACCAGCCCGACACTCGTGGCGTATGCCGGGCTGCTCACCGTGTCGGCCACGCTCCCCGGAATCTCCGGCAGCCCTACCCGAGCCGCCATTCCCAAGCGCTCCGCGAACAGGTCGGCGAGCCCGAGAAGCTCGGCGGTACCCCCCGTGGCGACGATCCCGGCCGGGATCCGGTAGGCAAACCCGGAGCGGTTGAGCTGGGCCCGCACGAGCCCCGCCATCTCCGCAATCCGCGGCTCGATGATCTCGCTCAGCATCCGCCTCGGCATGAGCCGGGGCTCGCGGCTTCCCACATGGACGACCTCGATGCTGTCGCCGTCCGTGATCATCGCCGGCACCGCGCAGCCGTGGCGGATCTTGAGGCGCTCCGCGTCCCCAAACGAGGTCCGGAGCCCGACGGCGATATCGTTCGTCACATGGTTGCCTCCATAGGGGAGCACCACGGTATAGCACAGCCCTCCGCCTGTGAAGATCCCGAGGCTGGTCGTTCCCCCGCCGATGTCGACCAGGGCGACACCCAGGTCCCGCTCCGCGGGAGAGAGCACGGCTTCGGCGGAGGCCAGGGGCTCCAGGACCAAGGCCTCGCTCTCCAACCCGGCCCGCTGCACACACTTTAACAAGTTCGCCAGGACCGTGGTGGCCCCCGTCACGATGTGGGCTTCCACTTCGAGGCGGGTCCCGTACATCCCCACGGGGTTCTTGACGCCGTCCTGTCCATCCACAATGAAGTCGCGCGGGAGGAGGTGGACGATCTCCCGGTCGCTCGCAGGGACCGCCGCCAACCGCGCGGCCTCCACGACCCGGGACACGTCTTGCTCGCCGATCTCGTGGTCGGCTCGGGAAACGGCGACCACGCCCCGGCTGTTTTGCGATGCAAGGTGTCCGCCTGAGACGCCCACGATCGCACCGGCGATCCTCACCCCGGCCATCCGCTCGGCTTTGTCGACCGACTCCTCGATCGCGCGCGTGGTGGCATCGAGATCGATGACCGCGCCCTTACGGACACCACTAGACAGAGAGGCCCCCATCCCTGTGATGTGGACCTCTCCGTCTTCGGTGGGTTCTGCGACGACGACACAGACCTTGGTGGTGCCGATGTCAAGCCCCACCAAAGGTCCCCGCTTGGCCAAGCAGGTGCACCTCCGGGTTCGACTAAGGGATCGATGGACGGTGCATCGCGGGCCTTATTCCACGCGACGGGGGGTTCTCCTGCCGCGCCCTCGCCGGGGCGGCCGCCCCGGAGGCTCGCACAGGCTGCACCACGATGCTCCCGGGGAAGCGCAGGTCCACCGACTCCACCTGGAGGCCTCGAGTGGCGATGGCATCGAGCACTTGGGGAACCATCTCCAGGCGTTCGTCCATTCCCTTCATCCCGCCCAGCCTCAGCGAGATGCCGTCCTGGAGCGCGAGCACCACCTCGCCCGCGCCGTTCACCCGCACGGCGGTGATCCGGTCCCTGAGCGGCTCCGGCAGCGTCCCGGCGACGCGGGCTCCAAGACGGACGTCGGGAGATCGCACCACTCGGCCGATCGAGATGTCGGTCGGATCGAGGCGGTCGACGATCAGGACCGGTAGCGCACCCCGATCAGCGCTCGCAGTGATCGCTACCGCGTCCGCGCTGAGCATGAGGTACCCTTCCCCGGAAGCGAGCGCGGCGATCGGTGCCCGCTCGTGGACGACCAACCGGACCCGGCTTGGAAACTCCATGGTGACGGTGACGTTTTCGATGCGGGCATCGGTAAGCAGCCGTTCCCGAATCGCCCATGCGTTGACTTGGAAGGCGTTGAGCCCGGGTCGGAGGTCGGCCAGACTGAGGACCGCCGACGCCGGAACCGCCGCGTTGCCGGTCACGGTCACGCTGTGGAGATCGAAGACCGAGGAAGCAGGAAATGCGGCGGCCCCGCACAATCCCGAGATCGCCGCGAGAAACCGCGCGATTCGCCGGAGCGAGACACGCGATGGCCTGACGTCAGGAGGACGATCCACAGGAAGGGGCACCACGATAGACATCACAGCCCCCCCAACTCGAATTCCCCGATCAGTTTGATCTCCGGCTCAAGGGCTATCCCCGACCGATCCTGGACCCTAGCCCGGACATCGGCGATCAGCCTCACCACCTCGGCCGCCGTCGCCCCCCCGGTGTTGAGGATGTAGTTGGCGTGGCGGTCGCTGACCACGGCCCCACCAATGTGCATGCCTTTTCCGCCCGAGACGTCGATGAGACGCCCCGCATGGTCCCCCACCGGGTTGCGGAAGATGCACCCGGAGCTGGGCGGCCCCAACGGTTGCGTGTCGCTGCGCGTGCGGAGCCAGGAATCCAGACGCTCGATGCACACCCGGGGATCGGCGGGCTTGAGGTTCAGGGTGGCCTCCAGCACGACGCTGCGTTCAGCTTGGACCCGGCTCTGCCGGTACCGGAAGCCCATCTCCTCGCGGGACCACGTCCGTTCTCCGCTGGGGGTGAGGACCCTCACCATGCGGACCACCTCGGACAGCGCGCATCCGTGGGCACCGGCGTTCATGAAGATCCCTCCTCCCACGGATCCTGGGATCCCCGCCGCGAACTCGAGTCCGGCGAGCCCCCGGGCGGCGGTCGCCCGGCTCAGTTGGGGGAGGCTCGCCCCGCACTCGGCGATGACATCGCTCCCTTCGTACCGGACACTTTCCTGGCCCCGGCCGGTCTTGATCACCACGCCCCGCACGCCGCGGTCCGCGATCAACACGTTGCTGCCCCGCCCCAACACGACAAACGGCAGGCCCTCCCGATACAACCACGCGGCACAGGCACTCAACGTGTCGAGCGAGCGCGGGAGCACGAGCACGTCGGCCGGCCCGCCGATCCGGAACGTCACGTGTCGGGCCAGGGGCTCATTGCGCCGCACGCCCCCCGGACACAACTGCTCGAGGGCCGCCACGGCGTCCTGCGCAACGCTACCCACGCCCCGTCACTCCCGCCGCCCGCGCCCGAAGCCGCGATACCAGGGCATCGCCAATCTTCCAAACATCCCCCGCCCCGATCGTCAGCACGAGGTCACCCGGCCGCACGCGTGCCTCCAACCAGGCCGCCACCTCCGCGGAATCCGCGATCGCGTGCACGGCCCGCCGCGCGCCGACCGCGCGCACGATGATCCCGGCATCGACTCCGGGGAGCGGAGGTTCATCGGCTGCATACAGTTCGGTGATGATCACCTCGTCGGCCGGGTCGAACGCGCCAGCGAACTGCGGGCCCACCGTCTGCGTGCGGCTGTATCGGTGCGGCTGGAACACGGCGATGATGCGGCTGTGCGGCCAGCATTGGCGGGCGGCCTGAAGCAACGCATGGACCTTCGTCGGGTTGTGCGCGTAGTCGTCGACCACGAGCACCCCACCGACATCCCCCCGGATCGTGAACCGCCGCAGCACGCCGCGAAACGTCGCGAGCGCCGCGGCGGCCAACCCGAACGGCACACCGAGCTCCAAGCTTGCCGCGAGCGCGCCGACCGCATTCTGTGCGTTGTACGCGCCGGGGACTTGGAGGGTCACACCTCCGAGCGCACGATCTCCCCGCCGGGCATCAAACACCGTCCGCGAACCCGCCATCTCGAGGATCCGTGCGGTGTAGTCTGCGCCGGGCTCGAGCCCGTACGTCACCACGCGCGCCCCGCGCGCGCTCCGCAGATCGTTCGCCAGCGTGCGCCCGGCCACGGCGTCCGTGCAGATGACCGCGAGCCCGTGCGCCGGCAGCCTTCCGAGGAACTGCCGGAACGTCTCGAGCACCTGCTCCATCGATCCATAGAAGTCCAGGTGGTCGGTGGCGTCGATGTTGGTGACGATCGCGATCTGCGGGGCGACCCGGAGCAGCGACCCGTCGCTCTCATCGACCTCCGCAACCACGTCCTCCCCCCGGCCGGCCCGCGCGTTGCCGCCAAAGTCATCCACCTCGCCGCCGATGAGCACCGTCGGATCGCGCCCGGCCTGCTCGAAGATTCGGGCGATCATCGACGTCGTGGTGGTCTTCCCGTGAGTGCCGACCACGGCGATGCTGCGCATCCCCTCCATGAGGCCGCCCAGCATTTCGGCGCGGTGCAGCACCCGCACGCCGCGTTGTCTGGCCATCTGCACTTCGACGTTGCCCTCGGGCACGGCCCGGCTGATCACCACCACTTGGTCCGGCTCGATGTTCTCAGGCGCATGGCCGATCTGGATGCGCGCGCCGGCCGACCGCAGCCTCCGCGTGATCTCGCTCTCGCGGAGGTCGGATCCGGAGACCGCGTACCCGCGGGCCAGCAGCACCGACGCGATCGCGCTCATGCCCGCGCCCCCGATCCCCACGAAGTGGACGCGAGATCCTGCCGGGATCATCCGCGGACCCCTTCCGCGAGCGGTTCCGCCAGGCGAGAGACGAGTGCAATCACACGGTCGGCGGCGTCGGGGCGTCCGTGGCTCCGGGCGGAGGCCGCCATCGCCTCGAGCCGGCCGGGGGTGTCGAGGAGTTCGGTGATGGCTCTCGCCAGACGCTCCCCGGTCAACTCGGCGTCGGGCACGAGCACAGCGCCGCCCGCGGCGACGAGCGCGGACGCATTATGCGTCTGGTGATCGTCCACCGCAAAGGGATAGGGCACGAGGATGGAAGGACGCCCGTTCGCGGTGATCTCCGCGAGCGCGTTCGCCCCACAGCGGCTGACGACGAGATCCGCGCACGCATAGGCCGCGCCGATGTGTTGAACGTAGGGGACGCGGAGGTACCGGATCGCCCCTCCGAGGGGAGATGGCTCGGGCTGCGCCCCCGGCGCTTCCATCAACGCACGCTCCACCCCACTCCAGCCCCCGCCGACCTGGTGGAGCACCTGAAGACCACCCCGGGCGGCGAGCCGGCGCACGGTCTCTTCCGCCGCGGCGTTGAGCCGAACGGCGCCTTGGCTGCCGCCGATGATGAGCACCGTCTTCCGGCTCCGGTCGAGCCCAAAAGCGGCGAGGCCTTCTTCGCGCGTGGCCGTGTACGCCTCCCGGCGGATCGGCAGCCCGGTCATCACGGTCCGGCCTACCGGCAGCCGGGCCGCGGCCTCGTCGGAGGAGACGGCGATGACGCGGCTGTACCGGGCCAGTGTGCGGTTCGTCCGTCCGGGGAGGACGTTTCCCTCGAGGACGACGACCGGCACATTGGTGACGGCGGCCGCGAGCACCGAGGGCACGGCGGCGACTCCACCGGTCGCAATCACCACGTCGGGCCGGAAGCGCGCGACCACGACGAACGCCTGCGCGAGGCCGGCGCCGACGCTGGCCGCCGACACGGCCAACCGCCAGGGCGCCCGGCTGCGGGGCGGCCGGACGGCCAGCCCGACGAAGGGCACGCCGGCCGCGGGAACGAGGGAGGCTTCCATGCCTGCGCGGCTGCCCACAAACAGGACGCGCGCGCTCGGATCGCGGCGGCGCAGCGCTTCCGCGATGGCGAGCCCCGGGTACACGTGCCCGCCCGTCCCCCCGCCCGCGAGCAGGACGTTCATGCGCGCCCCCGCGCGGCGTGCCGCGTGGGTCCTCGCGGGGGAGCGGGGGCGACGACCGCGTCGGCGGGGTGCGCGTACTGGGACAGGTTGAGGAGGATGCCAATGGCCAGATAGCTGAACACGAGCGACGAACCACCGAACGAGACGAACGGCAGCGGCACGCCCGTGACGGGCACCGTCCCCGAGACGACCCCGATATTGAGCGCGGCCTGTCCGACGAGCATCGACGTGAGCCCTGTGGTCAGCAGGATCCCGTAGCGGTCGGGCAGGCGGGATGAGATCCGAAACCCCCAGATCGCCAGCAGGATGAACAGGACAATCACCGCAACGGCCCCCACCAGCCCCAGCTCCTCACCGATGATCGCGAAGATAAAGTCGGTGTGCCGTTCCGGAAGATAGAAGAACTTCTGCGTGCTGTGGCCGAGCCCGAGTCCGGTGAGGCCGCCCGATCCCAACGCCAGGAGCGACTGAATAATATGGAAGCCGGTGCCGCGCGGGTCCTTCCAGGGGTCGAGAAACGCGAGGAGCCGGCTGCTCCGGTAGCCCTCGCGCATCACCACCGCGAACACCACCGGAACCGCCCCGCACCCGAGCGCGAGCAGATGCTCGATGCGCGCGCCGCCGACGAACAACATCACCCCGGTGACCATCGCGAGGATCAGGACCGATCCGAGGTCGGGCTGCCTGAGGATCGCCGCGGCCAGGACGAGGAAGACGATCAACGGCGGCACCAGGCCGGCGCCGAACTCGCGAATCCGTGTGCCGCGGTTGGCGAGGAAGTTGCTCAGATACAGGATCATCCCCAGCTTGGCGAGTTCGGCGGGTTGGAAGTTAAACAATCCTCCGAGCGGCAGCCAGCGGCGCGCCCCGCCTGCGACACGACCGATGTGAGGAAACAGGACGATGATCACCGCGAAGATGGTGACGGCCAGCAGCGGTACCGTCCACCGCCGCAGTTTGGCGTAGTGGATTTTCCAGGCGATGGACATCGTGGCGAGGCCGATCACTGCGTAGACGATCTGCCGCTTCAGAAAGAACGCACCATCATGGTACTGAACCTGCGCCGCCACCGACGACGCGCTATAGACCATCACGATCCCGATGCACGTCAAGAAGAGGGCGGTCAGAAAAACCTCCCACGCCGCGGCGCGGCGATGGATCAGGTCCATCGTGCGCCCCCGCCGACGCCCGCTCCCGCTTCCCGGGCCAACGCGGAGACGAGGGTGAGATAGCGGTCCCCCCGCTCCCGGTAGTCGCGGAACTGATCGAAGCTCTCGCATCCCGGAGAGAGCGTCACGGCGTCCCCTGCTCGGGCCAGTTCGCGCGCTCGTTGGACCGCCGTGTCAAGCGTCCCGCACTGGAGCACGGGGATCCGGAGCCCGGCCGCATCACACGCCTCCCTGATGTGCTGGGCCATGGCCCCGATCAGCAGCACGGCGCGCACGGACGCGGCCCGATCCGCGAGGGCTTGGGCCAGCGGCCGGAAATCGGCGGCGACCCCACCCCGGCGTTGCCCTCCGGCGATGAGCACGAGGGGACGATCGAACGCGCGGATCGCGGCCGCCGCCGCGGCCGGGTTCGTAGCGAGCGAGTCCTCATAGAACCGGACGCCGCCAACCTCCGCGGCGAACCGCATCCGGTAGGGCAGCCCGCGAAAGGCCCGCAGCACCGTGGTGACGGCCTCGGCCGAAGCACCCGCCGCCCGCGCGGCGAGAGATGCGGCGAGCGCGTTTTCCACCATGTGCGCCCCCGGAACTTGAAGATCGCCGACGGGGCAGAGCCGGTCCTCGCGCCCATCCACGCGCACCGTGATCCGGCCGGCGACGAGGCAGGCGCCCTCCTCCACCTCCCGCAGCCGGCTGAACGGCAGGACGTGGCCCGGCGCGGTCGACCGGAGGGCCCACGTCGGCGGATCGTCCGCGTTCAGGATCGCCCGGTCTTCCACTCGCTGGTGGGCGAGGATTCCGGATTTGACCCGGACGTACGCCTCGAACGATCCGTGGTCGTCCAGGTGGTGCGGCGTCAGGTTCGTGATCACCGCGATCTGCGGACTGTAGCGGAGCCCGAGGAGCTGGCGATTGCTGATCTCGAGCACCAGGATCGCATCGGGGGTGACTTCGTTGAGACGGTACACGATGGGGATGTGCATGCGATCATTTCCGCTCACGAACGTCTGCCGGCCGCTCGCCGCGAGCATCTCCGCGGCCAGCTGCACCACCGTGAATTTTCCGTTGGTCCCGGTGACGCCCAGGATCGGGCAGGGGACGGTCTCAAAGAACAACGCCGTCATGCTGGAGAGCGGCACCCCGGCATCACGGGCCCGCGCCACCGGCGCGTTTTCCGGATGCCGGAACCAGGCCTGCCCCGCGTAGATCACCTCGGCGTGCTGGATATCCTCGAGATAGCGGTCGCGGAAGCGGAGCTGGATCGGCGCCCCGAGCAGCCGCGCGATCGCCGCCTCCTGGGCGACCGGGTTCATCCAGGCGTGGTAGCGCCGGAACGCCTCCGGGAACGCGTCCTTCGTCTGGAAGTCGTGCCCGGTGATCGAGGTCACCCCGTGGTCGAGCAAGAATTCGACGACGGCCGCCCCCTCGGTCCCGGATAAGCCGACCACATGAATGCGTTTGCCGCGCAGCCGCGCGATGACGTCTGCGATCATCCTTTGAGCCTCACGCCCAGCACCGCGAGCAG
>Ga0070707_100002739_pt1 | contig 16768 bp, 13 predicted proteins | sample KBSK5502metaG_FD_65468 | JGI IMG/M metagenome (GOLD analysis project Ga0070707, IMG submission 65468) | Corn, switchgrass and miscanthus rhizosphere microbial communities from Kellogg Biological Station, Michigan, USA - KBS K5-50-2 metaG | ecosystem: Host-associated > Plants > Roots >... | reverse complement strand
TAAGTATCGTTGCCGCTGCTCCGTCATGGTCATACTGACGTCAGTGTATCAAAACTCATGTATACAAGCAAGCGGTGGAGCGTAGATTTTGGGACGACTTTTGGGACGAAGCCTCCATCTTGCACCTGGCTGCTCGACCGACCAGCTGTACTGTGTGCCAAATTGGATCGTTTAGGGGACGAAACTTGACCAGTCCTTCTTCATTGGTGACCATGGACTTGTCACACCTACGCTAGCCATTCTTAGAACACTAGTTTTCGCTAACTTGAGTGGTCTTGCTAACCGCTAGCATGGGCTGTCGCGTCCATCAGGGCGGATAGGCGGCCATGCCGGCACGCATCGCCCCTTCGATGGTGCCGTCGAGCTCCCCAGCTCCTGGAAAGAGCCACTCGTCCGGGGCGTAGCGTTCATCGCTGTGGCGGTAAATGGCGAACTCCCAGCGGTCGAGCGCGCCGGTGTAGGTCAGGCGACCGATGGGGCCGACCTGCCCATAGTCACACCGATCCAGATACAGGAAGGCGCCGCGATAGCGCGGCAGATAGTAGATCTGCGAATCGGGGATGACCGCACGGTTAAACGCGGTGATGCGGTCCGCGACCTGGGTCTTGACCGCGTCGGGGATGAGTGTCCCTGGCATGCACACTGTGCCCTTTCCGCTGCCCGAGTCTCCCCGCGTCGTCGCGGACGGGCTGGCCGCGCGGAGCGGTCCCTGAGTAGAATGTCGGTGCTCACGCCGTACCGTACCACAGGAGCTCACCCATGCCCAAAGCCGTGTCGCGGATGCTGACCTTGCTCTGCACGCTAGTGGTGTCCCTCCCGGTCGGCACGAACCTCGGTCTGCTGCACCTGCTGTGGATGCTCGTCAGCGGGCGGTTGCTAGCGACGCGGGGCGCGGTGATTCCGGGGCTGGACGCTTGCGGCCTGTCGCGCCGGGCGGTGCGGCGGGCGTGGGCGGCGCTGGGGCAGGGGGACTGGACCAGCCAGCGCCTGCTGGCGCCGTGGGCGCAGGTGGTCAGCGGTGAGGGGCACTGGCAGGCGCAGACGCATGGTGGCTACCACCCGGTGCCGGTGGATGTGACCGCCTTCTGGCGGCCACGGCTGCGCGGGTGCCCGACCACCCACTACGACGCCGCGGCCGGCAAGGCGCTGCCCGCCATCCCGGTCGGCCTGGTCGCCCGGGTGGGCACGGTGGGGGGCCAGCGGCTGGGGCTGCCGCTGGCCTTGGTGCCGGCGCCGCAGGACGACGCCCGCCCGAGTGCGCATGCCCGGGTGCTGGTGCGGGCGGCAGTGATCCAGAGCGCACCGGACGACGCGCTGGTGTGCGATGCGGGCTTCCCCCTGGCGTTGCTCCAGGAGGAGGGAGGGCAGCGCTTCGTGGTGCGCCTGGCCAAAAACGCCACCTTCCGCCGGGCGGCCCCACCTGCCTATCGTGGCCGGGGGCGGCCGCCCACGCGGGGAGCAGTGGTGCGTCCCTTACCGCGGCCCTATCGCGGGCGCCGGCTTCCCGCCACGCCGCCCGATGCCGCGCTGAGCTGGGAGGAGGACGGCGTCCAACTGCACGCCGAGGTGTGGCACGATCTGGTGCTGCCCACCGCCGACCCAGGGGCTCCCCGGCTGAGCGTGGTCGCGCTCTTCGATCCACGTTACCGCGATCCCTGGCTGCTGGCGACCCCGCTGCCCCTCTCCCCTCCTGCGTTGCGTGCGCTCTACCGTGATCGCTGGCCCGTCGAGCAGCTGCCTCTGGTGGCCAAGCAACTGCTCGGAGCCGCACGCCAGTTCGTCCATGCGCCTCAGACCTGCCAGCGGCTGCCGGTGCTCGCCCTGCTGGCCGGCGCGGTCCTGGCCTATGCCGCGGCGACTACGCCGGCCATCCCGACCGGCTTCTGGGATCGGTGCCCCCGCCCAACGGCCGGACGGCTACGCCGGGCGCTGGAGGGCTGCCCATTTCCGGCAGACTTCCCGCTGCCAGCGCGACTCCATCCAAAACACGTCGTCACGGCACATCTGCCGACGGGGTTCTGGGGGCAGCGCCGCCCGCCGCCGGCTCTCACAGCCGATGCGGCATAACTCTGCCACAGGCAGAGTTAGCGAAAACTAGAGTTGTAGACAAGCCAGAGAAAGAGGAAGAACGCCTGCCCGCCCAGGAACCACCATGAGCCGACGGAGGCGGCAACGCGCTCGGCGAGCCGCTGCCCGACTGTTGGCTGGTCCGTCTCGGCTCCCTTGTTACTTGACACCTTGAAGAGGGCCGGCGTGCGCAGGTGCCGCAGCCTACTCCAGATAGGCGCGACTGATTTCATCATGAGCCGCCCTGCTTTCTCGACAGCAGACCCACATAGCAGGGCTGCAATCGCGCGAATCCCACAAGCGGCCAAGTCAGCAGACATACGATGATCAAGTCAGCAACGAAGCCGCTGTCAACCGTCGCGCCTTTGCTGGCGGTGGACGTGTTTGTATCTACTCCTGCCCAGGTGGGTTGTCACACTGCTCGGCTGGGCCGTTGTCGCTTTCACTTTCGTGGCGCCGTGTACTGGCACATCTGCAGCGGGGACAGCTGATGCCACACATTCCCGACGGGGCGCCTGGGATGCGCGCTATGTACCGCGCGCCAGCCGATTCCGCGTACTGTGACCACGGAGTATGAGCATTACCGGGCAAGCAGCACAAGGGACACGACGACGACGAGTGCCGAGACAATCGGCGTAACGGGCACGGGCAACCTGATCTTGACCTGCTCCACACGCAGCCGCAAGATGCCTTCGCGCACCAGAGTGTAGCCTGCCACCGCTGCCGCGAAGTATGCGCCACTATCCGGGCCGCGAGCCAGCAGCGCCGCCAGCGTGACCAGCCCGAAGATCAAGGCCACCGACGACTCCATTAGCTGCGTGGGAACGCGGCGGGCGCCCACACGCTGGTCGGAGGACCAGATACCCCAGACGGCCGCGGTGGGTGGCCCTCCGCAGCAGCCAGCGAAAAAGCAGCCGATCCGGCCGACAGCCAGACCGAACATCAGTCCAGGCGTCGTAAGGTCGAGCGCGGCGCCGACCGGCGCATGCAGCACCATGAGCAAGAGCAGCGCCGTCAACGTGGCGCCGGTGATGAATCCCTGAATGCACCAGCCGTTGTAGCGATGCAGGGCCAGCTCTTCGTTGCGATGCTTGACGATATACCAGACTTTCGCCCCGGCGATCCCTACCGCGATGGCGCCGAGCGTCGAGATCAGGACGGGGCCGACCGCGCGCTGAAAGTGAGCAAACAGCAGTACCTGCGCCACGACGGCCACGATCATGCCGAGCGTGACCCACCCGCCCCAGATGGAGCCAAGCGCCCCTGGCACCCGCGCCCACGGCTCCAGGCTCGTATTCACAGGCTGGTGCCCGTCAGCCACTGTCGCCCAGCGGCGCCAGATTCGCGTCAGCAGGCCGCGAGGCGCCCCGATGGGCAGCACGCTTTCCCGCGGGCGGGCGGCGCGCCCGCGATGCGGTGGCGCGACCACGGCGGCGTTCACCTCCCACGCTCCCGGATGAATGTCGCGGACGCGCGCCGTTACGGAGATCGGGCCGCTGCCCGGCACCACCTGGGCGATTGTCTCGTCCTGGACGAACTGATCGCGTCGCTCCAGCTTGCCTTCCACGTCGACCCGGCGGCCAGTAAATCGGATGGTGACGGGGTAAGGTTGCGGCTGTGGGGCGGGTTCGAACCAGTAGGTGACGGCCAAGATATGCTGCGAGGCCCGCTGGACTAAGGTGGTGAGCCGGTCATCTGGCTCGGCCGCACTGGCCGCCGGAGCAGGGGCCACCCGCGGCGGCATCTTGAGCGCTGGATACATCGGACGTGGACGCGCGGTCGTCTTGCCGGTCCGCCTCGACATTGGAGCACTCCGTCGGCTATGGTGCGTTGGATGAGCAGCTCGGTCACGCGTGAGCTGAATGATGCGGCGCGCTGGTAGAAGCAGGCAGCAGCGGCACAGCCCATCGGAAGCTTATCATGCCCGGCAAATGGGAACAAGGCTGGCGGCAGTTTTGGCTCAGGGGCGGACGTAAACGGCAACCTGCCAGACGCCGGACGTGCGAAGAAAGCTGCGCCGCAAGCCGGCGTCGCGCAAGACACTGTCCACGTCTGGGGTGCGATGGATAAAGAAGCGGAACGGGTTGCGCTGGATCTGCAACGTGAGGTTGATGCCAGAGCCAATCACCCGGGCGAGCCAAGAGTCGCGCGGGTAGACGAGGCCATAGAGCCGGCGCGCTTTGGCCGCCGAGGCACCGACCAGGCCACGCATATCGTGATAACAGCAGATGACGCGATCCAGCGTGACGACGTCGGCGGGAGCAACCGCAGGGGCAAGCTCGACAAAGTTCCCGTGCTGATACGTGACACGGTCGCCGAAGCCGCGGCGCGCAGCCTCATCGCGCGCGGCGCTGATGTATGCGGTCGAGGCGTCAACGTCGGTGGCGCTGCTCGCGCCCGCGCCGAGCAGCTCAAGCTGGATAGCGCCGATGCCGCCGCCAATGTCGAGGAGGGTGGCCCCCTCGATGCCCGCCGCGCGCAAGGCGTCGAGGAGCACGCGCGTGCTCGTCTGTGGGCCTTTGCGTTGAAACGCTTTCAGGCGGCGCGCGGCCTCGCGCTGGTTGAATAACCCTTCGATGCCCTGGCACTGGCAGCAGTCCATGGCGCACTCCTCTAAGGTAAACTGGGTCGGTGTGGCTCTGGCAGTATACTCCACACCGGACGCCACAATAGCGCTGCAGAGCGACGGTCAGGGATGGTTGACGCATCAGAAAATATGTTCTATCCTTCTGCCGTGAGGTGGCGGCATGTCGCCACTTCGATCCCGCACAGCGAGCAGGAGGTGTCTAGGTGGCTGATCATCCTATCGTGCATGTCGAGATCCCAGCCCGCGATTCTGAGGCGGCTGGACGATTCTACGCGCAAGTCTTCAACTGGCAGCTCGACAACTCCGCGCCGAATTACCTGCAATTCAAAGCGGAAGGCGGGCCTGGGGGCGGTTTCGTTTCCCCGGGCAAGGCGGGCGACACGTCACTCGAGTACAAGATCGGAGAAGTGCTGATCTACCTGAACTCGGGCGACATTGACGCGACACTGGCCAACGTCGAAGCGCACGGCGGCACGACGGTGGTGCCACGCACCGAGATTGAGGGCCATGGCTGGTGGGCCGTCTTCATCGATCCCTCCGGCAACAAGATTGGCCTCTACGGCCGCTAGCTCAACGCCCTCCCCGGCGCGGATGAACCGCGCCGGGTCAGCCAGGACCCGTCAGGTGCCCGCATGCGGAATCCCGCCGCATAGCGGGCACACGTGGTTCTCCGGCGCCGTCCGCACGCGAGCTACAGCAGGCGCACCAGCCCATCCAGCAGGCGATCTACGTCGCGCGGCGAGTTGTAGGCCTGGATCGAGACGCGCACGAAGTACCGGTACTGCCACGCGACAATCGGCACCTCGACCCCCTCCTCCTCCCACAACCGGCGCTGGAGGCTTTCCGCCTCCGCTGTGTCCGCGATCGGCAGCGGCACAGCACACATCTGGCCCCACCATTCCGCTGTATCCGGGCAGATGTGTGGCAGGCCGGTGAGCGCACCGATGCGCTCCCTGGCCTGGCTGGCAAGGCTGTGGCAGGCGGCGCGGACCGCTGGCCACTCGTGCTGCGCCTGGAACTCGATGGCGGTGGGAACGCTGAGGTAGGCGGCGGGATCGTCGGTGCCGATCCATTCGAAATAGTCCTGAAAGCGCGACGGCCCCGGCGTGCGCGCCTGCCAGCCCCAGCTGACGATCAGCGGCTCGAGCATCTGTTGGCGCTCCGGCCGGGCAAAGAGAAAGCCCGCGCCGACTGGCGAGCACAGCCATTTATGGCAGTTCCCCACGTAAAAATCGGCGCCCAGGCGCGCAAGGTCCAACTCGATGTGCCCGGGCGCGTGCGCGCCGTCGATGACCGTGAGAATACCCTGTGCCGCCGCGCGACGACAGATCTCCGCAACTGGCAGGATGAGGGCGGTGGGCGATGAGATGTGGCTCACGACGAGGACGCGCGTGCGCTCGGTGACGCCTTCCCATAGCTGCGCGACGAGCGCAGCCGCATCGGTCACTGGCAGGGTGATTGGTTGGGCACGATACCGCGCACCGCGTTGCTCGCAGATGAAGCGCCAGGTGCGTTCCACCGCGCCATACTCATGCGTGGTGGCAAGCACTTCGTCGCCCGGCTGCAACGGCAGCGAGCGCGCGATGATGTTGATGCCATGGGTCGTGTTGGGCACGAAGACAAGATTGTCGCCCTGTGTTCCTACGCTTGCCGCCAGGCGCGCGCGCGCGTCGCCAAGCAGCCCGGACAGACGGCGGCCGAGAAACGCAACCGGCTCAGCCTCTAGCTCGCACTGCCAGCGCTGATACGCGGCAAAGACCGGGCGAGGACGGGCGCCGTAGCTGCCATGATTGAGAAATGCGATGTCTCTGCGCACCAGGAAGTTTCGCCCTGCCTCAGCGACAGGCGTAGTCGCCCGCGCGCGCGAATTGCGGACCACAGCCATAGACCTTCTTTCCTTCGCCTGCTAGCACTGAGCACAGACGTTGTGCCAGTGCCACCACACCCGATTGTACAGAACAGCCACTTTTCCACGGCATCTGCGGCACCTCCGCGACACGTCCGCAGTCCGCCGGTCTTGGCCGGGGCGGCGCCGCCGGCATTGACGGCGGTGGCAGAATGATGGCTGCGCGGCATATACTCGGCCAAAGGCTGTCAATGGCGACACGCTGAAGCCGCCACATCACCGAGGGAGCTACGATGAAGGCGCTGGTCAAGAGCCGAGCTGAACCCGGCCTCTGGTTGCAAGATGTCCCCGAGCCGACCATCGGCATCAACGATCTGCTGATCCGCGTGCTGCGCACCGGGATCTGCGGTACCGATCTGCATATCTACGATTGGGACGCGTGGGCGCAGCGCACGGTGCCGGTGCCGCTGGTTATCGGGCACGAGTTCGTCGGCGAGGTCGTCGAGGTTGGCTCCAACGTCAATGACTTTCATCCCGGCGACCTCGTCAGCGGCGAGGGGCATCTGGTCTGCGGGCGCTGTCGCAACTGCATGGCGGGCCGGCGCCACCTCTGCGCGCATACGCAGGGCGTCGGCGTCAACCGCGCCGGGGCGTTCGCCGAGTATATCGCCTTACCCATGACCAACGTGTGGCGCCACCATGCTGGTATCGATCTCGATGTCGCCGCCATCTTCGACCCCTTCGGTAATGCCGTCCACACCGCGCTCACCTTCCCCGTGTTGGGCGAGGACGTGCTCATCACCGGCGCCGGGCCAATCGGCGTCATGGCCGCCATGGTGGCGCGCCATGCAGGCGCGCGCCACGTCGTGATCACCGACGTCAACGACTATCGGCTGGACCTGGCCCACCGCGTGGGCGTGACACGCGCCGTGGACATTCGTGACACGACGCTCGCCGTCGTCCAGCGGGAGCTCGGCATGACCGAAGGCTTCGACGTCGGTCTGGAGATGTCGGGCAACGCCACCGCACTGCGCGACATGCTGGCGAACATGGCGCACGGCGGGCGCATCGCGCTGCTGGGCCTGCCGACCGCGGAGATCGCCATCGACTGGACCGTAGTCGTGTTCAATATGCTGACGATCAAAGGCATTTATGGCCGCGAGATGTACGAGACGTGGTACATGATGTCATCCATGCTGCAGTCTGGGCTGGACATTTCGCCCGTCATCACCCACCGCTTCGCCTTCACGGAGTACGAGGACGCCTTCGCCGCCGCGCGCAGCGGGCACGCCGGCAAGGTCATTCTGCGCTGGGCCGAGTAGCGGCTCGAGGAGGATCCATGTATACGACCATGCGGACCGATCTCGGCGCTGAGGTGGACGCGATTCGAGCGGCCGGCCTGTTCAAGACCGAGCGTGTGCTCTCGTCGCCGCAAGAGGCCCACATTCATGTCGGCGACGGGCCAGAAGTCCTCAACCTGTGCGCCAACAACTATCTTGGCCTGGCGGACCATCCGGCGCTCGTCGCCGCGGCCAAGGAAGCGCTCGACCGCTGGGGGTTTGGCCTGGCCTCGGTGCGCTTCATCTGCGGCACGCAAGAGATCCACAAAGAGCTGGAGGCGGGCATCAGCGCGTTTTTGGGCACCGAGGACACCATCCTCTACGGCTCGTGCTTCGACGCCAACGGTGGGCTCTTCGAGACGCTGCTGGGCGACGAAGACGTCGTGATCTCGGACGAGCTCAATCACGCCAGCATCATAGACGGCATTCGCCTGAGCAAGGCGCGCCGGCTGCGCTATCGCAATCGCGACATGGACGATCTAGAGCAGCAGCTGCGCGACACAGCCGGCGCGCGCCGCCGGCTGATCGCCACCGACGGCGTCTTCTCGATGGACGGCTACGTGACCCCACTCAAGGACATTTGTGACCTGGCGGAGCGCTACGATGCGCTGGTGATGGTTGATGACTCGCACGCGGTCGGCTTCGTCGGGCCGACAGGCCGCGGTACCCCGGAGCTACATGGGGTGATGGAGCGGGTGGATATCATCACCGGCACCCTGGGCAAGGCGCTGGGCGGCGCCAGTGGCGGCTACACCAGCGGGCGGCGCGAGATCGTCAGCCTGTTGCGCCAGCGCTCGCGTCCCTACCTCTTCTCGAACACGGTGGCGCCGCCGATCGTGGCGGCCTCGCTCAAAGTACTCGAGCTCCTCACGCAATCGGACGACCTGCGGGCACGCCTGCGCGCCCACACCAGACTCTTTCGCGAGCGCATGAGCGCGCTGGGATTTGACATCTTACCCGGCGACCACCCCATCGTCCCGGTGATGCTCGGCGACGCCACGCGCGCCTCGCAGCTTGCCGACCGTCTGCTGCAGAAGGGCGTGTACGTCATCGCGTTTTCCTACCCCGTCGTGCCCCAGGGCAAGGCACGCATTCGCACGCAGGTCTCGGCGGCGCATACTGAAGCCGATCTCGAGCGCGCGGCAGCAGCCTTCGCGGCGGCGCGCGACGAGCTGGCGCAGTCATAAGCCCGCCGAGCGGCAGCGTCGTGCGCTCGAGATCGGCCTGCTCACGCCATAGTCATGGCGACGGCGAGGAAGCGACTCGCGGTGAACGGTGGGAGGCGAGCGTGTCGCGCCGCAGCCGGAGGGGTCAGCCGAGGAAAGTGGCGGCCGCGGGAGGAGCGGCGTTGACCAGGAGGGCGAGCAGCACGTGGACGACCAGCACCGCAGCCATGAAGCAGGTGAGCAACGTGGCAAGGCGGCGCAGGGAGGGCGTGACACGGGCGGAGGTAGGCGCTTCACCGTTGAGGGCGGTGTTGGCGGTCGCGCCGAGCTGAGCGAAGAAGTGCAGACCGACGATCAGCCAGAGCAGCAGGGCGGAGAGCGGGCGGATCAACATGAAGAGCGGCCGCAGCGGGTGGCCAGCGACGAAGGGACCGAGGTCGAAGGCGGTGTTGCCGTCGTAGCCGAAAGGCAGATCGATCATGGTGAGCGTGTAGACGACCAGCGCAATGAGCAGGGTGCGGTACTCCGGGGAGAGCCACCACGACCGAGGCCGTGCAGTGTCAGGATCGCGGCGTGGGCGCGCGCGAAGGGCATAGCCGAGCAGGAGCACGAAGGCGGGTAACAGCCAGGCGTCGTAATGCTCCCAGGTGATAGGCGCAAGGAGGACCATCGTGCACAGGGCCCAGGCGTAGCCGTAAGCGTCGAGCATGTTGCGCGCGCGGCCAGTGAAGTGGCCGAGGTCACGCTCGGCGATCGGCGGTGAGCTGCGCCAGACCAGCACGACAGCGACGAAGATAAGGGCGACCGCGGCGACGAGCACATAGCCGAGCGCGGTGATGATCGGACCAGCACCCCCACCCAACTCGACGGCAATCCAGAAGGGGACGCGGGCCAGCGCTTCGTTCTGGGCGTTCAGGCTGTCGGTGGTGCCGTTGGCGAGGATGCCGCCCATCGCCAGGACGCCGGGGATGCCGACGACGACGAGCGCGAGCATGAAGCCGAGCGCGCCGCCGAGGGCCGCGCCGAGGGTAACGCGGTGCTCGCGGCGCAGGACGAAATAGGCGATGAGCAGCAGCGGATAGACCTTGATCCAGGCGGCCAGAGCGAGCAGGGCACCGGCAAGCTCCGGGTGGCCGCGCTGGACTAGCCAGGCGGCGAGCACGACGAGGAAGAAGACGAGCACCGTGGCCTGGCCCAGGCGCACGCCCTGGACGAGAGGCTGGTACATGAGGGTCAGGAACAGGGTCACCACGGCGAAGAGGCGCGCGGCGTCGCGTGTGGGCGGCTTCCAAACGCGTCGTGCCCAGTCGACGAGGAGGAAGGCACCAACCAGCGAGAGGAGGAGATCCACTATCAGCCAGAGGCGCGCTGCCGCGGTGAAGGAGAGCAGAGTGAGCGGCATGAGCAGGATGGGCAGCACCGGCGGGTAGTGGTAGACGCCGGCGCCAAGGAAGACGTGATGCACGTTGGCGACGGACTGGAGCAGGTGGGGGTCGTAGATGTTGGCGTGGGAGTTATCGCGCAGGGCGAGTGCGACGTCGTAATAGAAAGAGAAGTCGTACGTGCCCTGGCCGTCGCGCCAGAAGGAGACGGCATTGGCGAGCCAGGAGAGCGACGCGATGGCGGCGACCAGATAGAGCGCGACATGGAAGGTAGCGCGCAGTAGCCGTGAGGCCGACGTGGACGCTGGTTCAACTGCCGCATCTGCTACATCCATAGTCGCCTGTTGCTGGCGTGCGCCCTCCATGCCTGTGCCCCACGATCTTACTTGAGTCGACGCGCGCTCCCGACGCCAGTGTACCGGCGGCGCCGTCAGAGGGCAAGCGGCATGGGACCGGGCCACAAGCACGAACATTCCGGGGACCATTGCCGATGCTCGCAACTGAGAAGTAGGCATGGGGTCTATCGAGCGCCTGTGCTGGCGTCGGCGGCGCTGGTGTCTCAGGAGGTGGGCGTGCCACACCCATCGTCAGCCGTCTAGTAGGCGAAACGCCGCTCAGCTCGTCCTCCGTGTAAGGAAATGGGCGAGGGCACCTCTGCGGTTATTGCGTCACTTCCATGTTCGAATAAGCGCGATCTGGCGCGAGATCGTCCCTGGTCTTTGTCGCCATGCCGCCGGTCATGCTAGTATGATGACTATCACACCATCCCTCTGCGCAGCCGTGCGGGAGCGGACTCGCATGCCACTGGCAGACGCTCAGACAGAGGTAAGGAGCGCGAATGGACAGCACGTTGTTCCGGTCGCTTGAATGGCGCAGCATCGGCCCGCATCGCGGCGGGCGCGTCGTGGCGGTGGCCGGGCATCCCACCGAGTATGCGACGTTCTACTTTGGCGGAGTCGCGGGCGGCATCTGGAAGACCACCAGCGGCGGCGCGCTTTGGGAGAACATCTCGGACGGCCAGCTAGGCACGTCAGCCATCGGCGCGCTCGCGGTCGCCCCCTCCGCGCCGAATGTGATCTACGCCGGCACGGGCGAGGCGACGATCCGTGGCAACGTCTCCCATGGCGACGGCGTCTACGTCTCGCGCGACGGCGGCCACAGCTGGCGCAATACCGGCTTGGCCGAGTCGCGCCACATCGGCGACATCGTCGTGCATCCCACCAATGCCGACATCGCGTACGTCGCGGCGCTTGGCCATGCCTGGGGGCCGAATGCCGAGCGCGGGGTCTACCGCACGAGCGACGGTGGCACGTCCTGGGAGCGCGTGCTCTACAAGAGCGAGCGCGCGGGCGCTGCCGACATCGCGCTCGATCCGCTCAACCCCGCCAACCTCTACGCCTCAATCTGGCAGGTGCAGCGCCATCCGCATGCGCTGCTCAGCGGCGGCGAGGATTCCGGTCTGTGGCGCTCCACCGACGGCGGCGACAGTTGGACGGACATCTCACGCAACAAAGGGCTGCCGGCAGGCATGCTCGGCAAGATCGGCGTCGCCGCCTCCCCAGCGCAGCCTGGCCGTGTTTGGGCGCTGATCGAGGCCAACGACGCCGAAGGGAAGGATGCTGGCGGCCTCTTTCGCTCTGAGGACTGGGGCGAGACCTGGACCCGCATCAACCCGGACATCGAGCTGCGCCGCCGGCCCTGGTACTACATGCACATCCATGCCGACCCGCAAGATGCCGAGACGGTCTGGATCCTCAACCTCGAATGCTGGCGCTCCACGGATGGTGGCAAGACCTTCGCGGCGATTCCGGAGCCGCACGGCGACAACCACGCGTTGTGGATCGATCCGCGTGACCCGCGGCGCATGATCGAGGGCAACGACGGCGGCGCCTGCGTCACCTTCGACGGCGGGCGGACGTGGTCCTCGATCCTCAATCAGCCGACGGCGCAGTTCTACCACGTCACGGCGGACGACCAGGTGCCCTACAACGTCTACGGCTCGCAGCAGGACAACTGGGCGATGCGGCTGCCCAGCCGCGACTCTGAGGGCGCCATCAGCTGGAAGGACTATACCGAGCCGGGCGGCGGCGAAAGTGGCTACATCGCCGTCAGCCGCAAGGCGCCTCACACGGTCTTCGGCGGCGGCATCGGCACCGGCCCTGGGCACGGCCGGCTGATCGCGTGGAACCCCGAGACGGGGCACAAGCGCAACATCACCGTCTGGCCGGAGGTGCACGGCAACGGCGTGGGCGCCGAGTCGCTGAAGTATCGCTTCCAGTGGACCTTTCCGATCGAGCTCTCGCCGCACGACGACGATGTGCTCTACGTCTGCTCGAATCACGTGCACCGCTCACGCGACGAGGGCACGAGCTGGGAGGTCATCAGCCCCGATCTGACACGCAACGATCCCGACCGGCTCGGCCCTTCCGGCGGCCCCATCACCGCCGACAACAGTGGTGCCGAGATCTACTGCACCATCTTCGCCTTCCGCGAATCGCCGCACGAGGCCGGTGTCTTCTGGGCCGGCTCGGATGATGGGCTGGTGCATCTCTCGCGCGATGGCGGCGCAAGCTGGCAGAATGTCACGCCGCCCGAGTTGCCCGAGTGGGCGCTCATCAGCATCATCGAGCCGTCGCCGCACGACGCCGCCACCGCGTACGTCGCCGCGACCCGCTACAAGCTGGACGACACCGCGCCGTACCTCTTCAAGACCAACGACTATGGCGCGACCTGGACTCGCATCACCTCCGGCATCCCATCGGAGGCGCTGACACGCGTCATCCGTGAGGATCCGAACCGGCACGGGCTGCTCTACGCCGGCACGGAGACCGGCGTATACCTCTCGTTCGACGACGGCGTGAACTGGCAGGCATTCCAGGGCAATCTGCCGGTGACGCCGATCCATGATCTCTTCATTAAGGGCACAGACCTGCTCGCCGCGACGCATGGCCGCTCGTTCTGGATTTTGGACGACCTGACGCCGCTCCACCAGATGAGTGGGTCGCAGGAGCCGGTGACACTCTACAAGCCGCGCGACACCGTACGCTTCCGCGTGTACGACCGCTCCGGCTACAGGAAGTCTGCCCCTCCTGGATACCGCAGCTACCACCTCACCGGTCCCGTCACGGTGGCCTACACGGTGAGAGAGACGCCCAGCGGCGGCAAGACACCGGAGTATCTGGACGCGGGCAAGAACCCACCGCCTGGCGTCATCATGCACTATGCTTTCGCCGAAAAGCCAGCGGGCGAGGTCACGCTCGATATCCTGGACGCGGCGGGGAATGTGCTGCGCACCTACACCAGCAAGACGGAAGAAGTGCCGCACGTTCCGGTGGAGTCCGGCACCAACCGTTTCATCTGGAATCTGCGCGCCGGGCCACCGGCGAAGCTGGAGGATGATAAGAAGAAGGACGATCCCGAGGCCAAGAACGAAGAGGAGTCGCTCGCGCCGCGTGTCGTGCCGGGCGAGTACCAGGTGCGGCTCACGGCTGGCGAGTCGTCGCTGACGCAGCGCTTCACGGTGCTTGCCGATCCACGCCTGCGCACGACGGCGGACGAGCGGCGGGCGCAGGCCGAGCTACTCTCGCAGATTCGCGACCGGGTGGACGAGGTGCATCGGGCGATCAACCAGATCCGCCGCGAGCGCAAGCAGATCGAGGGCTGGGAGGAGCGTGCCAAGGCCGGCGACGGGCACGAGCAGCTCGCGGAGGCAGGCAAGGCGCTGCGCGAGAAACTCTCAGCGCTGGAGGGCGAGCTGATCAACCTCAAGCTGGACACGCCACAGCCTGGTCCCAATGCATTGAAGGAGAAGCTGGCGACGCTGGCCGCGATGGTCGACGAGTCCGATGATACGCCAACGCAGAGTGCGCGCGACGTGTACGACGCGCTCAGCGAACAGGTGGCGGCGCAGCTGGCCGCGCTGCGCCGGCTCGAGAGCGATGATGTGGCGGCGTTCAACGCGCTGGTGCACGAGCTCGGGCTGCCGGCGGTAGGGTGAGTGTGAGCGCGGCCGTGAGCCGCAGCGCCAACGACGGCACTGCGGCTCACGGCTCACGCGTCCAACGCGACACCCAGGTAGTCGGCGACCACGCGCACGACGAGCGCGTGGTCTTCTTCCTGCGGCAGGCCCGAAACGGTAATGGTGCCGATGGGGCCGACGCCTTTGATGATGACTGGGAATGCTCCGCCGTGGGCGGCGTATTCCCGGGGGTCGAGCAGTGCCCGCTCTTCGAGTGTGGACTGCTGACTGGCGAACAGGGTGCCCATGTAGAACGAGCTGTGGCCGAAGCGGTTGACCACATGGTTTTTGCGCTCTATCCACGCGTCGTTGTCGGGGCTGGTGCCGGGCAAGGCAACATGAAAGAGCTGGTGCCCATTGCGGCGAATATCCACCGTGAGCACCAAGCCGTCCCTGCGCGCGGCCTCCACCAGCCGCAGCCCCACCGCGAAGGCCGTGTCGTTGGTGAACTCCGCAAATTGCAGGGCATCCTCCTGCCGCAACAACGCCTGTAACCTCGCCTCAAAGTCCGTCAAGTGCTCGCTCCGATCATGCGTGGCGCTGTTCTCATGGGCGATGAAGCGCGCGCACACCTGCTGTGTGCTCCAACACCTCTCACGATGCGTGCTCGCCGTGGTGGTGAGGGACTGCCGGCCGTCTATACCGGGCGCGGGCCGATCGTCAGTCCACCATCGAGCACCAGCGCCTGCCCGGTCATGAAGGCGCCGTCATCCGAGGCGAGATAGAGCGCGGCGCGTGCCACGTCCTCCGGCAAGCCCATGCGCCCGAGCGGCGACTGGCGGGCCAGATATTCCTGCGCCTTGGCGGGCGGCGCGCCGGGAATCATGCGCTGCATCGCATGCTCGACCATCGGCGTCCAGATCCAGGATGGGCAGATGGCGTTGGCGCGAATCTTTGCCTGCGCCCCCTCGATCGCCACAATCTTCATCAGGTGAATCACCGCAGCCTTGGAGGCGCCGTACGAGGCGAACCCCGGCGCGCCGATGATGCCGCCGACCGAGCCGATGCCGATAATGCTGCCGCCCTGGCGAGCCAGCGCCGGGAACGCGTGCTTGGCGGCGAGGAACGTCCCGGTGACGTTGACCTGCAAGACGCGGTTGAACGTCTCAGCGTCCAGCTCGCTGATGGGCGCGCTGTCGCCGATGCCCGCACTCGCCATCACCACATCCAGCCGGCCGAAGCGCTCCAGCGTCTCGGCCACCGCGCGCGCATTGTCCGCCGCAGACGTCACATCCATCGCCACGGCATGCGCCTGTCCGCCGGCGTCGCGGACCTCCGCCGCTGCTGCCTCGGCGCCCGCGCCGTCGAGATCGGCGAAGACGACGGCGGCGCCCTCATCAACGAACAGGCGTGCTGAGGCCTTGCCCAGCCCGGATGCCGCTCCCGTCACTAGCGCCACACGCCCATCTAGCTTGCCCATCGCCTCCCTCCCTCCCATCAGAAAACCTCAGTGCTTCAAGCCGCGTCGGTGCGCTCCACGATCCGGAGCAGGTGTAGGGTCACCGTCACCGTCACCACCTCTGTCGCCCACCCGGCACAGCGCAAACCCAGCATAGGGCGTGCGGAGCTGACAGATACCGGGAGGAGACAGCGTCCCTGGCAGTGTACCATGCGTGCGGCTGGCGCGATAGCGAGCGTTGATGTCGTGCGGCAACGTGGTGCTGTGCGCGCCCAGGATGCCACGGCAGACGCATGGGATGGCATATCGCCCGCGGCATGCGGAGGCACGCGGGCGGACGTGCGCTCTGGCGTGGGCCGCGGCGCCTGGGTTGGCTCGTGCGCGGCTAGGTTGAATGCAGCGGGGAGTGGTGATTCGGGGGCTGGTGCCGGCGCCGGCTAAACTTCCCGCTGCGCCGCTTATATTCCATCTCGGTCGCCTTATCGCCCTGCTGTAGCGCGGAGAGGCCGCCAACGAGCGCGCCGGCAAGCATCAGCCCCGCGTGCAGGGCATTCTCGAGTATCCAGGGAATATCGGTCCCACGAATCCCTGCCGTGCCCTCGAGGTTGCCAAAGCCGATATTGCCGGTCGAAAACGTGATGAGGTAGACGCCTGCGATACTGAGCGCATAGGCCCGGGCGTACGTGCCGTTCTTCGTCTTCCACACCGCGAGGCCCGCGAGGCCCGTCACGAGATGAATGATGTTGACCGCGGGGGTGACGCGTAGAAGGCCGAACAGCGCACCGCCAGGCGTCAGCCAGGGAATGAAGCCCAGCACTCCCAGCGGGGTCATCGTCACGCCGACCAGCAGGGCAAAGTAGCACGCGACCGGAGCCGTCACCAGATAGCGACGCTCATGGTGGTATTCTTGCTCGACTGGGTCTGGTGGGTGGTGTGTCTGATCCATGCCCAGTGCGTCCTTTC
>Ga0070707_100002738_pt1 | contig 16769 bp, 10 predicted proteins | sample KBSK5502metaG_FD_65468 | JGI IMG/M metagenome (GOLD analysis project Ga0070707, IMG submission 65468) | Corn, switchgrass and miscanthus rhizosphere microbial communities from Kellogg Biological Station, Michigan, USA - KBS K5-50-2 metaG | ecosystem: Host-associated > Plants > Roots >... | reverse complement strand
CCGAAGGCGCTGCTCGCGCTGGAGGGCGAGACGTTCCTGGCGCGCGTGGCACGGCTCCTGCGCCGGCCCGGGGTCGAGCGCGTGATGGCCGTGTTGGGCCACGAAGCCGATCGCGTCCGGCGCGAGGCCGCCCTGCCGCCGGACGTCGGCGTCACGGTGAATGCGCGCTACGCCGAAGGGATGCTCACGTCGATCCTGGCCGGGCTCGACCACGCCGAAGCGGCAGGCGCGGAGGCCGTGCTCGTCCACCCCGTGGATCACCCGCTGGTCGCAGCGGCCACCGTGGACGCGGTGGTGGCCGCGCTCGCCCAGGGCGCCACCATCGCGGTGCCGAGCCACGGCGGACGACGGGGCCACCCGGCGGGGTTCGCGCGAAGCGCCTGGGCCGCCCTGCGGGCGGCTGATCCGGAAGAAGGGGCGCGAGGAGTATTGGCGCGCCACCCGGAATGGATCGAGCACGTGCCCGCCGGCGAGGAGTGCCTCCTGGGCGTCAATACGGCGGAGGACTACGAAAGACTGAAGCAACGGATATTCGATCGACGCGGTTAGCAGATTAGAGGTCTGTCACCACGGTTGGTGGTCTTCCTCTGCCTCTGATAGACTCAGCGGTTCTGTAGCTCGAAAAGAGGATTACCAACGCGAATGCGCCTTCGCAACGTTGCGATCATAGCCCACGTCGACCACGGCAAGACCACTCTCGTGGACGCCCTCCTGCGCCAGAGCGGCGCCTTCCGCGCCAACCAGGAGATCGTCGAGCGCGTGATGGACTCGAACGATCTCGAGCGCGAGCGCGGCATTACGATCCTGGCCAAGAACACCTCCGTGCACTTCGGGGAGACGAAGATCAACATCGTCGACACTCCGGGCCACAGCGACTTCGGAGGCGAGGTCGAGCGCGCGCTGAAGATGGTCGACGGCGTGCTCCTCCTGGTCGACGCGTCCGAAGGCCCGCTCCCCCAGACGCGCTACGTGCTGCGCAAGGCCCTGGAGGCCCGCCTTCCCACCGTCCTCGTCATCAACAAGATCGACCGCGCGGACGCCCGTCCCCAGGAGGTCCTCAACGAGGTCTACGACCTGTTCATCGACCTCGACGCGACCGAGGAGCAGCTCGAGTTCCCCGTCGTGTACACGAACGCGAAGATCGGCAGCGCGCGCATGACGGTGGCGGGCGAGGAGAAGGACCTGCGCCCGCTGTTCGAGGCCCTGATCGCGCACATCCCTCCGCCGAAGGCGGCGGGCGAGGGCCCGCTGCAGCTCCTCATCGCGAACCTCGACTACAGCGATTACCTGGGCCGCCTGGCCATCGGGCGCATCTTCTCCGGGCGCGTCGCCGTCGGGGACCAGGTCGCGGTGGCCAAGGCGGACGGGACGCTGGAGACGAGGAAGGTGACCAAGCTGTACGGCTTCGAGGGGCTCGAGCGCACGGCGGTGGAGCGGGCGGATTGCGGGGAGATCGTGGCCCTGGCCGGCTTCGAGGGGATCGGGATCGGAGAGACGGTCACCTCCGTCGAGAATCCGTCCCCCCTGCCCATCGTCCACGTCGACGAGCCGACGCTGTCGATGATCTTCTCCGTCAACACCTCGCCCTTCGCGGGCAAGGACGGCCGCTGGGTGACCTCGCGCAACATCCGCGAGCGGCTGGACAAGGAGCTGCTCACCAACGTCTCCATCCGCGTCGAGCCCACCGAGTCCGCGGACTCCTTCCGCGTGATGGGCCGGGGCGAGCTCCAGCTCGCCATCCTCATCGAGACGATGCGGCGCGAGGGATTCGAGCTGTCGATCTCGAACCCGGAAGTGCTGACGCACCTGGAGGACGGAAAGCGCAAGGAGCCCCTGGAGCTGTTCGTGATCGACGCGCCCGAGGCCTACATGGGCGTGGTGCTCGAGAAGATGGCCATGCGCAAGGGCAAGATGGTGCGCATGGTGAACCACGGCTCCGGGCGCGTGCGCCTCGAGTTCCACGTGCCCACCCGCGGCCTCATCGGCGTGCGGACGGAGCTGATGACGGACACGCGGGGCACGGCCGTGCTGAACAGCCTCCTCGACGGCTGGATCGACTGGCAGGGCGAGATCGCACGGCGGCCGACGGGCGTGCTCGTGGCCGACCGTACCGGCGACACGACCGCCTACACCCTGAACCACCTCGAGGAGCGTGGGGAGCTGTTCGTGGGACCGGGCACGTCCGTCTACGAGGGCATGATCGTGGGCGAGAACGCGCGCCCGGCGGACATGGACGTGAACGTGACCAAGGCCAAGAAGCTGACGAACATGCGCGCGTCCACCGCCGATGAGGCCGTGCGCCTCACTCCCCACCGCGTCTTGAACCTCGAGCAGGCGCTGGAGTTCATCAACACCGACGAGCTGGTGGAGGTGACGCCCGTCGCCATCCGCATCCGCAAGCGCGTCCTGGCCGCGAACCAGAGGCCGAAGCGCAAGGCCGAGGATGCGACGCCGGCCTGATCGGGGCGGGTGATACGCTACCCGCGGATCCGATGCGCTTGCTCCTCGTCGAGGATGATCGGAAAGCCGCCCGCGTCCTGACTCGCGGACTCGTCGAAGAAGGCTTCGTCGTGGACGTCGCCCACTCCGGCGACGTCGGGGACGAGATGGCAGTCGCCAACCACTACCATCTGATCGTCCTCGACTGGCTGCTGCCGCGGAAGGACGGCTTGGCCGTGTGTGGGGAACTCCGCGGCCGCGGCGTGCGCACGCCCATCCTGATGCTCACGGCTCGCGACTCCTTGACCGACCGCATCTCGGGCCTGGACAGCGGGGCGGACGACTACATGACCAAGCCCTTCGCGTTCGAGGAGCTTCTGGCGCGGATCCGCGCCCTGCTCCGCCGTTCCGAGCTGACGCGCCCTCCGGTCTTGAGGGTGGAGGACCTCGCGCTCGATCCCGGGACCCATCGTGTGACCCGGGGAAAGGACGAGATCAGCCTCACCCCGAAGGAATACGCCATCATCGAGTTGCTCATGCGCCATGCCGGGCAGGTCGTGAGCCGGATCCGCATTGGCGAATCGGTCTGGGACGACGCTCCCGAGGACATCACGAACCTCGTCGACGTGCACGTGAGCCACCTGAGGCGCAAGATCGACACGGACGGGCGCTCGACGCTCCTTCACACCGTTCGGGCACGCGGGTTCCGCCTCGGCCGGCCCGAATGAGTCGCCTGACCTTCCGCCACCGCCTGTCGCTGTGGCACACCGCGGCCGTGGCGTGCCTTCTCGGCCTCACCGCCTTCACCGGCCACTGGGCCCTGGCCAAGCTCGTGCTCGGCCAGCTCGATGCGGCCCTCGTCGCGCTCGCGGAGACGGAAGCGTCGGCGCTGGAGTCCGACGTGCGCCGTCCCGTCCGCGTTCACGAGTTCGCGCCGGGCACGGCATCGCCTTCCTTCGTGCGCCTCGACCGGTTCGTCCAGATCGTCGACCTCGAAGGCAACGTCCTGGCTCGGAGCGCCAACCTGGGCACGGCACGCCTGCCCATCCCCCAGGGAATGTTGCACCGGCTCCGCACCGGAGAGGTCGTCTTCGAGACGTTCGACGATTTCGGGGAAGAGCCGATCCGCGTCGCGGCGCTGCCGACCCGGATCGGAGCACAAGGCTACGCCGTCGAGGTGTCTGGCTCGCTCGATGACGCTTACCGCGTCCTGGACGCGGGTGCCTGGCTGTTCCTCGCGCTGTCGGTGGTGCTACTCGCCGGCGTCGCCGTCACGAGCGTCTCCTTCGCCCACCGCGCGCTGCGGCCTGTCGACGAGATCGTCGCCCAGGCGCGCCGCATCGGCGAATCCAACCTGAGCGAGCGCCTCCCGCAGACGGGAAGCCAGGACGAGCTGGGGCGCCTCGTCGACACGCTCAATGCCATGCTCGCCCGGGTCGAGCGCGGGGTGGAGACACAACGCCGGTTCACCGCGGACGCATCTCACGAGCTGCGGTCACCCCTGTCGAGGCTGCGAGCCGAGATCGAAGTCACGCTCCGGCGGCGCCGCGACCCTTCGGAGTACGAGGAGACCTTGAGGTCCTGCCTCGAGGAAGTCGAGCGGCTCTCCCATCTCACGGAGGACCTGCTCACCCTCGCGCACCTGGATGCACAGGGCAAGCCCGGTCCCGAGACCGCTCCCGTTGCCCTCCTGCCCATCGTCGAAGCCGCCGTCCGGCGGCTGAGCGATCAGGCCCGACGGTGCGGCGTTCGTGTCCGAGTCGACCCCGTTGGATCGGCTCTCGCCGTCAACGTGGGGCCGACCGCGGTCGGGCTCGCCCTGACGAACGTTCTCGACAACGCCGTCAAGTTCTCGCCCGAAGGCGGCGAGGTCCGCGTGGACGTCTCGAAGCAGGGGGCGGAGGCGCTGATCGTGGTGACGGACAAGGGTCCTGGTGTCGCCCCCGGCGAGCTGGCCCGACTCTTCGATCGCTTTCACCGCGGAAGTGCCGCGCGCGAGAGGGAAGTGCCGGGCTTCGGCCTGGGCCTCGCCATCTCGAAGGCGGTCATCGAGAGCCAGGGTGGCCGCATCTCTGCGGAGAGCGGCTCCGAAGGCGGAGCGCAGTTCAGCATCCTTCTGCCCCTGGCGGGCTGAGCCTCGCGCTCAGGCGTGCAGTTGCGCGATGGTCAGGTGCGCGACCGAGAAGTAGATGAAGAGACCGGAGGCGTCGACGAGGGTGGTGATCAGCGGGGCGGAGACCACCGTGGGGTCGATTCCGAGCTTCTGGGCGAGTATCGGGATGAGGGCGCCCACGGTATTGGCCCACGTGCACACGGCCAGGATCGTGATGGCGACGCAGACCGCCAGGTCACCATGGACTCCCCACAACAAGGCACGGCCGAACGCAATGACGCCAAGCAGCAGGCCGAGCATGACCCCGGCCGAGACCTCGCGCCCAACGACCCGCCAGACGTCGCGGAGCTGGACTTCGCCGAGGGCCAGGGCGCGGATGATGGTCGAGACCGTTTGTGATCCCGCGTTGCCTCCCGTCCCGATGAGCAGCGGCACGAAGAAGGACAGGGCCACGACCTTCGCCAGCTCGTCCTCGAAGTAGCGGAGAACGGTGCCCGTCGCGGTCTCGGCCACGAACAGGAGCACGAGCCAGGTGAGGCGCGTCCGCACCACTCGCCAGAGATGCGTCTGGAAATAGGGGACCTGCGCGGCCACTCTGCCCGCCACGCCACCCTGGTTGAGAATACCGGTCCCGAGCTTGTCCAGCGCCGTATCGAGCAGGTCGTCGACGCGAACCGCACCCACCAGCCGCCCCGCCGCGTCGATGACCGGAAGTGACAGGAAATCGTGCGTGTGGACCACCTCGGCGGCGTCCGCCAGGTCGCTCTTTTCTTCGAGCGCGATCGGGTCCGAGGTCATGACCTTCTCGACCGGGGTGTCCCGCGGCGTCACCGCCAACGTCCGCAGCGCGGCCACCCCGACCAGCCGGTCGCCCTCCACGACGTAACAGTTCGAGGCCACCTCGACCTCGGCCGCGGTGTCGCGGAGGATGTCGAGCGCCGCCCCCACGGTCAGCCGCCGGTCGCACCGCCAGATCTTCGGGGTCGCGAGCCGGCCCACCGCAGTTTCCCCCGACGCGAGCAGGCGCTCGATGTCCGCCTTCCGCGCGGGATCGAGCGCCCCTTCCACCCGCGCCCGGTCCCCGGCTTTCAACGGTGCCAGCATCCGGGCCAGGTGCTCGGTCGGCATGAAGGCCATGAGACGGGCCACGTGCGCCGCTTGACAGTGCGCGAGCACGTTGGCCGCGACGGCGGGATGCGCCGCCCGGAGCGCGGCCGCCCCGCGGCGGTCGTCGCTGGCCTGGAGAATACGGCACGCGTCCTCCGTTGACCGCCGCGACAGGTCTCGGCCGATGTCGGCCGGGCGGACCTTCTCCACGGCCGCGCGGAGATCCGCACGCCCGGCCAGCGCCTCATCGATGACGCGAAGGTCCGCGGGCGGCAGGGCGCTGCGGACGGGCGGCTCGGAGTCGACTCCACTCGTCATGGCTCTCCCCTCGATACCGAAGCACGATCTGATGGACGGCGAGTAGACACGAATTCCCCGGCAAGTTCCATCGTCCGGCCTTCAGGATTCCTTCAGACGCGCGGCGCCAAGGTCCCATCGGCGAATGTGTGTACGCGGTTTCCCCTCGTGGCTGGTCGCGTTGGCGGCCCTCCTCATCGTGGTCGCGGCGTGCGGTCCGGGGCGCCGATCGGCCTCGAGCGTGGAGTCGTCGGCGGGCGAGCTTTCCCCTCCGCCAACCGCGATCCGAATCGCGGACGAGAGCGTAACGCTGGAAGGCCGGTGGCATCCGACCGCGGAGGCGGCGTCACAAGTCCCCAGCAACGTCAAGGCGACCTGCCTTCGCGCGACCCGCCGCTGCCGCGAAGAGCTCACGACCCCTCGGGAGGGCGCCTCTCCTTTCACCGAGAGCTTCGATTACCGCGTCGAGGAGTGGACCAAAGCCAAGCTCGTGGCCGCGCGAAAGGACGGTCCGGCCGAGGTCCAGATCCGAGTCGCGCTGACCGGGCTCACCGCTGGCAAGACGCTGACTACCAAGAAGGGAAAGAGCGTCGTGGAGGTTCGATGGCGCCTGGAGTAGGGTGACCTGGAGGCAATCGGCCCCCCGTAGCTTCACTCTTTCTTAAGGTGCGCTGGCCTATGCTGGCGCACCTGTGCCAAGCCTGCGCCGGCTCCTCGTGCTGGGTCTCTTGACCTCGTTTGTCGATGGTGCGGTCGTCGACGCCAATCCCCAACCAGGCAGCGGGACCGCACGGCCAAGAGTTCTGACCCTCGAGGGAGCCATCCAGGAGGGCCTCGCCTTCGATCCCCGCGTCGGTGCGGAGGCCGAGGCGGTGCGGCAGGCGGAAGCCGACGTCCAGACCGCTTCTCAGGCACCCAACCCGGTCGTATCCCTGTCGAAGACACTGACGCCTCTCGGAAACACCTTCACCGCCGACCGTCAGGGAGGCCCGCCACAGCGCGACCTCGAGCTCAGTTATCCGCTGGACTGGTTCCTGTTCGGGAAGCGCGGTTCCGCGGTGGCCGCCGCGCGCCTGGGCCTCGAAGAGGCCCGAGCTACCTACGACGACTTCGTCCGCCAGCGTAGGACGGACATCGCAGTGGCCTTCCTCGGCGTGCTCGAGGCGGGAGCGCTGCTGGACTTGGCGCGGCAGGACGCGTCCGACCTCGACCGGCTTCAGGCCATCGCCGAGAAGCGGGTCGCGCTCGGAGGAGCCGCCGCGGTCGAGGTCGACCGGATCGCGGTGGCCGTGCTCGAGGGGCGCCGCGAGATGCGGCGCCGGGAGGCGGCCCTGCGCGTCGCCCGATCCGCCCTCTCCGCGATCATCGGGCGAGAAGGCCCGGACGCCGAGTTCGACGTCGAGGGCGACCTCGCCGTCGGCGCACCCGCGGGGACGCCCGACGTCGCGACACTCCTGGCCGCGGCGGAGCGGGCTCGCCCGGACATTCGCGCCCGACGGCGCGCGGTCGAGAGGGCGGGCGCGGAACTGCGGCTCGCCCGGCGCGCCGCATGGCCGGAGCTGACTTCGAGGGCCGCCTACACCCGGCAGTACCAGGAGTCCCTCGGCTTCCCCGACGCCTCCTCGTACGGCTTGGGCCTCGACCTGACCCTGCCCGTGTTCGACCGCAACCGCGGCAACATCCGCAAGGCCGTTTCCGTCGAGTCGCAGCGCGACCTGGAGCTGCGCGCGGCGCTCCTCGCCCTGCGCGCGGAGGTCGAGCAGGCCGCCTCCGACTACTCGGTGGCGCGCGAGGCGGTCGTGGCCGAGGACCGCGCCCAGCTCGAGGCGGCGCAGCGCGTGCGCGAACGGGTCCAGAGGGCCTACGAGCTTGGTGGCCGGCCGCTCCTGGAGGTGCTGGACGCGCAGCGGATTTATCGCGACGCCGCGCGGCAGGCCTCGAGCGGCCGCGCGGCCTTCCTGCGCGCGGCCCAGCGCCTGAACGCGGCCGTCGGACAGGAGATGGTCCCGTGAAGGCGCGCCGTTTGGCCATCGCGGCCTTCGTCGCCGCCGCCTGGGCCATGGCGTGCGAGCGGTCGAGCGGCCGGCAGGACGCGCCTCCGGCGTCAGTCCGCATCGCCGGTCCGGCCATGCTCGCGGTGGCTCCCAATTCCGTCTTCGGCAAGAAGCTCGACGTGGTCACGCTCCAGGACGAGACGGTGGCCATCCCCGTTTTCAGTGTCACGGGCTCGATCGCCGCGCAGCTCCGCCCCGGCGACGGGGACCGCGAGGATCGCTGGCAGTTCGCGACGCCCGAGATCCAATCGGCGTGGGCCGAGTGGAGACGCACACGCGGGGAGATCCCCTTCGACGAGCGGCAGATCCGGGCGAGCCGCGACCTCACCGAGGGCCGCGTCAAGGCGCAGACGGCCGCGGTCGAACGGCTGCGCAAGCTCGTCGAGGTCGGCACCGACTCCCAGAAGGACCTGGCCCTCGAGGAGGCGAGCCTGGCCCAGGCGCGGCTCGAAGGACAGAAGGAGGTCTTCGCCGCGCAGTCGGCCCTCATGTCCGCCACCCGGGCCGCGGCCGGGCTGGAGCGACAGATCCTCCAGGCGGGCGTCGACCCCAAGCTCCTCGCCGGCGCGCCCGAGGGGAGCGTCATCGTCGCCGCGGAGGTGCCCGAGGCTCGTTTGGCCGAGATCAGGCTGGGGCAAACGTGCGTGGCGCGCTTCTATGGCTTGCCGGACGCAACCTACCGCGGCAAGCTTCGCAGCCTCGGCACGGCGGTCTCGCGCGAGCGGCGAACCCTGCCCGTGCTCTTCGAGCTGCGTGACGAGCAGGGCCGCCTCCGTCCGGGAATGTTCGCCGACATCGGTCTGGGTGCCGAGGAGCGCGCGGTGGTGCTCGTGCCGGCGGACGCCGTCCTGCACGTGGGCCGGGCCGACTACGTCCTCGTGGGTGCGGAGCCGGGTACCTTCCGCGTCTCCCCGGTACGCGTAGGGGAGTCGTACGGGGGCCGGCTGCAGGTGTTGGAGGGCGCGAAGGCGGGCGACCGCGTCGTCGGCTCCGGAGCAATCCTCTTGAAGCCCTACGTCGCGAGCGCCCTGGTGCGCTGATCGAGGCCGGGTGCTCAGAGAGCTGATCCAAGCCGGGCTGAGACAGCGCTGGGGTGTGCTCGCGTTGACGGGCGCGGTCGTTGCCCTCGGCGTCTGGGCCTTCGAACGCCAGACCATCGAGGCCTACCCGGACATCTCCTCGCAGATGGTCCAGGTGATCACGACCTTCCCGGGGCGCGCCCCCGAGGAGGTCGAGCGGCAGGTGACGATCCCGGTCGAGCTGGCCATGGGCAACGTGCCCGCGGTCGACGTCATCCGGTCGCGGACCATCTTCGGCCTCTCCGTCGTCCAGATGGTCTTCCAGGAAGGTACCGACGGCTACTGGGCGCGGCAGCGCGTGCAGGAGAAGCTGGGGGGCCTCTCGTTGCCTCCGGGGGCGGGGCCGGAGCTGGGGGCGCTGGCGACGGCTTACGGCGAGATCTTCCGCTACGAGCTGCAGAGCGATGGCCGGACCGACGTCGTCGAGCTGCGGACCCTCAACGATTGGGTGGTGATCCCGCGTCTGCTGCGCGCGCGAGGCGTGGCCGACGTCTCCAACTTCGGAGGGCGGTCCAGGATCTACGCCATCACGTTCAACCCCGCGCAGCTCCAGAGATACGCGCTGTCCCTCGGAGACGTCGTGAGCGCCGTGCAGGCGAACAACGGCAGCGCCGGCGGCAGTGTCCTGACTCGAGGCGCCATGTCCTTCGTGGTGCGCGGGCGGGGTGCGCTGGAGGGTGTCGCCGACATCGGGTCGGTCTTCGTGAAGTCCGTCGGTGGGACGCCGGTGTACGTTCGCGACCTCGCGGAGGTCGTGATCGACTCCGCGGTGCCGTCCGGCATCTTCGCCAAGGACCGGCGAGACGACGGGGTCGAGGGGATCGTCCTGATGCGGAAGGGCGAGAACCCGTCCCAGGTGCTCGGCGAGGTCCAGGCGGCGGTGGCGGAGCTGAACGACTCGGCGCTGCCGCCGGGCGTTCGCGTGGAGCCGTTCTACGACCGCAGCCACCTCATCGCGGCGACGCTCCATACCGTGGCCCATAGCGTCCTGCTCGGCATCGGCCTCGTGGTCCTCGTCCTCCTCTTCTTCCTCGGCCGCCCGCTGATGGCCGGCCTGGTCGCTCTCACCATCCCGTTCGCGCTGCTCTTCGCCCTCGTCTGCATGTACGCGGCCGGCATCCCCATCGGACTGCTCTCCGTGGGGGCCATCGACTTCGGGATCATCGTCGACGGCGCCGTCATCATGGCCGACAGCATCGCCCACCGCCTCGGCAACGTCGACGGCGGCGGCGTCCCGCGGAGCCTCTTCCGTACCGTCCTGGCCGCGGCGCTGGAGGTCGAGAGACCCGTCTTCTTCTCCGTGCTGATGATCGTGGCTGCGTACGTGCCCCTGCTCACGCTCACCAGCATCGAGGGGCTGCTCTTCCGGCCCATGGCCCTGACCGTCGTCTTCGCCCTCATCGGCGCGCTCTTCTTCGCCCTCTTCGCGATACCCGTGCTGTCGCTCTTCCTGTTCCCCCGGGGATACCGGGAATGGACGAACCCCCTCCTGCGGCGGCTCCGTCCCTGGTACGGCCGCCTGATCCGAAGGCTGCTGGCGCGCCGGCTGACGGTGGTCGGTGGGCTGGTGGCGCTGATTCTCGTTGTCTTCGTCGTCGTCGTGCCACGGCTGGGGATGGAGTTCCTGCCCTACATGGACGAGGGTGTCATCTGGGTGCGCGCGAACTTCCCGGAGGGCACGGCGCTCGAGCGCACGGCGGCCTTCGGCCGCCGTATCCGGGAGGTCGTGCTGGAGTTCGAGGACGTGGCGTTCATCTCCGTGCAGGCCGGGCGCAACGACAGCGGCACGGACCCGTTCCCGCCGAGCCGCATGGAGATCATGATCAACCCCAAGCCGCGGGCGGACTGGCGCCACTTTCGGACGAAGACGGACCTGGTGGCCGCGGTGGGGGCCCGGTTGCGTGAGGAGTTCCCGACCACGCGGTTCAACTTCACGCAGCCGATCATCGACAGCGTCACCGAGGACACCAATGGAACCTCGGCCAACGTCGCGGTCGAGTTCGCCGGACCCGATCCGGACACGCTCAAGGACCTCGCGGCCCAGGCCTCCGGCCTGCTCTCGCGGGTGCCGGGCGCGGTGGACGTGAGCGTCGAGCAGGAGGGACCCCAGCCCCAGCTCGTGATCAACCCGGACCGGGCGCTCTGCGCGCGCTACGACGTCCGTATCGAGGAGGTCAACCGTCTCATCAACACCGCCCTGGGAGGCGAGCCGGTCGGCACCCTCTTCGAGGGAGAGCGGCGGTTCGACATCGTCGCCCGCTTGGCTCGCTCCCTCCTGACGTCGCCGGAGGCGGTGGGGCGGCTGCCCGTGTTCTCTTCGACGGGGACACCGATACCGCTGGCCCAGGTCGCGCACATCGAGGTGACGGACGGCCAGACCATCATCGCCCGCGAAGGCGGCCGGCGCCGCCTCACCGTCCGCTCCGATATCGCCGGCCGCGACCAGGCGGGTTTCGTGGCCGAGGCGCAAGGGGTCTTCGCGAAGGAGCTGGCCCTGCCGCCCGGCTACCGCATGAGCTGGCTCGGCATGTTCGAGAACCTCGATCGCGCCCGCCGCCACTTCGCGCTCGTCGTCCCGGTCACGATCTTCCTGATCTACTTCCTCCTCTTCGTCACCTTCAGGAGCCATCGCGCCGCCCTGCTCCTCCTGACTTCGGTCCCTCTTGCGTTCATCGGCGGGGCGGTCGCGCTCTTCATCCGCGGCATGAACCTCAACGTCTCGAGCGGCGTCGGCTTCGCGGCCCTGTTCGGCGTCTCGATCATGAATGGCGTTCTCCTCGTCAAGGCGATCACGACCCTCCGGGCCCAGGGAGAAGGCCTCGAGGATGCCATCGTGAGCGGGGCGCAGAACTGCCTGCGGCCGATCCTGATGGCTTCGCTCGTGGCCGTGCTGGGCCTCCTGCCCGCATCGGTTGCCACCGGCCTGGGCTCCGACGTGCAGCGCCCGCTCGCCACCGTGATCGTGTGGGGACTCTTGAACGCCACCGTGCTGACCCTCGTCGTCGTGCCCGTCTTCTACCGGCTGTTCGTACCGCCCTTGCCCGAGGAGGCCGTCCCGGCCGCGGAGATCCAGGCCCGTTCGGCCGAGCCTCTTCCCGACGTCGCCGCCCAGGAGGTCGTGGCCTTGCTCGATTACGTCGCGCAGGCCGGAGGTGAGGAAGAGATCTTCCGCATCGCCGAAGACATCAAGAAACCGTTCGACCGCCTGATCGGCGTCGTGAAGGCGGGCGAGCTGCTCGGTTTCATCGATACGCCGCAGCAGCTCGTGACGCTGACGAACGCCGGGCGCCGCTTCATCGCCGCGGATGCGGAAGAACGGCGCCACCTCTGGCGCGAGAGGCTCCTGGAGCTGCGCCTCTTCAAGGAGGTGCAGGAGCTGGTGGCGGCGGCGCCCGGCCGCCACATCCATCGGGAGTCGGCGTTGGAGGCGATCATGGACCGGATGCCGTACGAGGACCACGAGCGGATGTTCAACACCTTCGTCCGCTGGTCCCGCTACGGCGGCCTGTTCCACTACGACGAGGCCGAGCAGCGCCTGGGGCTCGACGTGGAGCACGCTTGACTCGCGCACCACAGGGAATCGTTCACCCGCCGCGGAGGTCGGTCACCGGCGGCCCTTCCTGTCGAGGGCGTCGCGATCGCTCCAGCGCTGCCGCACGCAAGACTTACCGCTCAACGTCGAGGATCCATTACGATCCCTGAACGAACCCTGAAGGGAGGGGTCAAGCTCCACGACATCGTCACCAGCGCGGAGCTGCCGGACGTGTCGGGCACCGCCGCCTCGACGGCCGTCGCGCGCGACCTCGTGGAGCCGCTGCCGGAAGCGCGGGCCGGCGACATCCTCGGCCTCGTCGAGTACCTCGACACGCAGGGCGGCGGGTGCGACCTCTTCCAGGTCTCGGACGACACGCACGCCACGTTCGTCGGAGTCCTCACCAAAGTGAAGGGCGCGGAGATGCTCGACCTGGTGGACACGCCGCAACGCCTCGCGCGCCTGACGCCGACCGGCCAGCGCTTCGTGCGGGCGGACGCCGACGAGCGGAAGCGGATGTGGAAGGCCCAGTTGCTCAAGCTGAGCCTCTTCAAGGTCGTGCGCGAGCTGATCGAGCTGCGCGGAGGCGAGGTGCGCCGGGAGGACGTGGTGCACGAGATCCGGCAGCGGCTCCCGCGCGAAGAGGCCGATGTCACGTTCGACATCCTGGTGGACTGGGGGCGCTTCGGCGAGCTGTTCGCGTATCGCGAGGACACGGACTCGTTGACCGTCGCATGATCCCGAGGAGGAATCCGTGAACACGAGGAGCGTTCTGCGCGGCCTGCTGGCCGCCGCCACCGTGGTGTGTCCAGGGACGGCATCCGCCCAGGAGCGGACCCCGCCGTCGAGCCCCCCGCCTCTTCGCGCCTTCTACGACTATCCGTTCGGCCCGGCCACGACGAGCGAGCGTGTGCTCACGGTCGAGGAGGCGATGGCGGCCGCCCTCGCCCAGACCTCGTCCTATCGGCAGGCCCAGATCGAGGAGAAGATCGCGGACGAGGACCTCCGCCAGGCGCGGGCCGCGCTGCTTCCGCAGCTGGCCACGCCCTTGACCTATTTCGGCACCACGCCCTATTCGCAGGCGGGCGGACGAGTGCCCAGCTTCGCGCCCTCCCTCGGAATCAACGAGACGAGCGCGCTCGTGACCGCGAGCGGCGCCCTCGACCTCTCCGGCAGCCTGCGCGCCCAGCGAGGTCACGCGCGCGAGTTGCGGGCGGCCGCGCGCGCGGGCGCGGAGAGCGCGCGGCGCGACCTGGCCCTCGCCACCGTCGACGCCTATTACGGTCTGGCCCTGGCGCGACAGAAGCGCCGGCTGGCCGACGAGACCCTCGCCATTGCCGAAGGTTTCGCGGAGATCACCTCCGAGCAGAACGCGGCGGGAGAGGCGGGGGAAGCGGAGCTGCATCGCTCGCGCGCGGAGGCCCTGAAGCGCCGTGACGAGCTGGAGCAGGCGCGGGCCGCCGAGTCGGCGGCCGCGGACGCCCTGCGCGCCCTGACCGGAATCGACGGTTCCGTGTATCTCGGCGTCTCCCGGCTGGGGCCGGAGCTGCCGCCCCTCGGCGACTTCACGGAGTACACGGAGGCCGTCGTCGACTCCCGCCCGCAACTCCGTCAGATCGATGCCCTCGCGCGCGCGGCCACCGCGGAGGAACGAGCCGCCCGCGACGAGCGCCGGCCGCAGGTCGCGTACAGCTTGAGCGGGGGCTTCGATGCCGTCGATCTCGGCCAGTTGCGGCGCTACAGCGGGGGCGCGGCCATCGTCACCCTCCGCGTCCCCGTCTTCGATTTCGGGGCCAGCCGCAGCCGCGAGGCCCAGGCCCGCCTCCGACGCGAAGGCCTGGAGGCCGCGCGGGAGAGCGAGGCGCGCGCGTTGCGGCAGGAGTTCTACACCGCCCGCGCCACCGCCTTCTCCGCCGTGCAGCGGCTGCACTACGCGCGCGAGAGGGCGGAGGCGTCGGAAAGGAGCCTCAAGCTCCTGACCAATCGCTACCGCCGTCGCAAGGCCACGATCACCGAGGTCGTGGACGCGCAATCAGCCTATGCGGAAGCCCGCGTGGCCTACTACCAGGCCATCGCCGACCTGAGCACCGCTCGCGTGCGATTGGAGGTGGATCCCGTCCGCGCCGTGTTCACTCCCGCGCCCGCTCCCGCCACGAGCGCGCCGGGCGCGGAGTCGTGTGGCCTCGGCCCCGACCGCGCCCCGCAGCTCGTGGACCTCCATCTCGGCATGACCGTCGACGACGTACGACGCCGCTTCCCCGGCGTGGAGAACCAGAGCCCGAAGAAGAGCGGCATCCTCAACCTGAAGCTGGAACGGGACGACCTGGCCGCCCGGCCCTCCGACGATCCCGCCTTCGCCCCCTCCAAGGTGGCGCTTCGCTTCTTCGAAGGCCGCCTCTACTACTTCCGCGTGTCGTACTACGCCGTCACCTGGGAGAGCCTCGGTCGATTCCTGACGCGGGTGGCCGGGCGGCTGGACCTCCCGGGGCCCTGGAAGGCGTTCTACGACTGGCAGCTCAAGACCCTTCGCGACGCCGAGGACCTCAGCGACATGGCTCTCGAGTGCGAAGGATTCCGGGTCCGCGTCGGTCTCGGCATCGAGGGCGTCGAGGGCGAGCAAAGGCCCCATGTGAAGGTCGAAGACACGGCCGTCGTGCAACGCATACGGACGCGGGAAGCGGAAGAGGCGCGGCGCGAGGCCGAGGAGCAGACGAGCTCGCCGGACAACCGCTGACCGCGGCCGCTCCCCCCATCGCGACCGTCTAGGCGTCTTCCGGCTCGCTCCCGTCCGCGACGGCGTCTCCGGCCTGGGCGCGCAGCCGGCGGCTCAGGGTCGAGAGGCTGACCCCGAGGCGCTCGGCGGCGGCGCTGCGGTCGCCGTCGCACTCCTGCATCGCCCGCTTGATGGCTTCGTCCTCGGCCAGGGTGGCGGCGCGGCGGGCGACCTCGGGAAGGGGCCCCGAGAGATCCATGATGTCGCCGAGGGTTGGTCCGATCTCGGAGTGCTCGCTGAGGCGGAGATGCTCGGGCCGGATCTCCCCCCCGTCGCACAGGATGGCGCCGCGCTCGAGGCAGTTCTGCAGCTCGCGCACGTTGCCCGGCCAGGAATGCCGCTGGAGCGCCGCTCGCGCCGCGTCACTCAGATGGAGGCCGCGACGCCCCATCTCGCGCGCGTACTTCTCGAGGAAGGCGTCGGCCAGGCGCAGGATGTCGCCCCGGCGGCGGCGCAGGGGCGGGATCTCCACCGGAAAGACGGAGAGGCGGAAGAAGAGGTCCTCGCGGAACTGCTTCGCGGCCACCGCTTCCTTGAGGTCGCGGTTGGTGGCGGCCACCACCCGCACGTCGACGCTCAAGGTCTGCACGCCTCCGACACGCTCGAACTGCTTCTCCTGCACGAGGCGCAGGATCTTGCCCTGCAGCAGCAGGGGCAGGTCGCCGATCTCGTCCAGGAACAGGGTTCCTTGATGCGCCATCTCCGCCTTCCCGACCTTGCGGCCGGTGGCCCCGGTGAACGCCCCCTTCTCGTGTCCGAACAGCTCGTTCTCGAGCAGGGCCTCGGGGATGGCCGCGCAGTTGATGGCCACGAAGGGGCCCTTGGCGCGCGCGGAGAGCTGGTGGAGCGACCGCGCCATGAGCTCCTTGCCCGTCCCGCTCTCGCCGAGGAGGAGGACGGTGGCATCCGTGGAGGCGGCGCGCTGCAGGGCCATCATCGCGTCCTTGAGCGCGGGGTCCTCGCCGATGAGGCGCGGCAGCCCGATCCGCCGCTGGTATTCCTCCTTCAGGAGCACGTACTCGGTGAGCAGGCGTCGGCGCTCCAGGGCGCGCTCGAGGAGCAGCACGAGGTGCTCGGTGTCGACGGGCTTGGTCAGGAAATCCGCCGCGCCCTGCTTCATCGCGCGCACGGCGTCGTCGACGGTCGCGTACGCGGTCATGACGATGACGGGCACGTCGGGATCGGCTTCCTTCGCGGCCTGGAGGACTTCGAACCCGCTGCCCGCGGGGAGCTTGAGGTCGGTGAGCACGACCAGCACGCGGGAGGATTGCAGGAGGCGGCGCGCTTCGTAGGCGTCGCCCGCCTCCGCGACGGTGAGGCCGCGCGCCTCGAGCGTCTTGCGCAGCATCCCGCGCAGGGATTCCTTGTCCTCGAC
>Ga0070707_100002735_pt1 | contig 16784 bp, 16 predicted proteins | sample KBSK5502metaG_FD_65468 | JGI IMG/M metagenome (GOLD analysis project Ga0070707, IMG submission 65468) | Corn, switchgrass and miscanthus rhizosphere microbial communities from Kellogg Biological Station, Michigan, USA - KBS K5-50-2 metaG | ecosystem: Host-associated > Plants > Roots >... | reverse complement strand
GTCATACTTGGCCACGAAGAGATCATCATCCTGGGTGCTGGTGAGCGTCGTCTGCGGTGAGGTATTGAAGACGATGTTGCCGGAGAAGCCGCCGGTGACATAGAGGTTGCCCGACGAGTCAATGGCGGTGCCGCCGATTTGCGTTGTCCCCGTGCCGCCAATCTCGATGGCGGAGGTGAAGTTCCCCGCCTGAGCATTGAGCAGTGAGGCGGTCACGGTCGGAGCCGCCAGGCGAGGGCCAGGCAGTCTGGCTGGGGCGACATCTGGGCCAGACGAACTGGCAATCACCAGGGCTGAGCCAATCAGCGCCACCATCATCGCGTAGGCGAGCGACCACTTCTTCATCAGTGGGGCTCTGGCTCGCTGCGGTTGACTGAATGGGCGACGCGACCTGGCAAGGAAAGCCTGGATTGACTTAGCCAGCGCCAGCAGCCCGAGCAACAGCACGAACACCGACAGCCCGATAGTCGAGGCGCGGCGCAGCCGTGTTTCTTGGCCCGGTTGGTTTGGTGAATTAGGTGGCGACGCCTGGCGCTGTCCGGCATAAGCATATAGAAGTCGCTGTTTTTCTCGTTTCTCATCCGCTTTAGCGAGACCCCCGTGAACACCACAAGTAAATAGGGTGACGCATACATCCCCAGGACCAGGAATAAGGGGGCACACAGAGGTGCCATCCTTACATTGAATACACTGGTCACCCGGGATCGTAAACAAACAAGGGGGGGCGGCTCTTACTTGGCGGATTGGCATTACGACCAGCGCCGCAAGGCCGATGGTGACGGCGAATAGCACTACAAGTATCCTTTTCATTGTCGTTTCTCCTTCTTGAAGTTGAATGGCTGATGCCTCAGCCGCCGCTTGCGGCCATTCACCGGAAAAAGGACTCAGCCCTAGTTTTTCCGCGCTCCACTCAGTATACTGAAGCCCATGAACCCGCTGATCGTCACCATCATCATTGCGCTTGGGACCTTCATCATCAGCATCTTTGGCGCGAGCTGGCTCAATCAGCAGGCGATGAACAAGCGGATTGATGATCTGCGCAGCTATCTCGACGTGCGATTTACGACCATCGAGCAAACGATGAACGCGCGCTTTGCGGCGCTGGAGCAGACGATGAACGCGCGCTTTGACGCGGTCGACGCACGCTTTGACGCGGTTGACGCACGCTTTGACGCAGTCGACAAACGAATCAGCAACCTGGAGCAGCGCGTCGAGCGCATCGAGCGCCAACTGGATCAGATCTTCAAGCCCTCCTTACCCAGGCCCTAGCTTCACCTAAGTGAGGCTTGCGCCACGGCAGCGCCTGCCTCACTTTTTGCACGGCGACCGCGACCGCCAGCCCAAGCGACAGCCAGACGCACGCTTTCGGGAAATAGTCCGGGTAGCGCACATACCAACTCAGTCCTTGCGCGAGCCGCACCTGGCCGACTACGGTTTGCTCTTCCCACCACGGCGCCTGGTCGTAGATGCGGCCCAGCGGATCGATGAAGCACGTCAGCCCGGTATTGGCACAGCGCGCAATCGAGCGCCTGGTCTCAATCGCGCGCAGCCGCGTGAAGGCCGCAAGCTGGTACGCCCCATGAGTTTTTGACCACCAGCCTTCATTGGTGATCACGGCCAGCAGGTCGGCTCCCTGGCGGACAAATTCCGCGAGCGTGGCCGGGTAGAGTTGCTCGTAACAGATCGGTGCCGCCACCCGGACCTCTGCGCCTGGCGGCGTGCGAAACGCGAAGACGGTCGCCTGCCGGCCGGCGCTGATCCCGCTGCTGACGCCAAGGTCCAAAGCCAGGTGTGAGAGCACCGGGAAGCGCTCCGACCAGGGCACGTGCTCGACGAAGGGCATGAGCACCTGCTTGTGATAGACCTCGGAGCTTTTCACACTGAAGCGCTGGCCAGCTTTTTTCTCTTCCGCTCCCTGACGGTCGCGGTACTGTTCCGGCGCGAGCAGCACCGCGGCGTTGAAGAGTTCGGAGTCTCTCCCCTCGTAGCTCAGCAGCGGCGGGCGCTCCGCCGGGTTGTCAGAGGTGCGCTGGTCCAGCGTGCCGGTCAAGAGCGGCACCTGCCACTTGGAGACGGCCCGATAGACGAACTCCCTGGCTGCCGGCTCCTGGGGCAAGACGTAGGGCACCGCCCCTTCGGGCCAGATGATCAAGTCAGGTTTGTGTCGCGCGATGGCCGTGCTGGTCAGCGCGGTGGTTTTGCCTAAGCTGGTGGGGCGTGTTTTCCGATCCGATTTCTGCCAGGGATTGATGTTCGGCTGCACCAGCAGGACGGAGATTTCCGGGCCGCGCTTTGATGCAGCTTTGATGAAGACAGAGGCCGAGTAGGCCAGCGGGAAAACAAGCATCGCGGCACTCACCATCGCCAGCCTGCGCGCCAGAAACCTCGTAGGAGCGACTTTAGTCGCTGTGCCGGACGAACGACTAAAGTCGTGACTACGCGCTTGCCAGTCTTCAATCACCATGACGACCAGGACATTGAACAAGACCAGCCAGAAGGTGATGCCCCACACGCCGGTGAGATCGGCGTACTGCACCAGCCAATAGAGATTGGCCTGGCTGCCCCACAGTCCGATCCAGCCCAACGAGCCTTCACTCTGGTGATAGACCCAATCCCAGGCGCTCCACACCACGGGGGCTGACCACAGTGCCACGCGCCAACTCAGTGCCTGGCGGATGCAGTAGAAGGCGACGAAGGGCACGGTGAAGACCACCGCGTTGACGAAAAATAACAGGATCGTGCCCCACGGGTGTGAGACCAACAGCCACGCCTCACCAAAGATGCTGACCACCAGCGTGGCCAGATAGACACGGCCCAGGAAGCTCCTGAACGACCTGACTTCCTTCAGCGCCAGCAGCAGCGGCACCATCCAGACCCAGGCCAGCACTTCCAGCCGCACATAGGGGTAGGAGGGGTAGGAGAGGCCGAGCAACAGACCGCTCAGCAGGTAGGGCAAGTAGCGCTCAAAGAGTGTGTCAGGACTCCGCTTCCTCATACCGCTCTCCCTTCTTAGTGAAGCATGCGATCTCGACCACGACTTTTCGTCTTCATCCGATAGTGACAGTGCCTGGAAAACGTATCGCTGCGGGCGAAGTCGCGTTTGAGGGCGAGTTGATTTGAGCGCACCCATACCGGCACTGCGCTCAAATCAGTCACAGGGTAGAAGATTGCCTGAGTGCACCGGACACACTTCACCGCTAGAGCGGAAAAGCCGAGTCAGCCAGCCGCCGGCACAAGTTACTGTCTTACTGTCCGGTGTATTAGGAGCCATAGCCAGGCACGGCAGCCAGCAGGTTGTGGTGCAGGCCACAACGTTCCCGGCGGTCGGGTGTGGTTGTGATGCGTTGTGCGATTGTCACTGCTTCGGTCAGCCTTCTCAGGAGGAATTCCTGGTGGCGGGAGAAAGCTCAATGACAGGAGCTATCTTACGGCTGCCCCATGAGGCTGTCAATAGATTTGCATGAGCACAGCGGAGGAGCGGCTGGCGCCGCCCCCCCACTGCCCTGCACCCTCTCCCGCTACGAAGAGGGCCAGGAACTCGCGCGCACCCACGCCCTCCGGCAAGCGACCGCGAATTAAGACCTCGACCTGCCGCTCCCGCTCAGGCTCGCGAGCCGCATCCATCAAGGCCCGCCCTGTGATCGCCCGGCGGATTGGGCTGTGAGTTGGCTTGACCCTGTTCCCTCATCCGATAGTGACGATGGCTTGAAAACGTATCGCGGGGTAAAAACCGAGTTCTTTCCTCACACGTTTGGCTTTGGGGGAGACGGCTTCCCAGGGGAGAGTTGGAGAGCCGTTGATGTCCTGCGACAGTCGGGGTTGATTTCCGGTGGAGTTAGAGGGTGATGATCTTAATCGCTTTCGCGCGGTGGATCGCTGAGTGTGGGCCCTCGGTGGTGATCATCTCGTCGCAATTGGTGAGCACTGCCGCCGCGACGTGCAGCGCATCGAGCGCGCTCAGCCCGTACTGCCGCGCGTAGCGAAAGCCCGCGGTCAGAATCTTCTCTGGCGAGCGCGGCCAGTATTTTACCATCTGAAAGTATCGCTGGTAGGTTCTGAGTTGCCCCTGGTGGTTGAAGTAGATCGTCTTGGGCAGGACTTCGAGTTGGATGTAGACGCTGGAAGCAAAAACGCGGTGAGGATCATTCAGCAGATTGATGGCTTTGAGTGAATCGCGGTGCTGCGCCGTCACGGCGGTGATCAGCACGCCGGCATCGAGGAAGGTGCGGATCTTTTTCACCGGGTGAATTGCCCTGCGCGCCGCTCTAACACTTCGCGCTGAATCTCTTTGCGCGTCAAGAGACGACCGCCCGAAAGCAAATACTCGCGGCGGGCCTCGATGAAGATGCGGCCCAGTTCAGTGCGCGGCTCAGGCAGTGCCGCCAACTCCTGCTCCTGCTCTCTGGTCAGCCGCCTTCTCCCATTTTTGCGCGCGGGCTTCTTCATGGCTCACTCCTTTGTCTTAATCGACGCCCCGCTTCATCAGCAGGACGAAAGGCAGTATAGCACAGATCGGACATCAGGCCCCGACCGCTCCGACCGCACCATGACCATTGCTAGAGGGGTCTTTTCGGGGGAAAATGTCACCGCATCCGGCACCGACTCATCACTGCCTGATCCAGCCGAGGAGGTCAGTTTCATGGTCCAGCCGTCGAGCAGTCAGATTCCATTCGCCGCCTTACTGATAGTTTGTCTCTGCTCCTTGGTGCTCATCATCAACCCTGGCCCGCCTTCGCTCGGACAAGCGGCTCAGCCCAGCCCGGTCCCGGCCTTCCAGGATGTCAGCCAGCTTGAGACCAATAAGCCCGTCAAGCGAGAGATTGCGCTCGATCAAGTTCACTCTTACCTCATCAACCTCGCCGCTGGTCAGTACCTCAGCGTCATGATTAAGGCACGGGCTGAGTTTTTGATGATCGCGGTCTTCGATCCTGACGGAAAAAAGATAGTTGAAGGATCCGCCGTATCCATTTGGAGGAAGGCGAAAGAGTTCTTAGTCGTTGCAGCAGCGTCAGGTCTCTACCGGTTGGAAGCGCGCTACGTCAGGGCGGCGTGGATGAAGGATGAGCCGCCCACGCCCTATGAGATAGAGCTTGGTGAGTTGCGAGCCGCGACGACCGAGGACCGCATCCGCGCCGCTGCCCAGCAGACTTTAATCGAAGCGCATCTCCTCCAAGCGCAAGTCAGAACGCAAGGTCCGGCAGAAGCCTGGCAAAAGGCGACGGAAAAGGCTCTGAAAAAGTATCAAGCGGCTCTTCCCCTCTGGCGGTCGCTAGCGGACCGCCTGGGGGAGGCTGAGACACTCAGCTTCCTGGCGACAGCTTACAGTATTTTGGGCGAGAAGCAGCAGGCGCTCGACTCCTATCACCAGGCTGCCTCACTCTTCCGGGCGATGAGTGATCCCTTCGGAGAGTCGAGAGTGCTCACCCAAATTGGCGTTCTCCATGAAGGAAGAGGAGAACACCAGGAGGCGCTGCGCTATTACAGCCAGGTGATTGAGATGGCTCGCTCAGGCGGGGACCCTGGGGTTGCAGCCTTTTCGGCGAACTGATGAGCTTGGCCAACCTGGGTGAGCTCAACGACACGCTGGGAGAAAAGCAGCAGGCGCTCGACTATTTCACCCGGATGCTCGAAGCCGCGCCGGCGCACCTGATAAATATGAAGTGCCAGTCATTATCAGGGCTCGGCTTTCTCTACTATCAGTTGGGCGACTTCCCCAGCGCGCTCGAATACTTCAATCAAACCGCGTCCGCCTGCCTTGACAATCCCCATACTTACTATCGGAACTTCGGTGCGCTCGCCCTGACCGGCAGCGGCGCCGTCTACGCGGAACTCGGCGAGGAAAAGAAGGCGCTCGATTATTACGAGCAGGCGCTCGCGCACCATCGCGCCAATCGCGACCGGCGCGGCGAGGGCATGACGCTCGCCAGCATGGGCTTTGCCTACGACGCGCTCGGCGACCAGCCGAAGGCGATCACCTACCTCAATGACGGGCTGGCGCACCTGCGCGCGGTCCAGGAGTACCCCTTCGAGATCACGACGCTCAACAAACTCGGCGGTGTCTATGCTGCCTCAGGTGAAAGAGCGCAGGCACGCGACTACTACGGCCAGGCGCTCGCGCTCAGCCAAAAGATCGGCGACCACCAGGGCGAAGCGGTGGCCCTCCTGGGCCTGGCTCGCCTGGAGCGTGAGCGCGACCACACATCGGAAGCTCGCGCGCGGATCGAAGCGGCGCTCGCGCTCATCGAGTCGCTGCGCACGAAGATCGCCGGCCCGGCGTTGCGTGCCTCATACTTCGCCTCGACCAGCCGGCATTACGAGTTCTACATCGACCTGCTCATGCAATTGCACCGGCGCGACCCGGCGGCCGGGTTCGCCGCCGCCGCCCTCCAGGCCAGCGAACGCGCCCGCGCCCGCAGCTTGCTGGAGCTGCTCAACGAAACCAGCGCCGATATTCGCGAAGGGGTGGACGCGAAGCTGCTCGACCGCGAACGCTCATTACAACAGGCGCTCAATGCCAGGACGGATGAGCAGCTTCGGCTCTTGAGCGGCTCGCACACTGCCCAGCAAGCGGCGGGATTGAAGCAAGCGATTGACGCCTTGACCATCGAGTATCAGCAGGTCCAGGCGCAGATCCGGGCCACCAGTCCGCGCTATGCGGCGCTGACTCAGCCCCGCCCCTTGAGCCTCCCGGAGCTGCAGCGAGAAGTGCTCGATCCGAACACATTGCTGCTCGAGTACGCGCTGGGCGAGGAGCACAGTTATCTGTGGGCCGTCACGACCTCTACCCTCAGTGTCTACGAACTGCCTAAACGCGCTGAGATCGAGACGGCCGCCCGCCACCTTTACGCTTTGCTGACGGCGCGTCAACCGGCCGCCGGCGAAAGCGACGCACAGCGGCGGCAGCGCGTGGATGCGGCCGAGGCGAACTACCGGACCGCCGCCGCCGCCCTCAGCCAGATGCTGCTCGGCCCGGTCGCCGCACAGTTGGGCCACCAGCGACTCGCCATCGTCGCCACCGGGGCATTGCAGTATCTCCCCTTTGCCGCCTTGCCGGAGCCTGTGACCGGGCGACCGGGCGAGAAGATTCTCCTCCCCCCGTCGCCCCGTCCCTCCGTCACCCCGTCACTTATACGCCATTGATCGTCTCGCACGAGGTCATCAGTCTGCCGTCGGCTTCAACCCTGGCCATTCAGCGGCGCATGCTGGCCGGACGCACGCCAGCCGGCAAAACGCTGGCCGCCCTGGCCGACCCGGTTTTTGAACTGGATGACCCGCGCCTCAAGCGTCGCTCATTAGCGGCCAGCCAACCAGCCACCGGCGACCACATCTCAGCTCGTCATCGTGGGGCTGAAACCTTGCTGCGGGCGGCCCGCGATCTGGGCAGCACCGCAGACACGCCGTCTTTTTCGCGCCTGCTGTATTCAAGGACTGAAGCTAACAAGATTCTGTCGTTCGTGGATCAGGCCGAGCAGCGGCTCGCCGCCTTGGATTTCACGGCCAATCGCGCCACGGCCCTCAGCGCCGAGTTGGGGCAATACCGCTATCTGCATTTCGCCACCCACGGACTGCTCGATGAAATTCATCCGGAGCTTTCGGGCATCGTGCTCTCGTTGATCAGTGAGCAGGGCCAGCCGCAGGACAGCTTTTTGAAGCTGCACGAGATCTACAACCTCAAGCTCTCGGCCGAGCTGGTCGTGCTCAGCGCCTGCCAGACGGGCCTCGGCAAACAGATCAAGGGCGAAGGCATGGTCGGCCTGACGCGCGGCTTTATGTATGCCGGGGCACCCCGCGTGGTGGCCAGTCTGTGGAAGGTGCAGGACGACGCGACGGCCGAGTTGATGGCGCAGTTCTATCGCGGGATGCTGCGCGAAGGTAAACGCCCGGCTGAAGCGCTGCGTGCCGCGCAGGTCGGGATGCTCAGCCGGAACAACTGGCAGTCTCCCTTCTATTGGGCCGCCTTCGTCTTGCAAGGGGAGTGGAGATGATCCAGGAGGAACCGGCGTCGGCGTTCGACAGTTTACTCCGCTGGCTGCATCCGGATCGCGATCAGGCAGGCGCTACCTATGAGCAACTGCGGATCAAGCTCGTGCGCTTCTTTGAGCACTATGGGTGCTGGTACGCCGAAGACTGCACGGACGAGACCTTGCAGCGCGTCGCGCAGAAGATTGCCGCAGGCGTCGAGGTCTCGGCCTCAGACCCTTACATCTATTGCCGCGGCGTGGCCCGCAACGTCATGCTGGAGCAATGGCGGCAGCAGGAAAAGGCCCCTGCCGCGATAGATGAATTGCCGCCGCAGCATCACCCGGCAGTCCACCCCGATGAAGTAGAGCTGCGCCGGCAAGAGCGGCTGCGGCGCGAACGGCTGCTCGAATGCCTCGACCGCTGCCTGCGAGCGCTCCCGCCTGACCACCGCCAGCTCTTTCTCGACTACCATCAAGATGAGCAGCGCGCGAAGATCGACCACCGCGCGCTGCTGGCTGAGCAATTGGGCATCGACATCACGGCGCTGCGCAACCGCCTCGCGCGGCTCAGGAAGAAGATCGAGGCCTGCGCCGCGGAGTGCGCCCGGCAGCGGGAGTAAAGGAGAGGGCCGGAAAATGTTCCGCGACCTGTTAGGTTGCGGCTGCTTCGGCAAGGCGCTATTGGCGAGACCCACCGCAACCTAACAGGTCGCGGAACATTTTCTCAGCAGCGATACGAATTGGCCAATCTCTCACTTAATGTTGGGAGGCGAGAGGCGATGGATCAGAGGGTAGTCTCATACCTGTTGGGCGAGTTGCCGGAAGCGGAGCAAGTCCGGTTGGAGGAAGAGTACTTCGCCGACGAGGAGAAATTCCAGCAGTTGCAAGCGGCGCAGAATGACCTGCTCGACGCTTACGCCCGAGGGCTTCTGACGCCGGCCCAGCGCGAGCAGTTCGAGCGCCATTTCCTGGATTCGCCGTGGCGCCGCGGGCGCCTCGAGCTGGCTCAGGCCCTCACCGAATATGTTGACAGCGCATTCCCGGAGCAGCCCGCAGCCGTAAGCCAGGCGGTGGCGAAGCGCCATGCCTGGTGGCAATCACTCACGGACTTCCTCTTCCCGCCCACCTTGCTCTGGCGCCTCGCGGCGGTCTCAGCCGCGCTGCTGCTGTTGCTGGGCGGGGTGTGGCTGACGGCGGAAATTTCGCGGGAGAGGAAAGAGCTGGCTCAGTTGCGGGCCGAGCAGGCAACCGGCGAGCAGCGCACCGCGCAGCAACAGGCGCAAATCACTCACGAGCGGAGTCGCGCCGACCAACTCGCCCGCGAGCTGGAGCAAGAGCGTCAGCACCGCGAAGAACTTGAAGGCCAGTTGTCGAGGCTGCGCCAGCCGCCGATATCCGAACAGGGGCCGGCGCTCCTGGCATTCGTCCTAACTCCACAGGTTTTGCGCGAGCGCGGGGGCCTGAAGAGAATCGCTCTCAAACCGGGAGTGAAGACGGTTGAATTGCGGCTGAGCTTTGACAGCAGGGCGGCTTACCAGAGCTACCGGGCCGAGCTGCAAACGGCCGAGGGCAAGGCCGTAGCGAGCTGGGACCATCTGCGCGCAGGACGCACCGCGACCGGACAAATGCTAAGGGTGAAGCTGCCGGCCACGACGCTTGAGGCTGATGATTACTTGTTGAAGCTCGGCGGGCTGGCGGCGAACGGCGAGTATGAAGAGTTGGCCAACTACGGTTTCCGAGTCTCCAAGCAATAGGCCACCGCGTTTGGAGTCCCGGCTTGAGCCGGGCTTTTCGTTCTCAAAGCAAAAGCCGGCTCAAGCCGGGACTCCAAACGCCGACTCTAACGTTCACCAAAACGATTCGCCTACGGATTGACTTTTTCAGAGTACGTGGCTGACCGCGCGCTCTCATTGCCCGCGTTATCCACCGCCGTCAGTTGGTAGAAGTATCGCTTCTCGACCTGTACCTTATTGTCTTGGAAGCTCGTTGGTGTGTGAAGCTGCGCGTTGAGCTTGACCCACTTCTCCGGCGGCGCCTGCTCATCCTCCGAGCGGTAGATGTTGTAGCCGGCCAAGTCCGGCTCAGGATTCGATGGCCAGAAGAGGCTGACGACCCCGTTGATCGAGGCGATGGTGATCGAGGTCGGCGCCGAGGGCGGGAAGATGTCCTTGGGGGTAATCGTGACCGCGGCGCTGTCATTGCTCTCAATCGCATTCGTGACCCTGGCGCCGGATAAAGTCAGCGAGAGGCTGCGCACGAAGTACTCATACCGGGTGCCGAATTGAAAGCTGCGGTCAATAAAGCGCGGCCCGCGGACCGGCTGCGCGTTGAGCTTGGACACCGCCTCTCCGGCGCGGCGGTAGACATTGTACCCCGCGACGTTGGCCGGCTTCGTCCCGTTCTCGTTCGCGGCCGGAGGCGACCAGGTCAACACTAGCTCCGTCTGACTGAGCTGCGTCCGGAGGTCGGTCGGCGGTTGCGCGATCCCGGTGAGCAGCGTCACCGTCGCGTAGTTGGAGAAGCCGGCTGCGCGCCCGGCTTGATTGACCAGCCGGACGGCGTAGCGGTAGCTGGTATTGCCAGGCACGTTCTTGAAGTCGATCAAGTCCGGGTAGGTGATCGTGGCTGACTTGTCCGGGATCTGCTCGGCCGGGATTGAATGAATGATGGTTGAGCGGGCTGAAAAATCCTCTTCAGTGAGGCCCGGCGGCGCGTTGATGGGCTCGGTCAGCCGATAGATGTCGATGCGCCCGAGCCGCTCAGAGCGAGGCGTGCGCACGAGCGGAAAGGTGAGCGTGATCCGGTTGCCGCTCTGCGTGGCGGCCAACTCGCTGACGACGAGCGGCGCCCGCGGGATCGGGGGAAGCGGGTCGCCGATCTTGCCGCAGGCGGAGAAGAAGGCAGTAGGCAGTAAGCAGTAGGCAGCGAGCATCAGGCGAAAGAAAAGAGCCAAAGAAGCGGGGGAACTGCGCAACGACCTCTGACTGCTGACTGCCTTCTGCCTACTGCCTACTGCCTTCTGCTTTCTACAGGATGTACCGACTGAGGTCTTCGTTCTTGACGATGTCGGCGAGCGTCTTTTTGACATATTCGGCGTCGATGACCTGATGCTTCTCCGTCAGGTCGGGCCCTTCGAAGGAGATTTCGTCGAGCACCTTCTCGAGGATGGTTTGCAGGCGGCGGGCGCCGATGTCCTCGGTCGTCTCGTTAACCTTGAAGGCGTAGTTGGCCATGGCGTCAATCGCATCCGTAGTGAAATCGAGTGTGATGCCCTCGGTCTCCATCAAGGCTCTGTACTGCGTGATGAGCGCGTTCTTCGGCTCGGTCAGGATGCGCTTGAAGTCATCGACCGTCAGCGGCTGCAGCTCGACGCGGATCGGGAAGCGGCCCTGCAGCTCCGGGATCAAATCCGACGGTTTGGAGACGTGGAAGGCCCCGGCGGCAATAAACAGGATGTGATCGGTCCGCACCATGCCGTACTTGGTGTTGACCGTCGTGCCCTCGACGATCGGGAGGATGTCGCGCTGCACGCCCTCGCGCGAGACGTCGGGGCCGTGGCCCGACTCGCGCCCCGCGATCTTGTCGATCTCATCAAGAAAGATGATCCCCGCCTGCTCGACGCGGTCCAGGGCGATGCGCGCCACCTGCTCCATGTCGACGAGCTTCTGCTCCTCCTCCTGCATCAGATATTCGATCGCCTCGTCGACGCGCATCTTGCGCTGCTTGGTGCGCCCGCCGAACAGGCCCGGCATCATGTCCTTGAGGTTGATGTCCATCTCCTCGATCCCCTGGTTGGTGTAAATCTCGAAGGAGGGGAAGTTCTTCTCGCGGACCTCGAGCTCGACGATGCGGCTGTCGAGGCGGCCCTCGCGCAGTTGCTTGCGCAGCTTCTCGCGGGTCCGGTTGTAGGTCTCCAGGGCGGCCGACGAAGAGTCTTCGAGCTGGTCGATCGCGGTCGAGTGCGGCTGCTTGTTCGGCGGCAGGAGCATGTCGAGGATGCGCTCTTCGACGTTCTGCTCGGCCTTGTCGGCGATCTCGTCCACCTTCTCGGCCCGCACCATATCGACCGCGATCTCGACCAGGTCGCGGATCATCGACTCGACGTCGCGCCCGACGTAGCCGACCTCGGTGAACTTCGAGGCCTCGACCTTGAGAAAGGGCGAGGCCGAGAGCCGGGCCAGCCGCCGCGCGATCTCGGTTTTGCCGATCCCGGTCGAGCCGATCATGATGATGTTCTTGGGCATGACGTCCTGGGCGAGGTCGGGTGCCAGCTTCTGCCGCCGCATGCGGTTGCGCAGCGCCACCGCGACCGAGCGCTTCGCCGCCGTTTGGCCAACCACGTGCTTGTCCAATTCGGCCACGATCTGGCGCGGCGTCAGCTCGTCCAGACTCAACTGCTCGTCGATTTCGCTTGAGAGGTAGATAACCATAAGCATTTTCCATTTTCCATTTTCCATTTGTCATTTGCCATCTGCCGTTGATCAATGACAAATGACAAATGGCAAATGACAAATGGAAAATGTTTAGATTTCTTCGATCACGATATTCAAGTTGCTGTAGATGCAGATTTGGCCCGCGATCTTCATCGCTTCTTCGGCGATCTGGCGGGCGGAGAGGTCGGTGTGCCGGGCCAGGGCGCGCGCGGCCGAGAGGGCATAAGGGCCGCCCGAGCCGATCGCCACGATCCCGTCGTCAGGCTCGATCACGTCGCCGTTGCCGGAGATGACGAGCGTCGCCTGCCGGTCGGCGACCAGCAGGAGCGCTTCGAGGTTGCGCATGAACTTGTCCGTGCGCCAATCCTTGGCCATCTCGACGGCCGCGCGGTTGAGTTGTCCGTGGAACTGTTCCAGTTTGGCTTCGAAGCGCTGGAAGAGCGCAAAGGCGTCGGCGCTCGTCCCCGCGAACCCGGCAATCACTTTATCGCTGTAGAGCCGCCGCACCTTGCGCGCCGATGACTTCATGATCGTGTCGCCCATCGTCACCTGGCCGTCGCCGGCGATCACAATTTGCTCGGCGCGACGCACACCCAAAATCGTCGTACTGCGCACCCGCATCTGCTCTCGACTTTCTCTCGCTCTTAGGGGAAACGTCATCAATCGCACTATAGCGGCGGTAGATGGGCTTGTCAAGAAAGTGGTCCAGGCGGATGAAGCCTGAGATGAGAAGGCGACCGGCAAGGTCTGTGAAAGGGGCGAGGTCCAGTTGCCGGCCGCGTCGCGTTGGTTCTCAGTCAGGGTCTGAATGCGGTTCAGCGCGTCGTAGTCGTAGCGGTCACGCTGCGTGATCGCGTAGATGCTGTTAGCATCATCGGGCGGCTACCCATGCCTGGGAAGGGCGCTAGCCTGATATAAATTAGTAAGCCCCGCACTATAGCCAGACGGCCATAGTATGGGATAAATCCCGATGATGATCGGGAAGCAATCCACACATCCCGCCGCACGTCCTTCATCTCTCCCTTCTAGGTCGAGCACGACGCCGGCGACTGGCTCATCTGCTATCCCCGCTGTGACGCTAAAAACATCCTTTCCCCTATTTCGGCAACCATCCCCGCTTGGGGGATCATCAGCTTTTGGTCGAAGGGTACAAGTCCATCAGAGGGAAGGTTCATATTACAACTGAAGGAGAAATTAGATCCAGAATACGTATTAGTATTGTAGCGCACAGGCGGGTATCATCCGGAGACCATCGCTCAGCAAGTACTAAGGTCGGAAAAATTATTATCTGAAAGAGAGTTGTTATTTTGCCCGTTTTAAAAGATATATGCCTCGCTTTTCAGATAATTCATCAGTGCGAATCATTTGTACCAATTCCCACCCATCAGAGCCTAACTGGTTCAAGGTTTTTTCAGGCTCTCCTACCCCCTGCTGTTGTAAATGGACGATTTTATATTCCCATTCTACCTTTGACAAAGCTTGCCCACGGTGATTTGCTCCGGCAAAATATGCGGCAACAAAATATGCGGCAACCATGATGCAGGCTAGCAAAATAGTAATTAGGCTTTTTCTTGAGTCTTTAGCATCATTACGGGGAAAACGACGATGACACAAGTGGGCAAATGCCGTAAATTCCTGGCCAAGGAAGCTTGGCCAAGGAGGGCTTTGCCATGTCAGGTCCAGGGCAATACCTCTCGGACCCAACCGAGGGCATTACTCGTCCCGAAGATTTACCTCCGGCAAGGATCATTCGGCGCAGTCGCAACTTCAGGCACAGGTGCTGCCCAGATTGTGGTAAGCGTTGTTATCGCCACGACACCTTCACCCGCGTTTTGCATGATGTGGGCGATTTGGTTGGTGGCCGTCCCCGTGAGATCCATCTGGAGTATTCGCAACACCGCTATACAAAATGCCGCAAATTCTTCAACGCCGACATGTCCGATTATGCTTTGCCCAAGGCCCACTACACCCATCGCGTCGTTGCCTTGGCCGTGCGACTGGTCATTGAGGACGGCTTGCCTTATCAAGCCGCCAGCTGGCACTTGTGGCGCGATCACCGGGTTTTTGTTCCCTTCGCCACCATCCAAAACTGGGTGGAGGCCGGGGGGAAAAAAAGCGGCTCGCCAAATGTGGACAACCTATCTCGACTGGGGCCTGGCTGAATTCTCTGGCTATATCGCGGTCGATGAGTTGTACGATGGTCCGTTTTGCGTCTTGTCCCTGGTTGACAACCGCACCTTCAAACGGCTTCTTTACCAGGTGCTCGATCACAATCCCGAGCACAAGGACATGACGGTCTTCTTGCATCGCTTCAGGATGGCACTGCGGCTGCGTGGCCTGGTCTTGCGCGGCGTGACCACGGATGGCTCGCCTCTTTATCCGAAGCCCTTGCAAGTCGTGTTCGGCGATGTGCCGCACCAGATCTGCGAATTCCACCTCCTCAAGGAACTGACCCAGGCCATCTTGCGCCTCGTCGCCAAGGTGCGGAAACAACTGGCCGCACGCCAGCCGACGGTGAAACGCGGTCGTCCATCCACGCCTGCGGCCAAGCGCGCCGTCCTGAAGCGGGAACGGTTGAAACGGAAAATTGGGGAGCTCTTTGAACATCGTTACCTTTTTGTCCAGCACGACTTGACTCCTGCCGAACGTCAGACTTTGCAGCGCATCACGCGCGGCTTGCCCCAATTGCGAACGCTCCGTGCCATCCAAGAGGAAGTCTACCGCTTGTTCGATCGCCGGTGTCGCACCGACACCGCGTTGGCGAAGTTGGCCAAGTTGCGCCAGCGTGTTCGCCGTTTCAAGCAGGTAGGCCAAATCTTAAACAAGCTTCGCTCACCCAACTTGGACAAGGCGCTGACGTTTCTCGATGACAAACTGCTGGCTTCGACCTCCAACGCGGTGGAACGCGGAAACCGTCGCCACCGCAAGATGCAGAAGACGGTTTATCGGGTTCGCACTCAGGAGCACATCAGCAACCGCATCGCCCTAGACATGCTCCGCGATTTGCAGAAGGAAGGTCGCGGAAAAACTATGAAGACCCTCCACAAGACGAGGGCTGGGTAAAAGGCAAAAGTCCCCGTAATGATGCTAAAGACTCTTTTTCTTTGACTCATGTTTTCCCCTCTCACAGCTATTGATGTCGGAAGGATAGGGGACTTAACACATAATTGAGTCCCCGTCTATTGCCATTCTACAAGTGGCGTGTCCGCTAGTGCTTACTGGCGCCTGTTTTGTGGGCCACGAAATAGAATTTCGCTTGCTTCTCCTTGACCCAATTTCGTTCTCGCTATCCAAAGTATCCTGCCGCGTCCATTTAACTGAATGAAATTTGAAAGAGCATCCCTTACTTTCAGCCCTGCCCCTCGGACCTGAACTGTGGTTGTAAAATCTCTGAACATTATCTCATGTGTATCTGTTAACATTGGAGTCGAGATTGGAACTCCTTGCTTACTGATTTCAGTCACTAGCTCATTAACGCTGCCAGTAAAATCAATGCTCTTCAGAACACTATCTAATCCATATCCTTTCTGCTGCATTAGGCGACTATCAATGATATGGATAATACGTGGATTCTCTTTGTCAATTTCAAAGATCAAAAGGGGCAAAGATTGGCGAAGCTGTTCAAGCTCTGGCACAAGACCATTTCTTTTGAATGGCATTTGCAATGTTTCAGATTCTATCTTATTCTTAGCCTCACCCTCTTTCCATGCTTCCTCAACAGTGAAAAAACAGTCGTATGCGTCCCCTAATCTTGTCAAATACTGCAGCAGGCCAGTTTCTTGTTTTTTTGAATTATCCTGTGTACGTTTTAGTACGTAGGCCTGAACAGGATAGATGATAGTAATTCCCAAGATAAGGATCGCAGAAATCGTTATTATTTTATGTCCTCTCATACTATACTCCTCTTTTATGGCCACGAAATTGTGACCGATGTGGTGCCACTACCATTCGTACTAACAGTCCAAGTCCGGTTGACAATAGCGGGATCTAAGGAGAATCCATCTACCTTTACACTGATATTTTGGGTTAGAGAGTCACTAGTATTAGGGGGTAAGGCAATCGGCGATGCGCTCAGCCAAGCCGTTGCGTCAGCGCTATTAGCAGCTACAATATTATTTGTGTCTTTTACCTTAATTCCACCGACATAGTCTTGATAAGTGCCAGAGCTACCTAACGGTGAATTGAGTGAGTGGTATGTGCTATCAGTTGGGTCAAGCTCTGAAACGTCAGCGCCTTGATAAATATCTCCTAAGCTATCTCCAAACTGATCTAGTACTGTAATGCTCGACTTTAGATAAAAAATGATCTTTGAAAAATAGTGGCGGCTGGACTTGCATCGCAGCCGCCTTTGGGCAAATTGGGTTTATGTCGAATCCAATCACCCAGACGG
>Ga0070707_100002734_pt1 | contig 16785 bp, 17 predicted proteins | sample KBSK5502metaG_FD_65468 | JGI IMG/M metagenome (GOLD analysis project Ga0070707, IMG submission 65468) | Corn, switchgrass and miscanthus rhizosphere microbial communities from Kellogg Biological Station, Michigan, USA - KBS K5-50-2 metaG | ecosystem: Host-associated > Plants > Roots >... | reverse complement strand
CATCTCGCTGGGGATGAAGCAGGTCGAGAGCGATCCGTGGGGGATCATTGAGGAGCGTTATCAGCCGGGTCTGCGCGTGCAGGGCAAGGTGAGGAACCTCACCGACTTCGGTGCCTTCGTCGAGCTGGAGCCGGGCGTGGACGGGCTCCTGCACATCTCTGACATGTCGTGGACCCGCAATCTCGGGCACCCGTCGGAGGTCTTGAAAAAGGGGCAGACCATCGAGACCCAGATCCTGAACGTGGACAAGGAGAACAAGCGGATCTCGCTCGGCCTCAAGCAGATTCAGCCCGATCCGTGGGAGAGCGCCACCCAGCGCTATCCGATGGGCTCGCGCGTCACGGGCAAGGTCGTGCGCCTCACCGATTTTGGCGCCTTCGTCGAGCTGGAGCCGGGCGTGGACGGCCTGCTCCACATCTCCCAGATGTCCAACCGCCCGATCGGTTCGCCGTCCGAGATCCTCAACGTGGGCGACGAGCTGACGCTCATGGTGATCCGCGTGGATCCCAACGAGCGCCGCATCGGGCTCTCGCTGAAGGAACTGGCCGCCATCCTCGAGGAGCCGTCGCCCGCCGAATCGCGGGGGCGGCAGAAGGGGCGCAAGCGCCGGAGTGACGACGACTTTGACGAGGAGGAGTGAGGGCGGTGGCCTCGCGCGGCCGGATCGCGCTCATCACGGTGGGTCTGACGGTTGGTATCGTCGTGGTCTTCCTGGGCACGGTCTGGTTCTTGCTGGCGGTGATGGAGCAGGGCGGCCTTCCGGGCGGCTCCCGGGTCGCTATCGTGGAGGTAGATGGGATCATTGGCGTGGGCTTCGATCGCGGGGCTGACGCCGACACCATCGTGCGCACCCTCGGCGAGTATCGGGACAACCCGGCGGTGGCGGCGGTCATCCTGAGAATCAATAGCCCCGGCGGCGTCGTCGGGCCGACCCAGGAGATCTTCGCCGCCGTCGAGCGGGTGAGGGCGGCGGGCAAGCCGGTGGTGGCTTCGCTGGGCGCGGTGGCCGCGTCAGGCGGCTACTACGTGGCCGTCGCCGCCAACCGTGTCTTCGCCAGCCCGGGGACCTTGACGGGCTCCATCGGTGTGATCATCCAGCTCGCCAACGTCGAGGGGCTCTTCAAGAAGGTCGGAGTGGAGTACGTCGTGATCAAGGCGGGCGCCTACAAGGATGTCGGCAGCTTCGCGCGCGCCATGAAACCCGAGGAGCGCCAGGTGCTGCAGGCCTTGCTCGACGACGTCTACGGCCAGTTCGTCACGGCCGTCGCCGAGCATCGCGGGCTCGACAAGAAGGTCGTCCTCGGATTCGCCGACGGGCGCATCTACTCGGGCCAGCAGGCTCGCGCGCTCAAGATGGTCGACGAGCTGGGAGGGCTCGAGGACGCGATCGACGCGGCGGGCCGGCTCGCGGGCATTGCGGGCAAGCCACGCGTCATCTACCCCCGGCGCCGCTTCTCCCTGCGCGATCTGGTCGCCAGTCAGGTCGGGATCGGGACTGCCACGAGTCTCTTGCCCGCCCTCCCGTCGCTTCGGACCCCCCTCTACCTCATGCAGTGAGTGGCCGTGCCGCGAGCTCTCAACCTCCCCTAACTGCCTAACCTTCTTGACAAACTTCGATTTGCCATGCTAGCGTGGCCGATGGGAGTGACGGGGTCTCCTGGGTCCGGATGGAGCCGCGGAGCGGCGTGATCCCCTTGAAGGGAGTCGGCCCATGACCAAAGCGGAACTGATCGAGGAAGTGGCCAAGGTGGCGAGCCTGACGAAGAAGGAAACGGAGTTGATCGTCAACACCGTTTTCGACAACATCACCGACGCCCTGAGCAAGGGGGACAAGGTCGAGTTGCGGGGCTTCGGCAGCTTCCGCATCCGCCATCGCAACTCCCGGAAGGGCCGGAATCCCAAGACCGGTGATGCGGTCAGCGTGCCCGACAAACGCGTGCCGTTCTTCAAGGTCGGCAAGCGGCTCCGCGAGCTCGTCAATACGTAGTCCCGCGTGGATCGTCTCTGGGCGCCGTGGCGGATGAAGTATGTCTCGACCGCCGGGGCGCTGCCAGGTTGTGTCTTCTGCGCGGCGCTGGCCGCGGGTGATGACCGACAGGCACTCGTCGTCAACCGCGGTCGTCTCGCGTTTTTGATCCTCAACGCCTTCCCGTACGCCTCCGGTCACCTGATGGCCGCCATCGTCCGCCACGGATGCTCGCTCGAGGACGCGACACCCGCAGAGCTGACCGAGACCATGGAGCTCGTTCAATCGGGCATCCGCGCGCTTCGGGCCACGTACCACCCGGACGGCTTCAATGTCGGCGTGAACCACGGGCGCGTGGCCGGCGCCGGCGTGCCCGATCATCTCCACGTACACGTGGTGCCACGCTGGGACGGTGACACGAGCTTCATGCCGGTGATCGGCGAGACCCGGGTGCTCCCCGAAACGCTCGAGACCACCTACGACCGGCTCTCGGCCGCGCTCGCCTTGACCCCGTACCCGGGCTCTAGCTGACGCTCGCCTCGTGAGGGACGCGCCCGAGCTTAGTCCGATGATGCGGCAGTACCGGGAGTTGAAGCGACGCTACCCGGACTACCTGCTGCTCTTCCGGCTCGGCGATTTCTACGAGATGTTCTTCGACGACGCCCATGTCGCCGCCCGACTGCTGCAGCTCACCTTGACGTCCCGACAGAAGGGCGAGGGGGCCATCCCCATGGCCGGCATCCCTCACCACGCCGCCGATGGCTACATCGCGAAACTCATCCGCGCGGGTCGGAAGGTCGCCGTCTGCGAGCAGATGGAGACGCCCGTCAAGGGGAAGAAGCTCGTGCGCCGGGAGGTCGTGCGGGTGATCACACCCGGCACCATCACCGACACGCAGTTCCTGGACGGCGCGTCGAACAACTTCCTCCTCGCGGTGCACGCGGCGAAGGGCGCGCTCGGTGCCGCGCTGGTCGATGTGTCGACCGGCGACTTCTGGGTGGGGGAGGAACCGGGCGAGCACGCCGGCCAGCTGCTGGAGGCGGCGCTGCTGCGGCGGCCCGCCGAGATCCTGCTCGCCCAGAATGCCGATCCGGCGCTGTCCGCGCGACTCGCCACGCTCGCCATCCCGGTGACGGTCGCCGACCCCGGCGGGTTTGCGCCGCGCGCGGCGCGCGAGACGCTCGCCGCCCAGTGGCCCGGCGAACGGATCGAGCGCTTCGGCCTCGCCGCCATGACCGCCGGGATCCAGGCCGCGGGCGGCGCCCTCGCCTACCTGCGCGAGACGCAAGGCGAGTCCCTCGCGCATCTCACGCGGATCCAGCGGCTCCTGCCGGGTGACGCCATGCTCCTCGACCCGACGGCCGTGGCCACGCTCGAGCTGTTCGAGACGGCCCAGGAGCGCAGTAGCCGCGGCTCGCTGTTCGGGACGCTCGACCGGACGAAAACGCCCATGGGCGCGCGCCTGCTCCGTCAATGGCTCCTGCGCCCGCTGCTGGACCGTGAGGCGATCGCCCGGCGCCAGGAGGCGGTCGGCGCGCTCGTGGACGCGCCCGCCGCGCGCGCAGGGCTCGGCGAGCGGCTCAAGGGCGTGGGGGACCTCGAGCGCCTCACCAGCCGCGCCGCCCTCGGCGTCGCCCATGCTCGGGACCTCGTCGCGCTGCGGGCATTTCTCGCTCTGCTCCGCGCCGTGCGCGACGAGGTCGCGTCCCTCGGCGCGCCACTGCTCGGCACGCTCGCCGAGGAGATCACACCGCTCCCCGCGCTCCAGACGCTGCTCGAGACGGCCCTCCAGGACGACCCGCCGCTTCCGCTCCGCGAGGGCGGACTGATCCGCGAGGACTGGAACCCGGAATTACGCCTGCTCAAGCACTCCGCGCGAGAGGCGAAGGAGTGGATTGCCTCGCTCGAGCAGCGCGAGCGCGGGCGGACGGGTATCCCGAGCCTCCGCGTGCGCTTCAACCGCGTCTTCGGCTACGCCATCGAGGTGAGTAACGCCCACGCCGCCAAGGTGCCCCCGGACTATCTGCGCCGCCAGACGCTGGTGGGCGCCGAGCGGTACGTGACCACCGAGCTGAAGGAATACGAGAGCCGCGTCCTCGGAGCGGAGGAGCGCATCGCGCGGCTCGAGTTCGAGCTGTTCACCGAGGTGCGCGCCGAGGTGGCCGCCCAGTCGGAGGACCTGCTGAGAACCGCGCGGACGGTAGCCGCGCTCGACGCCCTCGCCGCGCTGGCGGAGGTCGCCCACGAGCGGGGCCACGTGAGACCCGAGGTGGACGATACGGTGAGGCTCGACGTGGTGGCGGGCCGCCACCCGGTGCTCGAGGCCCGGAGCGACCCGCCGTTCACGCCCAACGACCTCTTGCTCGACCCGGACACCTGCCAGATCATCATCCTCACGGGTCCGAACATGAGCGGCAAGAGCGTCTTCATGCGACAGACGGCGCTCCTCGTCATCCTGGCTCAAATGGGGGCATTCGTGCCGGCGCAACGGGCGCGCATCGGTCTCGTGGACCGCATCCTCACGCGCGTGGGCGCCCAGGACAACCTGGCGCGCGGCCAGAGCACGTTCCTCGTGGAGATGGTGGAGACGGCGAGCATTCTCCATCACGCCACCCCGCGGAGCCTCATCCTGCTCGACGAAGTCGGGCGCGGCACGTCGACCTTCGACGGGCTCGCCATCGCCTGGGCCGTGACCGAGGAGCTGCACGAGCGAGGGCAAGGGGCCAAGGTGCTGTTCGCGACCCACTACCACGAGCTCACCACTCTTGGTGACCGGTTACCGCGGGTCCACAATTTCCACGTGGCCGTCAAGGAGTGGAACGACGAGATCATCTTCCTGCACAAGGTCAGGCCCGGTGGGACCGACCGCTCCTACGGCATCCAGGTGGCGCGGCTGGCGGGGCTACCGGCCTCCGTCATCGAACGGGCCAAGACGGTCCTCGCGGATCTCGAGAGCGAGCGCATCGACCTGCCCGCGAGCCGGGCGCCCCAGGTGGCCGCCTCCGAGGGCGCTCAGCTCGCGCTCTTCCCGCCCGCCCACGACCCGATCCTCACGGACCTGGCCATGCTCGAGCTGGGATCACTCACGCCGCTTCAGGCCCTCAACCTGCTCGCCGACTGGCAGCAACGGCTCAAGGCCCGGCCCCGATGAGCGCCGCCCACTCTCGAATTCGCCGGCTGCCGGATCACCTCGTCAACAAGATCGCCGCGGGCGAGGTGGTCGAGCGGCCGGCCTCGGTGGTCAAGGAGCTGGTCGAGAACGCCATCGACGCCGACAGCCTGACCATCACGGTCGATCTGAAGGATGCCGGCCGCCAGCTCATCCGGGTCGCCGACGATGGCACGGGCATGACGGCGGCGGACGTGGATCTGGCGCTCACACGCCATGCCACGTCCAAGCTCGCGACCGACGCCGATCTGGACGCCATCGCCACGCTCGGCTTCAGGGGCGAGGCGCTGCCCGCCATCTGTGCCGTGACGCGCTTCTCCGTGCTGTCGTGTGCCCGCGACACGGACGGTGGCACCCTGGTCCGCGGCGAGGGCGGGACCGTCACCGAGAAGCTCCTGGTCGCCGCGCCGGCGGGGACCACGGTCGAGGCCCAGGATCTTTTCTTCAACACGCCGGCGCGTCTCAAGTTCTTGAAGAGCGCCCAGACCGAGCTGGCCCAGACGCTCAGGCTCTTGCGGGGTGTCGCCCTCGCACGCCCCGAGGTTCACTTCCGCGTGACGCACAATGGCAAACCCGTCTTGAGCGCGCCCCGCGCCGGCACGCTCCGAGATCGGGTGGGAGCGCTGCTCGGCTTCGATCGGGCCGCGAAGATGCTGGACGTCGGCGGGAGCCTGAGCGGGGTCACCGTGTCCGGCCTCATCGCGCCGCCCCAGCTCGCGCGGGGCAATCGCGACGAGATCACCCTGATCGTCAACGGCCGTCCCGTGCGCGACACGCTCTTGACCCAGGCGCTCTTGGACGCGCACCGGCCGCTCCTGGCGCGCGATCAGTTCCCGGTGGCGGCGCTCCGCATCGACCTCCCGAGCCGCGAGGTGGACGTCAACGTTCATCCGACCAAGGCCTGGGTGCGCTTCCAGTCGCCACGGCTGGTCCAGGAGGCGCTGTTCACCGCAGTGCAGGGCGCCCTCCGCTCGAGCCGCGTCGTTTCTCGCCAGCCCGGCCTCGCCGTCACGGGCGGGAATGCTGACGCGGGCAGTGGCGGCCCCGAGACCCCGTCTCTGTGGCCGGAGATGGAGGGCCAAGGCGCCATACCCGACCAACCGGGGCTCTTTCGTGAGGACGAGGCGGCGTTCCCGGGACCCCGTTTCGGTGTGGTGATCGGCCAGCTCCAGGACACCTTCATCGTGGCGGCGAGCGATGAGGAAGTGTTCTTCATCGACCAGCACGTCGCCCACGAGCGTGTGCTCTTCGAGCGGCTCCAGAAGGACCTCCGCGGTCACGCGTTGCCGTCCCAGGAGCTGCTCTTCCCCCAGCCCATCGAGCTGGGGGCGGGCCAGTCCGACCTGATCATGGAATGGACGGCCACGCTGACCGAGCTGGGCTTCGCCCTCGAGGGCTTCGGCGGGGCCACGGTGCTGCTGCGCGCGGTCCCCTCGCTGCTCAAGGGCCAAGAGCCTCGGCAGCTCATCGAGGGGCTCCTGGACGACGTGAGCGCGGCGCGCGGGGACGAGACGACGCCGCTGCTTCATCGGGCCCTTTCCTTCGTGGCGTGCCGGGCTGCCATCAAGGCGCATGTCCCGCTGCAGCGTGATGAGATGGCCCGGCTCCTCGCCGATCTCTCGGCCACGGAGACGCCGTACTTCTGTCCCCACGGGCGGCCCATCGTGAGTCGCCTGTCCCTCCGCGAGATCAAGCGAGAGCTGGGGCGTACCTGGTGAACGTGGCGCCGCCGCTCCTCGTCATCGTCGGACCCACGGGCGTGGGGAAGACGGCCGTCGCCGTGAGACTCGCCGCCGCCCTGCCGATCGAGGTCGTGAACGCCGACTCGCGCCAGGTCTATCGCGGCATGGATATCGGTACGGGCAAGCCGACCGCTGAGGAGCGGGCCGCGCTCGTTCATCATCTGATCGACGTTGTCGCTCCCGACGAGCGCTATCATGTCGCCCGTTTCAGGGCCGACGCCCTTGGCGCACTCGGCGACATCAGGCGGCGCGGCCGGCTCCCCGTCGTGGTCGGCGGCACCGGCCTCTACGTCCGCGCGCTCCTGAAGGGCTTGAGGCCCGCGCCTGCCGCCGACCCCATGCTGCGCCAGGAGCTGGAAGCGGATCTTGGCGCGCGCGGGGCGCCGGCGCTCCACCGGCGGCTCGCCGCCCTCGACAGGGAAGCGGCGCGGCGGCTTCATCCCAACGATCGCGTCCGGATCATCCGCGCGATCGAGATCCTGATGCGGCGAGGGCCGCCGGACCCCGAGGGCGACGCCGCGGCTGACTGGAGCCGCGGCGTGCCGGGGTGGCGTCTGCTCATGGTGGGATTGAGCCAGTCGCGGGAGGCCCTCGGCCACCGGTTGGCGGAGCGGGTGCGCCAGATGATCGCGCGGGGCATGATGAACGAGGTGAAGCAACTGCTGGCAGCGGGGTATGACGAATCGCTGCCGGCCATGGGGGGGATCGGCTATCGGCAGTTCGCGGCGGCGCTCCGGGGCCGGCTCGCGCTGGAGGAGGCGGAGCGGCTGATGATCCGGGACACGGTCCGCTACGCCAAGCGCCAGATGACCTGGTTCGCACGGGATCCGGAGATCCGCTGGCTCGACGTGGACAGGGCCGGCGGGCTCCCGGGCACGACAGAGTCCATTCTCAAGGCGATCACGCGGGAGGGTTTGATCGAGTGAGACAACGGGAGAAGGCGTTTCTCGCCGCGCTGCGGCTGCCGACCCAGCGCCGGTACGAGGTCGAGGAGTCCCTGGACGAGTTGACGCGCCTGGCGGAGTCCGCCGGCGCCGACGTGGTTGGCCGCGTCACCCAGGAGCGGCGCGCGCCCACATCCGCGCTCTACTTCGGCAAGGGCAAGGTGGAAGAGATCAAGGCGCTCTCGCAGCGGGAGCACGCGGACCTGATGATCGCGGACGACCCGCTCTCGCCCATGCAAGAGCGCAACCTCGGCGGCTCACTCGGGCTCCGGGTCATCGACCGCACCGCGCTCATCCTCGACATCTTCGCCCAGCGCGCGCGGACCATGGAGGGCAAGCTCCAGGTAGAGCTGGCGCAGCTCTCGTATCTCCTGCCGCGTCTGGTAGGCCAGTGGAAGCATCTCGAGCGGCTGGGCGGCGGCATCGGTACACGCGGACCGGGTGAGCAGCAGATCGAGTCCGATCGGCGCATCATCCGCAACCGGCTCCGCAAGGTCCGTGAGGAGCTCGGTCGCGTGCGCGTGCACCGCCGCCTCCTCCGCTCTCGGCGAAAGGCGAGCGGCGTCCCCGTGGTGGCGCTGGTCGGCTACACCAACGCGGGCAAGACGACGCTGCTGAATCACCTGACGGGTTCCGCGCTCACCGCCGCGGACCGGCTCTTCGTCACCCTCGACCCGGCGGCGCGGCTGGTGTCCATCGCGCCCCACGCGCCCTTCATGGTGACCGACACCGTGGGCTTCATCAGGAAGCTGCCCCATCAGCTCGTGGCGGCCTTCAAGGCCACGCTCGAGGAGCTGGCCGAGGCGGACGTGCTCCTGCACGTGGTGGACGCCAGTCACCCGGGGCTGGACGACCAGGTGGGGGCGGTCGAGGCATTGCTCGCCGAGCTGGAGCTGTCCGAGCGCCCGACCATCGTCGCGCTCAACAAGGTCGATCGGCTCGAGGGGGAGGCGGTGCTCCGAGGGCTCATCGAGCGTCTCAACGGCGTGGCGATCTCCGCCCTCACGGGCGAGGGGATCGGCGCGCTCCTCGAGCGCATCGACGCGGCGTTCCGGCCGCGGGTCGAGCGCGTGACGCTCTTCATCCCGTATCGCGACGGCCCCGCGCTCGCCCTCTGCTACGAGAAGGGCCGGGTGCTCCGGCGCTCCGACGAGGCCGAGGGCATCCGTCTCGATGCCGAGCTGCCCCGGCGGCTCCTCTCTCATCTCGACGCCTATCGCCTGCCCGCCTGACCACCCGGTCGAATTGGCGCGGTGCCGGCGGCGGTGATGCTAGAATTGAGGGCTGGTCTGTCTGGATGACCTATGGGGCTCGCCAACTGGCTCACGACTCTTCGGATCCTTCTGATCCCGGTTTTCGTCACGCTTCTGGTGTACCGGCACCCGAGGGAAGCCCTGCTCGTGTTCTGCCTGGCGAGTTTGACGGACTTGCTCGACGGCTACATTGCCCGCAGCCGGGGAAGCCAGACCCGACTCGGCGCCTTTCTGGATCCGGTTGCCGACAAGCTGCTGCTGACCTCCGCCTTCGTCACGCTGGCGTACCTGAAGGTGCTCCCGTTCTGGATCGCCGCCGTCGTCGTGAGCCGCGACCTCGTCCTGAGTGTGGGCGTCCTCGTGATCCACGTGGCGGGCGGCACCGTCCACCCGGCGCCGTCGATCGTCGGCAAGCTCTCCACCGTCTTTCAGATGGCGACGGTGCTGGGGGCCATGATCTCGTTCTACCTGGTGCGGATCCCCGCGCTACCGAAGCTCCTCGCCTGGATCACGGCGGTCTTCACGGTCACCTCAGGGCTCCAGTACATCGCCCAGGGGCTCCAGCAGATCAATCCGCCCGTGGGAGCGGCGCATGAGCCTCCGTGTATCTCCGCGTCTTCTGACCAGCGAAGCGAAAAGCACTGAGGCCATGACCTGCGCAGCGCCGACACCCTCCGACACCGCCGGCGTGGTGGTTCTATCCGTGCGGACGCGCACGCCGGCGGCCCGCGCGGGCCTGCGCGCAGGAGACCGGATCCTCGCCATCAACGGCACGCCCCTTCGCGATGTGATCGACTTCCACTTCTCGACGGGTGAGGAGCGGCTCGATCTGTCGCTCGAGCGGGACGGGGCGGCGCGCACGGCCGTGCTCCGTCGCCACGGGCCCGACCTGGGGCTCGAGCTCCAAGCCCCGCGTCCCTCCGAGATCTCGACCTGCGCCAACAAGTGCGTCTTCTGCTTCATCCACCAGCTCCCGAAGGGGATGCGCAAGAGCCTGTACCTGAAGGACGACGACTTCCGGCTCTCGTTCCTGCACGGCAATTACATTACCCTCACCGACCTCGCCGAGCCCGACCTCGCCCGTATCGAGGAGCAACGGCTGTCGCCGCTGTACATCTCGGTCCACGCCACCGACCCCGAGTTGCGCCATCGGCTGCTCGGCCAGCCGCGGATGAAGCGCGCCCTGATGCCGATCATGGAGCGGCTCGCGCGGGCCGGCATCCGGATGCACGCCCAGATCGTGCTCTGCCCGGGCTGGAACGACGGCGCCCATCTCGACCGGTCGGTCCACGACCTCGCGCGCCTTCATCCCGGCGTCGCCACGACCGCCGTGGTGCCGGTGGGCCTCACCCGTCACCGCGAGCGGCTGCCCGCGCTCCGGACGCTGACGGACGACGAGGCGCGGGGGCTCGTCGGTTCGATCGACGCGTGGCAGCGGGAGTTCGCCGGCTCGCTCGGCACGCGGTTTGTCTGGGCCTCCGATGAGCTGTACGTGCAGGCCCGGCTGCCGCTGCCGCCGGCGCGCGCCTACGAAGGCTTCCCCATCGCGGAGGATGGGGTGGGGCTGGTTCGCCGCTTCATCGACGGCGGCGCGCGCGCCGTCGCGCATCTCCCGACCCGCCTCGCCAGGCCCCGCGCGGTGACGGTCGTGACCGGCGAGATGTTCGCGCCCACCATGCGGCGGCTCCTCGGCCGCGTCCGCGTCCTGAACCTCACCCTCACCGTCGCCCCCATTGCCAATGAGTGGTTTGGGCGCGGCATTGGCGTGGCGGGATTGCTCACGGGCCAGGACATCCAGATCCAGCTTGCCGGGCGCGCGCTCGGCGATGAGGTGCTGGTGCCGAGCGTCGCCGTCCGCGACGGTCCCGGCGTCTTCTTGGATGATCTGACGCCGGCCGATCTCACCGCCGCGCTCGATGTCCCGGTACGCGTCGTGGAGCCAACGGCGCCCGCGCTGCTCCGCGCCACGCTGGGGCGCTGACGCCCGCCCTCGGCCCGCCGTGCTGCGCCCCGTCATCGCCATCGTCGGCCGGCCGAATGTGGGCAAGTCCACGCTCTTCAACCGCCTCGTCGGCCGCCGCCGTTCCCTCGTCCGCGACGTGCCCGGCGTGACCCGCGATCGGCTCTACGGCACCGTCGCCTTCGAGCGCTGGCAGGCCACGGTCGTCGATACGGGAGGCCTCGACCCACGGCCGACCTCGGATCTCATCGCGGGCGTGCGGAGCCAGGTGATGATCGCCATCGACGAGGCCGATCTCATCATCTTCGTCGTGGACGGACGCTCCGGGCTCACGCCGCTCGATGAGGACATCGCGGTCGTGCTGCGCAAGAGCCGGCGGCCGGTGCTCCTGGCCGTGAACAAGCTCGACGCGGCCGCCCAGGACAGCGCGCTCGCCGAGTGTTACCGTCTCGGGTTCTCCCCGGTCCTCGCCATCTCCGCCGAGCACGGCCGGAGCGTGGCCGAGCTGCTCGAAGCGGCGCGCGACCTTGCCCCGGCGGTGGCGGCGGAGCCGCAGGGAGAAGGCGTCCGCGTCGCCATCATCGGCCGGCCCAATGTCGGTAAGTCGTCGCTCGTGAACGCGGTGCTGGGCCATGAGCGGGTGCTCGTCCACGAGCAGCCTGGCACTACGCGCGATACCGTCGACACGCCCGTCACCTTCCGCGACACGCTCTATCTCCTGATCGACACCGCCGGGATCCGGCGCAAGGGCAGGGTGTCGGAGGCGCTCGAGAAGCTCGCCGTGGTGATGGCGTTGAAGAGCCTCGAGCGTTGTCAGGTGGCGGTGCTCGTCGTCGACGCCTCCGAGGGCGTGACGGCGCAGGACGCCCACATCGCGGGCTACGCGAACGAGGCAGGACGGGCGACGGTGGTGGCTGTCAACAAGTGGGACCTGGTGCCATTCGGGACGGTCCAGAAGGCCGACGTCGTCGGACAGATCTACGAGCGCCTGCCCTTCCTCGAGTACGCCCCCGTCTGCTTCACTTCGGCCGTGACGCGTCACGGATTGAGCGACCTCTTCGATCAGGTCGATCGCGTGGCGGCGCAAGCGCAGAAGCGTGTCCAGCCCGGCGAGGTGCTCGCCGTCTGCCGCCAAGCCGTGGAGCGCCGGCCGGTGTCCGCGCGCGGAGTGGCGCTCCGGATCCAGGGAGCCCAGCAAGTGGCCGTCTCGCCGCCCACCTTTGCCCTGCGCGTCAACCTGCCCACGGAGATCCATTTCTCCTACCAGCGCTATCTCGTCAACTCGCTGCGCCGCGCTTTCGAGTTCGCAGGCTCGCCCATCCGGCTGCTCTTCCGGAGAGCGGCGGACAAGCGGACGGCCCGACGGGCGAGAAGGTAGACCCGGTCCGGCAGGGCGGGGCCCTGGGGTCAGTCTCAGACAACGGCGTCTAACTAGCCAGAACCCCTGGCTAAACTCGTTTGAGGCCTTCTCCGTCTGTGCTAGCATGTCGTCGTCCCTGTGAGCTATGCGCGATATGAACTCCGAGCACGACGACTTTCGAGAGGAAGAAGAGGACGAACCCGCACGCAGCATCTTCGCGGCGGGTTGGTTCCGCGCCGTGCTCGTGCTGACGGGGCTGGCCATCGGCGTGGTGGTAGCGCTGCCCTACCTGCTCGACTGGTTCGAGCCGTTGCCGCCTCCGGTGAAAGTGCCGGTGAGCCCGGCACAGATCGCCGAGCCACCGGCGACGCCGGTGCCGAGTCCGCCCGTGCCGGCCCCTCAATCGCCGCCCGCGGCGGCGAAGCCCGCTCCCGACACGGTGCGCGCGGCAGCGCCCGGCCCGGCAAGGATCGCACCGCTGCTCCCGCCGGCGGCGAAGCCGACCGCCGTCGCGCCGAGCCCGTCGCGTGCGGCGGTCGCGGCGGCGAAACCCGACGACACACGGGCGGAGAGCCTGAGCGGGTACTGGGTCCAGCTCGGCTTCTTCAAGGAGCAGAAGAACGCCGAGGCGCTCGCTCAGCGGCTGCGCGGGGAGGGCATTCCGGTTCAGGTGAGGCCGGTGACCCGCAGCGAGAAGGGCGCGGCCGCCACCGGGATCGAACCGGCGACCTACCACATCGTGCGGGCCGGCGCGTTCCGGGATCACCCACAGGCCATGGCCGCCCGTGACGAGCTCTCGCAGAAGGGACATGCCGGCTTTATCATCCAGGGCGCGGCCAAGTGATGGGGGAGCTGGCCCGATACGCCGTTCCCGAAGGGCTGGTGCTGCCGGTCGACGTGGGCGTACGGGCGTATCGTCAGTGGATACACGACTCGGTGCCGGTTGAAGGGAGGTGAAGGCGCTGACCAAGAACGACCTGATCAATGCGGTGGCCGCGCACGGTCTGTCGAAGCGTCAGTCGGCGGCTGTCGTGGAGTCGTTGTTCAACATCATCTTCGGCTGCTTCGAGAAGAGCGAGGATGTGAAGATCGTCGGCTTCGGGCATTTTCGGATCCGGCAGAAGCTGTCGCGCCGCGGCCGAAATCCCCAGACCGGCGACAGCATCGAGATCACCGCGCGCAAGGTGCTGACGTTCAAACCGAGCAAAGGCCTGAAGCTCCGGATCAACTCGTAGCCCGAGGGGCCACGGTGGTTCCCTACCTGTGATCCCGGATAAGCTCTACTACCGGATCGGCGAAGTCGAAACGATCACGGAGATCCCGGCCTACGTGCTCCGCTACTGGGAGTCCGAGTTCAAGCTGCTGCGGCCCAAGAAGAATCCCGCCGGGCAACGCCTCTACCGGAAAAAGGACCTCGAGCTGGTGCTCCGTCTCAAGTCCCTGCTGTACGAGGAGCGCCTCACGCTGGAGGGCGCGAAGAAGCGGCTCCGCAATGAATCGCGCGGCTCCCAGATGGACCTCGGGCTGCGCGACGCCGCGCTGGAGGAAGCGCTGCGACGGTTCCGCGACCGGCTGCGCGCCCTCCGCGACCGGCTCGCCGCCGGCCGACCGGGCCGCGCGCCTTGAGTTTGGGTCGGCGTGCCCGTACAATGCGGCTTGGGTCGGGGCGTGGCGCAGCCCGGTAGCGCACTTGACTGGGGGTCAAGGGGTCGCTGGTTCAAATCCAGTCGCCCCGACCAATACATCCTGGCAGCGACGAGTGGGTGCCCGGATCCGCTCTCTTCGAGTCGGCGGCAGCCGGCAGACCGATGACACCCGTGATTCTTGTCACCAATGATGACGGGGTTCACGCCGTCGGCCTCGGCGCCCTCGCCGACGCGCTGGCGCCGCTCGGGGAGGTGTACGTCGTCGCGCCCGACCGCGAGCAGAGCGCCGTCGGCCACGCGCTCACGCTGCACCGGCCGCTTCGTGTCGATCGGCTCGGCGAGCGGCGATTCGCGGTAAACGGCACGCCGTCGGATTGCGTGAACCTGGGCGTGCTCGGACTGCTGCCCGAGCCACCCGTGCTCGTGGTGTCGGGCATCAATCATGGATCGAACCTGGGCGACGACGTGACGTACTCGGGGACGGTCTCGGCGGCGATGGAGGGCACGCTGCTGGGCATCCCCTCGGTGGCGGTATCTCAGGTCGAGGGTGAGTCGGGTGCCTTCGAGGGGGCGGCGCGCATCGCGGGGCTGGTGGCGGCACGGGTCCTCGTGGAAGGGCTGCCCGCGAAGACGCTGCTGAACGTCAACGTGCCGAACGGCGAGATCCGAGGCATCCGCGTGACACGGCTCGGCCACCGCGTGTACCGCGAGAAGGTCGTCCAGGAAATGGACCCGCGCGGCCGCCCGTACTACTGGATCGGGACGGGACCGCCGGAATGGCGGGAGGACGGCGACTCCGACATCGCGGCGATCCACGCCGGCCTCGCGTCGGTGACGCCGGTTCACCTGGACCTGACACATTTCGGCGCGCTCGCGCGGATGTCAGAGTGGGAGGGGAGCCTGAACGCCCTGCTCAGGAAGCGGCCGCGGTGAACGGGCGCGGCAACGGGGCGGGCCCGCCGCGCTTCGAGCGGGAGCGCGAGCGGATGGTGGAGGAACACCTCGTCGCGCGGGGCGTGACCGATGTCCGGGTCCTGGCCGCCCTGCGCCACGTCGCGCGCCACCTCTTCGTCGACGAGGCGTTGCGGGAGCGGGCGTACGGCGATCACCCGTTGCCGATCGGGGACGGGCAGACCATCTCTCAGCCCTTCATCGTGGGCAAGATGACGGAGCTGCTCCAGTTGAGCGGCACGGAGAAGGTGCTGGAGATCGGCACCGGCAGCGGGTATCAGGCGGCCGTGCTCGGCGAGCTGGCGGCGCGGGTTTGCACCATCGAGCGCATCCCGAAGCTCGCTCAGCGGGCGCGCGAGACCCTGGAGCGCCTGGGCTACGCCAACGTGTGGGTGCGCGTCGCCAACGGTACCCTCGGCTGGCCCGACGAGGCGCCGTTCGACCGGATTCTCGTGGCGGCGGGAGGGCCCAGTGTCCCCCCGCCGCTGTTCGCGCAGCTCGGCGAGGGTGGTCGCATGGTGATGCCGGTGGGCGATGCCACCGCCCAGGTGCTGCAGGTGATCGAGAAGCACGAGGGCGAGATGCGCGTCACCGAGCATTCCGGGTGTGTGTTCGTGAAGCTGGTGGGCAAGTACGCCTGGGAGCGCTGAGGGACGAGCGCGGCCGGCCCACTCGTGGGTCGGCGTCGGTTGATCGTGATCGCATGACATTGGGGACGGGGCGTAGCGCAGCTTGGTAGCGCGCCTGCTTCGGGAGCAGGAGGTCGCTGGTTCAAATCCAGTCGCCCCGACCATTGCTTCTTCCCGCGGGACCGGAGGGTGAGCTCGGACGAGCGCCCCCTCGGTCGCGCGATCAGTGAGGCCAGTGACGAGCGGGACACGCTGTCCGTTGCGGACATGAACGCGGCGGGACCGAAGAACGCCGCCGAGATCCTGGTCGAAGGACGAGTGCAGGGGGTGGGCTATCGCAACTTCGTCCAGCGCAAGGCGGCCCAGCTCGGCCTCGCCGGCTACGTGATGAACCTGAAAGACGGCAAGGTGCGCGTCCGCGTCGAGGGCCACCGGGAGGCGATCGAGGAGCTGGCGCGAGAGATCACGAAGGGGCCGCCGCTGGCGCGGGTCGACAACCTGGGCATGACGTGGCGGCCGCCCACGGGGCGCTTCACGTCGTTCGGCGTTCGCTACGCGGAGTTCGACCCGTGAACCGCCTGCGCGCCCCCGCGCGCGGGGTCATCGGTCTCGGTCTCCTCCTCCCCAATCTCGTCCTCGCTCACCCCGCCGGCTCATCGGCCGATGGCACGTTGCCCACTTCGTCCGCGAAGCGAGTCGGGATCAAAGCCCACAAGGACAACCTCACGAGCGCCGCCGTGCCTGCCGACCGCTGTGTGCATGTCGTGCGCCGCGGGGAATCCCTGAGACGCATCGCCGCGCAGCACCACGTCACCCGTCAATCGGTCATCACGGCCAATCATCTCGTAGACCTCGGCGCGCTGCGCGTCGGTCAGCGGCTCCAGGTCCCGGGGTGCAAGGGCGCGCCCCCCCACCGTGTCGCGCGGCGAGAGCGCGACCCTGGCCCGCGCGCCGTCCGCCTTGATGACACGTCGCTGTTGGCGCGCGTGGGTCCACGCCGGATCCTGACGCGCCTGTTCGTCGGCGTGCCCGACTTTTACGAGGAACGTGTCGAGTTCCAGTGGCCGACCGACGGCCCCATCGTCTCGGGCTTCGGACGGCGCCGCGGAGGCTGGCATGCCGGCGTCGACATCAAGGCCGACATGGGCGCGCCGATTCGCGCGGC
>Ga0070707_100002732_pt1 | contig 16789 bp, 21 predicted proteins | sample KBSK5502metaG_FD_65468 | JGI IMG/M metagenome (GOLD analysis project Ga0070707, IMG submission 65468) | Corn, switchgrass and miscanthus rhizosphere microbial communities from Kellogg Biological Station, Michigan, USA - KBS K5-50-2 metaG | ecosystem: Host-associated > Plants > Roots >... | reverse complement strand
GACGCCTGGCTCGAGCACTACAGAGCCTTCTGGGCGACGCGTTTCGACCAGTTGGCGGACCATCTCCAAGACATCCAGAAAGGGACCCTTCGATGACCGCCAGCGCAGCCACCATGTCGTCGGGCGTCGTCTCCGCGTCGAGCGACGCCCGCGGGATCACGATCGTCCGGGTCTTCGACGCGCCCCGCGAGCTCGTCTTCGACGCGTGGACCAAGCCGGAGCACTTCGTCACCTGGTTCGGCGAGCACGGCTCGGAGATCCCGCTCGAGTCGTGCGAGATGGACCCGCGTCCGGGCGGCGCCTGGAAGGCGACGATGTACCACGGCCCGGAGCGGATCGAGATCCCGTTCTCGGGTCAGTTCCGCGAGGTCGACCCGCCGAACAAGGTGTCGCTGACGCTCGTGGATCCTGGTGACCCGAGTGGCCCAAACGTGGAGCTCCTGACGGCGGTCCTGCGGGACCTCGGGGGTGGCCGGACGGAGATGACCTTCACCCAGACCGGGAACCTGCCTGCGGACGAGTACTCGCGGGCGATGCGCGGCATGCTGATCTTCCTGGATCGGCTGGCCGATCATTTCGCGGCCCTTCGCCAGTCGTAGCTGGTAGCGACGTCAAGCGACCATCGAGAGGAGCCCTCCAGATGCCTCAGAACGCCACCCTCGAGCACGTCACGTCCAGGGATGGGACGACGATCGCGTACGAGAAGACCGGTCAGGGACCGGCCGTGGTCCTCGTCAGCGGCGGCTCGGCCGACCGGATGTCGAACCTCGGCCTTGCCGGCGTGCTGTCGGCCACGAACGCCGTCTACAACTTCGACCGGCGCGGCCGCGGCGACAGCGGCGACACGCTGCCGTTCGCGGTCGAGCGCGAGATCGAGGACATCGCCGCGGTCATCGGGACGAGCGGCGGACCGGCCGGCCTGTACGGCATCTCGTCCGGCGCGGCCCTGGCGCTCCACGCAGCCGGCGCGCTGGGGTCGCAGGTCCGGAAGCTGGCGCTCTACGAGCCGCCGTACTTCGTGAACCCGGAGTTCCGGCCCCCGCTCGACACCGTCGAGCAGTACGAGAAGCGGTTGTCTGCCGGTCACCCGGAGGAGGCCGCGGAGTACTTCATGGCCGAGGTCGTTCGGATGCCGCCGGACTTCGTGGCCTGGGCCAAGGCGCAGCCGTTCTTCGCCGGCCAGGTGAAGATCGCCCATACCCTCGTCTATGACGCGAAAGCGATGGGCGACTACCTCGTCCCGACCGCGGAGGCGAAGGGGGTCCAGACCCAGACCCTCGTCATCGCCGGCGGCGCCGACTTCCCGTTCATGCCGGAGACGGCCCAGGCCCTGGCGGCGGCCCTGCCAAACGGCACGTACCGCCATCTCGAGGGCCAGGGACACAACGTCGATCCGGCGGTCCTCGGCCCGGTCCTGGCCGCGTTCTTCGCCGCCTGAGCATGCCCTCGCCCGAGCTCCGCTACCCGGAGCCGCGCTACACCGGCGAGCCCGGGCTCGCCAACGCGACGTTCCGCCCGAGCGGCCACGAACCGGAGGTCCGGTACTCGTTGGGCGGCACCGTCCACTACCTCGCCACCGGTGCGTCCACCGGTGGCGAGTTCGGCCTCTACCGCTGGGAGATGGCCGCCGCCCAGAGCGGGCCGGATCCGCACTTCCACCGGACCATCTCGGAGTCGTTCTACGTCCTGTCGGGAACGATCCGGCTGTTCGACGGGCGGAGCTGGATCGATGGGCGGCCGGGCGACTACCTGTTCGTGCCGGAGGGCGGGCTGCACGGGTTCAAGAACGAGTCCGGCGAGCCGGCCTCGATGCTGATCCTGTTCGCGCCGGGCGCGCGCCACGCGAGGACTACTTCGAGACCCTGGCGCGGGTCGGTGACGGCAGCCTGACGATGACCGACGAGCAGCGCGCCGCGTTCATGCTCCGTCACGACACGTACTGGCGCTGACGACGAGCTGCCACGCCGCCTGAGTACACTCGCGCGACGGAGGTGGCCATGACCGACGATTCCGTCACACCCGATCCCGATGTCGAAGCGCAAGCCGCTGAACACATCGAGCAGGAGATCGCCGAAGAACGGGCTCGCGAGGCGCCGATCGACGAACGGATCTGGGCGGAAGAGGGCGCGGCGATCGAGCGGCTGCAGGACGAAGGGATCGACAGCACCGGCCGGCGGACGGACGACGAGCCGGGCCCGAGCGGCTGGCTCGCCAAGTTGCGTTCGTGGCTCGGTCGCGGCTGACTCGGGCGACCTTCCGCCCTATGCCGTCTGGACCGCGACCGGCAGCTCGACCGTGAGCCCGGTTGCGACGCTGCCGGTGATGGCCCCGATCTGATGGATCCCGGCGTCGTTCCCGAAGACGTTGTCCCGGGCCAGGCTGACCTGGCTCAGGTTCGTCACGCTCTGCTCGTACCCGGCGGTCGCGTAGACCTGTTTGCAGGTCGCCTCCGGCAGCGCGATCTGTGACGTGGCGATGCGGTGCGCCGGAGCGGTGGCCTTGTCGAGGCTGGGATAGACCTCGAAGTGGATGTGCGGCCAGCGGCCGCTGTAGCAGGCCGGGAAGATGCTGGCGAAGGTCACAACGCCGTCCGCGTCCGCTGCCTGCACGCCGCGCAGGTAGTTCTCGTTCGTCACGCCCTGGGAGTACATCGAGTAGCGGCCCTCCCGGTCGCAGTGCCACGCATAGACCGCGGCGCCGGTCAGCGGGGCGCAGTTGTTCTTCAGATCGAGGAGGGCGAACTTGATCGTGAGGGGGACGCCCTGGGCGGTCGTCGTCGAGGCGCCGATGCTCGATCGGATGTCGGCCCGCACGACCCCGCTCTGCGTCAGGATGTCGGGCCCGTTCGACCCGTCGCCCGGGAACGGACCCGCGGTCTCCTCGGGGATCACCGTGCAATCGGCGGTGCTCGCCGCCGAGCCGCCGGCGGCTGCCGATGAGCCGGCCGTCGCGGCGGCGTTCGAGGTCGCGGTCGGCGGACTGGCGACCGGTCCCGGACCGCATGCCGCCAGCGTGAAGAGGCCGGCCCCGACGCCACCCAGGCCGAGCGCCTTCAGCACCGTTCGGCGGGTCAGGAGGGTCTCGACGTCGAAGGCGAGACCCTGGTCGTAGACCGGCTCGGATGGATCGTGGAGCGGGCGGCCTTCGAACGTCGGGATCGGTCGACTGCGCGCCGACGGTGGTGCGGTCATGGGTGTCTCCGCGGCTCGGGTGAGTTCGTGGGGCGACCGTAGCCATCCGGACCTGTCGAACACATGACCGGCGCGACGATCAACGGCTGCGGGTCGTTGGCTTGGGGCGGAGCGAGCCGACGTATGCCACGCTCCGTGCGAACCACGGTCCGATCGCGGCGACGTCCGCGAACAGCCCGGCTGGAACGTCCACGTATTCCTTCTGGACGATCCCGTGCGCTTGATGCAGGCCGGTCCCGAACGCGTTGATGAACGCGGTGCGATCGGCCGCGCCGAGACGCAGGACGAGCGAACCGTTCTCCGTCAGGTAGCTCGACATGTTCCCGTTGATCGACGTGTATGGAATCGTCGCGCCCTTACGGATCAGGCCTGGTTGCGTGGCGACGAGCTCGTCATATCGGGCGAGTTGCTCCGGCGGCTGAGGCGGCTTTGCGGTGCTCACGGCTCGAGGCTACGCCAGCCGACCGGGGACCGTCGTCCATCCGACCGGTCATCGCGCCGAGGCGCGATCGGGGCCCGCCGGGCACAATGGGCCGGTGACCGAGCTTGCCCAGCCGTCCGCGGCCACGTCTTCTGTCCCCACTGTTGGTTCGCCCTCGGATGCCGCCTTCGCCGACCTCGAGCGGTTCCGCGTCGAGCTGACGGCCTACTGCTACCGGATGCTCGGTGCGGCGTTCGAGGCGGAGGATGCCGTCCAGGAGACGTTCATCCGGGCCTGGCGAGGCCTCGCGTCATTCGAGGGCCGGGCCAGCATCCGGTCGTGGCTGTACCGGATCGCCACGAACGTCTGTCTCGACATGCTTGGCGCCAGCCAGCGGCGGGCGCGACCCGTGGACCTGAACCCGGCGCTGTCCGCGGACGCCCCGCTCGACGCCGGCCTGCCGGGGACCGCCTGGATCGAGCCCGTTCCGGACGGGCGCGTCGTCTCGGGTTCCGGTGACCCGGCCGACGTCGCGGTCGCCCGGGAATCGATTCGCCTCGCCTTCGTCGCGGCGCTCCAGAACCTGCCCCCGAGGCAGCGGGCGGTCCTGATCCTGCGCGAGGTCCTCCACTGGCGGGCAGACGAGGTGGCGGAGCTCCTCGAAACAACGGTTGCGTCGGTGAACAGCGCCCTCCAGCGAGCGCGTGCGACGCTCGGAAGCCGGAACCTGGACGCCGCCGAGCCCGCGCCGCCACTGGACGATGCCAAGCAGGCACTCCTCGACCGCTACGTCCAGGCGTTCGAGAGCTACGACATGTCGGCCCTGACGTCGCTGCTCCGCGAGGACGCCGAGTGGTCGATGCCGCCCTACGAGATGTGGCTCCAGACCCACGACGACATCGTCAAGTGGTGCCTGGGCCCGGGCTCCGGCTGCCGCGACTCGCGCCTGATCCCGACGAGCGCCAACGGCATGCCCGCCTTCGGCCAGTACAAGCCGGACCCGGCCGGCGGCTGGGCGCCGTGGTCGCTCCAGGTCGTCGATCTCGAGCCCGACGGTTCCTCGATCCGGGCGATCACGTTCTTCCTGGACACACCGCGGTTCTTCCCGCTCTTCGGTCTACCGCCCCGTCTCGACTGAGCGTCGTGACGAAACGCCCGGCGACGGCGCCGCTGCGCAGGGCACGGCGCGGGTCAACCCGCTGAGCGCGAGGAGCTCGCGGAGGTCGGGCGTGGCGCCGATGACCCGCACGGAGCGGCCCGCCCGCCGGGCCGCCAGGGCGATCCGGGCGAGACCATCGACGACCCCGAGATCAGACCGGGCGAGCGCCCCCACGTCCACGTCGAGGGGGCCGTCCGGTGCCGTCTCGGCGAGTCGGCGCGCGCTGTTACACAGCGATTCGACGTCCGTTCGGTCGACTGCGCCGCCGACGACGATCGCCGGCCTGCGTGGAGATGCTCTTCCGGACGCAGTCAACCGTGACCTCCTGCCCTGCAGACGGGCCAGCGCGACGGAACTCATCGGTGGCGGCGCGACCCCGCGATCGCGAACCGATGACTTTCGCACGCGCCAGCGGTCTGCATCGGTGAACGCCCGAACGGATACTCCAGCCCGGAAGGGGGACCGCCCGTGACGACCCAGACCAGCTCAGCCGCCGACGAAGCCCTCACCGCCCTCCGCTCCGCTGTCCGGGGGACCGTGATCGGCCCAGGCGATCCGGACTACGACCAACTCCGGACGATCATGTACGGCGGCTTCGACCAACACCCGGCCGCGATTGCGCGGGTCCTCGACGAGGCGGACATCGCCGCCGTCCTTGATGTCGCCCGCCGAACGGAAGCTGAGCTCGCGGTCCGGAGTGGCGGGCACAGCGGCGTGGGTCACAGCTCAACGGAGGGCGGGATCGTCCTCGACGTCCGCGAGCTCCGTGAGCTCGAGATCGACGCCGACGGTCGATCGGTCTGGTCCGGGTCCGGCTTGACCGCCTCGGACGTCACGACGGCGCTCGCCGAAGATGGTTTCGCGGTCGGCTTCGGCGACACCGGCTCGGTCGGGATCGCGGGCATCACGCTCGGCGGTGGCGTCGGTTACCTCGTCCGCAAGCATGGGTTGACGATCGACAGCCTCCTGGCGGCGGACATCGTCACCGCCGACGGCCAGCTCCATCGGGTCGACGCCGACCACGAGCCGGACCTGTTCTGGGCCATCCGGGGCGGTGGCGGGAACTTCGGGGTCGCCACTCGGTTCCAGTACCGTCTCCAGGAGCTCGGGGGGATCGTCGGAGGAATGCTCGTGCTCCCGGCGACCGCTGACACCGTTGCCGGCTTCATCGCCGCGGCGGAGGCGGCGCCGGATGAGCTGTCGACGATCGCGAACGTGATGAACTGCCCGCCGATGCCGTTCGTCGCGGAGGAGCATCACGGCGAGGTCGTCATCCTGGCGATGATGGTCTGGTCCGGCGACCCGGCCGCGGCCAGCGACGTCTACGCCCCGTTCCGCGGCCTGGCGTCGCCCCTCGCCGACCTCGTCCATCCCTCGAGCTACCCGGAGATGTTCCCGCCCGAGGACGAGTCGTACCACCCGACCGCGAGCGGCCGGACCATGTTCATGGACCGGATCGGGCTCGACGAGGCGGCGCTGATCGTCGACCGGCTACGGGCGTCCGATGCGAGCCTGCGGGTCGCCCAGCTCCGGGTCCTCGGCGGCGCGATGGCGCGCGTCCCCGCCGACGCGACGGCGTTCGCCCATCGGTCGAGCCGGATCATGGTCAACCTGGCCGCGTTCTACGAGGGCCAAGACGACCGGCTGGTCCGCAAGGCCTGGGTGGAGCGGTTCATGGCGGACCTCCGCCAGGAAGACCGCGGGGCATACGTCAACTTCCTCACCGACGAGGGTGAGGACGGCATCCGAGCGGCCTATCCCGACGGGACCTGGGACCGGCTGGCGGAGATCAAGCGGCGCTACGACCCGGACAACGTCTTCCGCCGGAACCAGAACATCCAGCCGGCGCGGACCTCCGAGCGCGTCCGCTAGAAGACGAGGCGCTTGATCAGGAACAGGCCGAGGATCACGACGACGCCGAGGAAGATCAGCTCGGCTGGCGGCATGGTCTCGATCGTGTGCGCGGCGTTCGAGAACCAGTCGCCGATCGCCGTCCCGATGTCGACCGACCCGCCACCGCCGCCGTGACCGCCGGCGACCTGGCCGGCTCCCTGACTGACTCCGTTGCCGTACTCGACCATGCGCGGATGATCGCACCGTTTGGGAGGATGGCAAGCCCGTACGCTGAGGCTCGATGACGCTCCCCGCCGTCCGCCTGCGCCGGATCCGGACCGAGGACCTCGACACGGCCGAGGTTGCGGCGATCCGGGCCGTGCTGATCGAGGCGTTCGCCGACGAGTCTCCTGACGAGCAGTTCACCGAGGACGACTGGCAGCACGCCCTCGGCGGCGTCCACGTCGTGCTGGACGTCGATGGCGAGATCGTCAGTCATGCCTCGGTGGTCGAGCGCGAGCTCCGCATTGGCGGCCGGCCGCTGCGGACCGGTTACGTCGAGGCCGTCGGCACCGCGCCGGCGTCGCAGGGTCGTGGTCACGGGACGGCGGTGATGCGCGAGGTGAACGACGTCATCTGCGCGGGATTCGAGCTCGGTGCGCTCGGCACGGGCAGCCACGGCTTCTACGAACGGCTTGGCTGGCGGGCGTGGCGGGGACCGACCTTCGTCCGCGAGGGGGACGGGGACCATCGGACGCCCGACGAGGACGGTTTGATCCTCGTCCTGGGTACGCCGACGACACCGCCGCTCGACGAGACTGCGCCGATCAGCTGCGACGCGAGATCGGGCGACGACTGGTAGCGGTATCGTCGCGGGCGCGGGATCGAGTCTGTCTCGCAAGGCGGAGGGACGATGCGGGTCTACATCAGCGTCGACATGGAGGGGATCGCCGGCATCAGCCATCACAAGCCGACGAACCGGACCGACAGCGAATACCCGGCTGCCGTCGCGTTGATGGTCGGTGAGGCCAACGCCGCCATCGCCGGCGCGGTCTCGGCCGGAGCGACCGACATCCTCGTCAACGACAGCCACGGCGGGATGTACAACCTGACGCCGGCCGAGGTCGACCCCGCCGCTCGCCTGCTGCAGGGCCAGAAGGCCTGGTCGATGGTCGCCGGGGCGGAGCCACCGGCGCACGGGTCGGGTCCCGTCTTCGACGTCGCGCTCTTCGTCGGTTATCACGCCCGTGCCGGCCACCCGACCGGGACGATCGCCCACACCTATACCGGCGGCCCGACCGAGACACGGCTCAACGGCCGGCCCACCGGTGAGTATGGGTTCAACGCGCTCGTCCTCGGCGCGTGGGGCATCCCGGTCGGGCTGGTCGCGGGCGACGACGCGCTCGCCGCTGAGGTCGAGGGCTGGCTGCCGTGGGCGGAGCGGATCGTCGTCAAGGAAGGCTTCGGGACGAGCTCCGCAGCGTCCCTCCATCCCGACAAGGCCCGGGGTCTCGTCCGGGCGGGCGCGGCGCGCGCCGTCGAGCGGGCGCGGGCGGGGGAGCTGCGACGCCTCGAGGTCGATCTGCCGGTCGTTATCGAGGTCGACTACCGGCGCGCCCTGGAGGCCGACTTCGCCGCGGTCGTTCCGAACGCGGAGCGCCTGAACGATCGAACCGTGCGGCACCTCGGACCCGACCCGCTCACGGCGTACCGCGGCTTCCTGGCCGGCGTCCGCCTTGCGGCCACGGTCGAGTAACGAGATGGACGAGCTGCTAGGGATCATCCGACGGGTCGCCGGAACTGGCCGGGACGCACCACGCGACCCGGACGGGCCGGGTGACGAAGCGGCTGACACGGTCGTCGTCCCGGCGGTCGAACCGGTGGCAGCGACGCCGCGCGACCGAGGGCCGTTTGTCCTGTTGGTCGTTGCCGCGGTCGTCGTGCTGTGGCTGGCGCGCGACGTCCTCGGCCCGTTCATCGTCGCGGCGGTCGTCGCCTATGCCTTCAGCCCGCTGGTCTCCGCGGCCGAGCGGCGGACCGGCTGGCCGCGAACCGTCGTGGTCGGGATCGGCTACGGACTCGCGGTCGCGATCATCGCGGTCGTCGTCTACCTCCTCGCCGGCAGGATCGCCCGCGAGATCGCGCTCCTCGCGGCGTCAGGCCCCGATTCGCTCGCGACGCTCATCCGCCAGGTCATCGGCCGCGACTTCATCGACGTCGGCGGCCAGCACATCCCCGTGGCCGACATCGCCCGGGAGATCCAGGCCCGGATCGGCGGCGTCCTGTCGTCGCCAGGCGATGCGGCCCACCTTGCCGGCCAGGTCGGCTCGATCGGCCTGGAGCTCATCCTGGCCCTGATCGTCACGTTCTACTTCCTCGTCGACGGGGAGATGCTCCGAGACCGGGCGATCGCCCTCCTGCCGCCGGCTCACCGCGGCCGGACCGTTGCCGTGATGAGCCGGATCCACGAGGTCCTCGGCAAGTGGCTGCGCGGCCAGCTGTTCCTGATCGTCCTCGTCGCCACGGTGGTCTACGTCGCGCTCGGGCCAGTGCTCCACCTGCCGTATGCACTCGGGATCGCGATCCTGACCGGGGTCCTCGAGATCATCCCGCTGATCGGCCCGCTCATCGCGACCGCCATCGCCGGCGTGGACGCGTTCGCCCGCGGCGGAACGGAGCTCGCGGTCATCGTCGTGGTGCTGTACTTCGTGATCCGCCAGGTCGAGGACCAGGTCGTCATGCCGGTCGTCATCGGTCGGGCGGTCCATCTCCACCCGGTCGTCACGATCTTCGCGGTGCTTGTCGGGCTGAGCGTTTACGGCGTGCTTGGCGGCCTGCTCGGCGTCCCGATCGCAGCGGCCGTGAACGTCGTGTTCCGGGAGCTCTACCCGATGGTCGACGACACCGACGTCCAGCCGGCCGTCGAGCCCGTTGTCGCCGACCCGCCCGGCTAGGTCGACGGTCGTGTTCGAGTCACTCGACTACCTGTACATCCCCAGCCGCGACGTGGCGGCCGACGTCGAGGCGTTCGCCGCCCTGGGCGCCCGCGTGGTGTTCGCGATCGATGCGATGGGCACGCGCGTGGCGATGGTCGAGACGCCCGGAGCCGCCGGCGCCCGCCTCGTCCTCGCCGGCCATCTCGACGGCGACAGCCCCATCTTCGTCTTCCGGGTCGCAGATCTGGACGAGGCGGCGCGCGACCTCGACGCCCGGGGCTGGCGGGCCGGTTACGGCCTCGAGATCCCGCAGGGACCGGTCCGGACGTTCGAGACGCCGGGCGGCAAGCGCGTCGCGATCTACGAGCTGACGCGACCTGGCGTGATCGAGGGATTCGCGGGTCGGCGGGACTTCTGAGAACGGCACTTGGGCGTCGTTCGGCGGCCTGAACCGTCAGACACGCATCTGTGGGTCCGGTCGGGCTGCGCGAGGTGGGGTCCGGAGGTCGCGATCGGCAGCATGGAGACGCCGCGTCAGCCCTGCCGGGGTGACGCGGGGACGAACCGGAGATCCACCGTGCACTGGACGATCATCGTGGTCCTCCTGGTGCTGGGGCGGCTCGGGCTAGTCGGCAGCGTCGGGGGTGGGTTCATCCACCTCCTGCTGGGTCCTGGCGATCGTCGTGTTCCTCGCCCAGCTACTGGCCGGCGCCGGAGCGTCTAAGGCCGGCTGCCTCACGCAGCGCCAGATCAGGGGGGAGCAAGGTCGGGTCACGTCCGCGGCCCGGCCTTTCTTGCTGTCAGGGCCGGCTTCGGGCCCCCGATATCACCGCCACCGATACGCCCGACCTTGGCCCAGGCCTCAAGCCTCAGCGACCGGCGAGCTCGTGACCGATTCGTGCACGCAGTCAGTTGACTCCCGATCGGCCCGCTGCTCCGTCGGACCCTTAAGGCACGCGTTGCCCACTGGGTAACGACGGCAGTGATATTCGCCGGGCGATGGTCGGCGGGCGAGCCCGCTCTTGACAGCCCGCAACGAACCGTGTTTAATCACCACATTGTTCTATAACGTAAGCGTTATGGAGTACTGCGGATGGTCGAGCAGCACCTGGATGCGGTGTTCGGCGCCCTGGCGGACCCAACGCGACGGGCAATCCTCGCCCAGCTCACGAATGGGGACGCCACTGTTTCGGAGCTGGGTGCGCCCTTCGCCCTGTCGCAGCCCGCTATCTCGCGCCACCTGAAGGTGCTCGAGTCGGCCGGGCTGATCTCGCGGCGTCGTCGCCAGACCGCCCGGCTGAGCCATCTGGAGGGAGAGGCGCTGCGGGACGCATCCGACTGGCTGGCGCGCTATCAGGCCTACTGGGACGAGCGCCATAGCCGACTGGACGCGCTGCTGGCGGCGCTCCAGACGCCGCAACCCGAGTCGCGAGACTCAGCCGACCCCGCCGGTTGATCGATCGTCACGCACGAAGAGCAGGAGGAACCATCGTGGGAACCACCAGGATCACGGCCCAACCGGGCACCCCATTCATCGACATCGAGCGCGAGTTCGACGCACCGCGGGACCTCGTCTGGCGGGCCTGGACGGAGCCCGAGCTGCTCAAGCAGTGGCTCGGCCCAGCGCGCTACGAGATGGTCGTCGAGGAGTATGAGCTGCGCGACGGCGGCCGATGGCGCTACATCCATCGGGCTGACGATGGCGGCGAGCATATCTTCCACGGCGTCTTCCACGGCGAGCCCTCACCGGATGGCTTCACCCAGACGTTCGAGTACGGAGGCGCGCCGGGCCACGTCTCCCTGGAGCGGCTGACGCTCGTGGAGGTGGAGGGTCGGACGGTCTCGCGGACGCACTCGGTCTACCAGTCGATCGAAGCGCGGGACGCGATGGTCCGGAGCGGGATGGCCGAGGGGGTCAACGAGGGCTTCGACCGGCTCGACGACGTCCTCGCCCGGCTTGCCGCTCCAGTGGCCTGAGATGGACTTCACCCTCGAGCTCGTCGTCGTCCCGGTCTCGGACGTGGACCGGGCCAAGGCCTTCTACAGCGAGCGGTGCGGCTTCAACGTCGACGTCGACCACAGCGTCGGCGACAGCTTCCGGGTCGTCCAGCTGACGCCGCCCGGATCGGCCTGCTCGATCTCGATCGGGAAGGGCCTGGCGAAGATGGAGCCCGGATCGCTGCAGGGCCTCCAGCTGTGTGTCACCGACATCGATGCGGCTCGCCGACAGCTCGCCGATGCCGGCATCGACATCACGCCGGTCCGCTACATCGAGGACGGCGAGTGGAAGGACGGCCACGGCGGGCCATGGAACTCCTTCGCGTTCTTTACTGACCCGGACGGCAACGGCTGGGCAGTCCAGGAGAAGCCGAAGCCGGGCTGACGCGGCGATCCCCAACACGCAGCCTTCGGCGGAGGGCGCCCTCATGGGTGCCCTCCGCCTCCGCGTCGTGCCCTGACTAGACGGAGCTCGTTAACCGATCAGGTACGACACCGTGACGGTGATCGTCACGTCGGTCGTGCCCGGCTGGACGGGCGTGGCGACGCCGGCCGCGTTGAGGTTCGCGCCATAGGCTCCGTAGAAGACAGGCTGCGGGACCGGCGTGGAGACCTCCGAGATCGTGGCGACCCCGGCGATCGAGACGCCCGCCGCCTTGGCGAGGGTGTCGGCGTTGCCCTTGGCCTCCGTCATCGCGTCCGTCCTCGCCTGTGACTCGGCCTTGGCCGGATCGGACACCCGGAACGAGACACCATCGAGCGTCGTGGCGCCGGCGGCAAGCGAGTCGTCGATGGCATCGCCTGCCTGGTCGAGGTTCCGGATCGTGACGACGATGCCGTTGGCGAGGGTGTAGCCGGTCAGGCGCGGCGGGTTCGAGTTGTTGTAGGCGTAGTTCGGCTGGAGCGAGATCGTCGTCGTCTGGATGTCCTTGTCGGCGATCCCGAGCTTCTTGAGCGCCGCGATCACGTTGGTCATCTTTGCCGCGGCATCGGAACGGGCGGCCTTGACGGTTCCCTTGGTGCTGCTGACGCCGAGGCGGATGTCGGCGAGATCCGGCTGGACGACGACACGACCCGTTCCCGACACCGTGATCGTGTGGTCCGGGTTGGTCGACGAAGGGTCAACGGCGAGGGACGGGCGCGGGGCGAGGGCCGGCCCAAGGACGGTCGCGGCGGCGAGGAGTCCGGCGACAAGGCCGAGCGCCGTCCAACGGACGCGCGCCCCGGGCAACGGCACGGTGAGGGTGACCTGGTTCATCTGGAATCTCCGCAGGCGGGCGGTCGAGGTCGACCGCGATTGGCGCGGAGACGGCAGAGAAGGGCCGGCGGTTTCCCGGTCCCGATCCGTTGTCAGCCGGCGGCGGGCCGGACGTTCTGGTTCAGGTGGAAGACGTTGTCCGGGTCGTAGCGGGTCTTGACCGCGGCCAGCCGGTCGTAGTTGTCCGATCCGAACGCCGCCCGGACGCTGTCGGTTGTGTCCGAGTCGATCGCGTTGACGTACGACCGGCCGGTCGACAGCGGACGGATCGACTCGCCGTAGGCGCGGGCAGCGGCCAGCCGATTGGCGTCGCGCGCCGGGTCGTCCCAGGTGGATGCGATGACGAGGTCGAACAGCGCGTCGCGCCCGCTGAAGGCCGTCTCGTCCGGGCCGACCCGGCTGATGGCGCCGCCCAGCTGACCGAAGCTGCCCGTTGCCGCGACGGCGGGATCCGCTCCGGCCCTCGCGAGGACCGCGTCCACGAATGCATCGGGCGTGGCCCGAATGAAGTGCGACTTCGCGTACTGCCGCTGGCCGTGGCGCTGAATCTCGTCGGCGCCGCGCTGCAGGGAGACGTACGACAGGACCTCGACGAACTCGAGGATCGGCTCGCCCACTGCCTTCAGTCGCGGCAGCAGTCGCTTGCCTTCCTCGACGTCGCCAGCATAGGTGTATGACACCCAGACGAGCGGCCGGCCGTGGAACGCCTCGGGGGTCGGCGGCGTTGGCCGAGCCGTGACCACCGCGCCGCTTGCGACGACCTCGTCGGGCGCGTCCGCGGCGATCGCCAGCAGCGCCCGGATCGCGGCCGGCCCGTCGTCGATCGAGTAGGCCAGGTCGACCGACAGGATGTCCGGCCCGAACGGATGCAGCCGGAACTCAAACGCGGTCACGATGCCGAAGTTGCCGCCGCCGCCACGGATGCCCCAGTACAGGTCCGGATTCGCGTCCGGGCTGGCGGTCAGGATCCCCCCATCGGCCGTCACGACCTCGGCGGACAGGACGTTGTCGCAGGCGAGGCCGAACTTCCGGCCGAGGTAGCCGTAACCGCCCCCGAGGGTCAGGCCGCCGACACCCGTGTGCGAGATGACGCCACCGGTCGTCGCGAGGCCGTGGGCCTGTGTCTCGCGATCCACGTCGGACAGCAGGCAGCCGCCCTGGACCCAAGCCCGGCGGCTCGACGGGTCCACCCTGACCCCTCGCATGAGCCCGAGGTCGATCAGGAGACCGCCGTCGCACGTCGACTGGCCCGACGTGCCGTGGCCGCCGCAACGGACCGCGATCTCCAGGTCGTGGGTCCGGGCGAAGCCGATCGCGGCGGCGACGTCGGCCGCGCCTCGCGGCCGGACGACGGCCGCGGGTCGCTTGTCGATCATCCCGTTCCAGACGTGACGGGCGGCTTCGTACGTCGGATCGGCCGGCAGGACGATCTCGCCGTCGAAGCCCTTGCGAAGGTCGGCGACCGCGCTCTCCTCGAGAGGCGTCCGTGTCTGCGTGTCGGGCGCGAGTGTGGCCATCGTTCGTCCCTCCGATCCCTGCTCCCGGGGATCGTAACGGCGGACCGTCTCGAACGCGACGATCCCCTACGATCCAACCGATGGCCTCGGCTCCGCCCCTCCCGGACGACATCGCCGGAATCGCGGTTCCACGCGACGAGGTGTCCGCCGCCACATGGCGGTGGGGGAACCGCTCACTACCGCGCTACCTGCTGACGCACTCCGTCCGGGCGTACTGCTGGGGCGCGGCGATCGCAGCCGTCGAAGGCTGGTCGTTCGATCAGGCGATCCTGTGGGCGGCGTCGCTCTTGCACGACTATGGCCTCACGCGGATCCCGCGCAACACGATGTGCTTCGAGGTCGAAGGGGCCGAGATCGCGCGAGCCTTCCTCGAGCGCAATGGGATGCCGCCAGAGGCCGCCGATCGGGCCGCGATCGCGATCATCCTCCACATGCAGCCGAACGTGACCCTGGCCGACGGGGTCGAGGCCGTCCTCCTCGATCGGGCGACCGGGCTCGACGTCCGCGGCACCGGCTACGAGCTCGTCGACGACGTCCGGCCGGGCGTCATGCGCTCGTACCCGCGGGGCGACTTCGACCGCCGCTTCGTCGCCGCCATCCGCCGCGAGGTCGCCGTTCGGCCGACCTGCCAGAGCGCCCGGCTCCTGAACGCCACCGGCCTGGTCGACTGGATGGCGGGGTCTGCGTGGGCCGGCGACCCGGCAGGTGGTGGATAAGTCCCTTGCCCTTGCCGTCGGGGGGGTCCACTCTGATCCTCCACACAGAGAAGGGGTGGTACGTCCATGGGCGACACGCGTCAAATGCAGGCCGACTACGAGGAGGCCCTGAAGTCAAATGACTTCGGGAAACTCTCCGAACTGGTCCAGAAGTACGGAACCGACGACTTCGTCGAGGAGTGGCCACAGTCCGGCGAACGCCTGACGAAGGCGGCGTCGATGAAGATGGCCGAGGCCTATCCGCAGATGTCGGGCACGTCCCCGAAGTTCAGCTACAAGCGGATGATCGGAGGAGGCGACATCTTCATCGTCGAGGGCACGATCGATTACGGCGACGGCATCCCCGTCAGCTATGTCGGGATCGGCGAGCTCCGCGGCGACAAGGTCGCGAAGATGACCGAGTACTTCGCCAATCCGTTCGAGGCGCCGGCCTGGCGGGCCGACTTCGTCGAGCGGATGGAGCCCGTCAAGGTCTGAGTCACCGCCGGGTCAGCGGGGCGGCTGATCGCCGACGATCGACCGCCCCGTTTCGGCGTGCCGTGCTCCAGACTCGGCACCGATGCGAATCCTCTTCGTCGCCTTCGTGGCGGCAGCCGTCGCCGCGTTCCTGATCGTGTCCGGTGTCTTCCGACCACCGCCGGCGGCGACGCGCCTCGCCGGAGTCAGCGTCGCCGTCCAGGACGTCGCCGTTGATGACCTCCCGGGCGGCCGCCACACACTCAGGCTCCAGATCCGGGTCGTCAGCGCCCGCGACATCGACGAGTGCCTCGGCTTCACGCTCGACGAGCCCTTCGCCGGTCGCCGGCTCGGACCGGCCTCGGGTGATTGCGTCCGGCCCCGCCGGCCGGACCAGACGGCTTTCCTCGTGTTCGACCGCCTCACGGCTGACGACCTGCTCTTCCCGGCGCACACGCTCGTCTGGGGCATCCCGGGTGGGCGCTGCGGGCTCGTCATGGAGGCCTTCGGCGTATGCGTGGTCGAGAGTGCCGGCACCGTCGACGTGGAGCTTCCCCACAAGTCCCTCATGCCGTCGATCGGGCCGATCGGGCCGCTCTTCCCGTTCGGCTCGCCGTCGCCTCGCTGACGCGCGAAAGTCACGCCGCGAAAATCTGCCCGGGGAAATCTGCCCGGGGAAATCTGCCCGCCGCCTGGCGCCGTATCAGTTCCTGCTCCGGTTAGCCGTTCTCCCCGCGGCCAGAACCGTTTCAGCACATGGAGGTCCGGCTCATGGCCCGACGCATCCTCGTCCTCCTCGCGAGCCTCGGCTTGCTCCTCGTCGCCGCGGCCCCGACGACCGCCGCGAACATCAACAGCCAGAACCGGTTCGTGGTGACCAAGCTTCAGTCGGACGTGCCGGGTCGTGCCGCCCACACGGACGCCAACCTCGTCAACGGCTGGGGCATCGCCGCGCTACCAACGTCGCCGTGGTGGGTGGCCGACAACGGAACGCAGAAGTCGACGCTCTACAACGGCAACACCGGCGCGAAGGTCGCGCTCACGGTCGACGTCGCCGGTGCGAACCCGGACGGGACGGCCGATCCGACCGGCATCGTCGCGAACACGGTCTCGGGCGACTTCCGGCTCGTCGCGACGAACGCCACGTCGGGCGCCCGCTTCATCTTCGACGGCGAGGACGGCGCGATCTCCGGCTGGGCCGGCGGATCCGTCTCGACAGTCAAGTTCACGTCGACCAACGGCGCCATCTACAAGGGCCTCGCGATCGGGACCTCGAACGGGCACCAGTACCTGTATGCGAACGA
>Ga0070707_100002731_pt1 | contig 16790 bp, 16 predicted proteins | sample KBSK5502metaG_FD_65468 | JGI IMG/M metagenome (GOLD analysis project Ga0070707, IMG submission 65468) | Corn, switchgrass and miscanthus rhizosphere microbial communities from Kellogg Biological Station, Michigan, USA - KBS K5-50-2 metaG | ecosystem: Host-associated > Plants > Roots >... | reverse complement strand
AGAACGGCGCGCATTCCTTGAAGCCAAGCATGACCGCGCGCACCATCCGTGCGGTCAATCGATTCGCTTTCCCCGGGATGGCATTTGATTCATGAATGAAGGTCGAAACGCCGCGCATGCGCCCAGCCAGCACAGGCGCAGTAGAGGTGAATCCGCCCATGCCAAGGACAACCTGCGGTTTAAATCTGCGATAGATGGATCGGCAAAGGGATAGGCTCTCGCAGAAGCGGCGAATGAAACCGAGAATCGCAGGCGAAAATGGCGAGGGCAAACCGACCGTCGGCAATTTCTCAAACCGGAAGTTCGTGCGGCCGGAAAGCGCAAGCGCGTCAATTTCTTTTTCGGAAATCAACAGCATGACTTCGTGGCCGCGATCACGCAACACCTCCGCCACAGCAATGCCGGGGAAAAGATGGCCGCCGGTGCCTCCGCATGCGATCACTGCGTTCATTAGGTGATTGTCGGTCCTTGGTTTAAATGCGTGGTGTTATCCGGACCTGCGCGATCGTGGGTCTTTTATGCGGTGGTTCAAGAATTCCCTGCCGATAGATATTCAGCAACAAACCGATGCCGAACAAACAAGTGACAAGATTCGAACCTCCGTAACTGATAAACGGCAGCGGTAGGCCTTTGTTCGGCAGGAGCGAGGTGGTCACGCCAATGTTCACCGCCGCTTGCAAAGCCAGAAGCGAAACAACGCCGCAGCCAAGCAGCAAACCGAATCGGTCTTTGGCGTGCAGCGCGATCATGATGCCGCAAACAATGATGACCACGAATAAAAAGACCACGAGCAAACTGAACCGCAGACCGAGCTCTTCGCCGATAATCGGAAAAATGAAATCTGTATGCGCGTAAGGCAAATAAAGCATCTTCTGACGACCATTGCCCAGGCCAAGTCCTTCCATTCCTCCGCTGCCCCAGGCGATTAGGGCCTGCATCTGCTGCAAACCGGCATCTTCTTTGAAATTTTGCGGATGAAGAAAGGCAGAGAGTCGGCCCATTCTTTCCGATATTTGCGTTGCAACAACTGCAATAGCGCTCAGGCCGACGAACGATATGAAACCAAGCCACAGGGGATTCGCTCCGGCGACGAACATGACGACAAAGGCGGTCGTTCCGAGCAAAGCCGTGGTTCCAAGATCGACTTCACCGAGAATAAGCCCAGCCGGTAAACTGATGATTGCGAGCGGAATGAGGAACCCGTAGATCGCGTTATTGCCTGCTTTTTCGTAACGCGAGAACCACGCGGCGAGGAAAAAGATTGCGGTGAGCTTTGCTAACTCAGAAGGCTGAAAAGTGAGTTGACCCAGTCCCACCCAGCGGCGCGAACCGTTGATTCGCATCCCGATGTGCGGAAAATAGCAAAGCGTCAGCGTAACCAGTGCGAGCGCAAACCAAAGCCACCATGTCCGATTCCAGAAGTGATAGTCGATCAGCGCAACAAAGGTGCAAACTATGAGTCCAATCCCGAACCAAATTGCCTGCCTTTTGATGAAAAAATAAACGTCTCCATGGCTATCAAGGGCAAACGCACTCGTGCTGAAAAGCATGACGATGCCGATGACGAGTAATCCCAGCACGGCCAGAAAGAGAATATAGGCGCTCTTACGGTGCATGAGTTAGGTCGACGCCTCAGCAGCAGGTTGCTTCGAATTAGGTAAGACACCCAGATTCATTCGTCCTCCTTCTTTGCTTTCGCTGGTTTCGGAATAAGTAGTTTCTGTCCGATCTTCAATTTGCGTGGATCCTCGATCTGATTGAGCGCAAGCAGATCGTCGTAAGAAACCTTTAGCTTTTTTGCGATTGTCACCGGGTTATCACCCTTTACCACTGTGTAAGTTTTTCCCGAGTGTGCGGGCGCTTTGGCGTGTTCGGTTGGTTTCGACTTGGCGGTTTTATGCTCGTCTTTCGCGACCGATTTCAACGGAGAATGTGACGCTTTCGCCTCCTCGCGCGGTGCATTTTCCTTTTGCTCGAACGCAGATCGCCGATTCGAAGCATCCGACTTGGTTGTAGGGGCAATGCTTGCGATCGGATTGTTTTCCGGATTCACCGCAGCTACCGGCACAAACGAACTCTGCCGCGTCTTAATCACGTTAAATGCGATGATTCCTGAAACAGCAACCACGTGAAGAAGCAAAACGATCAGCAATGCTCGAGACAGTTTCATGTTTGGCTCTGATATCTCTTCGTAGTCCATTTCGGCAGATGCGCCGACGGAGCGCCGCGCGGTTGCGGCCCGAAGCTTTTTGCGTCTGAGGAGCTGTGGCATTTTCATCGTTCCAGCTGGGGCAGAGCCTGCACAAGGGCGCGAAATTGATCTCCGCGATCGGCGTAGCTTTTGAACATGTCGAAGGACGATGTACCCGGGGAAAAAAGGACAACTTCGCCGGGCCCGGCCACTGCGTGGGCGCGTTCGACGGCATCGGCGAGGGAGTTGGCGATGTCGGAGCTGGCCACGCCGCTCCAGGATCGCCTGATGCTCTCCGCCATTTCGCCGATCAAGATTGTCGATTTAACCTTTTCTTCTATCAGAGGTCGAAGCGGATCGAACGTGAAGCCTTTGTCCTTGCCGCCGGCGATGAGAATGACCGGTTTGGTTTGCGCGCGCAGCGCTTTCTCCACCGCGTCGAGATTTGTCGCTTTCGAATCGTTCACGTAGGCTACACCGCCCACTTCGCGGACGAATTCGCAACGATGCGGACGGGGCTCATAAGTGCAAAGCGGCGGCATCATCTCCCGGAATGACAATCCGCGCGCCATCCCGGCCGCGAGCGTCGCCATTAAGTTCTCGATGTTATGCAAGCCGCGCAGTTTTGTATCGGACAAACGGAGAACAGCTTCGTTTTGATAAATGATCGCCCCTTCAGAGAGGCGAAAATCCGCCTGATCGATGTAAGCGCTGAACGTGATCGTGCGTGCGCGTATCCCAGACAATCTCTCCACTGCATTGACAATGGCGAGATCGTCGGCCGTTTGGTTTTCAAAAATGCGCAGCTTGGCCGCGCGATAATCGGTCACCGAGCGATAACGATCGAGATGATCGGGAGCAAAGTTGAGCCAGAGACTAATTGATGGGCGGAAGCTTTGGATGGTTTCGAGTTGGAACGAGCTGACTTCAACCGTGAGCACGTCAAATTGTTTCTTCTCGCGCGCCACTTCGGAGAGCGGTTTGCCGATATTGCCGCAGGCGATTGTCTGCTGGCCGCAGGCATTCAACATCTGAGCGACCAATTCAGTCGTCGTCGTTTTGCCGTTCGTGCCGGTAATGGCGATGACTGGACCTTCACAGGAGCGCCAGCCGAGTTCGAGTTCGCCGATCATGTTGATCTTGCGCGAGGAAAAATTGCGCACGAGCCGAGAAGCTGGATCGATGCCCGGACTTAAGACAGCCATTTGGTAAGTGGACGGGTCTTTGTCCACCACCTCCCCGCAGATCACGCGGACGTCTTGTGACCGCAGATTATCGATGGTGGACCTGAGGAGATTCTTTTCCTCAGCGCTATCGAGAACTGTCACGTGTGCGCCCTCCGACCTGAGCAAGAGCGCGGCGGCGGACCCGCTCAAGCCTGCACCGAGAACGGCAATGTTCTGATTTTTGTAGCGCATTGTTACCTCAATTTCAATGTCGCCAGACCGAGCAACGCGAAGATGATCGAAAGAATCCAAAACCGAACGATGACCGTGTTTTCTTTCCAGCCAGTCAGTTCGAAGTGGTGATGAAGGGGGGACATGACGAAAATCCGTCTGCCGGTCAGTTTGAAACTTATCACCTGCAAAATCACAGAGACCGCTTCGATCACGAACACGCCGCCAACGACGATCAAGAGCAGTTCCTGTTTACAACAGATCGCGACGACGCCGATCATCCCACCGATGGCGAGCGATCCGGTATCTCCCATGAAAACTTTGGCCGGGTGACAGTTGAACCAGAGAAAGCCGAGACCCGCGCCGACCAATGCGGAACAAACAACCGTAAGCTCTCCCGCAAACGGATAAAACGGGACCTGCAAGTATTCCGCGATCCGGAAGTTTCCAGCCGCATAAGAAAGTAGCGCGTAGCCAAACGCCACCGTGATTGTGCAACCGATGGCGAGCCCATCGAGGCCGTCCGTCAGGTTGACCGCATTCGATGAGCCGACAATGACAAGCGCAAAAAAGACGAAGGTAAACCAGCTCATGTTGGCGATGACGGGCGCTTTGACAAACGGCACGTAAAGCGACCGCGCCTGCACCTCGAGCAACGGGCTGGTGAGGAAAACCCCGGTGATAATCCCCGCGAGCGCGATTTGGAAAATAAGCTTGAAGCGCCCGCTGATACCCTCCGATTTTTTCTTCGTGACTTTGAGGTAGTCATCAACGAATCCAAGCGCGCCAAGATAAATCATGCTGAACAAGGCGAGCCAGACGAAGCGGTTGTCGGGACGCGCCCAGATGAAGCTGGATACAAAGACCGCTCCGATAATGAGTACGCCGCCCATCGTTGGCGTCCCTTGCTTCCCGCCATGGAGCTCGGCAAGACGATGAACTTCTGCTGCGCCGCGAATCGGTTGTCCCAGCTTCAGTGCGGTCAGTTTTCGGATGATGAAATTCCCAAAAACGAGCGTGACCAGAAAAGCCGTCACCGCCGCGGCGATGGCTCGGAACGTGACATAAGAGAAAACGTTGAATCCGATGAACCGATCGCTCAGCCTATGGAGGTAGTACATCATGGTGAAGTGACGAATGACGAATGATGAATTTCGAACGCTTCGATCACCCGCTCGGTGCGCGCGGAGCGACTGCCTTTGACTAAAACCAAATCGCCAGACACCGCGATTTCGCCCAGCAATTCCGCGGCTTCGCTTGTCGATCTTGCAATGGAAATATTTTGCAGGCCGGCATTACGCGCGGCTTCCGCGATGGCTGCAGCCATGTCACCAATTGCAATAAGTTGATCGACGCCGAGCTCTGCCGCTGTTTCGCCAACTTCACGATGACCGCGCGCAGATTCTTCGCCCAGCTCGCGCATTTCGCCGAGCACAGCGATCCGTTTCCCATCCGCATCTAATTCCACTAGCGTGTGCAATGCAGCTTTCATGGACTCAGGATTTGCGTTGTAGCTGTCGTCGATAAACTGGACGCCGCGAATTTCCTTGATCTGCAAACGCGCCTTCGTGAGCGGAGCTGCGGCCAGGCCGGCGGCACAGTCCTCGAGGGAAAGACCAAACATGCGACCGGCGGCTACGGCCAGCAACGCGTTTTGCACCATATGCAAGCCAGGGATCGGCAATTGGGCGCGGCAGCGATGGGCGCCTTCAAGGATCGTGAAATCGGTTCCAGTCGCGCTCTGCGTAATTTCGCTGGCGCGAACTGTTCCTTCAGTCGTGCCGGCAAAAACGACTTTGGCTCGGGTCCGGACTGCCATGTTTTTACTAAACGGATCGTCCGCATTTAGAATGACGGTTCCTTCAGCGCCGACCGATTCGGCGAGTGCGCCTTTCTCGGCCGCAATCGCTTCGCGCGATCCCATGAATTCGATGTGCGCCACACCAACGTTCGTAATGATGGCGGCGTCGGGTGCGGCCAGCGTCGCTAACATCGCAACTTCACCGGGATGATTCATTCCGATCTCCCAGACAGCGACTTCATCCTGTGATGTCGCTTCCAACATTGTCCGCGGAAGCCCGACATGATTATTGAAATTGCCCTGCGTTTTTGTAACGCGAAAACCGCGGGCAAGGACCGCGGCAGCAAAATCTTTCGTACTCGTCTTTCCGTTGCTTCCGGTGATGGCGAGAACTCTCAGCGGAAGCGCTTTTCGGTAGTTGGCGGCGATGTTCTGGTACGCTCGCAAAGTATCTTCCACCCGGATGAGCGTGAAATTCGCTGGAATTTTTCCCGTCCAGTTAAGATCCACAATCGCGCCAGCCGCGCTTCTTTTTGCAACGGATTCGACGAAATTGTGGCCATCGAAATTCTCACCGCGTAAAGCGACAAACAATTCGTCCCGCTTAATCGTGCGCGAATCAGTGCTAATCTTCTCGATCGGAGCGTTTCCGTCTCCCGAAGAGACGGCTGCTTTGGCGAGCTCTGCGATTTGAAAGATCGACAATCGATTCATTAAAATTTCACCGGATGATCCTCGATTGCGCGGCGCGCTACTTGAATATCATCGAACGGGACGGTGTGATCCGCGAACTCCTGATAATTTTCATGCCCTTTGCCCGCGATCAACACAATGTCGCGCGGTCGCGCCAGCGCGATGGCGCGATTAATCGCTTCCGTTCGGTCGACAATTTTTTCGAAATGAGTCGAGCGAAAACCTTTTTCGATCGCGGCAATGATCGCGGACGGATCTTCTTTGCGCGGATTATCGGAAGTGATGAGCGCATAATCGGCATGTCGATCCACCATTTCGCCCATCAGCGGACGCTTTTGCCGGTCGCGATTGCCGCCGCAGCCAAAAACGACGATCAAGCGTTGCGGCTGGAGTTCGCGCAAGGTCTTAATTACATTGGCAAGCGCGTCCGGTGTATGCGCGTAATCGACGAAAACCTGAAACTGGCGCTTTGCCGGAACCATTTCCAACCGGCCCGGTACTTGGGGCGATTTGCCAAGACTGAGAACGGCGGCGCGCAGATCAACTCCCAAACCGTTCGCCGCCGCGAGCGCTGCCACTGAGTTCGCCACATTGAACCGGCCGATCAATGGGACACGCACTAGATAGCTTTTGCCGCGGGCATCGAGTTGGTAGGAAGTGCCGCTAAACTCGACGCGATAATTTGAGGCGCGAAAATCCGCGCGGGCGACCATTCCATAGGTAACAATCGCAACGCTCTTGTCGATCTTGTCGAGCAATTGCTGGCCATAGCGGTCGTCGATGTTTACGACAGCGACGGGTTTCTTTTTGTTTCCCTGTTGCCCAAGCTGAGTGAAGAGCTTCGCCTTGGATTCGAAATAGCTCTCCATTGTGCCGTGAAAGTCGAGATGGTCTTGCGTGAGATTGGTAAAGACAGCAACGTTCCATTCGAGGCCGCGCGTGCGGTCCTGAGCGAGCGCGTGCGATGAAACTTCCATTGCCGCCGCCCGACAGCCAGCGTTAACGATTTGCGCCAGTAATTCCTGTAGATCAAGCGATTCCGGCGTGGTGCGAATGGCTGGCAAAACGCGTTCACCGATTTCATAACGCACGGTGCCAATCAATCCGGAGCGCAACCCGGCTTTTTCGCAGATGTGTTTGATGAGAAAGCTGGTGGTCGTTTTTCCGTTCGTGCCTGTGACCGCCGCCAGTTTCAAGCGCTGCGCCGGGCGCCCATAAAAGGTCGCGGAAAGATCGGCGAGCGCCGTGCGGCTATTTTCCACAACAACGCAGGTCGCGCGCAGATGCTTTTCTTCGCGCTCGGCCAGAATCACCGAGGCGCCTTTCTCGACGGCCTGGCCCATGAAGTCGTGACCATCCACTTTTTCGCCCCGCATTGCCACGAAAAGGCCATTCTTTTGCACTCGCCGCGAGTCATACGCAATGCCTTCCACTTGGCGATCAAGTGTCCCGATGATCTGGCGAACCGGAATCGCGGCGAGGAGGGTTTTGAGCTGCATGAGGGTTCAACATGCCGGGCTAAGGCGTTCAATGACGTGAAGCATGGGTTAAGGCAACTCGCTCCACGGGTATGGCTTTGCGAATTTCCTCATGCGGCTCAAGATCGAGATAACGGGCAGCCCGCTCGGCGATGCGTGAAAAAATCGGTCCCGCTACGAGCCCGCCGTAATTCAGTTCTGGTTTGCTCGTTTGGGCGTCATCCAGCACGACAATACCGACAAACTCTGGATGCTCAGCGGGTAAATAACCGCTAAAAGAAACGATGTATTTTCCTTTTTCGTATCCACCCTGTGGATCGACTTTTTGGGCAGTTCCGGTCTTACCGGCAATGGTAAAGCCGGGAACGGCGGCGGCGGCCGCAGTACCGCGATCGCTTACCACGCCGCGCAGGGCGTCGCCGATTTGCCGGGCTGTCTCAGGAGAAATTACCTGGCGCAAAACCACTGGAGACAGCGAGCTGATCGTTTTGCCGTCAGAAGTCGTAATCGATTTTACGATGCGTGGAGTGATTAATTTGCCGCCGTTCGCAATCGTCGCCATTGCCGCGGTCATTTGCAATGGGGTGACGCCAATTTCGTGCCCCATCGGAATACGTGTGATCGAGATTTTGCTCCATGATCTCGGAGGACGAATGACTCCGTTAATTTCACCGGGAAGCTCAATTCCGGTGCGCTCGCCAAATCCAAAGCGGCGGATGTATTCATAAAACTTTTGCTCGCCAACGCTGAGGGCAAGCTTGGCTGCGCCAATATTGCTCGATTTAATCAGAATATCGCGGACGCTGAGATTCGAAAACGCCCGGTGATCGTGCAGAGCGACGCCACCGAAATTCCAGAGGCCATTTTCACAAAAGATCGTCGAATCCGGCCGGAGCTTGTGTTCATTTATCGCTGCGGCCGCGGCCACGATCTTGAAGGTGGAACCCGGTTCCATCATGTCGATGATGGCGCGGTTTTTCATTTCTTCTGGTTTCGCCGCGGAGCGGAGGTTTAAGTCGAAATTCGGTCGATTGGCCATCGCCAGGATTTCGCCCGTTTGCGGCCGCATCAAGATAATGGTGGCTTTTTGGGGGTGGTACTCATCCATCGCGGCGTCGATTTCGTTCTCGACGATGTTCTGTAAATTTAGATCGACAGTGAGATGGATTTGGTAGCCATTGCGCGGCGCGCGTTCCTGGCCTCGATATGGAACGATCTCCTGGCCGACGCGATTGCGTTCGACGTAGCGATATCCGTCCTGCCCATGAAGATATTCCTCCATCGAAGCTTCCACGCCCTGAATGCCATGATGTTCGAAATCTGTGAATCCGATGACGTGACAAAGCATGGAGCCATTCGGATAAATACGCGTGGCGTCATGCTCGAAATAAATCCCACGCAAATCTCTGGCGCGAAGTTTTGCGCGCAGCGCCCCGGCCAGCGATTCCGGCACTTCGCGCTTGATCACGATATATCGGCGCTCGCTGTTTAATTTTTCTGAGAACTGCTTAGCCGGAATGCCCAGTTGATTGCTGACAAGATCGACAACGGCTTCACGATTGTTAAGATGTGTCGCATTAGCCACCGCCGTTTCGACAGGCGCATTGTGCGCGAGAACTTCGTTGTTGGCGTCAAGGATCGTGCCGCGTTCTGCGTAGATGATTTGTTTGTAAACGTGTTTTTCAGCAGCCAGCCCGGCGTACTCGTCATGCTTAATTACTTGAAGATAAATAAGACGAAATGAGAAGGCGCTGAAGAGCGCGATGAAAAAGCAGCAGACCAGTGCACAACGACTCCGGCTATTCGGGTTCATCTCGAGGCACGATGGTTCACGACGGGTTGAATTGCGTCTTCATCGGATTGGCGCGCAGGAACGGTAAGTCGGACGATGTCGCGCTCGGAAATGGGTATCATTTTCAAGTACCCTTCTTTCAATCGACGCTGTAAGGCGGAGCGCGAGGTCAAGGCCGCGATTTGCACGCTGGCCACATTATTTTGCGTGCGGAGACTAAGGAGCTCGTTCTCGACCAACTTTTTGCGCTCACCAAGATGGTACAGCTGCAGCGTCAAATAGACGTAGCTCAACCCGGCAAGCGCGAGAAAGGCAGTTACCACAATCCAACGCGCGAGCGAGGCCGCGTTCACTATGTTCTGATTTTTTCGACGAGAACGGTTCATTTAAATTTTTTCGGCCACGCGCAACTTTGCACTGCGCGAGCGCGGATTGGCCCGTTGTTCATCTTCACCCGGCTCTACCGGTTTCGAAGTAATCACCTTGAGGTCGTACTCGGCATTGCGTTGCGGCGCCGGCCACTCTGGTCGATCGAGCCATTCCCGACTGTGATCGCGAAAGAAGTTTTTCACGATCCGATCTTCCAGAGAATGAAAAGTTATGACTGCAATGCGCCCGCCAGTTTCGAGTCGTGGCGTAAAAACACGCAGACCTTCTTGAAGTGCGCCAAGCTCGTCATTCACTTCCATGCGCAGGGCCTGAAAAGCTTGCGTGGCTGGATGACGCCGACCGTGCCGGCCGACGACTTTTTCGATGGCGCGGGCGAGCGGGATGGTTTCGCGGAACGGAGATGTCTTCCGCATTTTAACAAGCAAGCTCGCGATACGACGCGCAGCCGGCTCCTCCCCGAGTTCGCGAAACAAGCGAGTCAGTTGTTCTGCGCTGTATTCGTTAACAACAGTGGCAGCAGTAAGCTCATTCCGTGGATCCATCCGCATATCGAGCGGGCCATTACGCGCCAAGCTGAAACCGCGCTCCGCATTTTCGAGTTGCCGGGAGGAGACGCCCAGATCGAGAAACGCACCACCGATCGTGCCAATCCCAAGCTCGTCGAGAACTTTGTGCACGTGGCGAAAATTCGTCTGCCGCACGGTGACGCGCTGGCCGAACTGTGCCAGCTGCTTGGTCACATGTTGGACCGCATCAGGATCCTGATCCAATGCCAGGACGTCGGCGCCACTTCTCAAAAGAGCTTCCGTGTGACCCCCGCCGCCGCAGGTGCCATCAACCACGAGAGAACCCGGTTTGGGGGCAAGCAATTTCACGACCTCTTCCGCAAGCACTGGACGGTGATAAACAAAATCCTCCATTTCGTGCGCCTCCTCTTCGACAATCAGCGGACTAGTCGCGGACCAGACAGGCCGCTCAGACAGCAATGTGTTCATAATACTTCCGACCAGATCATTCCTTTACAAACCGATCACGTTCGCCACATGCTGGTAGGTGGCGGTTTCTTCTTCATGCGCGCGTTTCCAACGTTGCAGATTCCAAATTTCAAAACGCCCCCGCCCACCCACCAAAGCTACTTCTTCTTTCAGTCCGACCTTCTTGCAAAGCTCCTCTGGCAAAACGAGACGGCCTTGTCGATCGGCAGCGCCGTGTTGCGCGCGCGAATGGAGTTGACGAAGAAATATGCGACGGTCGTGCGCTGAAACTGTCAGATTGGATTCCACAGCCGTGCTCATGCGTGCAAATTCCTCCGATGACATAACGAGGAGGAATTGGTGATTCGCCTCAGGCAGGATGATAAATTCCTCGGCGTCCTCGCGGCGCCATCGCGAAGGGATGGTAATGCGATTCTTATCGTCGATGAGATGGTGAAATTCGCCGGCGTAGAAGAGTTGACTTTCGGAAAGGGAATCCATGTGTAGTGGAGATTTGATCCATTATCCCCCACTTCCCTCCACTTTTAACCACCTTCCTTAATGGCGGTCAATAAAAAAATAATGCTTATTTGCACCGGTTTCGCTCACCCCGTAGGCTCCTTCCCCCGGATGAGGCTTTTCTTGCTTCGATCGACAATCGGCTGCGCTATGCTCCTGTGCGCAGCCAAGAGCACATCTGGTCAATCCCCAGATACAACCGAGAATAATGCGGTCCGAGTCACCGTATCGATGAAACCGGATGGCTCACGCACTGTTTATAAATTCGATGGTGCGCAGCACAAAGCCGTCGCGATCACTACGGACCAAGATGGCAAAGTCCGCGAGAAAATTCATTACGATATGGACGAAGCGGGCCGCTTTTCCAGCGGCACGGTTTTCGGGTCCGATGGCCGCCTCAGATTTAAGAGCCAGTACAAATACGATGGCAGCGGCCGTCTAGAGCAAGAAACTCAAAGCGCAGAAAACGGTACGCTCCTGCACAAGATCGTTTACAGCTATGACCCAGCAGGCAAGCAAACTGGTTATTCGATTTTTGATGCAAACGGCAAACTCGTTGGTCGGACAATTACGGGGAACTCAACTCCGAAGCGAAAAAAGTAGCGCGGCGGCGTTTTACCCAGGAGTTTTCGCGGCGTAAAAACAAGCCATCCCGGTCCCTGACGACTTGCCACCTTCGGCAAAAAGGTCTAGAAAAGTGGCGTGATTGATTATATCCAAAAAGGCGGTTTGCTGATGTGGCCGATTTTGGCTTGCAGCATCATTTCGATCGCCGTTTTTGCCGAACGCCTCTTTTACTTGCACCGGGCGACAATCCACATCGGCGAGTTCCTAAAAGGGCTCTCGAACCTTATTCGCCGCCGCAATTTCGCCGAAGCCTTGCATGAGTCAGCCGGCACGCCGGGCCCGGTCGCGCGCGTGATTCATTCCGCTATCATTCGGCACGACGCCCCACGATCGGAATTGCGCGACATTGTGCAGGAAGCGGGCCAACTCGAGGTACCGAAGTTGGAGCGATTCCTCGGGGTGCTGGCCACGCTCGCTTTTCTCGCGCCGTTGCTCGGCTTGCTTGGGACAGTTGCCGGAATGATCGACGCTTTCGGTACGATCGCCTCGAGTGGCGGTTATGCAACGGTGACTGAGCTTTCCGGCGGCGTTTACAAAAGTTTATTGACAACCGCAGCAGGCCTAGTCGTCGCTACGCCGACTTTCGTCGCTTACAGCTATCTCTCTTCGCGTGTGAATACCATGATGCATGACATGGAGCGCGCCGGTATTGAGATCGTCCACATGCTTACGGAGAATCGGCCGATCGGAGGTATCATCAGCTTCCAACAACCTGAGGAGACAGCCCGATCCGAGGCGCGTATCGATTCTTGATCGACAACTCAGCCGATCGACAAATGGCTGCGGCACCCTCATGAAGCTCAGCCGAACGAAGGAATATAACTTCGGGTGGCTCGTCTTTCTTGCGCTAGTGGACGTCGCTTTCCTGCTGGTTTTTTTCCTGTTGCTCAGTTCGAATTTTATCTTGCAGCCGGGCATTTCCGTTTCGATGCCGTTCTCGCGTTTTACGCTTGGCCCGCAGATTAATCAGCAAATCATCAGCATCACCGGCGGCGCAGTCCCGGCGATTTATTTCCGGGAGCAAAAAATCACTCTCGATCAGCTCGGGCCGTTGCTGGATACGGCTAAACGCGAGGGCCACTCAATCATCGTTAAGGCCGACCGTTCGGCTCCATATGAAACAGTTATCGAGGTGACAAACGCCGCCCTTGAACATGGCATCACCTCCGTTGCGCTGGCTACGAGTTCCCCGCGATGAATGCCTCCATCTGTGGGCCTGGTCCCGAACCACTTCTCTTCAGTTGGGAGCCGCCTCGGCGCCGGCAGATAGCGATCAGCACTTTTCTGGCGCTTTCCTTAATTGCGCACGCTTTGTGCTTCTATGTTTTTCAAATCATTTATCCGACGACAGTCTCATTGTTGCCACCGCCAGCCCGCGTCAGTGTGATTAGCTCCGATTCTGAAGAAGGCCGAACGCTGCTCCGCTGGATCGACGCGGAGGACCCCGCGCTCGCCTTCACAACTCAGCGTCCGCCGGAGGCGAGGCTGCGCGCGTTACCCAAGGTTGAACACATCCCTTCTTACCTGGCGGTGGAGCTGGCATTGAAACAAGTTCCATTACCAGTTGTCGATCTGCATATACCCAGTTCGCAGCCACCGGGCCCCGTGCCGTTTGTCTATCGGCAAATTGTACCTGTCATGGGTCCGACGGCAACGTCTGCTTCGTTTTCGAAAGAGCTCGATGCTTTTGGCGCTCCGACTTTGCCGCCTTCGAGTTTTGCCACATCCAGCGATGAAACCCCGGAAACGGTCCGCTTTCGTGTCGCCGTTAACAGGATGGGAGAGATTCGCTATTGCTTTCCTCTCAATTCATCGGGCGACCCGGCCCTGGACGAACAAGTGCGCCGTTATCTTACGCTGTGCCGTTTTCCTCGGGGTTCAGTAAGGGGTGAGAAACTCGATGGGTCTCTTACCTGGGGAATCGCAACAGTTGAATGGGGCAATGACGTGGCGCGACCGCGACCCTCACCGACAGACACTGCTGCACCGTGATCCGCGTCAGTCTTGCCGCGCTGGTCACAATTTATTTGCTGCTTTTTCTTGCGGCGGTTTTTCTCTTCTGGATAGTGGGAGAGTGGAATCGCCGGCGGCGAGAACGCCGGGCTTTACAGCATCGGTTGCGCTGCGTGATTTGCGCGTTCGAATTCGAGGATCGAACGGATGCGTTGCTTCCCCGGTGCCCGCGCTGCGGAAGTTTAAACGAGCGATTTAAGATGGAAAGAATTTAAAAATGGGAATGTGGATCGGTCGAAATCGTAAAGCACGCGTGACCTATGGGTTCGATGAAATCGCGCTCGTCCCCGGTCGCGTCACGATTAATCCAAATGAAGTAGACATCACCTGTCGCCTGGCACGTAAAGAGATGGAGCCGCTTGTATTAAAGATTCCGATTCTGGCGAGCGCGATGGATGGAGTTGTCGACGTTCGTTTCGCCATCGCCATGAGCAAACTCGGCGGCCTTGCCGTTCTAAATCTCGAAGGCGTGCAGACGCGCTACAAAAATCCACAGGAGGTTTTGGAAAAAATTGTTGACGCGGACAAAGCCGAGATCACAGCACTACTGCAAAGAATCTACCAGGAACCGGTCCAGGAAGATTTGATCGCTGCGAGGATACACCAGATCAAGGACGGTGGCGCGCTGGCTGCGGTTAGCTCGATTCCGCAACGGGCAGCTGAGTTCGGAAAGATTGCAGAGGAAGCAGGCGCGGATGTGTTCGTCGTGCAAAGCACAGTTTCTACGGTGCATCACATTTCGTCTGAATACAAATCACTCGATCTGGAGAAATTTTGTCGCGAGATGGGCATCCCGGTGATCGTCGGTAACACGGTGGGTTATGATGTCACCTTCGAAATCATGGAGTGCGGACCGGCGGCGGTTTTGGTCGGGGTCGGGCCAGGAGCCGCTTGCACTTCGCGCGGCGTGCTCGGGCTGGGGGTGCCGCAAGTGACCGCAACCGTGGATTGCGCAGCGGCGCGCGATGCCTACTTCAAAAAAACGTCGCGCTATGTGCCGATCATTACGGATGGCGGAATGAGCAGAGGCGGGGACGTTTGCAAAGCGCTCGCTTGCGGCGCAGACGCTGTGATGGTGGGCAGCGCGTTTGCCAGGGCGCAAGAAGCGCCCGGCTGCGGCTACCACTGGGGCATGGCTACTCCACATGCCAACCTCCCCCGAGGGACACGCATTAAAGTGGGCGCCACGGGCTCGCTGAAACAGATTCTATTCGGTCCTGCAGAAGTTGACGATGGCAGCCAAAATCTGATCGGCGCGATTACTACCTGCATGGGCAACGTCGGCGCTCGGAGCATTGCCGAATTCCAGCAAACCGAAATTATCATCGCGCCGTCGATCAGGACCGAAGGAAAACTGTTCCAAACCGTGCAAAGCGTCGGGATGGGCACGAGCTGAAAATAAAGTGAAAGGTGGCGAGCGAACGTCTCCGCCACTGATCACTTGTCACTCATCGCTCTTTTTATGAACAATCGCAGAGTTGTCATTACTGGCCTGGGCGCCATCACGCCCATCGGCAATGAGGTGGAGACGTTTTGGTCGAACCTTAAAAATGGGATCAGCGGAATTCGGAGGATCCAGGCGTTCAATACGACCGGGTATGATTGCCAGATCGCCGGCGAAGTGCGGGACTTCGACCCAAAGCCATTCTTCAAAAACCCGAAGGACGTCCGGCGGACCGATCGTTTTACACAGCTCGCCATGGCGGCGGCGAAAATGGCACTCGACGACAGCGGCATCGATGTCGAAAAACTGAAGCGACGAGATCGCTTCGGCGTGATCGTCAGCAGTGGTATCGGGGGACTGAAAACGCTGCAGGATCAACACAACATCCTGCTCACAAAAGGTCCGGCGAGAAATTCTCCGTTCACGATTCCCATGTTGATCAGCAACATGGCAAGTGGCGTCATCTCGATGGAATACGGGCTGCGCGGCCCAAATATGTGCATCGTTACTGCGTGCGCGACGTCAAATAACGCGATCGGGGAATCATGGCGGATAATAAAATTTGGCGATGCTGATATTTTCCTCGCCGGCGGTTCGGAAGCTTCAGTCGTGGCCATTGGTCTCGCCGGGTTTTCCGCGATGAAAGCGCTTAGCACGCGCAATGACGAACCCGAGCATGCTTCGCGACCGTTCGACCGCGACCGCGATGGCTTTGTCATGAGCGAAGGCGCAGGAATCGTAGTGGTGGAAGAACTCGAACATGCTAAGGCCCGAGGTGCGAAGATTTACTGCGAACTCACCGGTTACGGACTTTCTGCGGACGCTTATCACATGACCGCACCACCGGCAGATGGTGACGGCGCCGTGCGAGCCATGCAGATGGCGCTCGAACATGCGCGGATATCGCCGGAGAAGGTTGATTACATCAACGCACATGCCACCTCGACCGATATCGGCGACATTTGCGAAACCCGCGCGATCAAAAAGGTGTTCGGCGAATACGCCCACAAAGTTCCGATTAGTTCCACCAAATCGATGACCGGACATTTGTTAGGCGGGGCTGGTGGAGTCGAGATGGCCGCGTGCGCGCTAGCCATTCGCGATTCGGTGATTCCGCCGACAATCAATTTGGAAAATCCCGACGAAGAATGTGACCTCGATTACACGCCAAACGTGGCCCGCGAAAAGACGGTGCGTGTTGTCTTGAATAATTCGTTCGGCTTCGGCGGCCACAATGCCACTTTAGTCGCCGCTGCATTCGAAAAATGAGTTGGCATCGCCGCAACCGCGCGGCAGCTTACTCCCGCGCGGGCATAGCTTAATGGTAAAGTTCCAGCCTTCCAAGCTGGCCATGCGGGTTCGATTCCCGTTGCCCGCTATTGATCCGGCGCAATCAGCTCGCGATTTCGCCAGGCGAAGCCGAGCCCGGAATAAATCGTCAGCGCCACGGTGATCCAGACGAGGATCGGTC
>Ga0070707_100002726_pt1 | contig 16796 bp, 22 predicted proteins | sample KBSK5502metaG_FD_65468 | JGI IMG/M metagenome (GOLD analysis project Ga0070707, IMG submission 65468) | Corn, switchgrass and miscanthus rhizosphere microbial communities from Kellogg Biological Station, Michigan, USA - KBS K5-50-2 metaG | ecosystem: Host-associated > Plants > Roots >... | reverse complement strand
CCGTAGATGAAGGAGGCGAAGAAGATCACCCGGGCGATGCCGAACCGGTCGCCGAGGCGACCAGCAATGAGCGCAGCGACGACGTAGCCGATCGCAACCGCGCCCAAGATCGCAGACGAGATCGTCTTCGATTGATGGAGCCCGTCGAGCACGTAAAGGACGACGAAGGTGCGCGCCGCCGCGAACGTCCCCTCCCACGCTGCATTCGCGAGGAGGAAGCGACGGACCTCCGCCTCTTCGCGAAGAATCTGCCAGCTTCGTTTGAAGTACGCGCCGACTCCTTCGAACACACGGCCGTGACCACCGTCCTCGCGCACGAGGAGGATCGGAACCGCGCACGCCGCCGCCGTCACGAACGCGGCCAGCACGAAGGGCGCGGCGTGCCAGACCTTCAGGAGAAAGCCGCCACCGACGAGCGCCGCGCCCAGTGCGATCCCACGCAGGACATGCTGGATCCCCTGCGCGCGCCCGTACGTCGCCGGCGGCAGCAGGTCGGGGTACAGGCCGCGGTACGGCGGCTCGTAGACGTAGTACGCGAAGAAGAACGCGAGGACGATCAGTGTCGTCGTCCAGAGATTCGGCATGAAGGGCATCAGCAACAGGCAGAAGCCGATCGGGCCGAGCGCGGCGAGCATGAACGGACGGCGGCGGCCCATCGGCGTGTGGAAGGTGTCGCTCCACGGCCCGATCACAGGCGAGAGCAGCAGGGCGAAGACGCCTTCCGCGCCGAGCACGAGCCCGATCAGGGCACCCGACTCCGTGAAGCGATGCAGCAGCGGCGGTAGGTAGGCCGCGGTCGTCGTGATCGAGAAGGCCAGGCCGAACGCGCCGAAGCCGAGAACCCAGAAGAGGCTGCGGCTGACGGTCGGCGACTTTGCCGCAGCTTCGGCCGTCAGTTGTGTCACTAGACCTCGGCCGGCTCGCGATCGGCGGCCAGGCCGCCGCCAATGACGTCGACCACCGTTTTCTCCGCGCGGGCGATTGCCTCGTCACCGTCCTCGAGCCGGCCGAGCACCCAGCCGGTGAGGATCTCTTCGAGCGCTCCGTAGAAGACGTAGCTGGCCATGCGTGGATCGAAGTCGGGGCGGAACTCGCCCTCCTCCTGTCCGCGCACGATGATCCGCTCGATCCCCGCGAATGCGGCCTCGATCTCGTCGATGCGCTGCTGCAGATGGGAGCTGCGCGTCACCTCGCGGACGAGCACACGCACGAGGTCGGGGTCGCGCCGCCACGCCCGCAACAGGATCTTCGCGATGCCGGCCAAGCGATCGCGTGCGGACTCGTCGGTCTCCTCGACGGAGCGAACAGCGTCCAGGACGTCGCGCCACGTCTCGCGGAAGATCGTCTCGAGCAGCTCTTCCTTGGAGCGGAAGTAGTGGTAGAGCAAGCCGTGCGCAACACCCGCGTCTTCTGCGATGTCACTGACGCGGCACGTGTGGTAGCCCTTGTGGGCAAACACGCGAACGGCCGCGTCGAGAATGAGCCGACGCTTGTCCTCCTGTCCTCCAGAACGGTCGGTCAACGCTGTGAGTGTAGTTTGCTGGAAGGGGCGCGGGTGCTAGCGTCGCCTTGTGGTGCTACGCGGCCTGCTGGTCGTCGACTTCACGCGCTACCTCCCGGGCCCCTTCGCCAGCCGCGAGCTCATGCGTCTCGGTGCACGGGTCGTTCGGGTGGAGGCGCCGGACGGCGATCCCCTCCGTTCGGTCGCGCCCGGGTGGGACGCAGCGCTCAATGCGGGCAAGGAGTCGGTGGTCTGGGATCTCGAGCGCGATCCAGGTCTCGGGCCTGCGCTGGCCGCCCGCGCAGACGTCGTGCTGGAGGGCTTTCGCCCAGGCGTCGCGGATCGACTCGGGATCGGCGCGTCCGCGCTCCCCTCGTCAGTCGTCTACTGCTCGGTCACGGGCTTCGGTGCGGCGAGCATGCGCGCCGGCCACGACCTCAACTACGCGGGCTGGGCCGGGCTACTCGCGGACACGGCACCGGCGTTGCCGCCGGTCCAGATCGCCGACCTCGCCGGTGGCTCGCTCTTCGCCGTGATCGAGATCCTCGCTGCCCTGCTCGAACGCCACCTGAGCGGAACCGGCGCCCACGTCGTCGTCTCGATGACGCACAACGCGCACCGGCTCGCCGCGCACCGGCTGCGCGGAGCGCGGGAGCGCATGCTCACGGGAGGCCTCGCCTGCTATCGCACGTACGAGACGGAAGATTCCCGCTTCCTCACACTGACGGCGGTCGAGCTGAAGTTCTGGCAGCGGCTCTGCGAGCTGATCGGCCGTCCCGATCTCGTCGAGCGCCACTACGAGGAGGACCAGGAGGCGCTTGCCGCCGAGCTCGTTGCGGTGTTCAAGTCACGGGCACTCTCGGCCTGGCTCGAGCTCTTCGAGGGCGAGGACGTGATGGCAGGGCCGGTCGCAACGCTCGCCGAAGCGGCGGAATGGCTCGAGGAGCCGGCCACAACAGGAGCAGCGCCGGCTCTCGGCGAGCACACGGACAGCTGGCGAGCCGAACTCGCCTCGTTCGAGGGATAGCCGGACGCCTAACCCGAGACGATTTCAGTCCAGGATGGCTCCCCGCCGCGTCCTCTCTCTGCTCTGCCTCGCCCTCTGCGCCTTTGCCCTCGTCGGCTGCGCCGGCAGCGACACCCTCGCGCTCGATCCGGTTGCCAGAGCAGCGAACACGACCGCTGACACGACTTCGTCGAAGTTCGACTTCCACGCCTCGCTCACCGCAGGCAGCCTCGGCTCGTTCTCGTTCCACGGCAACGGCATCTACGACGGCAAGGACAAGTCGGGTTGGATGAACATGCACTTCGCGCTCCCGGCCGCATACCAGCTGCAGGTCCCGACGTCGGATCCGAGCATGGAGATGATCTTCGACGGGAGCCACGGCCTCGTCATGTACATGCGCTCACCGCTCTTCGACAAGCTGGTGCCGACGGGCAAGTGGGTGAAGATGGACGTCGGGAAGATGGCCAAGAAAGAAGGCGTGGATCTCGGCGCGATCATGAACGCCAACCAGGCCGACCCCTCGCAGTCGCTCCGGATGCTGATGGCGTCGAGCAACTCACGCGTGATCGGGTCCGAGCGCATCCGAGGTGTGCAGACGACTCACTATGGGTTCGACATCGACTTCAAGAAGCTCGCACGGGACAACAAGCAGCTCAGACAGCTGACGGAGACGATGGGCTCGGTCTCGGCGCCTGCAGAGGCCTGGATCGACGCCAAGGGCCGTGTGCGGCGGCTGGCCGTGACGATGTCGCTGGGCGCTGCGCAGCTCGGCACGCCGATGACGATGACCATGACCGAAGACCTCTATGACTTCGGCGCCCGGGCGAGGATCACCCCGCCCTCCGACGACGTGGTCGTCGACCTCTCTTCGCTGACCGCTTCGGGCTAGCCTCAGCTCTCCTGCTGGTCGTTGCGGCGAGGCAGCGCGTCCGTCAGCTGTCCGAGCGCACGCGTGACCTCGCTCGGGATGATCCAGACCTTGTTCGATTCGCCCTGCGCGATCTGGGGCAGGACCTGGAGATACTGATAAGCGAGGAGCTTCGGGTCGGCGTCCCCTTCGTGAATCGCGCGGAAGACCGTGTCGATCGCCTTCGCCTGACCCTCCGCCTGCAGGATCGCAGCCTGGCGCTGCCCCTCGGCCCGGAGAATCGCGCTCTGCTTCTCTCCTTCGGCGGTGAGGATCTGTGACTGCTTCACCCCTTCTGCCGTGAGGATCGCGGCGCGCTTCTCGCGGTCGGCGCGCATCTGCTTCTCCATCGTCTCCTTGATCGAAACCGGCGGATCGATCGCCTTCAGCTCGACCCGATTGACGCGGATCCCCCACTTCCCGGTCGCCTCGTCGAGAACACCGCGGAGCTGGTTGTTGATCTCGTCACGTGAGGTCAGCGTCTTCTCGAGCGCCATGCCGCCGATGACGTTGCGGAGCGTCGTCACCGTCAGCTGCTCGATTCCCTGGATGTAGTTCGCAATCTCGTACGTTGCCGCCTTCGCATCGGTGACCTGGAAGTAGATGACGGTGTCGATGCTCACGACGAGGTTGTCCTCGGTGATGACGGGCTGCGGCTCGAACGAGACGACCTGCTCTCGGAGGTCCATCATTTCGCGCACGCGGTCGACGAACGGGACGACGATCGCAAGCCCAGGCGTCAGGGTGCGGGAGTAGCGGCCGAGACGCTCGACGACTCCGGCGCGCGCCTGAGGCACGATGCGAATGGTGCGGGCGAGCGTGAGCAGCACGAGCCCTGCAACGACGAGCAGAACGATCAACCCAGCGGTCATCTCCTCACCTCTCTACTCGTAGACAAGAGCTGTCGCTCCTTCGATCTTGACCACCTCGACGCGCGTCCCGGGCTCGAGGACCTGATCCTCCATGTAGGCCCGCGCCGACCATTCCTCGCCGCCGATTCGCACACGGCCACCGTTGACGTCCACGCGCTGGAGGACGACGGCCTTCGTGCCCTCGAGGGCCGCGGTGCCCGTGCGCAACGCCGCCGGCATGTGGAGATGCCGGCGGGCGATCGGCCGCAGAAACGCCACCGTGGCGACCGACCCGGCGATGAAGACGATGAGTTGGGAAGCGACGCCGAGCCCCACGAGGGCGACGACCGCAGCCGCGACCGCTGCGAGCGCCACCGGCCCGAGGAAGAACATGCCGGGTGTGAAGAGCTCACCAACGGACAGGAGGACTGCCGCGATCGCCCAGATCAGCCAGGCAGGCACCTTGAGATCGTAATTGGGTTCACCCAGGCCGCGCGAGACCCAGTGCCGCCGGTAGGGCGTAGAGGTCCGTCAGGCGTTCGTCGATCTCCGGGTGGCGCTGCTCCCGGTCGAGCAGGATGGCGCGCATTCCGAGCGCTCGCGCACCGTCGATGTCCTCCTCGAGCGAGTCGCCGACCATCACGGCGTCCCCCGGGGCGACGGCAAGCGCAGCGAGGGCGGCCTGGAAGATCGTCGGATGCGGCTTGACACGCCCGTGCGAGCGAGAGTCGACGATCGCATCCACGTCGAGCCGGTGGTGTGCGACAAATGCGTGTAGGTCGCGGATGCCGTTCGAGACGACGGCGATGCGCAGCTCGGCACGCCGCAACTCGTCCAGCACCGGCAGGACGTCCTCGAACAGCTCGAAGTTCTCCGACACGCCCCAGCCCTCTTCGATCTCGGTCGCGCACTCGTTCGCGAGCGCTGCGGGGCCGCCCATGCCGATGAAGATGTCCTCGGTGAAGCGGTGCCAGATCGACTCGTCGTGCAAGAGCTCCGGATGGCGCTTGAGGTTGAGGACCGCCGCTTCGCGCGCATCGTCGTAGCTGCCCGTGTCGAGAGTGATCCCGTGGCGTGCGGCGATTCGCGCATAGCGGTCTGCGGAGAGCTCGGGCCCGGGACGGCAGAGCGTGAAGTCGACGTCGAACAGGACCGCGCGCAGCGGCATCAGGCGTCCTCCAGCAGCCAGCGCACCGTGTCGAGGTGCGTCCCGATGTAGTCGCCGTCGAAGGCCCAGGCCATGGTCTGACCGATCGTCCACGCCCGCGCACGGTCGCGGTCGAGGCCGAGCTCGGAGGTCAGCCGGTCGAGGCGATACAGCGCGTCACGTTTGCTGTGGCCGAGCTCGAACGAGCGGACGATCGGCGCGACCGAGAACTCGCGTTCACCAACCAAGGGCTTCGGATCGATGACGAGCCACGGCTCACGTTCGGCCGCGAGCACGTTGTCGCCGTGCAGGTCCTGGTGAAGCAGCACCTGCTCGCCCTGCGACCGCGAGAGCGAGCTCAGCGAGTCAACGGCGGCGTCCACGAGCCTGCGCTCTACGGGGCGGCCCGAGCGTTCCAATTGCTCGGGCAGGTAGCCGATCCACCAGGACGCCTCGTCCTCGAGGGTGTGGAACGGCTCGGCGGCCTCGACCCAGAGCCGAGGCAAGAGCCCGATCAAGACCTCCAGGGCAACGTCGGGGCCGGCCGCAGACAGGGCCGTTCCCGGCGCGCAACGCTCGATCACCAGCGCCGAACGCTCGTCGTCGCGGGCGAGCAGCCGAACGGCGCCGTCACCGTTCCAGAGAGCAAGGGCGTCCGCTTCGTGCTCGGACTCCCGGTCGGGGAAGATCAGCTTGAGCACCGCCGGCGCTCCATCCGGAAGCTCGGCACGGACCGCATACCCCGCAGCGCCCTGCACGTACGGCTCTCCCAGGCGCAGCCCCCACTCTTCGACGCAATCGGCGACGAGGTCCGGGACGCGCTCTAGCCAGACGCCGTGCGTCAGACTCGCGTCGGCCACCGGTACGCGTTCGGCTGCCTGTTCGCGAGCGACGGCAGCTTCGCGCGGATGTTCTGCAGATGAGCACGATCGAGCTCGGCGGCGATGACGCTCTCCTCGTCCGGGGCCTGCGCGACGACCACTCCCCAGGGGTCGGCGATGAGCGAGCGCCCGTACGCAGGCTTGCCCGGAAGTGTCTCCCCGATCTGCGCGGCCGCGACGACGTAGAGCTGGTTCTCGATTGCGCGTGCACGAAGGAGAACGTGCCAGTGATCCTTCCCGGTCGGCGTCGTGAAATGCGCGGGCACCGTGACGAGTTGTGCGCCTTCGAGAGCGAGAATGCGATACAGCTCGGGGAAGCGCACGTCGTAGCAGATCGAGAGCCCGATCCTCCAGTCCTCGACGTCCGCCACGACCGGCTCGTCCCCGGGCTCCTCGGCTTCGGACTCGCGATAGACGACACCGCCGACCTCCACGTCGAAGAGATGGATCTTCCGGTACGTGGCGACGATGCGTCCTTCGGGGTCGAACACGAGGCTCGTGTTCGAAAGCTTCTCTCGGCCTCCGCGAAACTCGGCAATCGAGCCACCGACGAGCGTGATCCCGTGAGCGCGGGCCCACTCCGACATGGCGCTGACGGACTCGCCGCCTTCGATCGGCTCCGCGGTCGCGTGGTACACGGCGGCGTCGCCGATCGCGTTCCACTTCTCGGGCAGGACGACAACGTCGGCACCGGTCGCCGCCGCCTGTGCGACGAGACGCTCGGCCTTCTCGAGGTTCGCGCTCTTGTCGGCGCGACTCGTCATCTGGACAGCTGCGACTCGGATCTTGTCCGGCATATCCGGAGGATAGCCCCGTCCGCAGCGGGGACTGACCTGCGGGGGAACCAGCGTTCCCCCGCATGCAGTCGGGGTGCCCAGATTTGAACTGGGGACCTCTCCGACCCGAACGGAGCGCGCTACCAGGCTGCGCTACACCCCGAGGCGGCCCAAAGAGTAGCCAGTTTCGGCACAGACCGGTCACATTTCTCCGGCTATGTTGCCCCTATCGACAACAGTGGAGGGCGGCACGCATGAACAGCGTGATCCTGATCGGAAACCTGACGACGGACGTCGAGCTACGCGAGCTCGGTGCGGAGAAGCGGCTCGCCAAATTCGGACTAGCGGTAGATCGCGGCGGCAAGGACGGTGAGACCGACTTCTTCCGCATCTCTGTCTGGGACCGGCAGGCCGAGGTGTGCGCCGACTATCTCGCGAAAGGCCGGAAGATCGCGCTCGAGGGGCGGCTGAGGTACAGCACGTGGGAAGACGAGGGGAAGAAGCGAAGCGCGGTCGAGGTCGTCGCGTATCGGGTGGAGTTCCTGTCGGGTCCCGGCGGCTCAGGCGCGGAGGTGATGCCCTTCGAGGCTGCTGCTGCCTAGAAAGTCCTCGATAGCGCGGTCGCAGGCGTCCGCGCGTTCGCCGATGAGCAGGTGACCGCACCCGGGAATCACCCGGAGACGCGCACGCAGCCGTCGCGTGTACTCGAACGCGTCGTCGATCGGCAACTGAACGTCGTCGGCCCCCCAGAGGACGAGCACCGGGCAACGAATCGCGTCGAGCGCTTCGCGCGGATCGTCGCCGCGCAACGCCCGCCAGGCGCTGTTCACGTCGGTGTGCAACAGGTGCGCGGCGAGAAATCCCTCGACCGCTCCGTCGGTCAGACCGACCGGGTCTGCAACCGACACGAATCCGAACACGAGGCGGCGCAGGAGCGGCGAGCGCAGCACCCACCCGCGGTACCGCGCTGCGAGGCGGCCCGGTCGGATCGTGCTGAAGACCGAGAGCAGGTTCCGTCCCCAGACGTTGCCGACGCTAAGGCCCGCAGAAGCTGCGAGCACGAGTGCGGAAACGTCGCCCGGTTGGCGCAGCGCCATGCGCAGGACGACCACTCCGCCGAGCGAATGACCGACCACCGGCGCCGGCAGCATCCCTTCGCGCTCCGCCACGAGAGCCACGCGGTCGGCGTAGGGCTCGAGCCCTGCGACTGCTGGCAGGGCGGTTGAGCCGCCGTGCCCGGGGAGGTCCGGCACGAGGAGCCTGTGGCGCCGGAGAAGGAGCGGTACGAGCTCGGTCCAGTTCGCCGCCGCGCCTCCGAGCCCGTGAACGAGGACGAGCGGCGGCCCCTCCCCGCCTACGAAATACCGCATGCGGACGCCCTTGATCTCGGCGAAGCGTTCCTCCAAACCGGCCAGTTTTGCGTCCGTCATGAAGGCCGATTATCCTTAGGCCAATGACTGCTTTGGGAGTGCCGGCCCGTTGAATCCGGCAATGACATGTGGAGGCTGGACTTAGCCCGCTGAGCGCATTCGCGCCGGCGGGTTTTTTCGTGCGACCAAGAGAGGAGCGTCGATGGCGAACCACCTAACGCCCGAGGAGCTGTCCAAGGAGCTGGGGATCGACCGCCAGGAGGTCATCCGCGTCTGCGTCGAGGAAGGCGTGCCCATCTATCAGGGCAAGATCGACAAGACGCTGTTCCAGGCGCAGCTAGAAGCCTTGGGCGCGATGCCCGCGCACCACTAAGAGTCAGGCAGATTTGCGCGCCGGCGCACGCCGGCTGCCAGAGCCGCTCTTCGGGGCGGCTCTGGTCTTCGAGGCCGCGGACTTCGTCGTCTTGCGGTCCTTCGCCTCGGCAACACTGCGTTTCAACGCTTCCATCAGGTCGACGACCGGCGCCTCCGGGACGGGCTCCGGCTTCGCGATCTCCTGGCCCTCGAGCTTGGCCTCGAGCATCTGGCGCAAGTCGCTGCGGTACTGGCTCACGAGCTCGGACGGATCGAATTCGCCGACGAGGCTCTGCATCACCTGCTGGGCGAGATCGAGCTCGGCCTTCTTCACCTCCGTGCCGGCGACTGCCTCCTCGATCTCCGCCTGCGAGCGAACGTCCTCCGCGAGGAAGAGCGTCTCGAGGACGAGCGCCTCGCCCTTCGGCCGGATGAGCGCGAAGTATTCTGCGCCGCGCAGCACGAAGCGACCGATGCCTCCCATCCCGGCCTCCTTCATCGCCTCGAGGAGCAGCACGTAAGGCCGACGCTGCGCGGGCGCCTGGGCCGGTGCGAGGTAATAGGTGCGGTCGAGGTAGACCGGATCGACCTCGTCGAGCGGAACGAAGCGGGTGATCTCGATGGAACGCGACTCGTCGTGGAGCGTGATCGCCTCGAGATCTGCATCCTCCACGATGACGAACTCGCCCTTGGCGACCTCCCAGCCTTTGACGATCTCGTCCGGCCCGACTTCCCGCTCGTGGGTGGGACACCAGCGCTTCTGTCGAATCGGGGTCTTGCACTCCCGGTGGAGGGTCCGGAAGCTCACGTCCGACTGCTTCGCCTTGGGAGTCGTCGCGAGGGCCAGGCCAACGGGGATGTTGACGAGGCCGAAAGAGATGGATCCGTTCCAGATAGTGCGCATAGCCGCCTTTTGAAATTGTAACCGGTGCCCGGGTTCAGCCTGGCTCCGGCGTAACTTGTAGAGGGACCGGGGAGTTTCGCCCTCTCCCTGGCGGCTCCTTCAAAATACGATGGGGCCGTGGCGATCACGACCAGGGCTACGGGGACACGGACAATCGCCCGTTTGTGGCAGGACGCCGTCGCCCGCGGCCTCGAGAGCCCTGCCTACCTCGTCCAGGACGGCGAGGACTGGCGGCCGGTCTCCTGGGCGGAGGCGGCTGAGGCCGTGGACGAGATCGCCCACGGCCTGCTCGCCCTGGGAGTGCGGAAGGGCGACGCCTTCGCGATTCTGGCCTCCACGCGCCTCGAATGGGTGCTCTTCGACTTCGCGCTCGGGCTGATCGGGGCGGTCGGCGCCCCGATCTACATGAACAACTCGCCGAAGGACGCGCAGTACGTGGCGGAACACTCAGAGGCCGTCGGCGTCCTCTGTGAGGACGACGAGCAGCGGGCGAAGCTCGACGGCCTGCAGCTCGAACACGTGCTGACTTTTGCCGACCTTCCCGCGCTCCGGGAGCGAGGGCGTGCATACGCCGCCGACCATCCCGGTGCAGTAGACGACGCAGCAGCAGGAATCGACGAGAACGATCTCTTCACGTTCATCTACACATCGGGCACGACGGGCCCGCCGAAGGCCTGCATGATCCTGCACCGCAACTACTACGCGATGGTCGACGAGGTGCGGCAGGTACAGGACTTCACCGTCACCGACGACGTGATGTTGCTGTACCTCCCCCTTGCACATAACTTTGGCCGCTGCCTGACGCTGCTCGGCGCACACATCGGCTACACGATCGCGTTCTGTCCCGATCCCTACGCCGTCGGAGACGCGCTCCCGGCGGTTCGCCCGACCGTGTTCCCGAGCGTGCCCCGCGTGTACGAGAAGATCCACACGGCGGTCACGGCGAAGTTCGACGAGGCCACCGGCGTGAAGCGGCGGCTGATCGACTGGGCGCTACGCGTCGGCGGCCGGGTCAGCAAGCTGCGCGAAGGCGGGCGCTCTGTGCCGCCGCTGCTGGCTTTGCAGCATAGGCTCGCGGATCGGCTCGTCTACTCGAAGGTGAAAGCGCGCCTCGGCGGCAAGCTGCGCATCGGCGTCTCCGGCGGTGCTCCGCTTGCGAAGGAGATCATCGAGTTCTTCGCGGCGCTCGACGTGATCATCCTCGAGGGCTACGGGCTGACGGAATGCACGACCGGCGCGACGATCAACCGGCCGAAGCGGTATCGCTTCGGCACCGTCGGGCCGGCTCTCCCGGGCGTCGAGCTCCGGATTGCCGACGACGGCGAAGTGTTGATCAGGACCGACACGATCTTCGGCGGCTACTTCAAGGACGAGGAGGCGACGCGCGAGGTGCTCGCAGAGGACGGCTGGCTGCGCTCCGGCGACGTGGGCCACGTCGACGAGGACGGCTTCCTCACGATCACCGACCGGCTGAAAGACATCCTCGTCACGGCCGGCGGGAAGAATGTCGCGCCGCAGAATCTCGAGAATGCACTCAAGACCCATGCCGTCATCTCGCAGGCGCTCGTCGTCGGCGACCGGCGCCGCTATGTCGCAGCCCTGATCACCCTCTCGGAGGGTGTCGATCGGGGAGGCGCCCAAGCGGCGGTGCAACGCGCGGTCGACGAGGTGAACAGCGATCTTTCGCGCTACGAGCGGATCAAGCGGTTCACGATCCTCCCTCGAGACTTCACCCTCGAAGCCGGTGAGGTAACACCGACACTCAAGCTGAAGCGGCGTGTCTGCCTCGAGCACTTCGCCGACGAGATCGAGGCGCTGTACTCCTGACCGACGTCTTTCTGATTCTCTCCGCGTTCCTCGCGAGCGCGGTCGAAACGGTCGAGGCCCTCACCATCGTGCTCGCGATGGGCCTGACGCGCGGCTGGCGTTCGACACTGGTTGGGGCGGGAGCCGCGACGCTCGCGCTCGCGGCCATTGTCGGCGCGCTCGGGCCCGCGCTGACCGTGATCCCGATCGGAACGCTGCGCCTCGTCGTCGGAGGGCTACTGCTCGTTTTCGGCCTGCAGTGGCTGCGCAAGGCGATCCTGCGTGCAAGCGGCTGGCGCGCGGTGCGCGACGAGGACGCCGTCTTCGCACGCGAGCGCGCCGAAGCTGCAGACGCGCCGCGCGTGGAGCGCGCCGGGCTCGACTGGTACGCGTTCACGATCTCGTTCAAGGGCGTCCTTCTCGAAGGGCTCGAAGTGGCCTTCATCGTCCTGACCTTCGGAAGCACGCAGGGAAGCATTCCACTGGCGGCGCTCGGCGCGGGGGCAGCGGTCGTGCTCGTCGTCCTCACAGGGATCGTCGTGCGCGAGCCGCTCGGCCGCGTCCCCGAGAACACACTCGCGTTCGCGGTCGGCGTGATGCTGACGACCTTCGGGATCTTCTGGGGCACGGAGGGGGCGGGTGTCGACTGGCCGGGCGGGGACGCAGCGCTGTTCGGTGTCCTGGCCTTCGTGCTGGTGACCTCACTCGCGTTCGTCACCGCACTGCGACGCCGAAAGCTCGCTTTCGCATGAAACGGTTCGGGAAGTTCTGGTGGGACTTCATCGTCGGGGACGACTGGCGAGTCGCCGTCGGAATCGTGATCGCCTTCGGGCTCACGGCGCTGCTTGCCACGACATCGATCCCCGCGTGGTGGGTGCTGCCGCTCGCAGCGGCGTCGGTGCTCTGGCTGTCGCTGCGCCGAGTCGCGCGCTAGTTACGCTAGACGCGCCGAGCGCCGGCGAAGTTCGACGAGTAGTAGCCGCTCAGCGAGGAGATCTTCACCACGTCACCGGTGTGCGGCGCATGGATGAACTGCCCGCCGCCGATGTAGATGCCGACGTGACTCGCCCCGGTGAAGAACACGAGGTCACCGGGCTGCAGCTCGCCGATCGAAACGGGCGTTCCGATCCCGAACTGCGCGTAGGAGCTATGCGGCAGCGAGACACCGATCTGGGCGAACACGTAGGAGACGAGCCCGGAGCAGTCGAAGCCGCTCGGCGAGGACCCGCCCCAGACATAGGGCACACCCAGGTAGCGCATCGCAATCCCGACGACGCCGCCGTGCACGTTCGGAGGCGCAACCGTAGACCCTTCCGGCGTCGAGGCCGAGATGCCGACACCAGACACGGGGACCTGGACACCGCCGGCCAGACGAGACCGCGCTTCAGCCGCGAGCTGACGCTGCTGCGCCGCCTCGACGGCACGCATCTGGGCGATCTGGCCCTTGATCGACGAGAGCAGCTGCCGCCGCGAAGCGAGCTGGGATTCGATCCGTTGCTTCTGCGCGGCCTTCTGCGCCACGATCGTCTGCTGCGCGGAGTGGGCCTGGCGCAACTCGGTGCGCTGACGCTGGATCGCCGCCTTGAACGACGTCACCTGCTGGACGATGCTTGCGTCTTGCTGGGACGTCGAATTGACGGCCTCGATCCGGTTCAACAGATCGTCGAGGCTCGTCGCTCCGAGTAGCACCGACAACGTCGAGTTGTCCTGGGTCGAGGTGTACGCAGTCACGAGCCGGGCTGCGAGGGACGCCTGAGCGATCTTGAGGTTTGCACGCGTGAGCTTCAGCTGGACGCGGTTCTCCCGCTGATCGCTCTCGATCTTCTGCAGGCGGACGTTGGCGAGGTTGTAGGACTCGACCGCGGCCCCGAGACTGTCGTCGATCTTCTGGATCTGGGCCAGCACCTGCTGCGCCTGCGCCCGCTTGGCGGCGACCGTCCCGGGTGTGGCATTGGCCGATGCCGCCGCACACAGCATTGCTATGCCAAGGGCGAACGCCTGCGCCTGTCGTTTCCTGCCGCTGGCCACCAGCACGCGGAAGATCCGGGTCGACGGGCGCACCGGAGGGGGCCGGTACGTCACAAGTGGCGCACCCTAGCAACGTCTTCGGCTGTCTGCAACCGCTTTCCGAGCCTAAAAGTGACGATTTCTCCCATGTGTCCGGACCGCACAAAGTCCTAGCTTGCTAGGGTCACAGGCCGTGCGTTGGCGTAGGGAGAGCCGCCTCGCGCTCGGGCTGGCGCTCGGAGCCGCGCTGCTTCTCGGGTTATTTCTCCCGGGGGCCGACGGCGCAGGCCCGAAGAAACGGGCCCAACCTTCTCCGCGCCAGCAGCGCGCTTCTCTCGGGAACCTTTCCCATTCGGCCCTCCTGAGCCTCTACGCCCTGGATTGGCGGCTGCTGCGGTCCCGGAGCGAGCTGACTGGCCTCCGGAGCCGTCTGGACGGCCTCAAGCTCGAACGGGACCGGGTCCGGCAGGAGATCGGCGTCGTCACAGGCAATCTCAAGGAGTCCCAGCGCCTCCTCGGTGCCCGCCTGCGGGCCCTCTATGAGGAGGGAGAGCCGGACGCGATCGCCGTCCTGCTCGGCGCCACGTCGCTCGACGACGCGGTGACCCGGCTCGACGAGCTCGAGCGGAGCGCCCGGCAGGGGGCGCAGGCGGCGACGGACTCCAGAGACGGACGTGCAAAGCTGGAGGGGCTCGCCCTCGAGCTCACAGCCCGGATCCGGGAGGTCAAGGCCCTCGAGGCCCAGGCGGAACAGACTGCGACAGCACTCGCGAGCGCACGGGACAGACGCGTGTCGTACCTCGCCGGGCTGGCGAGGGAGCGGCGCCTCAACGCCCGTCAGATCCGGGCCCTCGATCATCGCGCACGGCAAGTGGTGGCCAAGGCGGAGGCTGTCCAGTCGCAGGCCGCTCCTTCACCTTCGGCCGGAGCCACCTGGGTCATCGCAGGCACCCGGACGCTGACCGTGACCTCGACGGGCTACTCAATGCCCGGCAAGACGGCGACCGGGCTTCCCACCGGCTTCGGAATCGTCGCCGTCGATCCGTCGGTGATCCCGCTCGGCACTCGATTGTCCATCCCCGGTTACGGCGAGGGTGTGGCTGCCGATACCGGAGGCGCGGTGCAGGGCATGACGATCGACCTCTGGTTCCCGACTCTGGCGCAGGCCCGAGCCTGGGGCAGGCGCACGGTTACCATCACCCTTCACTAAACTTCGTCGGCCGCCGGGGAGGGACGCCCAGTATGAATCAGCCCGTACAAGCGGAGGATCAGGCGTTGGCGGAGGTCCGCGTGCTGATCGTCGACGACCACGATCTCTTCAGGAGTGGGCTTCGCAACCTGCTCGAGGACGAAGGCGTACGCGTGGTGGGCGAGGCCGCCGCGGGGCAGGAGGCGCTGAACATCGTCCGCGAGGTGGCCCCCGACGTCGTCGTGATGGATCTGAACATGCCCGGCATGGGCGGCGTGGAAGCGACACGTCACATCTCGACGATTGCGCCGCTCACACGCGTGGTGATGCTGACGATCTCGGATCAGGACAACGACGTGATCGACGCGATCCTCGCCGGGGCCTGCGGTTATCTGCTGAAGGACTCCTCGATCCACGAGCTGATCGCAGGAATCAAGGCGGCCTCTCTCGGCGAGTCCTTGATCTCGCCCACGATCGCGTCCAAGGTCCTGCAGCGGGTCCGCGCCTCCAGCACACAGCCGGAGATCGAGAGCACGATCCGCGCCGAGCTCTCGGACCGGGAGATCGAGGTGCTGAAACTGATCGCGAACGGCAAGGACAACGCGATGATCGCCGGCGAGCTCCACATCAGTCCGAAGACGGTGAAGAATCACATCTCGAACATCCTGATGAAGCTGCAGATCGACAACCGCATCCAGGCCGCCGTCTACGCGGTCAGAAGCGGGATCGTCTAGGGGAATGACATACTTGACACACCTGGGCGGCCTCGCTGGCTACCGTCAATGATCGTAGGAATCGGCGTCAAGCTCGGCTACGTAAAGAACATCTTCGTGAAACACCTCATAAGGGTCAGGCAGGCCGCTCAAGCCGAGGGAGCCATCTGGCCGACGATATTGGTGGACCTTGGCAACTTGGTGCCCATGGTCGTCTCTGTATGCAAGGATTTCGCTGTATGTGCAATACGGTTCCCCAGCAAGGGGAGGGCTAGGGTGGCCGCGGTCCTCGACCGTTTGGTAGAGGTCGCCGTACTGGGCGCGTTGCCAGAACCCCTCTTGGTTGAAGAGGTTGCGAAGTTCCCCTCGCGGTATCTCAATGATGTGAGGCTGGTGTGACATGAGTGGTCTTGATCTAAAAATCTCCTACCACGTAGCCCGATACCTCACGGGTGAAGAGTCGCTTGCCGATTTCCGGCGCTGGTTCCTTCCGGCTGTCTGGGAAGCTGGTGAGCCTGAGAACGATGAAGTGTCTCAGCTTGCTAACCGGATTGAACTTCGTCTTGCGGAATTTCTGAATGGTCATTGGACCGAGAACGATCTTCGGATGATCTTCCGACAGCTGATTCCGTCTACGGGTGGCGTCGTGGCCGACCTGACGCCATTCATCGTGTCGGGTGCCGGGGCATCGGCCCTAGCTGAGCCTCTTCGGCCCCCGTCAGAGTTCGTACTTTCGTAAGGTAAGTGGCGCATGGACGCCACGCTCTTGTTATGCGATGCCGCCGAGGCCGTCAACGGGAAGTTCTACATCCTCGGGGGTGGTTGGTCGATCATTCTCAGGCCCGGGGTACCGACACCCCTGACCCTTGCGGTGAAATTGTCGGTGCCATGGGATCAAGCAAACCAACCCCACGACATTCGCGCGGCGCTTATGGATGCCGATGGAACTCCAGTAGACATGGGGCAAGGACCCGTGCAGGCCACGGGGAAGTTCGAAGTTGGTCGTCCGCCAGGGCTCAAGCCGGGGACGGCGCTAGACGTTCTGTTTGTGCTTCCGTTCGGACAGCTTGCGTTTGATGCGGGTAGCTACGTTTGGTTACTAGAAGTCAACGGTGATCCCGTTACACGAGAGCCGTTTCTCGTTCTACCAGGACAAGAAGGGGGTGAAAAATGACCGCTGCCAATACGGGGAATCCTGTTGGCGATCCAACGATCAGCGGCCTCAAGGTCACGCCGGCTCCCGATCAACAAACCGCTGCCGAGTTCGATCGGTTCAAGGACTTGGCGCGTAGGCTCGTCAAGGTTCCGAAAACGGCGCTCGATACGGAGCGCCAGAAATCCTAGTGCCCTGTTAGTTGCGCGTAGGTAAGGCGACGGCCTGCGA
>Ga0070707_100002725_pt1 | contig 16797 bp, 17 predicted proteins | sample KBSK5502metaG_FD_65468 | JGI IMG/M metagenome (GOLD analysis project Ga0070707, IMG submission 65468) | Corn, switchgrass and miscanthus rhizosphere microbial communities from Kellogg Biological Station, Michigan, USA - KBS K5-50-2 metaG | ecosystem: Host-associated > Plants > Roots >... | reverse complement strand
CCGAGCAAACAGTTGACCGGCTCCTGCTCCTGGCACGACTGAATGTCGCCCTCGGACGCTGACCTCCTCGGGCAGATTTTCATCCCTGCTGGCGGGCTATGCCCAGGGTAACAGTTGTAGAATGCCCCATCCCCAGTCCCGCACACTATCGGCTGGGGTGGCCGTCAAACGACAACGGTGCCACGCGACCGCATATCATAGGGTGTACCCAGTGGAAGCGTGGCGATTCCTGACTGCGTCAGAGACATGCGTAGGTTGCCGACGGTAACGACAGCATGGAGGGAACACCGTGAACAGAGTCGCGGTATGGATTCTCGGCACCATGTCAGGGATCATCTTGTTCTTTGGCATCTTCAGCGTCGGCACGTTCGGCTATGGCGCAGCCTCTGGTTGCACCTCGTATGGGGACAATCCACCGCCGTGTACGCCCACGCTGCACCAAGTTATCATCAACAACCCGCTGGCAGGCGGTCCTCTCTTCTTGCCTGGGCTGGTGCTCGTGCTGCTGGCCATCTTCATCGGCCTACCCGCGTGGATTGGCGGCCCTATCCTTGCTCAGCGGCGCGGCTCGTCGTCCCGCACGGCCATTCTCATCGTCTCCCTCATCGCGAGCGCACTGGGGATCGTCGGCCTCGTCGCTGTCCTCCTCATCTCACCTGCGCTCGCAACGCCTGAAACCTGTATCGGCTCGACCGGCCCCGGCGCACTCTGCTTCTCTGGCGGCCAAGCAAAACTGGTCGCGCTGCTCGGCATTGGCTTCGCGCCACTGAAGGCATCCCTGCTCCTCGGCATGCCCGCGTGGGTTATGGCGCTCACGGAGACCACGCGCCGCAAGCTGTGGGGCTGGTTTGTCGTCGTCCTGCTCGTCTCGCCCATCGGCGCCATGCTCTACGGCTTCCTCGGAGCTCATCCACACCCGCCCGCCGGGTCGCCTGCGTCACCCCTGGCCGCAGCACACGCGTAGCCAGGAGCAGCAAGATGGTCGGCACGTCCAGTCGCGACACGACCGTCACCCGCGGCCAATGTTCCTCGTCAGCGCGGGCTGCGTGAATGAAACCGCGTCGCACCAGATGGTTGCAGAATGGCTCTCTGCTCCCGTGACAGCTCATGGCTCGGCGGGACGACAAACTACAACGCTATGGTGCGACGCAGTATCAGACGCTTGGCTATTCCCAGCCTTCGCGGCGTGTGCGCCCTCTCGCGAGACGCGCCGGGGAAGGTCCAGGGCGCGACCGCCGTCCGGCCGTCGCGTCGGGGATAGGTCCTAGGCCGTCTAGAGTCGCGCGACGGGCGTACGGTCGTATCCCGCGCGCGCCAGAGGACGCAGCGCCGGCAGAGTGATCGGGTGCGCTGCGGCGGCTACGAGCGCGCGGCGATCAATAGAGCCGTTTCGCGTACGACTCCTCCAGATGCTCCTCGACCACCTCGCAGGTGATGTCGGGCAGCTGCATGTGGTCCGCAAAGATCTCGCCGGCCGAGGGGCGCTCGTCGGCGGGCGGCCAGGTTTCCTGCTGCCAGACATGCGAGCGCACCAGCGCGCGTCCACAGTGCAAGAACACTTCCTGCACCTCGACGCCGATCGCCACCCGCGTCTGCTTGCCCTGATAGGTCATTGCCTCCAACAGGTCGGGATCGCGATAGATGCCCGCCCGGCCGTTGATGCGCAGCGTCTCGCGCATGCCGGGGATGACAAAGAGCAGCCCGAGATGGGGATTGGCGAGGACGTTGCGCATCGTGTCGGTGCGCCGGTTGCCGGCCCGCTCTGGGATGGCGAGCAGCCGCTCGCTCAGCACGCGCACGAAGCCGGGGGCGTCGCCCTTTGGCGAGACGTCGCACAGCCCGTCGCCGTTGGCGGAGGCGATGAAGAGCAGCGGGGAGAGGGCGATGAAGCGGCGACAGTGGTCGTCGAGAAAGTTGATCTGCTTCTTGACGGCGGGCAGGTCCGGCGCGCCAATGATCTCTGCCAGGACGTCCGGCGACGTCACCGGGTGGCTCAGCGTAGTAGGCAACATGGCTGTCTCTCCCTCCCCTTTGGGCGCTTCAGTGGCGCGCTCGTCCGCCGGCCCGCGCGCGATGAGGTGGCGGGCGTCGGCTGGCCCAGTATACACCGCCGCGTAACGGGTGACCGATACTCATCTAGCGCCAGGACTGCTGCGCCTTTGCGGCCCTGCGCGCACGTGGTCCGGCGTCACTCCCCTTGCCCATTCACTGCTGGGCACGCGGCTCACAATTCGAGTAGCGCAGCCATTAGCCGTACACTTGGCCTGCTGACGAAAGGTGAGACGCTGTGCTGAATGCTCGCGTATAGAAAAGTAGGGAGGCTGTTAAGGGAGGCTGTTAGGGGGAAAGGGCGGCGCGCGATGGATTCCCAAAGGCATCAGCCCGCTAGCGGGCCACGCGCGCGACGCGACTGGACGTGTTGGTGTAGTTTGGTGCTGATCCTGCTCATGTTGTTCACTATCCTAATATGTGGCTGGGTATTTTGGTCTGGCGTCAGCCACAGGCCCTTCCTCAGCGAGAGACCTATGAGCTTCGGTGTCCTGAGCGTCGGCTCGATCCCTGGCTCGTACACACCGTGAAGCGCGCAACAGAGATTGCTGGAGAGCAACGTGCACGGTGTTTTCTACACCTATTCCACGTCGATTTTGCCGCGCACACTGCCGTGGTCCTCCTCACGAAGTGGTGCGCCAGATACCGCGCAAGCACCGCCAGTTATCCACATTATTCGCAGTTATCCACAGCGCCTGTGGATAACCTCTGGCGCCGGGATAGGCACCGTCAGCGGGCCACTTTTCCGCACTGGCTGCCCGCCGAGCCGCTCAGCAACACACCGCCGCAACCGTGGATAAACCGCCGAAATGTGTGGACAAGTGGCCTCCAGTGTGCATAAGTCGGCCTCCACGGCCTTGAAATACGAACTCCCGTTCTTCCCACAGGGCTGTGGATAACCTTGTGGATAAATGGTGGCATCTGTGGGAAGTTCGTGAGTGTCGCGCGCTCAGCATCGCCGGCGCTGTGGACACATCTGTGGGCCGGCTGGGGATGGCGGTGGAGAAGCCATGCGCCATCCACGTGCGCTGGGGAGAGCCGTGTGGAAGCAATGTGGGCGCTGTGGACAGGCGGCTGAGCTTATCCACGGGCGTCCACACTGGCCGCCGAGTTATCGGACGCTCGTACGGTGACCGTGCACAGCACCCACCACCCATCCACACCTGTGGAGAACCCGCGCGGCGCAGATGGCAAGCGGACGCGTGGGCGGTAAGCTGCCGGCGTGCAGGCGCTTATCCCCACCATCCACCGCCCCTATGACGATCTACTACTGTTTCTCTTCTTACCTCTGCTTACATGAGAGAAAGACAGGAAGCACGGCGATCGCCATGTCACACATCACTACTTTGGACAGGGGCCTGTGGAAAAAGCATGACTCGTCTGTGCTCATGCCAATGTCTGGATGTCTAGCGCGCCGGCGGCTGCCGGGGCATGTCGTTCACCTGAGACGCCGGGATATCCAGCTGGATGTGGTCGCCGGCGGCCCAGAGCCGCTCGCGCGGGATGATGATGTCGCGCGCCAGTGGCCGATCGATCAGGACCCATTGGTCCCGTACGTCTTTGACATAGCCAATGGGTTCGCCGTCCGCGCTGACGACCTGCATGCCGACGCCGATGCCGGATTGGCCGTAGCTGCCGCCGGCCGGCGGCGCCTCGCGCGTGTCGTCGTCGGGCCGTTCATTATTCTGCATGGCTGCTCCTCCTGAGGATGCACATCTGGTCGCGTCGGCCCCGCCTTCGCCGGGTGAAAGCGCGGCCTCTCGTTGTGTCCGGCTGGAGACCAACGGAATCATTCGCCCCTCATCAGGACGGAGGGGAGCGCAGGAGGCGTGCCAGTGGAAGCTGCTGCAGACGGTATCACAGCGCGAAGACCAGGCTCGATGGGAACCTGGTCTTCGGTTGGGAGGGGAGGAGGAGATGTAGGTGGTTTCTCTCTCTCCCATGCAGGATACATCGCAGTGTTATATTGTGCCATACGGTAAACACCTGATAATCATATAAGGTGTTTACCTGATATGCCGAGGCGCGGCACGGTGTGACATGGTGGGGTAGGTAGAGCAGCATGCACGCTGGGCGTCCATGCCACAGCTCTCTGGCCTGATGTGCCCTCAGTTGTCCTGCGCGTTGTCGGGTAGATTGCTCAGCCGTCCGCCATCCAGGCGCGAGGACTCCAGCGCCTCGATCACGGCGGTGATGTCGGCCAGCACCTCGGAGAAGAGGTGCGGCAGCCACTCTTCCGGATGAGGCTCTTCGCCGTTCGCGTCGTCATCGCGGCGGCGGCCGCGGCCGAGCGTCATGTGGCCAGCACGGCGGTCGGCGCTGGTGCGGTATCCGTGGATGCCCTCCGGATCCCACAGCGGCAGTTCCACACGCTGCTGCAGCGTGAGCGCTTCGGCCTGCATGCCGTTGTCACCGAAGGCCAGCGCGATGCTGGGGCGTGTCTCGACGGCGCGGCTGCTGTGCTCGGAGGCGCGTAGCTTGAGGCCGCGAGCAAACGATTGCAGGATGCTAGGGCTAAAGTTGGCGGCTTCCAGCGGCAGGCTGTAGGTGAGGTCTAGCGCCAGCGGCGGCACGTCTTCGGTATGCAGGTGCGGGCAATCTTCGTCCGGCTCGTGGAAGAACTCGCAAATGCCCTCGGCGCCGTCGATGGAGAGCACGGTATCGAGCGGTCCCCAGGCGAACGAGAGGGTGCAGGTGGCGTGGTGCTCGGCCTCCTCGCAGGGGCCGGGGTGGAGCGTGCAGGCAAACTCGCGCTCGAGCGTCTGGCTATTGAGCCAGAATTCCGGATGCACGGAAAGGCCGGTCGCCTCGGCCGCCTCCAGAAACATCTCGGTGATGTCTTCGTACGTCACCATATGCCAAGCGCTCCTTAGGTCGCCATCGGCCCGCCGCACGGCATCCGCGCTTGCACAGGCCTCGTCGGCATCATACAAAGCTGGCCGTGCGATGTCAATTAACACCAGGCAAGCGTAATTGTTCGACTGCGCTGATGTTACAGAATGGATGGCTCACCGGTTTCACGTGCGCGACGTTTCCTACCGTGCACAGCGCCGCTACACGTCCGCTGCCCGGCGCCAGCGCGGTGGCGCGCTTCGCCGTGGGTTCGCACCGCTTCCTCGCGGATCCTTTCGAGGCCGAGCTCACCGAGATCAATGGCGAGCCGGCCGTCATCCTGCGCAACGCCGGGCAGCCGCATGTCGTCGTGGCCTTCACCCTCGAGCACGAGCGCATCGTCGAGACACGCGCGATACACGATCGGCAATCCCGACAAGCTGCGCCATCTGCCATAACGCTGAGCCGCAGTTCTGCGAGCGCCGCAGAAGTATCTTCCGTGCGGCATTGGATATAGATTCCGGTAGAGCCGAGGGCACATGACAGGTGTTCATCGGGCCGGTGCCCCATGCGCCGGAATGCCAGGGACGCGAGCGCCCACGCTGAGTCCGTGTCACTGGACGTTTCACTTGAACCAGGTTTGCGGCTTCCACAGACTGCGCTTGAGCGGCTCATATTTGAACGAGATGCGGTGTTGAACGAACTCGTCTGGCAACGGTGCAAGCGGCTTTTTCCAATACCATGGCTTGATGAAGCGCTCACTTGGCTCGCGCCGCAAAGCGGAGAGCCACTCCTTGCGGCACTCGAGCGAGCCTGCGGAGTTAGGCGACCAGAGCAGGTGGAAGATTTTTGCCTCCGCAATCATGTTGCTCAATTCGCGCTCGTACTGGGCTCCCGCCTCGAGCTGTTCATCGGTGTACGTGGTGATGCCAAAGCGGCGATATTCCTCACATGCCTGGCGGAACGCCTCGCCATCGCGGTGGCTGTAGGAGATGAAGACCGCGTCGTAGATGTTACTCGTGACGATCAAGCCCCGTGGCGCACTGGCGGCGCTGTGCTGTGGTCTGGCGTCGTGAAAGGGAAATGTGACGTCGATGCGGGCGACAGGCACCATCGGTCCCGCATAGATGTCGATCCACCCGCGCTGCTCGCGTCCTGCCAGCGTGCCCGCGCCAGAGAAACGGAAGAGCGAGCGGTGCCAGTCTTCGCGCCAGACGAACGCATCGCTCGCCGGGGAGAAGGTGACGCCCTCCATGTGCGGCTCGATGGTCAGCTCGACGCCACGCGCCACCGCGCGCGCCGACTGCCCTTGCGCGATCGTTGGCGCGCTGCCCAGCTCCGTAAACGTGGTTGCGTCCGCTTGTATCTGTCCTAACGCTTCGGCGACATAGGTGTAGATCAGGAGCGTGTGCCAGGTCTCGACGGCGACGGTGTTGGGGTGATACGCGCTGAACTGCAGCGTGTCGGTGGAGCGCGGTGCGGCTGGAATGGCGGGAGGCGCCCCTGGATCAGCGCGTGGAGCAGGCGGCGGTGCACTGGCTGGCGCAGGCGGCAATGCGCCGGCTGGCGCAGGTGGTGGCGCACCTCCTGGAGCGCCCCTTGAAACAGGTGGCGCCCAGCCGGGATCCGGTGGCAGGGACGGCGGAGCAGGCGGTGGCGCTGCCGGCGCAGGGGGACGGCGAGCCCCGGCAGGCGGAATGAACTGGACATCGCCGCCAGACTGTATCAGCCGCCAGGTCGTATAGTAGGCGACCTCTGCCGCGACTTCGTCGAGGGAGCGTGAGGTCGCGTCAATGGAGCGCAGCTTGGCAAGGTCGTCATCGAGCGTGACCGGTTGCAGCAGCACCGTCAGGTAGAACTTATTGGGGTATTTGAGACGCATCTGGCGCACCTGCTCGAGATCGCGCACGACCCCTGGCGAGCGCAACGCGCTGGGGGAGAGCAGGAGCACGATGAAATTGCTCTCCCCCAGCTTCGCCTCACGCGCTGCCATCACAGCGCCCTCGTCTTTGCCGGCCAACTCCGGGTCGTCAAGTGGATTATAGATCCTATGCGCTGCGGCGGCAGCGGGGGAGAAATGACGGCCCAGCCCGTCCACCAGTGCTCTGGCGACGGGGAGATCTTCTTCGGAGCAACTGATGTAGATGCGCACGAGGAACCTCCCTGTATGAAGCGAGCGCACGCGCAACACAGATCAAGCAAGAGCCGCGCAGACGATAACAGAATGACGGGCGCTTGTAAAGGCGGCGACCGCCGTCACAGTGCAGGCGAGGCCGGGCGAAGGTGGTCGAACTGCACACACCGACACGAGCGCGGCCAGCCGTTCCTTGACCCGCCAAATCGGCCGATGCTATACTTATATCCGACTTGATTACTCGGAATAGGCGAGGAGGCCGGCATGTTGCGCGTGTCTACTCGGGGCGAGTATGGTGTGCGCCTCATGGTGGATTTGGCCCGGCATTACGGCGGCAGACCACGCTCGCTGGCGGAGATCAGCCAGGCCGAGGGCCTGGAACTGAAGGTCCAGTACCTCGAGCAGCTCGTCAAATGCCTGCGCGAGCACAACCTTGTCGAGTCCACTCGCGGCGCGCATGGCGGCTACCGGCTGGCACGCGCGCCCGAGCACATGCGCATGGGCGAGATCGTCCGCGCGCTGGAGGGGCGTATCGCGCCGATGATCTGCGCCACCGAGGGCGAGATGGAAGTCGAGTGCGACCGCCTGGACGGCTGCTCGACCAAGTACCTCTGGATGCGCGTGCGCGACGCCATCACCACCGCCCTGGATTCGGTGACGCTGGCCGACCTGGTGCGCGAGACCAGCGCCAGCCCAATTCACTTCGTCACCGTGACCCCGCGCATCGAGCGGGTCGAACGTCGCACGCCATAAACCGTCAGCAGGAGGGCACAGCACCCAGTATGGAGAACCCGAACGGCCAGCACGAGCCGGTACAACTGATCATTCGCGACCTGCATGCCGCCATCGAGGGCAAGGAGATCCTCCGCGGCGTGGACCTGACCGTCACCCAGGGCGAGACACATGCCCTGATGGGTCCGAACGGCTCTGGCAAGAGCACACTCGCCAACGTCATCATGGGCCACCCTAAATACGTGGTCACCCAGGGCGAGATCCTCTTCAATGGCCTCAACCTGCTCGAGCTTTCGGCCGATAAGCGTGCGCGCCTCGGCCTCTTCCTCGCCTTCCAGTATCCATCTTCGGTGCCTGGTGTCTCGGTGGGCAACTTTCTGCGCCGCGCCATGGAGGCCAAGCGCGAGGGCTACAACCCCAACGCCCCCACCGAGCAAACCGGCGCCCCACCCAAGCGCAAGGGCCTGGCCCCAGCGGAGTTCCGCAAGCTGCTCAACGAGAAGATGGAGCTCCTCAAGGTGGACAGCAGCTTCGTCGGCCGCTATCTGAACGAGGGATTTTCGGGCGGCGAGAAGAAGCGTGCGGAGATCTTGCAGATGGCGATGCTGGAGCCGAGCATGGCGATCCTGGACGAAACCGACTCCGGCCTAGATATCGACGCGCTGCGCATCGTCTCTGAGGGGGTGAACGCGCTGCGTGGCCCGCGCATGGGCGTGCTGATCATCACGCACTATCAGCGCATCTTGAACTACATTACGCCGGATGTGGTCCACGTGATGTATCAAGGGCGCATCATCAAGACCGGCGGCTCTGAGTTCGCCCTCGAGCTCGAGCAGAAGGGCTACGAGTGGCTGACCGGCGAGAAGGATGAGGCGGCGACCCCCGCGACCACAGTGTAGCGGGAGCCACGGGTGACACCCCTCTCCGCGCCGGAGAGGGGCCGGGGTGAGGTTCCCAGGAGATGGGGAGAGAGCAGGCAGCAGCATGGCAGAGACGGTCGAATCCACTTCCCCAGCGGCGCTGGCGGGCATCTCCGCGGTCGAGCCCCTTGCTCCCTGCGCGGACTTCCCCATCCTATCCCGCGAGATTCATGGCAAGCCGCTGGTCTTTCTGGATAGCGCCGCCTCCGCGCAGAAGCCGCGGCAGGTCCTCGACGCCATGGACTCCTTCGCGCGCACGTCGTACGCCAACATCCATCGCGGCGCGTATACGCTGAGCGAGGAGGCCACCGCCGCGTACGAGGGCGCGCGCAAGCGCATCGCGCGCTTCATCAACGCGCGCAGCGTGCGCGAGGTCATCTACACGCGCAACACCACCGAGGCTATCAATCTCGTCGCGCGCACCTGGGCCGACGCCAATCTCGACGAAGACGACGTGATCGTGCTGACCGAGATGGAGCACCACAGCAACATCGTGCCCTGGCAGCTTGCCGCGGCGCGCACCGGCGCGCACATCGAGTACGTGCCCGTCACCGACGAGGGCGAGCTGGACCTCGCCGCCTACGCGCGCATCCTCGACGCGATGAAGCCAAAGCTCGTCGCCCTCACGCAGATGTCTAACGTGCTCGGCACGCTGCCGCCGGTGACGGAGATGATTGCGCAGGCGCACGCCGTCGGCGCCGTCGTGCTGCTGGATGGCGCGCAGAGCGTGCCCCACACGGCGGTGGACGTGCGGGCGCTGGACTGCGATTTTCTGGCGTTCAGCGCACATAAGATGCTTGGCCCGTCGGGTATCGGCGTGCTCTGGGGCCGGCGCGAGCTGCTGGAGGCGATGCCGCCGTTCCTGGGCGGCGGCGACATGATTCGCGAGGTGCGGCTGGAAGGCTCCACCTGGAACGATCTGCCCTGGAAGTTCGAGGCCGGTACGCCGGCCATCATCGAGGCGGTGGGGCTGGGCGCGGCGGTGGATTATCTCGGCGCGCTGGGTATGGCCAACGTGCGTGCCCACGAACATGCCCTCGTGGCCTACGCGCTGGAGCGGCTGGCCGCGGTGCCGGAGCTGCGCATCTACGGGCCGCCGGCGGAGCGGCGCGGCGGCGTGGTCTCGTTCACGCTGGCCGACATCCACGCGCACGACCTGGCCACCCTGCTGGACCGCGACGGCATCGCGGTGCGCGCCGGCCACCACTGCGCGCAGCCGCTGATGGAGCGCTACAAGCTGCCGGCGACGGCGCGCGCCAGCTTCTATGTCTACTCCACCGCCGCTGAGATCGACGCCCTGGCCGAGGCGCTCGAGCGGGCACGCGCGGTCTTCACGTTCTAGGGCACGGCGACAGCGTAGCGTTGCAGCCAGCCCATCACCGTATCGGCCGCATGATTGATGGCGGCCATGGCGCGGTGGTCGCCGCCGGCGTCCGGGTGATGTTGGCGCGCAAGCCGGCGGCGGGCGGCTACGACAGATTCCGCGGGTGCGCCTGGCGCCAGGCCCAGCGCCGTGTAGGCGCGGGCGACCTCGGCGGGAACGTGCACGCGCAGCCGTATATGCGGAGTGCTGGTGGCATAGCGTGCCGTCGCTTCCGCGATGTCATGCGGCTGGCTCACCCAGGCCTCCAGCGCCGCGGCGACCTCAGGCACGCGGCGTGCCACCAGGCTGATGGCGTCGTCCGCGATCCACCAGGCGCGCTCTGCCGCCAGCCAGTGCCGCTGCCACGGGTCCAGCGCCCTGATGGTGCGCGCGGCGTCCCGCACCGCCGCGCGCCCGCCGGCCAGCGCCACGAGAAAGCCATCCTCGACGGCGTCGAAGAGGACGATTGTCAGCCCCGCGGTGTCCATTGCGCCTCCTTGTGTGCTGTGCCTCGCGCGGCGCGCCCTATCGGCGAGCGCAGCCCAGGACAGTATGGCAGACGGCAGGCACGGCGCGCATCGGTCGAACGTACGATGCGGTAGGGGCGCTGGCTGGGGTATACTGTATGAGGCAGGAGAACGAGCGAATGGACGATATCTACCGCCAGTACATCCTGGAGCATTTTCGCGAGCCGCGCAACCACGGCCACCTCGACTCCCCCGACATCCACGCCGCCGACACCAACCCCCTGTGCGGCGATCGTATCGAGATGGACCTGCGCGTACAGGATGGGCACGTCGCCGAGGTGCGCTTTACCGGGCGCGGCTGCGCCATCAGCCAGGCGTCGGCTTCGATGCTGACGGAGAAGATCGAGGGCGCCTCGCTCGATGAGCTGCGCGCGCTCCGACCGCAAGACATCCTCGACATGCTGGGCGTGGAGATCGGCCCAGCGCGCCAGCGCTGCGCGGTGCTCTCGCTGCGCGTGCTGCACCAGGGCATCGGCGGTCCGTACACCGGCCGGCTGGACGACGACCTAGAGGACGACGAAGAAGCCGCTGCCCAGGCCAAAGCGGCACGCGACACCGGCGGGCTGTAGCGACCTTGCTCCCTTCCCCGGCACAGGGGAAGGGAGCAAGAGCTTGGGACCGCGCGCCGCAGGTCATTCGGCGCGCAGCACCTCAGCCACCGGCGCCCGTGCCGCCAGCCACGCGGGCAGCGCCGCGCCGATCACCGCGACGACGATGCCGGCCAGCGCCAGTAGCGGCAAGGCCACTGGGTCGTATGCCCCTTGCGTGATCTGGCTCGGCAACCCCTCGCCGACCACGCCGCTCATAAGGGTCAGCAGTGCTTGGTGCAGCCAGATTCCCGCGGGCACGCCCACAATGCCACCGACCACGCCCAGCACGCAGGCCGAAGCCACCACCATGGCGATGACCTGGCCTGGTGTCATACCCAGCGACTTGAGTGTCGCCGTATCGCGCACGCGCTCATAGGCCGTGAGCAGCAGCGTGTTGAAGACGCCAGCCACCGCGATCGCCGCCAGGATCGCCACCAGCACCACCAGCACCGCGTCCAGGATGGTGAAGACAGGCGTGGTGGCGTTCGTCGTGCTCGTCGTCACACTCAAAAAGTCTGGCGCGGTCGCCGCGACACGCTGGGCGTACGCGGCGGCGTTCGCCCCCGGTTTGAGGTCCACCAGATAGATGCCGGGCTGCGCCGTCGGATCGGCCTCGAGGTACGTGGACCAGTCAATCGTGGCGGCCCGGCCGAAGCTGTTGAAGCTGAAGTATTCGCCGACCAGATGCAGCTCGATTTGCCGCCCGTTGATGGTCGTCGTAAAGGTATCCCCGACCGCGAGATGCGCCTCCTTCAGGAAGGCCGGCCCGCCAACCACCTCACCAGGAGCCTGGAGCCAACGCCCCGCCAGGATCGGGTAGCCCAGCGAGGCAGAGTCGCCGCGGATGACCCCGGTGTTCACCGGACTGCTGAGCTGCGGCAGGTTGAGCCAGACGAAGGTATAGCCGATGACGCGCCTAGTCTCTGGCTGTGCCGCCAGCGTCGCCGCAAGCTGGCTGTCGGGATAGCCGCCATAGCGCGTGATCGTCACGTCGGCCGCGCCGGTTAATGCCCGGTTGTTCTCGATCTGTTGGAAGGTGGCATGCAACCCGAGGGCGAAGACCAGCGTGGCGACGCCGATGATCACCGCCACTGCCGTCAACAGCCCACGTACCGGCCGGGCGAAGGCGTCGCTCACACCCAGAGACGCTGGGCGCGGCAGTCGCAGCGCCTGGGCAAGTGCACCAATCCAGCTGCGGCGCCGCCTGCCTGGCGTGCCGCTCTGCGTGATGGCGTCGACCGGACGGAGGAGTCCGGCGCGCAGCGCGGGCAGGGCCGCAGCCAGCGCCACTACCAGCAGGCCGCCTAGGGTTGCCAGGAGTGGCGCTGCGAGATCGACCCCGGAGGACGCCGGTAAACCCAGCGCGTCGGCGCTGGAGCTGATCAGGGGGCGGCTGCCCAGGACGCCAAGTGGCACGCCGACCACGCAGCCGAGCAGCGCCGGAACGAGCATGAGCCCCACGAAGCTCGCGACCACCTGGCCGGGTGTGAAGCCCAACGCTCTGACGACGCCGATGTCGCGCTGGCTCGTCAGTACCGCGCCACTGACCACATTGGCGACGATGAGCGCCGCCGCCCCCAGCGCGAAGACCGCGAACGCCAGCAAGAACGTCAGCGCCAATGTGGTTGTCAGGCCAAAAATCTGCTGGATGAGCAAGTACGAGAGCGACGCGCTCACCGCGCCGGGCGGCACGACCGCTGCGATTTCCTGGCTGCGTCGCTGCAGGTCGGCGTCGGTCGCGGCATGCTGGAACCGATAGAGCAACAGTTCAGTAGGCTGTTGGCCCGCAGGCAGCAAGGCTGGGAACTCCGCTGGCTGGACCCAGGCGAACTGTGGGCTGAACTCGGCTGCGCTGGCCTCGTCGATGTCGGCGACCTCGCCGACGACGGTCAGTTCCGGTCGGTCGGCGCCGCTGAGCGCATTGAGATGGCCGCCAATCCCGACACCAATGGACTGCGCGAAGGAGTGGGTCAGCACGATCTCGCCGGGCCGCGCAGCCCAGCGGCCCGCCGTAAGGGGCAGCCGGTCCACCGGGCCGCCGGGATCTGGGCGCGCGATGACCTGCGCCAGCGTCTTCTGCGTGCCGAACTCGACCGGCACCTGCACGGTCTGCCAGGGGCCGGCGCTGGCCGTCACCTCGGGGAGCTGTGTCGTGGCCAGCAGCTGCTCCGGCGTGACCAGCGATTCATGAAAGAACACGCTCAGGTGGGCGCCCTGATACTGCTCGAAGGCGCGCGTATAGGGTGCCGACGACTCGTTCAATAGCTCAATCGCGACAGTGCCCACGCCTGTCGCCAGCGCGACGATAAGAAAAACGACAGCAGCCTGCAAGCGGCGCCGGCGGAGGTCGCCGGCGATCTTCGTGACGAGCGCGCCCATTAGTCGGCCTCCTCGGAATGTAGGTGCAGCAGGTCGGACGCCGCCTGGACGGCAGGCTGCTCGAGCTGTGCGTCGTCCACGACGCGTCCGTCGCGCAGGGAAATCACGCGCGTGGCGTAGGCGGCGGCGAGCGGCGCGTCGTGCGTCACCAGCACGACAGTCTGCCCGGTGCGGTTCAGCCCCGCCAGCAGCTCCATCACCTGGTCGCCGCTGCGGCTATCCAGCGCGCCGGTCGGCTCGTCGGCGAGCAGCACAGCGGGCTGGTTGACGAGCGCGCGGGCGATGGCGACGCGCTGACGCTGGCCGCCCGAAAGCCGCTCCGGGTACTCGTTAGCCTTCTCGACGATGCCCAGCCGATCGAGGAGGTCGCGCGCACGCGCCCTGGCCTCGCGCGGCTTCACACCGGCCAGCTGCGCGGGCAGCACCACGTTGTCGAAGACGGTAAGCTGGTTGAGCAGGTGGAAGAACTGGAAGACGAAGCCCAGTCGTCGTCGCCGGTAGCGCGCCAGCGCGGTTTCGCCGAGCGTGCCCACGGAAACGCCGTCTACGCGGATCTCGCCGCGCGTGGGTCGGTCTAGCCCGGCGATCAGGTTGAGCAGGGTAGACTTGCCGCTGCCGGAGGGACCCATGATGGCGGCGAACTGCCCGGCGGGAATGCCGAGCGAGACGTTCGCGAGCGCTGTCTGCCCCGCGCCGCCGTTGTAGATCTTGCTGACCTGGGAGAGTTCGATGAGGTCGCTCATGTGGAGTGCTCCTTGTCGGATTCCGCTGTGTAGGGTTGCAGGCTGGCAATCTCTTCCAGGCAGGCGTCCAGCCATTTGATGTCGGCTTCGGTGTGAATGACGGCGCCTTTGAGTAGCAGCAGTAGATCGGGCCGCTGCTCGGCGCGCGCGCGCCGCTCAAGCTCGGCGAGGTCGCGCAGGCGCTGGAGATAGACGCGCCGCTGGAGTGCGATCAACCCTTCGAGGTTGCCGTTGGCCAGTCGTCGCATCAGCATCAGTTTGACGAAGAGCTCGTCATGGATCTGCTGGGGAGCCGCGTCCGGCTCGCTGAGCCAGCGCTGCAGCTCCGCACGCCCAGCATCGGTGACCTGATAGGCAAGGCGGCCCCGGTCGCCGCGCTCGCCCACCGCCTCGACCAGCTCATCGCGCTCCAGACGCTGGAGCGTGCTGTAGACCTGGCCGATGTTGACCTCCCAGGTGCCGCCGAGCATGGCTTCGAAGCGCGTCTTCACCTCGTAGCCGTGCAGCGGCTCCTCGGAGATCAAGCCGAGAATGCCGTACTTGAGCGACATACACGTTGTCCTTACCCGATATGCATACTGAGTATGCTTATACAGTATCTATAGCGCGCCTGTTTGTCAAGGGGCGCGCGAAAGTTGGGTGGGTGAAAGCAGTGGCGAGGGGTCGCCGAGCGCGAGAACTATCGTGAAGGCAAACCGCCCGCGGGCCAGCGTAGTGTCACTGCCCAGCCCCCGCGCAGCGTCAGGCGCATGGGATCTGTTACTTTCGTGTAAGAAGTTGTTGACTTTGTTTATAGATATTATGCTCTTTAGCAGGCCTTGCGCAGTGTGCCTGTGCGTGTGCCCGATCTGCGTGGCGTTGGGAATCCAGAAGGAGAAGTAGCAGTGGCTATCCAGTTGCACGATCTGCTCGCGGAGAACGCGCGCTATGCGAACGAGTTCGGGGAGGGCGCGCTCGCCATGTCGCCTGCGCAACACCTCGCGATCGTGACATGTATGGACGCACGGCTCGAGCCGCTCGCGTTCCTCGGCCTGCGCCTGGGCGACGCCCATGTGATCCGCAACGCCGGCGGGCGCGTCTCCGAAGACGCCTTGCGCTCGCTGGTCATCTCGGAGCGACTACTGCGCACCGATGCGATCCTCGTCATTCACCACACCGACTGTGGCATGTTGACGTTCACGGACGAGCAGCTGCGGAACCGCGTGCGCGACGAGCTAGGGCACAAGGCACACGCGGTCGCCGCCGAGATGCGATTCCTCTCGTTCGGCGATCTCGCGGCCAGCGTGCGCGACGACCTGGCGACGATTGCCGCCTCGCCGCTCATCCCCCAGGAGATCCCCGTCTACGGACTGATCTACGACGTGCGCACGGGGCGCCTGCAGTCGGTGGAGTGAGGCCAGCGTGGCATTAGCCATTTGCCACAAGAAGCTGTGCGTGTGTGCGCTGTCCGTGGCCGCGGCCGTAGCGTGTTTGTGCCGCTCCAAATAGTCGACAGGGTGGCCAGTACCTGCCAGTGATAAATCTTACACAGCGCCGTGCCAGCAGGGAGTGTTGCAAGTGCGGCACGCGTGACCGCTCCTTTGTACTGGTGGCCGCTGCTAGCCTGCGACGACTGCTAGCGCTGCCACCACGTTTAAGGATAAGCACTTGGATTCTCGGTGCTCAGGCCCTCCGCGCCTGCGAACCCCAGCAGGTCGGTGTCGGCGCAAACAAAGCTGGGCGCGGGAGCGCCACCTGCTTGCGTGTCATCCCGAAGATCCAGCACAGCGGCGAGGTGCACGGCGTCGTAGGCACGAAGTCTGTGCGTGCGACACAGATCGCCAGCGCGAGTGTATATCGCGGTGGTAACCGGCCGGACGGCATACGTAGTCGTCGTATCTCGACGAAAATCAGCAATCAAATGATCGCGCTCGCCTGTCGTGAGGGCTGCCTCGCGAGCCTTCCGGCACAACGTGGCGACGACCTCCACGAGTGCCGCCTACGCGATGTGCAGATCGTGACCCTGCGCAGGATCGCACAAAGCAACAATCCACGCGTGGCCCGCTTCCGCTACATAGCGCTTGACCACTGCCGAGCTGTCGAGGAAATAGAGCGCCATCAGCGCGGTCCCCGGTCCTCGATGACCATCTCGGAGGCCGGGGTGCCATCCTTCAGCAGCTGTGCGCGGCGCTCCCGTTCTGCGGCCTCTGGTCCGGTCAGCGGTTCACGCGTGGGCAGCCCAAGCACTTTGCCTTCACGGTATTGCTGCTCCATGAACGTGCAGTTGGTCATGGGGTATGACGGGGTTGACAGGGGAGAAGCACGCTGAACGTCTTGCGCAAGGATGTCATGCACAAGCTCTTCAACCGGCTTGCCGCTCCTGGCCGCCTCGGCCGCAAGCCCCGCATATTCCTCGTCAGTGAGCGTGACAGACAGTTCATAGGCCACGGTAGAGCCTCCTCCTGCTGCGACGGTTCGTCCGCACTTTTCCGCACTGTAGTGCATCACTGCGCCCGCTCAATTGCTCCAGCAGGCCGCCTCACCGCTCA
>Ga0070707_100002721_pt1 | contig 16812 bp, 19 predicted proteins | sample KBSK5502metaG_FD_65468 | JGI IMG/M metagenome (GOLD analysis project Ga0070707, IMG submission 65468) | Corn, switchgrass and miscanthus rhizosphere microbial communities from Kellogg Biological Station, Michigan, USA - KBS K5-50-2 metaG | ecosystem: Host-associated > Plants > Roots >... | reverse complement strand
ACCCTGCAACTCCTCTGGACGACCTGCATTCTGTAGTAATTCGTGTAGTAATCCGGGCTGAAGATTCATGCCAATCTGGACGGTCCGGGCGCGTCGAGCGAAGAATCGAACGGAAACGCGCGGAATAGCGTCTGATTCGGGACCGTGAGGCCCCGGGTTCAAATCCCGGGCCCCCCGACCACCGAACCGGACGATCGGTATGCCGCGTGAGTTGCAACCCTCTGCTCCGCTTCCATGCCGCCGACCGCTACGGAGCCAGAAAGCCCGCGCGCCAGGTCGGACGCGACGGAGACCAAGACAATTCGCTTTTGGCCTTTGCGTTGGAAGCGCCGCGGCCCTCTGTGAGCAGCCGAGTCGCGAAATCGCCGGCTGCGATGCGGACCAGCCAAGCAGGTACCCCCCATGGTTTCGGGGCGCCAACCTCTGAGCAAAAGGCAGGGATCCAATCACGCGCAGGAGCCGGTTCATCGTCGGCTATGTTGTAGGCGCCCGACCCGCGCTCAAGTGCCGCGATGGCCGACGTCGCCGCATCATCGACGTGGAGGAAGGAGAAAACTCCGCCGCCTCCCCCTACGATCGGCAACATCCTGGCTCGCGCCTGACGAGCGAAGTCGCCATCGCACGCGAAGTATGTGCCCGGCCCATAGAGCTGACCGTATCGAAGTACGACACCGACGATCCCATCGGCGGAGGTTGCCATCCGCTCGCCCTCAAGCGTTGCCCGCAGGGCGCCAGCAAAAGGTTCAGGCGCATCCAACGCCAGGGGTGCGTTCTCGTCAACCACTTGCGGGCCCGCAAGCGCATACATGAAAGCGATCGATTGGTACACGAAACGTTTGGCTCCAGCATCAGCTGCGGCGCGCAGCAGTATCCGAGTGCCGGAGACCCGCAGCAGGGAGGTTGCGTTGTACCAAGGTCCGAGGCGGCGAGGGTTGTATCGCTGTGGGAGCGAGGTGAGCTGGTTCATCAGCGCATCTGGCCGGAACGCCTTCACTGCCGCTCGAACAGCCGACTCGTCCAGCGCGTCCAGGATCAGGGCGGCGGCTCCCAGTGATTCGAGCAGTCGTGCCTTTACAGCCGATCGCGTCGTGGCCGCGACCTCGTGCCCGGCAGCGATCAGGCGAGGCACCAAGACGCGCCCGATTGCCCCGCTACCACCACCAACAAAGACCCTCATGCCCTACGCGTGCGGGCATTGGTCCGGAGCTCCAGGACCACGGCAAATGCCAGAACCGCAACGATGAGCGCGAGGGCCGGCAGATCGGTTGCCGGGTGTCCGCCCAGGCGGATGTCCATCAGATGAGCGAAGAGATGAAGAAGCGAGCCGGCCAGGACGCCCAACAGGATCGGTGCCAGCCCGCGGCCTGTCACAGCGGCGGCCAACAGCGACACGCCCAAGCCCATCTGGAAGGCTCCAGCATCGTGCACCAGATGCAGGTTGTAAGGAGCGAATGTGGCTACCGTCGAGTAGAAGCCGCTCGGACAGAAGAAGGCCCACCCACCGCTAAGCAGATAGAAGGTCCCGACCACGGAGGCGAGCGCGCGCGCCATCATCGGCTAGTCAGCGCTCCGTACAGCAAAAGCTCGATCACCTGCTTCTTGCGTTCAGGGAGGAAGGCCTTCGACTCGGGGTGCAAACCAAGGTCGGCCGTGAGTGGGCGGGCGACGATTGGAAACCAGCAGAGCGAGATCCCGCTCAGAAGGAGATGGCGCGCATCGATTCGGCCTCGAAGACGTCGTCTTCCTTTGTCGAAAGCGCTCATCCCCTTGGCGATCGCGGCCAGGTGCTCGGGTAGCCGCTCGAGATAACGCCCCCCGTCCAAGCACTCGCGGACCACGAGGCGCACAAAACTCGGTCGGGAGGCGAGGAAGTCCAGGTAATTGCTCACCGCTTTCGTCATCGCCTCCTCAAACCCATCAGCACCGAAGTCAGCCGTATTGATAAGTTCGGCAGTCTCCTCGAAAGCCCGGCCGAGAACAGCGCGGTAGAGGTCTTCCTTTGAACGGAAGAAGTAAGACGGGGTCGCTCTGGAAAGCTTGGCCGCGGCGCCTATCTCTGCCATGGACGTTGCCTCGTAGCCTCGTTCGGCGAAAAGCCGCTCGGCAGCATCGAGGATCGCGCGCCGCGATCGCGCTGCGTCGCGGACTCTTTGTCGAGCTGAGGTGGGAGCTTGCATTACTTGCTGAATAATAAGCAAGTAATGCTGTCGGGGAAAACCCTAGTGTTGCGGTCTTTCGCTAGGCGTGCACGCGAGCGGGTGCGGCTTCCGAGACGCTTCGGACCTCATGAGCTGGAGGACGCTGGCGCGGACTCCAATCGGTCGGTTCAAATAGTGTCCCGTCCCCCCGACCAAAATCCGAATACGATTCCGGGTCACAACTGGTGCACGGGCGGGGGACCCGAATCACAGCCGGATCAGACTTCGGCGCTGAGGTGAAGCCGCACGACCACGAACCCGCGCCGCCGTTCCCGCTCGAGAGACTCTGCAAACGGCCGGCCGTCGGATCCAGGCCGGATGCCGGTAAACACCGCGATGGCTGGGTTCATGGCAAGCATTCGACCCAGCACTGCCGACACGGCCACCGGTTCTCGTATCACTTCGGGGGTTACCACGTGCCACGTCCCTTGCAAGCGCACCCTCGCGGTGCCGCTCGTCAGGTTTTTCCACCAAGCACCCCCTCCTGGCACGAGCAGGTTTGTACCCTCGCGCACGTAGCTGACGGGAGTCGTATGTGAGCGCCCGGTCCGCCGCCCGGTGAACGACAGAAGCATCAATCGACCGCTCATGATCCGGTGCGCTCTGCTGCCGAGCACCAACCGCATAAAGGGATTGAAGTAACGCACTACGCTTTGCAGGACACGGCTCACGACTACGGACATGTTGTTCATCACAGGCTTCATGCTTCGATTGAGTTATGAGCGTCCTGTGAATGAGCGGCGGAGAAGGCGCGGAGATTGAGCGCGCTCGACGAGGTTCTTCCGTCCTATCGCTTTCGCGAGCGCCACGAAAGGACCATTGCCGCATCACCGGATGTGGTCTGGGGCGCGCTGCTCGCCGTCACGACTCAAGACCTACCGCTGAGCAGTCTGCTGATGGGGCTTCGCGGCCTTCCCTCTCGGATATCAGGTCGGAGCAACGGATTGAGGCCCGCATCGCACAAGCCGGTCATTGATCAATTCATCGCGGGCGGCTTTCGTAAGCTGCGGGACGATCCGCCGAATGTGCTTGTCGCCGGAGCCGCGATGCAACCCTGGAGGCTCGTTAAAGGCGAGGTCGCTGACGTTTGTGACCTTGCAGGCTTTCGCGCCTTCAACCAGCCTGGTTTTGTCCTCGCGGTCGTATCGTTCGAGCTCGAACAAACCGAGAAAGGGGTATGCCTATCGACCGAGACTCGAGTCCAGCCGACGGATAGCCGGGCCGGACTGGCCTTCCTTCCTTACTGGTTGGTGATTCGGGCTGGATCGGGGCTCATCCGTCGAGAGATGCTGCATGCGGTGGCCCGCCGATCTGGCCGTCAATGAACGAGACTAGGTCGCACGTTCTGGTTAAGTTTCTCTACGATCCTCAATCGCACCCAGCAGCTGGTGGTCGGCTTCTTTGTGGTTGTTTGGATCGCGCTCGTTGCGATTGTGGTCCTCGCCCCGGAGGTCTACACGCAGACCCTGCAGAAGGTCGATGGGAAAAGCCTCGCGATTGAGGCGCCGCTGCTCATTGCGCTATCGGCGCTTGTCGCTGTCCTCGTGGTCGGGGTCTTCCGTCGCTGGCGATGGACTTTCTGGCTTGTCCTGATCGCTTTCCTCTTTGGCGTGTTGCGCCTTCCAGCCTCCGCATTGCAGCTCGCCGGGATGATGCCGGCCAGCGGCCCCACCTGGTACGAGGCGCTGCAGGGTGTGATCGGAGTCGTCCAGTTTCTGATCGCCATTGCCATGGTCGCGGGCTATCGGAAAGCCGGCGTCTGGGGAGAGTTCTGATCCTGTGGAAACGCCAAGTCGCGTGGTCAAGCGCACATCGTGCGCCACTGTCGTGGCTCGGCGTTGCTCGAAAATCGGAGCCTTCGCCGGGTCACAGCCGGGTCACGGATTCCCGGAACCAGGCGGCTGAAGGGCGGCAAAAGTCGACCAGGAACGTGCTCACAGTGGCGCGCCCTGCCCTGATATGCTCCCGCGCCGGTACTGGGCTTCCTCTCGATGCTGCTTCGCGCTCTTCTTGATTGCTGTCGTTCCCGCCAAGACCTTGCGCTTGAGAATCTGGCCCTGCGACACCAACTCGAGGTGCTCCTCCGCGGCAAGCCAAAGCCGCCTCTGCGCAACCGGGATTGGATCCTCTGGGTCTGGATTCGGTGGCTGTGGCCGGAGAGATGGACTCGTCAACTGAGGATCGTGCAACCGGAGACGGTGATCGGCTGGCATCGCAGGGGTTGGCGCCTGTACTGGATCTGGAGGTCGCGCAGTCGGCTGGGCCGGCCACGCTTGAACCCAGAAGTCCGGGAACTGATTGCTCGAATGTCGAGAGACAATCGACTTTGGGGCACGGAGCGCATTCGCGGAGAACTCCTCAAGCTCGCGATCGTGGTTAGCAATCGATCGATTCGCCGCTATCGATGGCGAGGTCTGAAGCGCGAGAGACGTCAGAGCTGGGGAACGTTCCTGCGCAACCAGATCAAGGGCATCCGGGCGGCGGATCTATTCGTGGTGCAGACGATCGGCTTCCAAACCCTTTATGTGTTCTTCTTCATCCGCCACGAGCGCAGGGAGCTGATTCAGTTCAACGTCACTGCGAGCCCGACGGCGGCCTGGGTCTGGAGGCAGGTAATCGAAGCCACCGCCCGGGGCCGTCAGCCGCAATACCTGATCCGTGATCGGGACAACTCGTACGGTGCTGACTTCGGGAGCAAGCTCGCCAGCGTTGGCATCGAAGACATCAAAACGCCCTACCGGGCGCCGCTAGCGAACTCGGTCGCGGAGCGGGTAGTACGGAGCTTTCGCCAAGAGTGCCCTGACCACGTCATCGTGTTGAACGAGCGGCATCTGGTCGCCTTGCTCACTGAGTTCGTGCGCTTCTAGAACCGTGATCGACCTCACCGCACCCTGGATTTGGAAACGCCGGTGCCGAGCCAACCAACGTCGGATGGCGTCGTTGTTACTCGAGTGATTCTCGGCGGACTTCATCACGCGTACCGGAGGTGGCATGAGCGATGCACTTTTGCCGTCCGACAATCCAGTCCTCCCGGACCAAGCCGAAACGGAGCATTGACGTGCCTTTCGTTTGGCGCTAAAGTTCCGCCATTCGAATGCAATCGAAAGCAATCGAAAGCGCTCAGTACGCAGCAGAGAGACGTCAGGCCATCGCTCGTGTGATCGAGGAAAAGACTCGAGCCTCTGTCATCGAGCTGAGCAAGAGCCTGTCCGTTTCGGAGGTCACCATACGTAAGGATCTTGCGGTTCTCGAGGAGGAGGGAAGCGTCCTCCGTACGCATGGCGGCGCCATAAGCGTCGGCCGCAGCCGATCTGAGCTGGCTTTTGAGGTTCGGACTCGACTCCATAGGGCAGAGAAGTCGCTCATTGGAGCGGAGGCAGCCCGCCTCGTGGAAGACGGCGACAGCGTCGCGCTGGACGCAAGCTCGACCGCGTTCCAGATCGCACGTCATCTGAAAGCGCGCCGAGAGCTGACGGTCGTGACCAACGGGATACGCGTCGCTACGGAATTAGCCGGCCAACCGAGCATCACGGTTCTGATGCCGGGCGGCGCTGTCCGATGGGAGGCGTTCTCACTCGTCGGCAAGTGGGGAACGGTAATGCTCCGCCAGCTGAACATTCAGAAGGCATTCGTTGGTGCGGTCGGATTCACACTCGAAGAGGGTCTGACCGACGTAAACGCCGAAGAGGCCGAGATCAAGAGGGCAATGGTTGTCACCGCCAAGGATGTGATCGGCGTCTTCGACCACACGAAATGGAATCGAGTCGCGATGGCCACGTTCTGTCCGACTGAGCGACTTCGCCTCGTCATCAGCGACGACCGCGCGCCGGCCGAGTCGGTGAAGGCAGTCAGGAATCTAGGCATCGATGTGCGGCTGGTGGGCAGCAAATGAGCGAACCAGCGCCCGTTCTGCAGCTGACGGATATCTCCAAACGATTTGGCGCCGTCCAGGCCCTCACGGATGTCGACCTAGCACTGTTCGCCAGCGAGGTCCATGCGCTCGTTGGTGAGAACGGGGCGGGAAAAAGCACCGTTGTGAAAATCCTGGCCGGCATCCACCGACCCGACGTCGGCCACATGAAGCTGTATGGCCGGGAGCTGGTCCTTTCTGGGCCGGCCGCGGCGCGTCATCTCGGCATCGCCGTCATCCACCAACATCCGAACCTGTTTCCCGACCTCACGGTCGCTGAGAACGTGTTCGCGGGCCGGCTGCCGCGCAATCGGGTTCGAGGCGTTGACTGGGGGGCGCTGAGCCGGATGGCTGCGCGGTTGTTTGCAAACCTGGGTGTCAAGCAGAGTGTCGGCGTTCCGGTCCGAGGGCTCTCGGTCGCCGATCAACAGCTCGTCGAGGTTGCCAAGGCTCTATCCCTCGATGCGCGAGTGCTGGTCATGGATGAGCCGACGGCATCCCTCTCGAGCCGTGAGGTCGACAGGCTGTTCACGATCATCCGACAGCTACGGGCGCGCGGCGTCGCCATTTTGTTCGTCGACCATCGCATGGAAGAGGTCTTCGAGATCGCTGACCGAGTCAGCGTGCTCCGTGACGGACGTCATGTGATCACTGCTCCAATCTCCGAGCTCACGCCTGCCACTGCCATCAGGCACATGGTCGGCCGCCGCCTGGAGACTCTGTTTCCCAAAGAGAAGACATCTATCGGCGAGATCGCCCTCGAGGTCCGCGGCCTTACGCGCAGTGGGCTATTCACCGACGCCTCGTTTCAGGTGCGACGCGGCGAGATCCTTGGACTTGCGGGGCTGGTCGGGGCTGGGCGTACTGAGATTGCGCGCGTGCTCTTCGGCATCGATAAGGCGGATGCCGGCGAGATCCTGGTCGCGGGCAAGCACGTGCGCATCAACAGCCCGCAGGATGCGATGCGGCGTGGCATTGTCTACGTCCCGGAGGATCGCCACGAGCAGGGTCTGGTCCTCGACTTCTCGATCGCGGCGAACGTGTCTCTGCCCATCGTTCAGAGGCTGAGCCGCTTCCTCGTGGTTGACCACGAACACGAACGACGACTCGCAGCCGACTATTCAAAACAACTCCAGGTGCGCTCCACGGGCGTTGATCAGGCGGCGTCGGGCTTGTCGGGCGGCAATCAACAGAAGGTGGTCATAGCGAAATGGTTGGCGACTGAGCCAACGGTTCTTCTCCTCGACGAGCCTACGCAGGGCGTCGATATCGGCGCCAAAGCGGAGGTCCACCGGATCATTTCCCAACTGGCCGCCCAGGGCATGGCAATCATCCTCATCTCCAGTGAGCTGCTCGAGGTCCTGGGTATGGCCGACCGGATTCTCGTCTTGCATGAGGGACGAGTCGCCGCCGAATTCGACCGCGATGATGCGTCGCAAGAGCGAATCATGGCGGCCGCAACTGGCCAGGGCGGCGCATGAGCACACGTGCCATCGAATCGCCCACTGGCTCGGCGCTGGCCGGCCGCATCGGGCTAGGGCGAACTCTCACCCTGGTGGCTCGGTTGCGCGAAGTCGGCATCGTGCTCGTCCTCCTTGCCGTGGTCGCAATCGTCACGATCCAGGCACCCCTCTTCTTCTCTGTCTCCAACTTCGAGCAGATCCTGCTGAACGTCTCTCTCATCGCAATCGTCGCGGTCGGCCAGACGACTGTTGTTCTCACCCGCAATGTCGACCTGTCGGTGGGGTCGGTGGTTGGTCTGGTCGCGTTCGCGACCGGCGATCTCCTCAAGGAACACACGCTTGGTGTTCCCGCCGCGATCGGCGTCGGGTGCCTGCTGGGGCTGGGACTTGGCGCGTTCAACGGGCTGATTGTCGCCGTGGCAAGAGTGCCCGCGATCGTCGCGACCCTCGGCACCCTGTATGTGTATCGCGGCCTTGACTTCATAGTCGCAGGCGGTAAGCAGGTCAGCGCGATCGACCTGCCACGCGACTACCTCGGGATCGCCACGTCGTCAGTGCTTGGTATCCCGACTCTCATTGTCGCCGCAGCGCTGATCGCCCTGGTCGCTGCGTACCTGCTGCGTAATTCCGGGCCGGGCCGAGAGCTTTACGCAATTGGCAGCAATCCGGCGGCTGCTGAGGTCGTCGGAATCCCGACTCAGAGGCTGATCTTCGGAGCATTCGTCGTCTGCGGTCTTTGCGCGGGAATCGCAGGCGTGCTGTGGGGATCGCGGTTCGGGAGCGTCAACGCGCTGGCGGCGAGCGGACTCGAGCTGCAGGTAATCGCCGCCGTGGTGGTGGGCGGGGTGAATATCTTCGGCGGTTCGGGAACCGTGATTGGCGCCGTGCTCGGGGCGATCCTACTCGCCACGATCGAGAACGCGCTGCGCATCCTCCATCTCTCTGAGTTCTGGCTGCTGGCAATCGACGGCGCGATCATCCTGCTCGCAGTCGGCACCGACGCCGCGATCCGCGGCTACTTCCAGCGGATCTTGATGAGGACAGGGCGTCGATGAGCCTGCGAAGCCTCGCCCTCTTTCGACGCTGGGAGACGCTGCTTGTCGTTTTGCTCGTCGCCTTTATCGTGCTGGGCTCCTCCCTCTCGCCCTATTTCGTGAGCGGTTCGAATTTCTCCAACTTGACCAGCAACCTGATGGAGAAGGCGATCATGGCTCTGCCGCTTGCACTGATCATCATCGCCGGCGAAATCGACCTCTCGGTCGAGTCCATGCTCGGCCTCGCCAGCGCGCTGCTTGGTTTTACCTACGCTCTCGGCTGGCCGTTGTGGCTCGACATTCCATTGGTCCTTTTCGTCGGTGCGATGGGGGGACTCCTCAACGGGGTTCTCGTCACGCGTGTGGGCTTGCCATCGCTGGTCGTGACCCTGGGCACGTTGGCCCTGTATCGCGGCCTGGCGTCGGTAGTCCTGGGGCCGCGCTCAGTCAGTGGCTGGCCGGAGTGGTTCACCAACTTCGGATTCAGCAACGTTCCGGGAACTCTCATCCCCTGGCCGCTGTTGGTCTTCGCGGCCCTGGCAATTGCATTCCTTTTCGTGCTGCATCGGACATGGATCGGCCGCCAGATCTACGCCATTGGCAAGAACAAAGAGGCCGCGAGGTACTCGGGAATCGATGTGGCGAAGGTGAAGACCTACCTGTTCATCTTGTCCGGGGTACTGTCCGCGCTCGCCGGGGTGATTCTGACTGCACGTTTCTCGAGCGCCCGCGCCGACAACGGTCAAGGCTTTGTGCTTGACGTCGTTACCTCTGTGCTCTTGGGTGGGGTGAACATCTTCGGCGGCGAGGGCACGATCGTCGGCGTCGTACTGGCGATCTTCGTAATCGGTGTGTTGCGCAATGGACTCACGCTGGCCGACGTGAGCCCAGACACGCAGAGCGTCGCGGTGGGGGCGCTTCTGATTCTCTCGGTTGCCGGCCCCACCCTCGTGCGCCGGATCAGCGCGGCTTGGCCGCGACGTCAGCTGACGAAGCCAGTCAGCAATTCATGAGGAGGTCGGAAGCAATGAGGTGGAGGCGTTGTTCACAGTTCGCCATGGCCGGGATGGCAATCCTGGTGGTGGCGGCGTGCGGCGGGAGCTCCGGAGGCGGAGGTGGCGCGAGTCCGGCCACTCTCAACATTGCCTTCCTGCCGAAGGCAGTCAATAACCCGTACTTCGACGTCGCCGCATCAGGAGGCCAGGAGGCAGCAACCGCGCTGAATGGGCAGTTCAAGCAGGTGGGTCCGTCTGAGGCGACCGGCGCGGCGCAGATTCCGTTCATCCAGACCCTCACGCAGCAGAGTGTCAGCGCGATCGTGGTGTCGGCGGACGACCCCGATGCCATCGCTCCAGCCCTCAAGCAGGCTATGGCAAAGGGCATCAAGGTGGTCGGCTATGACTCATCGCCGGCCAAGGACGCTCGTAACGTCTTCATCAACCAGGCTGACTCAAAGGGTATCGGCGTGGTTCAAGTCCAGATGGTCTGCGATGAGATTCCCGGCTGTGCGGGCGAGATCGCAGTCTTGTCGGCGACAAGCACTGCGACGAACCAGAATGCGTGGATCCAGGCAATGAAGGACGAACTAGCCAGCAACTCCAAGTACAGCGCACTGAAGTTGGTCAAGGTCGCGTACGGCAATGACGACCCCCAGGTCAGCACGACCGAGGCACAGGCGCTTCTGACGTCCTACCCGAACCTGAAGGGCATCATCTCGCCTACGACCGTTGGTATCTCGGCCGCCGCCCAGGTTCTGGAGCAAACCGGCAAGGCCGGGAAGGTCCAACTCACCGGTTTGGGTACGCCGAATCTAATGCGAAAGTACGTCAAGGACGGCACCTGCAAAGAGTTCGCGCTGTGGAATGTCAAGGACCTCGGCTACCTTGCCTACTACACGGCGGCACTGCTGGTGCAGGGCAAGATCAAGGGCAATCCGGGCGAAAAATTCACCGCCGGTCGACTGGGTGACTACACGATCGACCCCAACGGTGTCGTCCTGCTCGGACCTCCTTTTGTATTCAAGGCTGACAACATCGACCAGCTGAACTTCTAAGGTGTTTTGGCGCGGGGAGGCATGAGCCTCCCCGCATCTCTTGGGGCAAACAATGGAGCGAGTTGCGTTCGTAATGAAGGTAAGGCCAGGCCAGGAGGCGGAGTACCGCCGGCGCCATGACGCGGTCTGGCCGGAGATGCTTCGCGCCCTGAAGGAGGCCGGCTGCTCCAACTACTCCATATATATGAAAGGACAGGACCTGTTCGCCTACATGGAAGTTGACGACTTCGAGCGCTTCAAGCGCCATATGACTGCGGATGCGGATGCACAGCGTTGGGAGGCGACGATCGCTCCGGTCATGGAGCAGGCGATCCGGCCGGAGGCCGGGTTCCATGAATTGCTGCCGGAGGTCTTTCACTTTGACTGACGAGCGCCTGATCGAGCGTATCAACAGTCTTCGCGTCGAAACGCCCTCTTGGGGCTATGGCAACTCTGGCACCAGGTTCAAAGTGTTCGCGCAGCCGGGTGCCGCCCGCACCATCGAGGAGAAATTCGCCGACGCCGGGGTGGTGAACCGCCTAACCCGGATATGCCCGACGGTCGCGATTCATATCCCATGGGATCGGGTCGACGATTGGGATGCTCTCTGCGCAGTCGCTGCACGCCACGGCGTGAAGATCGGCGCTATCAATCCCAACCTGTTTCAGGACGACGCATACATGCTCGGCAGCCTCGCGCATCCTTCTGCCGCCGTGCGGCGCCAGGCGATTGACCACGTCCTCGAATGCATCCAAATCGCCCAGAAGGTGGGCTCATCGATCGTCAGTCTGTGGCTTGCGGACGGGACCAACTGCCCCGGCCAGGACGACCTGCGTTCTCGATCCAGGCGCCTGAGTGACGGCTTGAGGCAGATCTACGCGGGTCTTCCAGCAGGAATCCGTCTACTAGTTGAGTACAAGTTTTTCGAGCCCGGGTTCTACAGCACCGACCTGCCGGACTGGGGCACGGCGTATGCAATGTGCCTCGAACTGGGCGCGCAGGCCGAGGTGCTCGTCGACACCGGCCACCACGCCCCGGGCGTGAACATCGAGCAGATCGTCGCCCGGCTTCTCGACCGCGCGCGGCTGGGTGGTTTCCACTTCAACGCGCGCAAGTACGCAGATGACGATCTCATCGTAGGGTCCACGAACCCATACGAACTCTTCCTGATCTTCAACGAATTGGTGGCGGCGGAGGACGACTCGGATGAAAAGGTCGCCACGACCGCAAGGAACGTCGCTTACATGATCGACCAGTCGCACAACATCGAGCCCAAGCTGGAGGCGACTGTCCAGTCGATCGTCAACATTCAGACCGCTCACGCCAAAGCGCTGCTCGTCGACACGGCTCGGCTTCGCGAGGCCCAGTCCGCGGGCGATGTGCTGGGAGCGAACCGCGTGCTTCTCGAGGCCTATGAAACAGATGTCCGGCCAATTCTCGTAGAGGCAAGGAAGCGGCTTAGCCTCGATCCCGATCCGGTGGCCGCGCTTCGTCACAGCGGTTATGCCGAGCGTGTGGCGCGTGAGCGTGGAACAGCAGCCGCGGGCAGCGGTTATCCGGGAGCGTAAGAAGTGGGCAAGGCAATGCGCTTACTTGCTGTCGACCTCGGGGCCGAGAGCGGGCGCACGGTCGTCGGCTCGTTCGATGGCGAGCGGCTGTCCGTTGAGGTGATCAGGCGCTTTCCGAACCAGCCGGTCGAAGTGGCGGGCACATTGCATTGGGATGTACTGCGCCTGTATGCCGACGTGCTCGACGGAGTCCGAGCCGCTGGGCCGGTCGAGTCGTTGGGCATTGACACGTGGGGCGTCGACTTCGGGTTGCTCGACAGCGCTGGCCATCTGCTGGGCAATCCCGTCCACTATCGAGACCACCGCACCGAGGGGATGCTCGACGAAGCCTTCCGTTGCGTTCGACGCGAGGAGATCTATGACCGAACTGGCATCCAGTTCATCCCGATAAACACGCTCTACCAGTTGATGGCCCTAGTCACGTCGCGAGATACGCAGCTTGAGGTGGCCGATCGCCTTCTGACGATGCCAGCTCTGCTGGGGTATTGGCTCACCGGCAGCAAGGCCGACGAGTTCACTGACGCGACGACCACCCAGTGCTACGACCCTCGGGCACGTGCATGGGCAGCCAGCATGTTGGAGAAGTTAGGCATCCCGACACAGATCTTTGGCGAAGTCGTGCAGCCAGGAGCTGTTCTCGGGGTGCCGCGGGCGGCGCTAGGACTCGAGGTAGTGCGGGTGATCGCGCCTGGGACGCACGACACTGCGTCGGCCGTGGCTGCCGTTCCGTTCGAGAGGAGCCATCAGGCGGCCTTCATCAGCTCGGGAACATGGTCGCTGGTCGGAATCGAGGTACGACAGCCCTTGATCAATCGCGATGCGCTAGATGCGAACCTGACCAACGAAGGTGGGGTTGGCGGCACCTTCCGGTTGTTGAAGAACGTGATGGGCTTATGGCTGCTTCAGGAATGCCGCCGTGCTTGGTCGGTCGAGGGCGCGGACATGCCATACGACGATTTGCTGCGACTCGCGGAGGCAGCGCCGTCGTTTGCGGCGGTCATTGATCCGGACGACGAGCGTCTGTTGCGTCCGGGCGACATGCCCGCTCGCATAGTCGAACTTGCGGTTGAAAACGGGTATCCGCTTCGCCTGGAGCCTGGCGCGATCGCCCGCTGCATCTTCGAGAGCCTTGCTCTCAAGTACCGCCGGACCGTCGAACAGCTCGAGCGCGTCAGCGGTGCCTATATCCAAACGGTTCACGTGGTCGGCGGTGGCTCGAGTAACCGGCTTCTTTGCCAAATGACGGCGAACGCGTGTGGCCGACTGGTGGTCGCCGGTCCGGTCGAGGCCACCGCGATCGGGAACGTACTTGTCCAGGCGATGGCGCTGGGGCTGATCTCGACCCTTGAGCAAGCTCGTGACGTCGTGAGGCGATCCGTGGCTCTTCAGACATACGAACCGACATCGACTGATGAATGGGATAAGGCTGGTCACATGGCACAAAGGAGTTGGGCATGACGACGGAGGGCGAGCTCCGCGAGCAGCTGGTCCGATTTGCGCGGCAAATGATAACGACCGGCCTCGTCCGAGGCACATCCGGAAACATCAGCACCAGGGAGCTGGGAGCTGCGCATGCCCTGGTGACACCATCTGGTGTGGACTACGACACGATGACACCGGAAGCGCTCGTGCTCATCGATCTGGAGGGTCGTCCTGTCCATCCCGGCTTCAAGCCGTCGGTGGATACGCCGATCCATGTGGCGATCTATCGAGCCCGACCGGACGTCGGCGCCGTCATACACACGCACTCGCCGTATGCGGCGGCATTCTCGACGCTTGGCCGTGAGGTTCCCCCCCTCATCACTGAATCGGCCGGCTATGTGGGCGGCGCGGTGCGGGTGATGCACTACGTACCTCCGGCACAGACCGATACTGGCGACGACGTGGCGAAAGGACTTGGCGCAGACCGTGCGGTCCTCCTGCCGAATCACGGTGTGGTCGCCGTGGGCGAAAACTTGAAGAAGGCTTTCGGCGCCGCGATGGCAGTCGAGGAGAGTGCGCACGTCGCCTTCATCGCACTGCAACTCGGGGAGCCGCGGTTGGTGCCTGACGCGGAAGTCGCTCGGATGAACGATTTCATCCACCACAAGTACGGACAGCGCTGATGGCGAACAGAAATGGCTGGCGCGACCTGTCTTTTCAAGGGAAGTCAGCTGTGGTGACCGGCGCGGCCAGGGGCATCGGTCGCGCAATCGCCTATCGACTCGCGGGCCTTGGCGCGAGGACAGTGATCTGGGACCTCGATGGAGAGGTCGCCGAGCAGACGGCGGGCCAACTGCGCGACCTATTGGCATCGCAGGGCCGTTCCAACAATCTCGAGTGGGAGCAGGTCGACATCACAGATCCAAATGTGGTGGCGAGCTCGATGGAACAGGCGGCGTCAGGCGACGGCCTCAACGTCCTGGTCAACAATGCGGGGACCACGAACGTCCAGCAGGCGGAGAACATGCCGCTGGATGTCTGGGAGCGAACACTTCGTATCAATTTGAGCGGGACGTTCTACTGCTGCCGTGCCGCCATTCCTTATTTGAAGAGGAATCCCGGAGCGGCCATCGTCAATATCTCGTCGAGCTCAGCCCTGGTCGGCGGGGGTGGCGGCGTGCACTACGCGGCATCGAAGGCTGGCATTGATGGATTGACCAGACACCTGGCCCGCGAGCTCGCGCCCGGCGTCAGGGTGAATTCCGTGCAGCCCCGCACAATCGATACCGAGCTTTTCCAGGCTCGTTATGCACATGCGCCTCTGGAGCAGGAAAAGATCCTCAGCCAAATCCCGCTACGCAGAGTCGGACAACCTGAAGACATCGCAGATGCGGTCGCATTTTTGGCCTCCGATTGGGCGTCTTACATCACGGGCCAGATCATCCTGATCGACGGCGGCCGGACGTATCAATGAGGCTGCCAGGAAAGGACTCAACAACGGGGCCGAGTTCTCTTATCTGCCCTACTTCCTAACTGGAAGTCGGCGAACCGGAGACGCAGCGTGAACCGCGAGGCATAGAGGCTGAAAGTGTTCATGTAGTTGTTCGTGTAGTAATTCAGCCGTGGTCGGTGGCTGAATTTGGGCCGAAATCGTCGAATGCGGACTCGAAATGAACTCAAAACCCTCGAAAACGGCCTCGGTGGACGAGACCGCCTAGAGTTCGGGACCGTGAGGCCCCGGGTTCAAATCCCGGGCCCCCGACCAACTTTCCCCAATTTGAACCAGGTCACAGTCGCAACTGGCGGACTCGCTGCCTGCGTTTCAGATCGGGCCGGGCAAGCATCGTGAGTAGCGCTAAACTCGTGGCCACTCGAACTGATGTAGCAAATGATTGATTACGCCCACCCCGACTCGCTCGTGACCACTGAGTGGCTCGATTGTCATCTCGCCGAGCCAGACGTCAAGGTGATCGATTGCCGGTTCTCTGGATTTCAGGCATTGCGCGAGGAGTACGAAACAGGGCACATCCCGGGGGCGGCGTTCGTGGACTACACCGCTGACCTACTGAGTGAGTCGGGGTCTGGAGTCGCTAGCGCCGAGCGCGGCGAAGCTGTAATGCGGCGGCTTGGTGTGTCGGCGAGTAGCTCGGTGATCGCCTACGACCAATCGTTTGGCGCTTGGGCGGCCTACACATGGTGGGTCTTGAGGTATCTCGGCCATGACGATGTTCGATTGCTTGACGGCGGATGGAGCAAGTGGGTGGCAGAGGGCCGCAAAACGGAATCAGGTGTGCATCCCATCGCCCCCGGAGACTTCACCGCTCGACCCAGAGAAGCCCTTCGAGCGCGCGCTGATGAAGTTAGATCCGCGCTCCACAGTCGCGACGTGGTCGTCGTCGACGCACTTCCTGGCAAAATCTATCGCGGCGAAACGCCGATGTTCCCGACCCATCGCCTGGGTCATATTCCGAGCGCGAAGAACATTTCTGCGCCCTCGAACATCAACCGCAGTACCAACGTGCTGCTGCCGTTCGAGCAACTATCACAGGTCTGGAGCAGGCTCGATTTGACCCCCTCTACCAAAGTGATCACCTACTGCGGAGCCGGACCTTATGGCGCTTTTGATCTCTTTGCGCTTCACCTGCTCGGGCACGAGAACGCTGTTCTATATGACGGATGCTGGTTGGAATGGGGAGCGCGAGAGGATCTGCCAGTCGAGGTTGGTCCAGAGCCGTCCTGACTCCCCTCAGTTCGATACGTGACCCCTAAGGAGTGCAAGGACACCATCGGCGAGTTCAGGCGGCAAGTTCAAATAGTGTCCCGTCCCTCCGACCAAAATCCGAATGATTCCGCTCACGGGCATGATTCCGTTTACGGCGTTCACGAAGCCTGCTCAACGTGCCATAGACAAGGCCAAGGCCGAATCACGACGGTCGAAGGGAGAAAAGCCAGGCGACCTGATGATGGGAATCGTGCAAATCAGCAACGGTGTTGGCGGACGGGCTCTGATGGGGCTTGGCGCGACAACTGTCACCTTACGATCGCAAACGTTGCAGCAAGCGCACCCGCTGGCTGCGCGCGAGGAAGCCAAACTGGCGTTTGAGCGTGCCACCGAATACGCAAAGGCAACGAACTCGTCGCATATAGGCACTCATCATCTCCTGCTGGCCCTCATCGAGGACTCC
>Ga0070707_100002720_pt1 | contig 16817 bp, 12 predicted proteins | sample KBSK5502metaG_FD_65468 | JGI IMG/M metagenome (GOLD analysis project Ga0070707, IMG submission 65468) | Corn, switchgrass and miscanthus rhizosphere microbial communities from Kellogg Biological Station, Michigan, USA - KBS K5-50-2 metaG | ecosystem: Host-associated > Plants > Roots >... | reverse complement strand
TGGCGGATGGCGTTGATCACGACCTCGCCGGACTGCCCGGCGTTGTCGGCGATCTGGCGGGCCGGTGCCTCGAGGGCCTTGCGGACGATGTCGACGCCGACCTGGGCGTCGCCGTCGAGATGGAGGCTGTCGAGCGACGGGATCGCCTGGAGGAGCGCCGTGCCACCGCCGGCGACGAGGCCCTCCTCGACGGCCGCGCGGGTCGTCGAGAGCGCATCCTCGATGCGGTGCTTCTTCTCCTTCAGCTCGACCTCGGTGGCCGCGCCGACCTTGATCACGGCCACGCCGCCGGACAGCTTGGCGAGGCGCTCCTGGAGCTTCTCGCGGTCGTAATCCGAGGTCGTGTCCTCGATCTGGGCCTTGATCTGGGTCATCCGGGCCTTGATCTGGTCCGCCGACCCGGCGCCATCGACGATCGTGGTGTCGTCCTTCGTGGCGACGACGCGGCGGGCCGAGCCGAAGTCCTCGAAGGCGACGGAGTCGAGCTTGCGGCCGACTTCCTCGCTGATGACCGTGCCGCCGGTCAGGACGCCGATGTCGCGGAGCATCTCCTTGCGGCGATCGCCGAAGCCCGGCGCCTTCACGGCGAGGACCTGGACGGTGCCGCGGAGCTTGTTGACGACGAGCGTGGCGAGCGCCTCACCGTCGACGTCCTCGGCGATGATCAGCGTGGGCTTGCCCTGCTGGACCGCCTTCTCGAGGGCCGGGAGCATGTCCTGGACGCTCGAGATCTTCTTGTCGGTGATCAGGATGAGCGGGTTGTCGAGGACCGCCTCCATCCGATCGGGATTGGTCACGAAGTACGCCGAGAGATAGCCCCGGTCGAACTGCATGCCCTCGGTGTATTCCTTCTCGAGGCCGAGCGACTGGCCCTCTTCGACGGTGATGACGCCGTCCTTGCCGACCTTGTCCATCACCTCGGCGATGATCTCGCCGACCTCGGGGTCCGCCGCCGAGATCGCGGCGACGGCCGCGATCTGCTCGCGGCTGTTGACGTCGACCTTGTGCTTCTCGAGCTCGGCCACGACCGTCTCGACGGCCTTCTCGATGCCGCGCTTGACGACCATCGGGTTGGCCCCGGCCGTGACGACGCGGAGGCCCTCCGAGACCATCGCCTGGCCGAGGACGACCGCGGTGGTCGTGCCGTCGCCGGCGACGTCGTCGGTCTTCGTCGCGACTTCCTTGAGGAGCTGGGCGCCCATGTTCTCGAACGGGTCGTCGAGCTCGATGTCGCGGGCGATCGTCACGCCGTCGTTCGTGATCGTCGGCGCGCCGAACTTCTTGTCGAGGACGACGTTGCGGCCCTTCGGCCCGATCGTCACGCGGACAGCATCGGCGAGCTTGTCGATGCCCTTCTTGAGGTTTCGACGAGCGGTCTCGTCGAAGATCAGCTGCTTAGCCAATGTGCGTGTCCCTCCTGGAGACTCGTAGGGGTCGCGTCGTGAACGATGCCGACGTCAGTCGGTGACGACCGCGAGGATGTCCTTCTGGCTGACGATGAGGAGCTCCTCACCATCGATCTTGAACTCGGTCCCGGCGTACTTCGCGTAGAGGACCTTGTCGCCCTTCTTGATATCCATGGCCTCGCGCTTGCCGTCGTCGAGGATCCGGCCGGGGCCGGCGGCGATGATCAGCCCCTCCTGGGGCTTCTCCTTGGCGGTGTCCGGCAGGACGATGCCGCTCTTGGTCATGTCCTCGCGCGGGGTCGGCTGGATCACGACCCGATCGCCCAACGGGCGAAGCTTCGTCGTGGAAGCGGTGGCGGTGGCCAACGTGCATTCCTCCTTGGACGCGGCTCCGTGGCGGCGTCGTTGCTGGATTGGCTGGGTCCGCCTTCGTCGTGCCAGTGGCGGTCGTGCGAATGCGTCCCCGGGCGATGTGGTGAGGTGCCGCGACGGTTCTGCCGGTTCCTCCTTGGGCGAGCCGTCCCTGTGTCCGGGACCGCAGTCCCTGGTCGACGGGCGCCCCTTCGTGGTCCTCGGCGAACCGCGCTAGCACTCTCGATGTGAGAGTGCTAACCACTGTAGCGAACGGGTCCGCGCGGTGTCAACCCCGCGCGGGTGCAACAAGAGCGCTTCGTGCACCGTGAGTCGCCAGGCGACTCAGATTCGGGACCTTCGCGCTCGCCCAGGCTCGAATTTCGAGCTTTGCCGAGCGTGCACCGGGCGAACCTGAGTCGCGTCGCGACTCAGCCCGCTACAGACGTGCCGGGGCGCCCGTGAACACCCGGTCGTACGTCTCGACGAGGTCGTCGCCGAAGCGGTCGGGATCGGCATCGCGACGGTCGGCGACCCAATCTGCTGTGATGCGGACCCATTCCGGCGTGTTCCGGGCGCGCGGCCCACCCGGCGGCGCGAGGAACGGCGAGTCGGTCTCGACGAGGAGGCGGTCCGACGGGACGAGACGGGCGACGTCGGCCGTGGCCTCCTCCCCCGTCCTGAACGACAGCCCCGAGAAGCTGATCACCGCCCCCAGCTCGAGCATCTCGACGGCGTAGTCGACGGGCCCGCTGAACGAGTGGATCACGACGTGCGGCGGCTCGGATCCGAAGGCACGGAGCTCGCGCAGCAGCGCATCCTGCGCCTCGCGCTCCCCTTGCGGCGACCGGCAGTGGAGGATCGCCGGCTTGCCGATCTCCGTGGCCAGGGCCAGGTTCCGCCGGAGGTTCGCGAGCTGGGCGAGGATCGGCGAGAAGACCCGGTCGTAGTCGAGACCGGTCTCGCCGACGGCCACGACGCGCGGGTCGCTTGCGCTCCGGGCGATCTGGTGCCAGTCATCATCGTCGACCTTGGCCGCGTCGTGGGGATGGACTCCGACGGCGGCGTTCAGCCAGGGGTGGCGGTCGACGAGGTCGAGCGCCGCGACCGACGACCAGGCGTTCCAGCCCGGGACGAGGATCCGTTCCACGCCGGCCTCGCGCGCCGCTTCCAGGACCTCATCCACGTCGCCATCGAACCGGTCGGCCTGGAGGTGGCAGTGACTATCGACGAGGCGCATGACAGAGCTCAGTCTGCCGCGATCTCCGTCTCGAGGCGCGGGAAGAGGGGTTCGGCCGCGGCGACTCGACCCTCCTCACGCCCATGCTCGCCCCAGCGCAGCTCGTCGAGCACGGGCGGCCCGCCGTTGCCGTCCTCCGCATACGGGTAGACGTAGCCGAGCTGGGCGAGCACCCGCGGCGCCGTGGCTGGCAGGAACGGCGCCGCGGCCAGGCCGATCAAGCGACAAGCTTCGACAAGATCACCGAGCACCTCGCGAAGCCGCTCCGCGTCTTCGGTGCTCCCGGACTGCGCCGACTTGTTTAGCTCCCATGGCTTTTCAAAGTCGACCAGTTGATTTGCTGCAGAGACAAACCGCCAGATCGCCGCAAGCCCCTCGTGAAGAAGACAGGCGTCGATGGCGCTGCGAAGGGCTGGAAGTTGATGCATCCAGCTGACGCGCAGCGAACCTCCTTGACTCGGTGCAGGGCGCTCACCATCCAGATACCGGTTGGTCATCGACACGGTCCGGTTGACGAGGTTGCCGAAGTCATTGGCGAGGTCGGCGTTGTAGCGGCGGACGAAGCCGTCCCAGGAGACTTCGGCGTCCTTGTCGAACGGCACCTCGCGCAGCACGACATAGCGGGCGCCGTCGGCGGTCAGCGCCGCCACGGCGTCGGCGGGGTCCAGCATGTTGCCGCGGCTCTTGCTCATCCGGTCGCCACCGGCCGCGAGCAGCCAGCCGTGGACCCAGACCTTGCGAGGCAGCTCGAGACCTGCGCTCATCAGCATCGCCGGCCAGATGACCGTGTGGAACCGGTTGATGTCCTTGCCGATCACATGGAGGTCCGCCGGCCACCATTTCGCGAACGACGCGGGGTCGTCGGGGAAGCCGGCGCCCGTGATGTAGTTGATGAGAGCGTCGAACCAGACGTAGATGACGCCCGCCTCCGGGTCCCATGACCCGTCCCCGCGCTCTGACGTCTCGCCGTTCTCGGAGATCGGGAACGGGATGCCCCAGTGGAAGGTCTCCCGGCTGATCGAGATGTCCTCGAGCCCCTGGCGGAGGAATGCGAGCATCTCGTTCTTGCGGTACTCGGGCTGGACCCAGTTCGGATTCGCCTCGAAATGTTCGATCAGGCGGTCGCGATACGCCGACAGCCGGAAGAACCAGTTCCTCTCCGTGAGCCATTGCAGCTCGACGTCCGGGTGGTTCGGGCAGCGGAAGCCCTGGGCCGTCTCGAGCAGGTCGGACGGTGCCTTGAACCCCTCGTTCGGGCAGTACCAGCCCTCGTAGGTGCCGAGGTAGACATCGCCGTTGGCGAACGCCCGGCGGACCATCTCCTGGCTCGCGCGCCGATGGTCGGGATCGGTGGTCCGGATGAATCGATCGGGCGAGATCAGGAGCGCGTCCTCGGCCGTCGTGAACAGGCCGACCATCTCGTCGACGAACTCCCGGGTGTCCCGCCCGAGCTCCGCCGCCCGCTGGGCGATGTTCACGGAGTGCTCGTCCGTGCCGGTCAGGAAGCGCGTGTCGTGGCCCATCATCCGATGCCAGCGAGCGATGACGTCGGCGCCGATGACCTCGTACAGGGTGTGGAGCCCGGGCCGGTTGTTCGGGTAGGCGATCGCGGTCGTCAGATAGAAGCGCGGGCGTGGATCGTCGGGCATGGGGTCCTCTGCTGAGGGCGGGAGATCAAGGCGGGCGGGCCGGCGGCGCGCCCAGGATCCGGCGGCCGACGCTCGGCCGGGCCAGTCTTCGCTCAGACCTGCCGCGAGCGGGGCCGCCCGGGCATCGCCATCCGGCTCCCGAGCCAATCCACGGAGCGATCATGGCCGAGCGCGCGTCGAGCGGTCAAGCGAGGGCCATGTGCCGCTCGCCCCTCAGTGCCGGAAGTGGCGGATCCCCGTGAGGACCATCGTCGCGCCCGCCGCGTCGGCCACGGCGATCGCGTCGGTGTCGTTCTTCGATCCGCCGGGCTGGACGAACGCGGTGACGCCGGCCTCGACGCAGACCGCGACCGCGTCGGGGAACGGATAGAAGGCATCCGACGCACACGCGGCGCCGGCGAGCGAGTCCGAACCGGAGATCGCGCGGGTCTTGTCGACGGCTTGACGCGCCGCGTCGACGCGCGACGTCTGGCCGGAGCCGAACCCGACCAGCCGGCCATCCCGGACGAGGACGATCGCGTTCGATGTCACACCACGGACGAGCCGCCAGGCGAGGTCCAGATCGCGCCGTTCGCCGTCGGACGGTCCCCGCGTCGTCGCCAATTGCCATGTCGCCGGGTCGTCGGCGGCCGTGTCCGGCGCCCCGACGAGGACAGCGCCACCGGCGGTCCGGATCGCGCCAAGAGGATCGGGCGTCGCCCGGTCGGAGCCGGCGTCACCATCGGCGCCGAGGACCGGGTCGACGATCAGCCGGAGGTTCGTCTTCGCCGCGAGGATCTCGCGAGCGGCGTCGTCGAAGCCCGGCGCCACGACGACCTCGAGGAACAGGCTCGCCAGCCCCTCCGCCGTTTCGCGATCGACCGCGCGGGTCAGCGCGACGACCCCACCGAAGGCGGACACGGGATCCCCGGCGAGCGCGGCCTCCCAGGCTTCGTGCAGGGAGGTCCGTTCAGCCGCGCCACACGGGTTGGTGTGCTTGACGATCACGCAGGCCGGACCCCTTAGGGCACGTCCGATCGCGGCCGCCGCTGACGCGTCGAGGACGTTGTTGTAGCTCAGGGCCTTGCCCTGAAGCGGCGCGTCGCCGGCCGCGAACGGGCCGTCGGCAGCGGTCGAGCCCGGCCTGCGGTAGCGAGCCGCGGGTTGGTGTGGGTTCTCGCCGTAGCGGAGGGTCTCGACCTTCTCCAGCCCGATCGTCAGGGTCGGCGGGAACGGATCCGCTGCGCCCGGCAAGCCGGCCTCATCCGGCATGTCGACGCCGGCGGCGGCCATCCGCGGGGGCAGCTCCGCCGCGATCCGGGCGTCGTAAGCCGCGGTGTGGCGGAAGGCCTCCACCGCCAGCGCGGCTCGCAGACCTTCGGGCACGCGACCGCCGTCGGCGACCGCGGCCAGGACCGCGGGGTAGCGCTCCGGCGACGTCACGATGGCCACGCTGGCGTGGTTCTTGGCGGCGGCCCGGACCATCGACGGCCCGCCGATGTCGATCTCCTCGACGAGCTCGTCGAACGTGATCCCGGGTCGCTCGGCGGCGGCGGCGAACGGGTAGAGGTTCACCACGACGAGCTCGAACGGAGCGATCGCGGCGGCCGCGAGCTGGCGGCGGTGATCGACGAGGCGCCGGTCGGCGAGGATCCCGGCGTGGATCCGGGGGTGGAGCGTCTTGACCCGCCCGTCGAGCATCTCCGGCGCGCCGGTCACGGCGGCCACGTCCGTCACGGGCAAGCCCACCTCGCGGAGCGCGCGGGCGGTGCCGCCGGTGGAGACGAGCTCGAAGCCGGCCGCCACGAGCCCTCGTCCGAGGTCGGCGAGCCCGGTCTTGTCCGAGACCGACAGAAGCGCCCGTCGCGGGACGGGGACGGCGGCCTCGGCCCGCTCGACGTCGATTCGAGCGACGCGCTGGCCGGGGTCCGTTGGAGTGACGGCGCCGGCGAGGAAGAGGGCGACGGCACGTGGCAGGAGCCGATGCTCAACCGCCTGGATCCGGGCATGGAGCGACGGCTCGTCGTCGCCGTCCAGGACCGGCACCGCCTCCTGGAGGACGATCGGCCCGCCGTCGAGCGTCTCGTCGACGAGGTGGACCGTCGCCCCGGTCACCCTGGCCCCGTGCGTCAGCGCCGCGAGGACGCCGTGGGCGCCGGGGAACGCGGGCAGCAGGCTCGGATGCGTGTTGAGGATTCGGCCCGGGAATGCCTCGAGCACGCGCTTGCCGAGAATCCGCATGTAGCCGGCGAGGACGACGACGTCCGGCCGGGCCGCGCTCAGGGCCTCCGCCAGGGTCCTGTCGTCGCCCTCGGGGACGAGGGCCGTGTCGATCTGCAGCTCGGCCGCCCAATCGAGCGCCGGACACGGGCGATCGGCGACAACGAGGAGGATCTCGCCACCCAGCTCACCCCGCCGGGCGGCGGCGTGCAGCGCCCGAAGGTTCGAGCCCGCACCTGAGACGGCGACCGCGATCCGACCGCTCACGGCTTCGGGATGGGCTCGGTCGGGCCCTCGACGTACCGGGGCCCGCCGTCGTCGGGCAGGACGTCGCCGATCACGACGGCGTCGACGCCCTGGTTGCGGAGCCAGGTCATCGCCCGGCCGCTTGCCTCCCGCGCGACCACGGCGACCATCCCGACGCCGGCGTTGAACGTCGCCCGAACCTCGGCTTCGTCGAGGCCGCCGAGGGCGGCGAAGAGCCGCTCGACCGACGGGACCCCCCAGCCCCGCGGATCCACGCGGGCCACGAGCGAGGCTGGCAGCGCCCTTGGCACGTTCGCGACCAGCCCGCCACCGGTGATGTGGGCCAGCCCGCGGATGTCCTGGCCGAACGCGCGCAGCTCGGCCCGGAGACCCGCCAGCAGCCGGGCATAGATCATCGTCGGCGTCAGGAGGACGTCGCCGAGCGTCGCGAGCGCGTGCTCGGGTTCGGCCGCGATCGCTTCGGTGGCCGCAGCGGTGCCGAGCGTTCGCTGGAGCTGCTCCTGATACGGACGCCCCAGGTCGAGATCCCAGCTCGCGATGAGGGAGCGCACCAGCGAGTAGCCGTTGCTGTGGAGGCCGCTGGCGCGGAGGCCGAGGATGGCGTCGCCGGCCCGGGCAGAACTCCCGTCGATCCGCTCGTCGGCCTCCACGACGCCGACGCAGAACCCGGCCAGGTCGAACTCACCGGGCTGCATTAGCCCGGGATGCTCAGCGGTCTCGCCGCCGACGAGCGCACAGCCGGCGTCGAGGCAGCCCGCCGCGATCCCGCCGACGAGCTCGGCGACCTGGTCCGGATCGAGGACGCCGACGGCGACGTAGTCGAGGAAGAAGAGCGGCTCGGCGCCGCTGCAGGCGACGTCGTCGGCGCACATCGCGACGAGGTCCCGCCCGATCGTGTCGTAGCGGCGGAGCGCGGTCGCGATCGCGGTCTTCGTCCCGACGCCGTCCGTGGACGAGATCAAGACAGGCGACCGGTAGCCGGGCGGGATCGTGACGGCCGACCCGAAGCCGCCGATCTCGCCGAGGACCTCCGGCCGGCGGGTCCCGTCGATCGCCGATCGCATCAGCTCGACGGCCTGCTGACCGGCGTCGACGTCCACGCCAGATGCCTCGTACGCCGGACGCGGCACCCTCCCAACGGAACCCGTCACGCGCTCACCGAGGTCCGAGGCGGAGCTCCGCGACGCCATCGGCCCGAGGTTCGCTCAACCACGGCCGGCAAGCACTCCTTCGTCTTCGAGGAGGAACTTCCGCGACGCCGTGTCGTACGGGACCGGCTCGGGATAGTTGCCGTCGAAGCAGGCGAAGCAGAACCGGTCGTACGGCAGGTCCAGGGCCGCGAGGACCCCACGGATCGAGAGGTAGCCAAGGGAATCCGCCCCGACGAAGTCGCGGATCTGGTCGATCGACTGGGTGGCCGCGATCAGCTCCGTCTCGACCTGGGTGTCGATCCCGTAGAAGCACGGGTGGTAGATCGGCGGGGCGCTGATCCGGACGTGGACCTCGGCCGCCCCCGCCCGCCGGAGCAGTGCCACGATCTGCTTGGTCGTCGTTCCGCGCACGATCGAGTCGTCGACGACGGTCAGCCGCTTGCCGCGGACGACCTCGCGGAGCGGGTTCAGCTTCAGCGTGACCCCGCGGTGGCGCATCGTCTGGCTGGGCTGGATGAAGGTCCGTCCGGTGTAGCGGTTGCGGACCAGACCCTCGCGGAACGGGATGCCGGACGCCTCGGCGTAGCCGGCCGCCGCCGGGGCGCCGGTGTCCGGGACGGGCATCACGAGATCCGTCTCGGCGGGATGCTCGCGCGCGAGCTCCTCGCCCATCCGGCGCCGCGCCTCGTACAGGTTCCGGCCCTCCAGATACGAGTCGGGCCGGGCGAAGTAGATCAGCTCGAACACGCACAGGGCGGGCGTGGCCGGCGCGAACCGGACCGATCGGGGCGGGCGACCCGTCTCGAGGATCACGATCTCGCCCGGCTCGACGTCGCGCACGAACTCGGCGCCGACGATGTCGAGGCCGGTCGTCTCGCTCGACAGGACCCAGCCCGACCCCGGCGCCTCGTCGTCGGCATCACCCCACAGCCCCGGTGCCACGGCGTCGTCTCCGGAGCTCGCGGCCGGCAGACGCCCGAGCACGAGCGGTCGGAAGCCGTGCGGATCGCGGACGCCGATCACTCGTCGCTCGTCGAGGATGACGAGGCTGTACGCGCCGCGGACCCGCGGCAGGACGCGGACCAGGGCGTCGACCGTGTCGGCCGCCGGCTCGTCGGCAAGCAGGGCGGTCAGGAGCTCGGTGTCCGTCGAGGCCGGCAGTCGCCCGCGGCCGCCGGCCAGCTGGCCGAGGAGCTCGCGGGTGTTGACGAGGTTGCCGTTGTGGCCGATCGCGAGCGCTCGCCGCGGACCGAGCCGGAACGTCGGCTGGGCGTTCTCCCAGACCGTCGAGCCGGTCGTCGAGTACCGGCAGTGGGCGATCGCCAGCTCGCCCCGAAGCGATGGCAGCCGCCGCTCGTCGAGCACCGAGGCGATCATCCCGAGGTCCTTGTAGAGCATCAGCTGCTCGCCATCGCTGACCGCGACTCCGGCCGATTCCTGGCCGCGATGCTGGAGGGCGAACAGCCCGAGCGAGGCGAGCGCCGCGGCGCTCTGGTCGCCGCTTGCAGCCGAGCCCGCGCCGCGCGGCATGACGACGCCGAACACGCCGCACATCAGCGTCGCTCCCAGCCGAGCGCTCGCTCGAGGCCGCCGTCCCAGGCGTGACGGAGGTCGTCGAGGCCGACGATCAGCGCATCGGCCACGCGGCTGCCGCGATCCTCCGCCGCGCCGGTGGCTCCCGCGCCGTGAAGCTCGATGACGAGGCGCCGCGGCGGTGGCGCGTCGGCGTCTTCATCGATGACGCCGCTGCCGATCCCACCCACCTCGCCGACGTCCTCGATCGGCAGGCCATGCTGGCGGGCGAGCAGCACGAGCGCCGGTACGTGCCGCGGAACGGCCGACACGACGACGCGCGACGGGCTCTCACCGAACAGGTCGACGGCCGGGGAACTCGCGACGGGCAGCCGGACCAGCGCTCCGAGACCGCGGTCGCGGTCGGCCCAGAGGCAGCATTCCGCGAGCGCGACGGCGAGGCCACCGCCCGAGACATCCTGGGCCGAGGCGAGGAGGCCGCGGCCGGCCGCGGCGAGGACGAACGCCTGCACCCGGCGCTCCCCCTCCAGGTCGATCGAGGGCGGGCCGTCCTCGGCGGCGAGGCCGGCGAGATCGGCGTAGGCGCTCCCGGCGAGCCCGGGCGTCGCCTCGCCGACGATCAGGATCCGGTCGCCGCCGGCGCGCCAGCCGGGCCGCACGAACGCGGTGACGTCGTCGAGCAGCCCGACCACGCCGATCTCCGGGGTCGGGGCGATCGCGCCGGCCGGCGATTCGTTGTAGAGCGAGACGTTCCCGCCTGTGACGGGCAGGCCGAGCGCCCGGCACGCGTCACCGACGCCACGCACACCCTCGGCGAGTTGCCAGAAGGCCTCCGGCCGCGTCGGGTCGCCGTAGTTCAGGCAGTTCGTGACGCCGAGGGGCCGCGCCCCCGTGATCGCGACGTTGCGGGTCGCCTCGGCCACGCTCAGGACCGCGCCGAGCCACGGATCGAGCGCCCCGACCGACTGGTTCGCGTCGGTCGAGGCGACGAGCGCCTTGGTCGTTCCCTTGATCCGGATCACCGCCGCGCCGTGACCCGGCCCCTCGACCGTGTTCGCCTGGACCGTCGAGTCGTACTGCTCGAAGACGGCTCGGCGGCTGGCGAGGTTGGCAGAACCGAGAAGGGCGACGAGCACCGCGCCCGGGTCCATCCCGCGCTCCGGCAGGCCATCGGAGACGGTCTCCGGGGCGCCCGGCGCCGGCGCGGCGCGGCGCCGGACCGGTGGCGAGGCAAGCCGCTGGTGGACGATCGCATCGCTGGTCAGCGCGGCAGCCGGGATTCGGGCGAGCTCGGCGCCGTCCTCCCCCACGACGGTCAGGTCGCCGTCGGCGGTGACCTCGCCGATCACGGCGACCGGCAGGCCCCATCGCTCGCAGACGGCGCGGATGGCGGCCCAACGGCCCGGCTCGACGATCGCGAGCATCCGCTCCTGCGACTCGCTGATCAGCACCTCGAACGGCTCCATCCCGGGCTCTCGTCGCGGGATCGCCGCGAGCTCGATCCGCATCCCGGTCCCGGCGCGGTCGGCCGTCTCGGAGGTGGCGCACGTGATCCCGCCGGCGCCCAGGTCCTGGAGCCCGACGACGAGCCCGCCGCGGATGAGCTCGAGCGACGCCTCGATCAGGAGCTTCTCGGCGAATGGATCGCCGACCTGGACGCTGGGCCGTTTCGACGCGTCGGCGTCGGCGAACGTCGCGCTGGCGAGCACGCTCGCCCCGCCGATCCCGTCGCGACCGGTCGTCGACCCGAACAGGACGACGAGATTGCCCGGCCCGGGCGCGGCGGCCCGCGTCAGGTCGCGCTCGTCGAGCAGGCCGATCGCCATGACGTTGACGAGCGGGTTGCCAGCGTACGACGGGTCGAAGACGAGCTCGCCACCGATCGTCGGCACGCCGACGCAGTTGCCGTAGCCACCGACCCCCTTGACCACGCCGTCGACCAGATGTCTCGTCCGCGGGTCAGACGGGTCGCCGAAGCGCAGCGCGTCCAGCACGGCGATCGGCCGGGCGCCCATCGTGAAGACGTCGCGGAGGATCCCGCCGACGCCGGTCGCGGCGCCCTGGGTCGGCTCGACCGCGCTCGGGTGGTTGTGCGATTCGATCTTGAACGCGACCGCGAGCCCGTCGCTGATCGAGATCACGCCGGCGTTCTCGCCCGGACCGGCGACGACGCCGTCCGCGGCAGTCGCCGTCGGGAGGGTTCGGAGCAGCGGCCGCGAGCTCTTGTACGAGCAGTGCTCGCTCCACATGACGCTGAACATCGCCAGCTCGAGCTCGTTCGGGTCGCGCCCGCCGAGGCGGTCGCGGATCGCCAGGAGCTCATCGTCGGTGAGGCCGAGGCGGCGATGGAGCGGCTCCGGCGCTGGCTGCACGGAGCTAGGTCGCTCGGCCACGACCGTCATCGGGCCGCCGACACGAGGATCGGGCCACCCGCCCGTTCACGCTCGGCGGCCGATGCGATGAACGACGAGACGATCCCGAGCCCGTCGGCGGAGCCGAGGATCGCTTCGACGGCCGTCTCCGGATGGGGCATCAGCCCCGCCACGTTGCCGGCCGCGTTCGACACGCCCGCGATCGCCCGGAGCGAGCCGTTCGGATTAGCAGCGTCCCCGTCGTCGCCCGCCGCCTCCCCGGTTCCCGGGTCGACGTACCGGAACAGCACCTGCCTGTCCGCCTCGAGCCGGTCGAGCGTCCCCTCGTCGGCGAAGAAGCACCCCTCACCGTGAGCCACCGGCATCCGCAAGGGCCGCCGTTCGCCGAGCCGGCGGGTGAACGGCGTGTCGAGCCGCTCGGCGGCGATCGCCACCTCGCGCGACACGAACCGGACGCCTCGGTTGCGGAGGAGCGCGCCGGGCAGGAGATGGGCCTCGGTGAGGACCTGGAAGCCGTTGCAGATCCCGAGGACGAGACCGCCATCCTCGGCGAAGCCGGCGACGGCCCGCATGATCGGGCTGAACCGGGCGATCACGCCCGCCCGGAGGTAGTCGCCATAGGCGAAGCCACCCGGGATCAGCACGCCCGCCACGCCGTCGAGCGAGGCCCCCTCGTGCCACAACGGGACCGCCTCGGCGCCGGCAACGTCAAGTGCGTTCATCGCGTCGATATCGCGGTTCGAGCCGGGGAAGATCACGACGCCGATGCGAACGCTCACGCGCGCGGGCCCACGAGCGAGGATGAGCCTCCCAGGACCTCGATGTCGTAGGCCTCGATCAACGGGTTCGACAGGAGCTCCTCGGCGAGCCGGTCGACGACGGCCCGGGCGGCGGGCTCGTCGGCCGCCGTCACGGTCAGCTCGATCCTGCGCCCGACGCGGACGTCGCTCACGCTGGAGATCCCGAGATGGCCGAAGCTGCCCTCGACCGCGCGGCCTTGAGGGTCGAGGATCCCCGGCTTGGGCCGAACGTTGACCGCGAAGCGGACGTCCATCGCTCCGCCTACCCCGCGACCACGTCGTCGTCGAGGTAGCGTTGAAAGCTTGATCCGGTGATCCGCTCGAATGCCTCGACGTACCGCGCCCGCGTCCCCGCCACGACATCCGGCGGCAGCTCCGGACCCGGCGGGGTCTTGTCCCAGTCGAGCGTTTCGAGGTAGTCCCGCACGTACTGCTTGTCGAAGCTGGCCTGGGCCCGACCCGGCTCATAGTCCGAGGCATCCCAGAAGCGGGATGAATCCGGCGTCAGCACCTCGTCGATCAGGATCAGCTCACCGGTCGCGGGGTCCGTCCCGAACTCGAACTTCGTGTCGGCGAGGATGATCCCCGCCGGCTCGGCGATCGCGGACCCGCGCCGGTACAGGGCGATCGCGAGCTCCGCGACCCGCCCGGCCACCTCGCGCCCGACGAGCGCGGCGGCCTCGTCCAGCGAGATGTTCTCGTCGTGGCCCCGCTCGGCCTTGGTCGACGGGGTGAAGAGCGGCTCCGGCAGGCGGTCGCTCTCGCGGAGACCGGCCGGCAGGGGGATCCCGCAGACCGCGCCGGTCCGCCCGTAGTCCTTCCAGCCCGAGCCGGCGAGATAGCCGCGGACGATGATCTCGATCGGCAGCGGCTGGACGCGACGGCAGAGCATCATCCGGCCCCGCAGCTCATCGACGTCGCCCGGCACGCCGCCGGGGATCTCCGCCGGGGACACGCCGACGAGGTGGTTCGGCATGAGGTCCCCCGTCCGCCCGAACCAGAAGCGCGACAGGCCGGTCAGCACGCGACCCTTGTCCGGGATCTCGGTCGGCAGGACGACGTCGAACGCGCTGAGGCGGTCCGAGGCGACGAGCAGCAGCCGGTCCTCGGACACGGCGTAGAGGTCGCGGACCTTGCCGGATCGAAGGAAGGTGTCAGCGAGCGGCATCGAGCTGGGCCTCCAGGCTGTCGAGACGGGCGATCACGGCGGGGACGTGGCGGAGGAAGGTGCGATCGTCGAAGCAGGCATCGACGTCGGTCAGGCTGAGGCGCTTCGCGACTTCCGGGTCGACGCCGAGGAGGTCGCGCAGCGGCTTCCGCTCGTCGGCCGCTCGAAGGGCCGCCCGCTGGACGACCGCGTAGGCGGCCTCTCGGCTCATCCCACCCCGCTCGACGAGCAGCCCCAGCACGCGGCTGCTGGCGTGCAGGCCGAGCCCGCGCGCGATGTTCTCCCGCATCCGTTCGGGCCGGACGATCAGGCCTTCGATCAGGCCGGTCATCCGCACGAGCATGTAATGGAGGACGATCGTCGCGTCGGGCAGGATCACGCGTTCCGCGCTGCTGTGGCTGATGTCCCGCTCGTGCCAGAGCGGCTGGTCCTCGAGGGCGGTCGCCGCGTAGCCGCGCAGCAGCCGGGCCAGGCCGGCGATCCGCTCGGCGACGATCGGGTTGCGCTTGTGGGGCATCGCGCTCGAGCCCTTCTGGCCGGCCTTGAACGGCTCCATCACCTCGCCGATCTCGGTGTGCTGGAGGTTCCGGATCTCGGTCGCGAAGCGCTCGATCGAGCCGCCGACGATGGCGATCGCGGTGAGAAGCGCGGCGTGGCGGTCGCGCTGGACGATCTGGGTGCTGGCCGGGTCGGCGTGAAGGCCGAGCTCGGCGAGGACCTCCGCCTCGACGTCCGGGCCGAGGTGGCTGTACGTCCCGACCGGCCCCGAGATCTTGCCGGTCGCGATCTCGTCTACGGCCTCCGTGAGTCGGCGCCGACCGCGTTCGACCTCGAACGCCCAGCCGGCGAGCTTCAGGCCGAACGTGATCGGCTCGGCGTGGACGCTGTGGGTCCGGCCCATCATCAGCGTGTCGGCCTCGCTCCGCGCTCGCACGATCAGGGCGGCCAGCAGGCCGTCCATCGCCCGGATCAGCAACTCCCCCGCGTCCCGGAGCTGGAGCGCGAGCGCCGTGTCGACGACGTCGCTGCTCGTCAGGCCGAGGTGGAGGTAGCGCCCCTCGGGCCCGACGGTCTCGGCCACCTGGCTGACGAAGGCGATGACGTCGTGATCGGTCGTCTTCTCGATCTCGGCGATCCGCTCCGGGTTCACGGTCGCCCGCGCCTCGAGAGCCGCCAACGCATCCGCCGGCACGGTGCCGCGGGCGGCCTGGGCTCGACTGACGGCGAGCTCGACGCGGAGCATGGCCTCGAAGCGCGCCTCGTCCGTCCAGATCGCGCCCATCTCGGGGAGCGTGTAGCGGCGGATCACACCGGGACCCCAGCCGCTTCGAGGGCGATGTCGTGACGCCGCTGCGAACCCGGCCAGGCGATCCGGTCCGCGGCCGCCTCGGCGATCGATCGCGCGGCGCGCAGGTCCGGCCCCCGTCCAACGACCGTCAGCACCCGGCCACCGTTCGCCAGGAACGTCGAGCCGACCTCGTGGAACGCGCCGGAGTGGAAAACGAGCACGTCCGGCGCTTCCGGAAGCTGGCCTGACACGTCCAGCGCCGTGATCCTCGCCCCCGGGCCGATCTCTCCCGGATAGCCGGCCGAGGCGAGGACGATCCCCACGGTGGCACCGGGCAGGACCGGGACCACCGCCGCCTCGTCGAGGGTTCCCCGGGCGGCGGCGGCCAGGAGCGGGGCCAGGGGAGTCGCGAGGCGCGGCAGGATGACCTGCGTCTCCGGATCGCCGAAACGGGCGTTGAACTCCAGCAGGCGGGGACCGTCCGAGGTCAGCATCAGCCCCGCGTAGAGCGCGCCGCGGAACGGCGTTCCGCGTCGCGCCAGCTCCGCAAGCACCGGCCGGTGGAAGCGTTCGACGATGTCCTCGACGACCTCGTCCGGAAGGTCGGGGAGCGGTGAGTAGGCACCCATGCCGCCGGTGTTCGGGCCTCGGTCGCCGTCCGCCAGGCGCTTGTGATCGCGCGCGGGCGGGAGCGGAATCGCCCCGCCACCATCGCAGATGGCGATGACGCTTGCCTCCCGGCCGGCAAGCCGCTCCTCGACGACCAGCGGCCCGTCGATCCGGGAGATGGCGGCGATCGCCTCCTCGGCAGTGCCACAGACGGTCACGCCTTTGCCCCCCGCCAGGCCGTCCTCCTTGACGACAACGCCTCGGTCGGCGAGCTCGGCCGCGTACGCGGCGGCCGGCGCCCGTTCGCCCGCGCCGAACGCGCGACCCTCCGCCATCGGCACGCCGGCCGCAGCAGCGATCTCGCGGCAGAACCCCTTCGACGTTTCGATGCGCGCCGCGTCGGCGGTCGGGCCGAACACCGGGATGCCCGCAGCGATCAACGCGTCGGCGACGCCCGCGGCGAGCGGAGCCTCGGGCCCCACGACGACGAGTTCAGCTGCGACGTGCCGGGCGAATCGGACGACGGCCTCGGGGCTCGTCGGGCTGGCGGCCGCGCCGTGGACATGAGGGATCGCGAGCATCGCGGTCGCAGCCATGGTGACGTAGACGTCGTTGACACCGGGCTCCGACGCGAGCTTCCAGGCGAGCGCGTGCTCGCGGCCACCGCGGCCGACCACGAGGATCCGCGTCGGCTGGGTCGCCCGCATCGCCGTCATCCTGTCGCCGTCGGAACCCGGTTGCGGACCGGCCGCCAAGCGCGCTCGATCGTCTGCGTCCGCTCCGG
>Ga0070707_100002717_pt1 | contig 16825 bp, 12 predicted proteins | sample KBSK5502metaG_FD_65468 | JGI IMG/M metagenome (GOLD analysis project Ga0070707, IMG submission 65468) | Corn, switchgrass and miscanthus rhizosphere microbial communities from Kellogg Biological Station, Michigan, USA - KBS K5-50-2 metaG | ecosystem: Host-associated > Plants > Roots >... | reverse complement strand
CGGTCCATGTAGTTGAGGAGGTTGATGGCGACCATGAGGCCGAGGACGTAGCGGGCGTAGCCTCTGGCCACGGGGGGAATTATGAGGTTGGCCTAAACTAAGGCCCCTCGCGCCTCGGCCCGGCTTTAGGGATCGAGGCTTCGAGATGTGGCGCCCCTGGGTCGGCAAAGGGCACGTGGCGAGCCCAACGGTCTGTAAAACCGCCGCGAAAGCTTTGGGGGTTCGACTCCCTCCCGGCCCACCAGAACTCAGACACCATAGCTGATCATTGACAGCTCGAACACGTTCGGTCCGGGTTGACAGCCAAACTGACAGCCAAATTTGTTAAGAAAGCGCCGCCGGACGTGGGCCTACACGGCGAGGTTCGGTTGACGTTGATCCCAGCGACACAGGTCGGCGGAGTCGCAACGGCCTACGTCGGCTGTCGATAACCGCCCTTACGGATCGCGTGGCCGTGAGGCGCAGCGATACGAACAATCCACCGGTGAAGCCAATATTCACCCAGGCCAGTAGGACAACATCTGTCTGTCGCCAGAGTATGAGTTAGGCGCTTACATGGCGACGGCGGTTCGAGTGTTTCCAAGCAGGCGCTTTCCTCGCGACTTTGGCATGAACGACCGGCAGCACTCGGTCGAAGTGGATACCAGACGTCTCAAATAGCTCTCGGACACTCTCAATTGACGGTGTCGCACACCAGGTAAACAGCGCCTCGTCATCAGGGATCAAAGTTGCTCCTAACACCTGGGGCCGCCGATCTATGGGCAGGTTCGATGCCCCGTGTATAAGGCGTTCCAGTTGGACGGTGGCGAGTTCGATGTTGATGCCCGGCCAAAGCTGCTCGACCACACAGCCAGCATGAGTAGTGCCGAACCGCACACGCCGAGGATGCGATGCCCCGCACCCAGGAGGATAGGGTGATTTGCTGGCTTTTGTTGCACCCGAGCCTTCGGGATAAGGCCGGGGCGATTGACTTTCTGTGGGCTTTGTCGGCGGACTGACTTTTCTAGGTCCCACGAGTAATATCGCCTCGAGGCGCGCCATTGACGTCGATCTGGGGACGCGAGCGCGAGCTCAGGTTGGTCGAATCGTTCGTGGATTCCATCCACGACGGAGCTGCGCTGTTCATCCTCGAGGGCGAGCCTGGAATTGGCAAGACCACCCTCTGGGGCGCGGCTTGCAGGCTTGCGCACTCAAAAGGTCTGCTCGTGCTCACTGCCCGCCCAGCGGAGCCCGAGGCAAAGATGGCATATGCCGCTCTGACCGACTTGCTGGCTGAGATCCCAGAAGACGAGCTGAACAAGCTGTCTGCGCCACAGCGCCAAGCATTGGGGGCGGCTCTCCTTCGAAACGATTCTGATGGCCGTCCAGCAGATCCCCGGGCAATAGCCATGGGAGTTCTTCTCACACTCAGGTCGCTCGCTGCAAAGGGCCCTGTGCTGCTCGCGATCGACGATTGGCAGTGGATCGACCGTCCAACCGCACGCGTCATCGGCTTTGCCGTCCGGCGGATCAGTTCCGAGCGCGTCGGTTTGGTCGTGACTGCCCGCGAGGGCGTGTCTGTGCTGATCGCGGGCAATGATTTGGACTGGCCGGATCATCGTAGCAATCGGCTCCTCGTTGGACCGATCACGCCCGCGACTTTGTATCGGCTGGTGGTCGAGCGTCTCGACCTAGCCTTGCCCCGGCCCTTACTGATACGCCTACACACGACCTCTCGCGGGAATCCCTACTACGGACTCGAAATCGCTAAGGCAATCGTTAGCTCAGGATCGCCTCCAGGCCATGGCGATCCCCTACCGGTGCCCGCGGGCCTTGCTGAGGCGCTGACACAGCGGCTGGCAGTGCTACCAGTGCCGGCCCGACGATTGCTTGCCGTGGTCGGTGCCGCGGTCCACCCGACGCGCGATTTAGTCCGAATGACGGCTGGCACGAACGCGGCCGAGAAAGGCCTCAAGGTTGCCGTGCGGGCAGGCATGCTGGACGTGGAGGAAGATGGGCGGCTTCGATTCGTTCACCCCTTATTGGGTGCCTTGGTTGCGCGCCTAAGCTCCTCGACCGACCAGCGCCGCCTGCACCGGCGACTTGCTGAACTTGTTCCCGACGATGAGGAACGAGCAATCCACCTTGCGCGCGGAGGCGCTACGCAGGCAGATCTTCCCGCTATCGATGCAGGGGTCCGCGCGGCTTGGTTACGTGGTGCGCCGGAGATCGCGGCTGATCTGAGCGAGCGAGGCCTAGCGTTTGCGGTCAACGCGAGCGCGGCCGAGCTACAAAGACGTCGCATGCAGACTGCCGAGCACCACTTCCGCGCCGGCGAGGACCAACGCGCGAGAACACTTTTGGAGACCGTAGTGGCACAGGCGCCGGCTGGAGAAGAACGGGCGCGCGCCCGCTGGCGGCTAGGATGGGTGCTAAGGCACAGCGCGAGCCTCGCGGCTGCGGAAGGCGCATTCAGCGAGGCGCTACGAGACCTTCAGGACCCGTCAGACGACCATCGCCTTCGAGCGACCATCGAGCGCGATCTTGCCCTGGTGCTCATCAACGTCGGCAAACTGAGTGAAGCCGCGCCACACACCGCAGCCGCGATGCGGTTCGCCGAAGCCGCCGACGACAGGTCGCTCCTAAATGATGCGATTGGGCCACTTGTGTTAATTGAGTTCCTCGCCGGACGCGGTCTGCGACAGGACCTAATTGCGAAAGCGCACGGCTGTCTCGGCTCAGAGGAGCTCCCTGTCGGTCTGCGCACAAACGTATTGATCGCAATAGCGCAGAAGTGGGGCGACCAATTCGACCTTGCCCGGCGTCGCCTTGAGCTCGAATACAACGCGGCGGTCGACCGTGGCGCTGAAGCAGACCTACCATCGCTTCTCTGGAGTCTTAGCGAACTCGAATGTTGGACCGGAAACTGGGCGCTCTCGGCGGAGTACGCCCAGAGGGGGGTCGAGACCGCGATTCTCAGCGGCGGACCGCATGACCGAGCCCTGACTCTCTGTGCTCGAGCCTTGATCAGCGCCTGCAGGGGAGAAACCGAACAAGCCCACGAGGATGCTCTTGGTGCGCTACGCGCCGCAGAGCAATCTGGACTGCGGCCGGCGCTGGTGTGGAGCCGGCATGCATTGGGCTTCCTTGAGTTGTCTCGTGCCCATCATGCGGCGGCCCATCAATGGATGGCACCGCTCACAACTCAAGTTGCTGAGATGGGTGTCGGTGAACCGGGGTCTGTTCGGTTTGTACCCGACGAGATCGAGGCACTTGTTGGTATTGGCGAGCTTCGAGCGGCCGCTGAGTTGCTTGCACCTTTTGAGGACCGGGCACGCGCACTTAATCGCACATGGGCGCTGGCAACCGCGGCGCGCTGCCATGGCCTGATCCTGGCCGCCCAACACGACCTGGACGGGGCCGTGCGCGCACTGAATGAAGCCTTGGGGCACCACCAGAACCTTGGGATGCCCCTGGAGCTGGGTCGGACCCTGCTGCAGGGCGGTCGCATCTACCGACGCTCCCGCGAAAAGCGCCTGGCTAAACGCTCCCTCGAAGCCGCGCTACAGATCTTCAATCAGTTGAACGCACCGCTATGGTCTCTCCTGGCACGCGGCGACCTGGCCCGCATCGGTCTGAGGCCCGCGGCAACCTCCGACCTGAGCGCTACCGAGGCCGCCGTTGCAGGACTCGCCGCTGAAGGCAGGACAAACCGCGAAATTGCAGCTGCACTATTTCTGAGCCCAAAAAGCGTGGATGGTGTGATTCTTCGCGTCTACGACAAGCTCGAGATCCATACACGCGCCCAGCTAGGTTCGTGGGTGGCGGCCCACAAAAGGCAGTAAACCACCCTATCCCTTCGGCAGGCGTGTGTGGGAACCTGCGTGAAGTTACAGGCACAAACAGCGACCCGTGGAATCATGTGCGCCACGGGCAGGTGACTTGCGCGTGTCAGAACAGACTCCTCTTTACTCACCGGCCGAATGACAACCGAAACGATAGGACAGCGGGTCCGTTTGGGTCGGGTCCAACTCGCCGAAGACCGAGGCAAAGCACCGGTCGCAAAATCCGAGCTGGATCGACGTGGCACTACCTGGTTCGCTGTTCCGTCGAGCTGCCCAAACAAGATGCATGGCGGCGCAATGCGCGTCCGCACCACTCGGGGGCAGAAACCATCACACGAGTCTGTGCTCAAAATCGTCGGTGGTCGGGTGAGGTGCAAAACCGCCGGCCATGGTGAGTGGTTCTTGGACTGGTCTTCAGCTCTAAGCCTCGCGACCGGCGAGTTGGTGGCGTAACAGTCAGGAGGTGTCTGGTGACTGAGAAGGGTCAGTCCGAGCGTCGTCCAGAGACCAATCAGGCAGCCGGTCCTCCAACCAGGCAGTCATTGGATCGTGTCGCAGGTATCCACGCCGCCGGTGGACGGAATGGAGCTGGCGCGTTCGGCGTAGTTGTCGGTCAGGTGCGTGCCCAAAGCGCCGGCCGAGGCGTGTCCGGTGCGCTTGTGACCGTCTATTCCGTCACGAACAATGTAGGCGGAGGTCCGGGTGTGCGGCGTCGCCTTGGCTCCGTGGCGACGGACTCGGCCGGCGCTTTTCACGTCCGATATACGAACCGACCGCAGGACTCGCAGAGCGCTCAGCAGCCTTGGGACCTAGTAGTTACTGTCACAGCACCCCAGGAGTCGGACGGAGAGGATCGTGAACGTGTTCTGGCAACCGTCACCCGTTACGGCGCTGCGCCGGTCGAGACCGTCCGCATTCTCATCGCGGACCATGATCTCGACCACGTCAGGCTCGGCCCGGTGTCGACCTTGCCAAATCCGGATGACATTATCAGCCGCGAGCGCATCTTATGGGAGCGCAGCCTTCGCCTCGATGGCGACGCAAGAGATCGTTTTACGAAACACCTACAAGATGCGATCAGACTCCGCGAAGCTGCGCAAAAACCATTTTCAGCATTTCTCGACCGTTTGTCCAGTCTGTCACCCGAGCACCGAGCCGCGCGTGCAAACGGATATTTGCCGCTCGATGCCGACATTTTGAAAGCGAATCTCGCAACGATTCGAGCTGCGATCGACAGCGAGGTTTCAAATGCTCGTCCTTCGGCCCGCGCTCTGGTCGCAGAAGAAGACTTGGAAGACTGGAAGGGTCGCTTCGGTCCTGAGCTGGAAGCGATTCCAAGTGAGGCGGTTGAGGCGAAGATTTGGCCGTGGAAAGCCACAAAGCCGAATAGGCTCATTCAGAGCATTCCGCTTCGCGATTTGTGTCAGGGACCTCCAGACAACGATTGTGTCGCACTTCTCGAGGGGGGCTCAATTGGCACCAACAGCAACGGACAACCAACGGCACTAGGTGGCCCGGCGACTCCCGGGCAAGCGTCGCCCCAAACCGGCGCAGCTGGCGCCACGGGCGGATCCGACATTCCATCACTAGTCCACCGCCAAGTTGATCCGGCAACCCCCCCGGAGATCACGTTAGCTGTGTCAGCTCGTCCGGGGGTGGTTGATGTACAAACGAACGTCGACTCATTTCTCATTAAGAGCGGGCCAGCCGATGCACCTGCTTTGTTCGACTTCAATCGTCTGCATATCGCTTTTGAGCCGCTCTGGCACGAGTTGTTTGACTCTAAAGCTAAGGAAATCGCACAACAGCTTTATGAGGGGCTTGTCGACCTTGGCGTTGATCCAAACGCCTATCTGTTTGGGCCTGGTGACACGCTGAACCTCGTCCCAGCCCAGACCGCAACCAAGAAGGCGGCAGAGAAGACGAAGGCACCCAACCTCCTGGCGGTGATCCGCGCATTCGACATAAGTGACGCCGAATGGGACACATTGACGACTGACCAACAAACAAAACTTGCCGAGCTGGCAAGCATAGTCAACGGTGAGGCAGAACCGACGTCGGTTCAATTGACTGATGCAAATCAGGCCGAACAGCAATTCGCCGCTGAAGTGAATGCCAATCCGCCATCAGATGACCAAGGCATAGCTCAAGTGAATGCTGTCGCGAGCGCACTCAACGACAGCTACAAATCCGCCTACAGCGCCGCTCAGCAGTCCGCGTTGCGGCAAGGCGAGAAGATGATTCACTATGCCGAGACAAGAGTAGACAGTCACGACAACAAGTTCGACCAGTTCCATCAACTTCTGGCCGACCTTGATAAGTCGCTCAAGGAGCCGTATCGCTTCAATGTCTACGCTGCGAACGGGTTTGCACGGAGCATTAACTTCGGGATTGTCGTCAATTACCGTCAGCGCTGGGAACCGGTCACCTATCAAGTCGGCGAACTCGTCAAAACGATTCCCCTCGCACCTAAAGAGACCCGGCGCTTCTCAAAGAAGCTCGTCGCGCGTAAGTCGCGTTCCGAGAAGGAAGTAGAGAACAACATCGAGTCGCGCCGTACCGAGTCGTCAGAGGTATCACGTGCGGAGACCGAAATTGTTCAGAAAGCGATAAACAAGACAAACTTCCAGCTCAGCGCCGAAGGTGGTGTCAGCATCGCCATTGCTCACGTCGATGCAAAGACGGGCCTGTCGCTGGATGCCGAACACGACTCCCAGGAGACAAAGAAGGCTTTCCGCGAGGCAGTCTTTAAAGCCACCGAGGAGTACAAAGCTGAGCGAACTCTCCAGGTCGAGTCTACTGACTCGGCGGACTCAACGACAGAGGAATCAGGCGAAATCGTAAACCCGAACGATGAGATTTCAGTTACCTATCTCTTTTACCAACTGCAGCGCCGGTTTCGCGTTAGCGAGGAGATCCGCTCCGTTACCCCTGTGGTTCTTGTTGCACAGGAGTTTCCGAATCCGGGGGATATTGATGAGGACTGGATAGTCAAGCACGATTGGATCCTGCGTCGAGTGTTGCTCGACGATTCGTTCCTCCCAGCCCTCAACTACCTGTCTACCAAGGTAGTGGGCGACGAGGTTGCTTTGCGTGAATTGCACAAGCATGTCGAACAGCAGCGGAGACTCGTCGAGAGCCTCAAGGACCAGCTCGTTACTCTCGGCGGCCAGGTCACCGGGCGCTATACAGCGCTTGAGCAGTCCATCGCTCAGCGTGCGGCCGCCGTCGCTGGTCAAGATTCGGACAGCGGGTTCATGGGTCCAGGCCTAGCTGGCGAGGGACTCTTCAAGTCTGCGTCTGACTTTCTGTTCGGAGGCAATGACAACTCGCCTGAGGCAGCCCAGATCCGCGAGGATGCCGCGCGAGACGCATACGAGCGCGCCGAGAAGCAGAAAAAGGAGATGCAGGAGAGACTCGACCGAGAAACGACTGCATTGGCAACCGCTATTGAGAACTACACAAAGCAACTAAGCGAGCATTTGAACAGGAAGGCTCAGATCGCCCGTCTGCGAGTTCACATCAAGGCCAACATCTTCTATTACATGCAGGCGATCTGGAGCCACGAGCCGCCCGATCAGCGCTACTTCAGATTGCACGATGTCCAAGTTCCGCGCCTGAAAGGTACAAAGACCTACAAGGTCATCCAGGATCCGAACGCGGTCCCGCTACCACCGACCTGGCAAAAGCCCTACAAGATCATCCTTCATTCGCAGATTGATAAAGACAGCATTCAGCACGATGCTCTAGGCGACATAGCAGATCTAGATACGCCGCTCGGGTTTAAGGGCAACTACATGATCCTCCCACTTCTGCAGAACAACGACCTGACCGACCTTCTCATGCTGCCTTACTACGGCGATCCCCTCGTAGACCCCGACCCGCTCGGAAACTGGACGCTACACGATCTTGTCGAGTACGCCTGCTGTGTGCGAAAGAATTTGAGTGAAGCGGAGTTCGACAAGAAGCTTCCCGGCTTGATCGAAGCTTATCGGTTGTTAAAGGAACATGGTGCGAATGATGGAGAGCTGATTGTGCCAACAGACTCGTTGTACATCGAGGCCCTCCCAGGGGTTCATCCCATTCTCGAGGACTTCAAACTGCTGCATAGAGCAATCGACGTTAAGAAAGTTCAGGCTGAGGTTCGCGGAGCGGAGCTTGAGAACATTAGGTTTGCCGCCCGTTTGCTCGCAGGTGAGCGAGGAGATCCCACAGTTGAGAAGACGATTCTCGTTGAGAATCCCGGGACAACCATTGTGGCGCCGAACCCATGAAGCGGTTTCTCGGCGTAGAGGCTGGCCTGGCAAGAATCTCTGTGGCGAACGCCTAGAGCTAGCCCGACCAGTGAATAACATGGCTGCCTTCGGTTCTTCTGTGGCTGACAGGGGCTCGTAAGCCTGTACTGTGCCTAATGGGCCGCGCGGAACTGGTCAGCCCGGAACAATTGCTTCAGAACAACCTGACCGCGGCCTAGACAACCGGGGGAACGCCGATCCGGGTAACCACAACCGCTTGGCAGCCCCTGGGCCCGAGAATTGGGCTACGGTCGATCAGCGCATTTTGCGCGGACTGATTGAGATCGTGCGTCGGTATCCAGTGGACGGTGACCCGCGTCACCAACCAGTCATAGAACTCTTCAGGACAGTGCCTGCCGACCAAGCCAGACGCCTGTACAGCCGTCTCGAACCAGGTGCTGCGACGGATGATTTTGCGCAGTATCTTAAGCAGCAGTTCCCGCAGACCCGGCCAGAGGCCCTGCGGGTTCTGAGGGATCAATTCCTCGGACCGGGGCTCGCAGGTTCCGCTGGGACACGCGCCGGCTCTGCCACAGCATGGGCAGAAATACGAGATGACCCAAGGTATATCGATAATGCATTTAGAATCATCGGCCTTCCGATACTGGGTGGCCCATTCTACTTTTCGCCGGATTCGACCTTCTTAGCGTCAAGTTCTCGAAACGTAGTCGTGCCCAGGTCAATGATTCAGTTTGCGCAGGATCCGCTTGCCGGTGCGACTGTCATTTTTGGCGGCAAGGTTCATCCAAACCGCCAACTGGCCCTGAGCGAGGCTACCCAATTGGAACGCGAGACTCGCATGAGAGTTGTGGCATATTATGCCGGCCCTCACGGCTACATCTTTCCCACAATCGTCTCTGCGACAACGGCACCACGAATTACAGAGGCGTCGGCGCAGGCGATCAATGCTGAGCACGACTACGCGGCGGCTGCCGGCCCATTTAGCTGGCAGGTGTTGTGGTGGTACATTGGGCTACGTTTCCCTCTCGGGACAAAGCCGCCAACAGGCGCGGGCAAGTCACTGCTCGAGTTGGCGATTGGATCAACTGAATATGCGAAGCAGATGGAGGCGGTGCTTGCAATTCGTGCAAGCCAGCCAGCCTTAAGGCTGCTTAGCCTGGATGAATTGATTGCAATTCGTGCGTATACCGGTGAGTGGTCGCAAGCGATGAACCAGGCGCTTCGGGGGACGAGCAAAATGACCCCGAATCTCGAAGTTATTGTCAGCCGTGCTGTCTCTGGTTTGCGAAAGCTCCCGTCTTACACTGGTGTGCTCAGGCGCACTTTTCCCCTTCAGATCGCACATGCATCGCAGATGTTTCGCGGCGGTGCAATTATAGTTGAAGCTGCCTTCACGAGTGCGACTAAGGGCGCAGGGGTTGCACAGAAGGAAGGCAATATCGTCGCAACGATCTCTGCTGTCGGCAAGTACGGTAAGGATGTGTCGGCCATTGCGGAAGTCGCAGAGCAAGAAGTTCTCTTTCTTCCGGGCGCCCGATTCATCATAGAGAAGGCGGTTCGTGTGCAGGACGCATTGGTGATGACATGGCGTGAGCTCTAAGAACCCGGCCTCGTCCCCAAATGCGCACTCGCCATGACCCGGAGGGGGCCACGAGGCGTTCAGCGACTGTCGATTGCGACCTATCGGGGCGGCCCTTGGCCGACCCGAGCCCAATACGATCGGCCGCATTGTAAAACCGCCGCGAAAGCTTTGTAGACCACCGTAGCCCACCACCCCGCCAATCGTTTATTCATCGACTGAGGGCCCCGACGTCCTAGGCGCGATTCGCGCACGCATCGCTTCGATGACCCGGACGACAACGTATGTCCCAAACGCCAGGCTTGTGATGAAGAAGCTCACCGGATGCGGTGAGTAGTACGCGATCGCGAGGCCCAGCCACGTGAATGCAAGCGATAGCCCGACGGCAGTGGTGATGGCAAGCCGCGGCCGGCTGGTGAATCGGATCGCGATCGCTGCCGGCGTCACGATCAGCGCGAAGATCAGCAGCACTCCCACCACCTGCACCGCGTCCGTCACCGCCAGCGCCAGCACCGCCATGAACGCCACCGACAGCGCCACCGTCGGCACGCCTTTCGCGAGGGCCAGGTCCTGGTCGACCGATGCATAAAGCAGCGGTCGGTACATCGCCACCAGGGCCACCAGCGCCAGACCCGCGACCACGGCCGTGACCACCACCTCCTGCACGCTGATCCCCAGGATCTCGCCAAACAGGAGGGCGTACGCCTCCTGCGCGTAGCCGGTGTAGAGCGAGATAAACAGCACGCCCAGACCCAGCGTCCACGCGAGGACGATGCCGATCGTCACGTCGCGGCTGCGCAGCCGGCTGCCCAGCGCCCCGATCACCATGCCGCTGCCCATCGTGAACGCCAGCAGTCCGAAGATCGGATTGATTGCGAGGACCACCGCGCCCGTGGCGCCCGCGAAGCCGATGTGCGAGAGGGCGTGGGCCGCGAACGCAGAGCCGCGCAGCACCACGAAATAGCCGATGGCGCCGGCGACGATCGCGACCACCGTTCCGGCCATGTAGGCGTTGTCCATGAACTGGTACTGGAAGATCGCCGCCACGTCCGCGATCAAGTTCCACGTCAGGTGTGGACTGGTGTCGTTGACGACCAGCAGGCCCTCACCCATGTGGATGTGTCACCTCCTCGTCGAGCCCGGTCACGAAGACGCGGCCCATCCGGTCAGTCAGCACGTCGATCGGCGCCGAGTAGATCGCCGACAGCGTCGCCGCCGTGATGATCTCCGACGGGCGGCCGACGGCAGTCTTGCCGTTCGCTATGTACAGCACGTTGTCGATGTAGGGCAGCAGCGGGTTCACGTCGTGCGCGATCAGCAGGACGGTGATGCCTCGCTCGCGCACCACCTTTCCGATCACGTTTACGATCGCGCCCTGGTTGCGCACGTCGAGGTGGGAGAGAGGCTCGTCCATCAACAGCAGCTCTGGCTGGCCGACCAACGCGTGCGCCAGCAGTAGGCGCTGCTGCTCGCCGCCCGACAGCCTGCCAATGGGGCGGTCCACGTAGCCGGTCGCATCGACCACGCCGACGGCGTCGTCGACCACGCGCTGGCGCACGGACCCGCTGCCCAGGGGAATGCCCCAACGGTGTCCGTCGATGCCGAGGCCCACGAAATCCCGGCCGCGGATGGAGAAGTCCGCGTCGAAGCTCGAGCTCTGCGGGATGTAGCCGATCCGCGGATCGCCGGCATGGGGATGAGCGCCGAACACCTGCAGGTCGCCCGCTGCCGGGGCGAGCTGACCGAGCAGCAGCTTGAACAGGGTCGACTTGCCCGCACCGTTCGGACCAAGCACGGCGGTGAACGAGCCGCGCGCAATTCTGAAATCTGCCCCTGACCATACCGTCCGCTGTTCGTATCGAGCCGCGAGACCCGACGCCACCACAACGCTCACCTGAGCGCGTTCTCCAGTGCGACCAGCTGGCTGTCCTGCCACTCCTGGAACGAGGCGCCCGCGGGCTGAAGGGTCTCGGAGACACCCACGACGGGGATCGATTGCCGCGTCGCTTCGATCCTCAAGTTGGTCGTCACGGCCGTCGCGGTCTGGACGTTGTAGACGAGCACCTTGATCGCCTTCCGCGCGATCTGGTCGTGGAAGGTGACGACCGCGGCGGCCGGCGGATCGTTGCCTTCCGAGACCGCCTGCATGAACTCGGGCGGCGAGATCAGCTTGAGCCCGAGATAGTTGGCCAGGTAGACGAATATGGTCTCGGTTGCTCCCACAGGCACCCCCGCGAACTTCTGCTTGATCTCGGCCAGCCGGTTCATGTACGGCTCGAGCGCGGTGGTGAACGCCGCGCGCCGCTGGTCGAAGTAGCTCGCGTCGCCTGAGTCCAGGGACCTGTACTCCGCCGTGATCTCGTCGGCCACCTTGATCACGTAGTCCGGGTCGTACCAGAAGTGCGGGTTGTCGCCGGACTTCTTGCCCAGCAGGTCGGCCACTACGAGGACCTTCCGGCCCTGGTTGGGGCTCGCCTGCAGCAGCTTCTGGCCCCAGTTGTCGTACCCGGCGCCGTTGAGGATGACGAGGTTGGCGGCCGCGACCGCGCGCGCGTCGTTCGTGCTGCTCTCGTATTCGTGTGGGTCGGCGTTGGGGTCGGTGACGACGCTCTGCACGTGGGCGTGGGTCCCGCCGAGCTGGGTGGCGATGTCGCCCCAGAAGCCCTCACCCGCGACCACCTGGAGGACTCCCGAGGCGCCATTCGAGCTCGAAGCCGTGCAAGCGCACGCCACGAGTAGGACCGCCGCAAGCTTTGCCACCACCCGCACGATTATTGCACAAGTCAAATGCGCAAGTAGTTTGCTACGATGGAGCCGTGCCCCGACCAAGCCCGGTCAGCGACGAGGTCAGCCGCCTTCTCGCGTCGGGGGAGCGCCATGCTTGGACGCTCGCCGAGCTTCTCGACGCGGTCCGACGCAACGTCGCCGGGGCGAACTACTCCTCGGTCTTCCGGTCAGTGTCCGCGCTCGAACAGGCAGGCGTCGTCGAGCGTCTCGACCTCGGCGACGGGATCTCGCGGTACGAGCAGCAGCACGGCCACCACGAGCACGTCCGCTGTGAATCCTGCGGCCGCATCGCGGAGGTCCGCGACTGCGTGGTCGACGACGCCCAAGCGCGCATTCAGGCCGACACCGGGTTCATCGTGCGCGGCCACCAGGTCGTCTTCGTCGGGCGATGCGCGGAGTGCGCCGGCCCCTCAGGCGCGGCGGACCATGTGAGACATCTCGCGCACCCGCACCGCCATGGTCCCGGCTGCGGGCACGTCGCCGTCCAGCACGGAGACCACACCGATTACGTCCACAGCGGACATCGCCACGCCGCCCATGGCGATCATTGGGACGAGCACTAGGCCGAAGCCGGAACCCCTGCGAAGCGACTCCAGAGAGCCTGGCCCGACTCGTCGCGGATCTCCATGACGATTCCGCTCGAAGGTAGATAGTCCACTGCACCGGTGCCGGACTGCACCGATCGCAGAGACACGGCGAAATCCCGCGCGAGCTTTCGCTCAGCGATCGAGACGATGGTCACCATCCCGAATCTGACGCGTTCCACTCGCGTCGCGAACGGCCCCGAGGCGCGCAAGAAGACGCCGCGCGCCAGGTCGTTGCTCGCGAGCCACGCGTCGTGCGCGACCAGCCACGCATACACGCCGCCGAAGCCAAGGCACGCGACCCACACGTAGCCGAGGAAAAACAGCGGGCCCACGCCTTTGACGATCCAAAAGAGGCTGACCGCGACACCGATCAGCCCGCCAAGGCCCACGACCAGGGCCGCCGCAAGCTGTGGAGTCGTGAACAACGCACGAGAGTTGCTGCCGAGGTACTTCGTCATGTCCGGCGTCAGTGGGATCACCTGCATGCCGGGCACCGTGCCGGTCAACGCCTGGGCGCGGCGCGCCAGCTCGCGACGGTAGAGCACGAGCAGCCAGGCGAAGCCGGCCGCCAGCAAAAGTCCCGCCGCCCCGAATGCCACCGCGGCGATCTTGTAGCCGCCGGCCGGCAGCGAATTCGGGTCTTCAGTCGTGAGCGCTCCGTCGACTTTGATCAGGAGGTTGCGCCAGACCTCCGCCTCGACCTGCGTGTCGACCGGCCACAGCTGCTGCGGCGCGTGCGCCGCGTCGAAATATGCCGTATAGATCTTCCCGCCGAGGTCCTGGAATGACACCTCCACGCCCTGGTTCCCGCTCTTGTCCGTGGGAGTGCCCACGACGAGTCCGCTCCCCTCGTAGCGGCAGCTAGAAGTGTCTGCGGCCGACGCGCAGGTGGGAGCGGCGTCGTACGCCGCCTTTTCGCCGGCCATCAAGCCGCCGACCCCAAACATCACGGTCGCAAAGAGGACGGCCATGACGGCAAGGAAGCCGCTTCCGGCGACCAGGCCCAGGTTGCCCTGCCAGAAACGCGGGTCGGGGGGCCCGCTGACGGACTCCTGTTCTGTCATCCGGGCGATCATAGGAGCGGCCCGATGAAAGCGATCGTGTACGACCATTACGGCCCACCGGACGTCCTGCACATAGAAGAGGTCGCGAAGCCCGCACCCAACGAGAACGAGGTCCTCGTCAAGGTCCACGCGGTCGCCGTCACCCGCGCCGACTGCGCCACCCGCGACGCCAATCGCAAGAGCGGGGCGCTGGTCACCGTCATCAGCCGCCTCGTCTCGGGGGTCCGGCGGCCCCGTCAGCGCATCCTCGGAACTGAGTTCGCCGGTGTGGTCGAGGCCACTGGCGAGAGGGTCTTCGGCTCCACCGGTTTCCGCTTCGGCGCCTACGCCGAGTACGTGAGCATCAAACAGTCATCGCGCATGTCGACCATGCCAGGAAACGTCTCGTTCGAGCAGGCCGCGGCCGTGACCGATGGCGGCCTCAACGCGCTCTGGTGCCTGCGCTGGACCAACCCGCATCCTGACCAGAAGGTCCTGGTCTACGGCGCGTCCGGCGCTATTGGCACCGCAGCGGTCCAGGTCGCGAAGCACTTCAAGGCGGAGGTGACCGCCGTCTGCGGCACCAAGAACCTGGGCCTGATGAAGGCGCTCGGCGCCGACAGCGTCGTCGACTACACGAGAGAAGACTTCACGCAGAATGGCCAGACGTATGACGTGATCCTGGACGCCGTCGGCAAGCATTCGTACCGGCGCGCACGACGATCACTCAATCCCAACGGTTACTACCTCGCCACCGACGGCCTCTACAACCTCCTTCTCAGCCTGTGGAACAAGCAGGTCATCTTCAAGATCCCGCCTCGCTACACGAAGCAGGACGTCGTCCTTCTCAAAGAGCTGGTCGAGGCCGGCGAGTTCAAGCCGGTTGTCGACCGCTCCTACGCGATGAAGGACGTCGTCGAAGCTTCGCGCTACGTCGAGACGGAGCAGAAGACCGGCAACGTGATCCTGACAATCGTCCCCGGCTAAACCTGACCAGACCTCACGTCGACTGGACCCTGATAGACCCACTTTCCATCGACGACTTTGTAGAGCGACATCAAAGGCGTCGTGGCGTCTCCGCTGGAGTTGAACGTGTAGGTGCCCGTCACGCCGACGAAGCCCCTGGTTTGAACGAGCGCGGCGAGAACCTGGTGCCGAGTTGGAATGCCGCCGTGGTTGGCCTCGACCGCGCGCTGGATGGCGTCGATCAGGATCAGCGCGCAGTCGTACGTGGCGAACGTGTAAAAGCCCTGCATCCCGGTCCGCGGAAATCTCCTGTGATAATCGCGGACCGCCTTCACCGCGGCGGCACTCGTGCTGAATGTGGCGTCGACGTCACCCTTGGTGCCGACCATGCCGGTCGCGTTCGCTCCGGCCTGTTTGAGGCAGTCGGGGCTGTTGGTGAATCCGTCGGTGCCGGCAAAAAGCATGTCGGCGGACATCTGCAGCCGAGCCACGCAGATCTGGTCGTCGACAGAGCCCAGGGCGTAGACCACCTGCGCGCCGCGGCGCGACGCCTCGGCAAGAAAATCGCCGAACTGGGTGGTGCCTGATGCCAGCTCTTCGGAGAAGACAAGCTGGCCCCCGTTGCGGGCGAGCTCCGCCTTGAAGCCGTCGAGATACAGCGCTCCGTCGTTGCCCCACTCGTTGATCGCCGCGACGCGTGGGTTGTGCAGCGTACTCGTCAGGTAGCGCGCCATCGCCGCTCCCTGCAGGAGGTCGGGCGGCGCGATCCGGAAGAAGTTGTTGGGGCCGCTGGGCCGCAGCCTGTCCGCTCGATCGAAGCATGCCGGCACCGATCGGGTCAGGCAGTTGTTCGTGGTCGAGGAGCTGATCAGGGCCAGCGGGACTCCGTTGGTCTCGGGAATCTCATCGCGCGCCAGATACGAGACCCAGGGCCCGATGACTCCGAGGACCCGCGAGTCGTCGATCATCTGACTGACGTTCTGAATCCCCTTCTCGGGTGTCGCCACCCCGGCGACCGCGTCGTCGAGTGACCAGTAGCCGAGCCTGAACCGGCCTATGGTGGGATGTTGCTCGACCGCCAGCTGGATGGCCTGCATCGCAGGTGGCGTGTCGCCGAAAAAGCCACTGATAGGAAAATCGCTTCCGATCAGGATGTTCGCCTCAGGCGTGCTGGGCGGCCCCGACTGGCAGGCCGCAATCGCGACCACCAATCCAATCGAGGTCGAAAGCAGGATCGATCTCAAGCGTGCACCCCGACGATCTCGCGGATCCGGTGGTTGATCGTGTCGGCGACAAAGAGATGCCCGCTAGCATCGAGTGCGATGCCCTCGGGTGCCCGGAACTGAGCGTCGGCCGCCTGCCCTCCGTCACCCGCGAAACCGGGTTGCCCTGTCCCGGCCAGAGCCTCGATGACACCTGACGGCGTGACCTCGCGGAGCCGGTTGTTCCCGGTGTCCGCGATGTAGATCGTGCCGTCGCGGCCGACGGCCACACCGAACGGAAAGCTCAGCCGCGCCGCCGTTGCGATACCCCCATCCCCGCTGTCGCCGTAGTACTTGCCGCTGCCGGCGACGGTGGTCATGATTCCCCGACTGTCCAGGCGACGAATGCGGTTGTGGCCCGCGTCCGCGATGTACAGGTCGCCGTTCCGCTCGTCGATGGTGATCCCGGCGGGACGCAGCAACACCGCGTCCTTCGCGGGTCCCGGAAGATCCAGGTCGGCGGCCTTGCCTGAGCCCGCGACCACGACCGCGGCAGGCTGGCCCGGGACGTATTTCCAGAC
>Ga0070707_100002716_pt1 | contig 16829 bp, 19 predicted proteins | sample KBSK5502metaG_FD_65468 | JGI IMG/M metagenome (GOLD analysis project Ga0070707, IMG submission 65468) | Corn, switchgrass and miscanthus rhizosphere microbial communities from Kellogg Biological Station, Michigan, USA - KBS K5-50-2 metaG | ecosystem: Host-associated > Plants > Roots >... | reverse complement strand
TGCAGCTGCTAATGGACCGGCATCGCCCATAAGCTTTGCTTCATATGGATGGCAGAAGCACTGTCGCGGGCTCTATCACACGCCGGTCGCCGCGTGATTTTTAGGAATTCGCCAGCCACAGGTCGAAGTCATGGACATCAAAGAAGTACGCAGTGCGCCGAGGTCACCATGGCAAAGAGCTTTCGTGGAACGAGTCATTGGCTCCATTCGCCGGGAATGTTTGGACCATGTGATTGTCTTCAACGAGGAATCGTTACGCTGCACGTTGCGTTGTTATCTGAGCTATTACCATAGGTCTCGCCTTCACTTGTCGTTGGACAAGGATTCGCCGGATCCACGACCTGTCGCTGGCGAATTCGTAATTTGGGTGCATTTCATGGATTTCGCGATCCTGTTAGGATTGCCCTGATGCGCGATCTGGCTATCCTTTTCATCCATCTGATTACGACTGTCGCCCGACTCGCGGGACCCGGCGGCGCGCGTTCTGTGGTCGCTGAATCCGTCTTGGTCAAACAGCAACTGCTGATCCTGAATCGTCCCCGGAAACGTTCACCAAATCTCCGTGTCTCTGATCGCCTTGTCGCCGGCTTGTGTGCGCTCCTCATGCGCCCCGGCCGGTTGATTCGTTCCGCAATCGCATTAAAACCATCAACCCTCTTGAGCCTCCATCACGCGCTGAAAGACCGGAAATATCGCCTACTGTTCTCGCCCAAGGCGCGGAAGAAGCCGGGCCCAAGGGGGACCCAGCCAGGAAGTCATTGCAGCCGTCGTCCAAATGAAACAGCGGAATCCAACCTGGGGCTGTCCGCGGATCGCGCAGCAGATCGCATTGGCCTTCGGTATTGAAATGAACAAGGATGTCGTTCGACGGATTCTCGCAGCTCGTTACCAACCAGGACCAGATTCGGCTGGTCCCTCATGGCTCACTTTCCTCGGTCACATGAAAGACAGTCTTTGGAGTCTCGACTTGTTCCGATGCGAATCGGCCACACTGCGAACACACTGGATTCTCGTCGTGATGGACCAATTCACGCGTCGCATCGTGGGCTTCGGCGTTCACAACGGCATCGTTGATGGCGTGGCGCTGTGCCGGATGTTCAATCGAGCAATTCGAGGACAAACCCTACCGAAATACCTCAGCTCGGACCATGATCCGTTGTATCGGTTCCACTTATGGCAAGCGAACTTGAGGACGCTCGAGGTGATGGAAATCAAGACAGTGCCTTACGTTCCGCTATCGCACCCATTCGTTGAACGACTAATTGGAACCATCAGGCGCGAATACTTGGACCGAACTCTATTCTGGACAACTATCGATCTGGAGATGAAGCTACTGGATTTCCAACATTACTTTAATGGCCATCGAACGTATGCGGGTCTGGACGGGCACACGCCGGAACCGAACGCTGAAATGGGTCACTTACCTGCGAGCTTCAGTTCGTATCGATGGCAACCGCACTGCCGTGGGCTATATCAAACGCCGATTGCGGCGTGACTTTTGTACACACGTGTTTCTCGGCAACCCTGAACTCTGGAAGTCTCCATCCATTGAATAGACGAGTTCCATCGTATCGTTAGTAACGATCACCAGCCGCTGTTTCCGATTGGGCCGATTCAAAGCAGTGCGATTTCGCTCAGGGTGTTTGCAGCAACATTGGGAATTCGCCAGGCACACCCCAGAATTGTTCGGTATAAATAAAAACAACCGAACACGCAGGAAGAATCCTCACATTGAGACCTGCGTTGTCCATTGTGTGTGCGACGGTATCGCCGATGACGCTGACAGCATTACCGGATCTGAACAGTTTGGATTCTGATCAGCTGAAAGCGTTGGTCATTCAACAGCACACCCTCGTCATCGAACACCATGCGCTGGTGCTTGAAAAGAATACGGAGCTGGAGTCGAAACAAAACGAAATCGAGAGCTTGAAGCTCTTGATTGCGAAATTGCAGCGCATGCAGTTCGGAGTCAGCTCTGAGAAGCTAGCACGCCATATCACGGTTGTCCCGTTTCGCCACAGCGGCGAAATCCTAACGCATCAGCATTCAGAGAGGTACAGGTATTTGCCTGAAACAGAAGGAGAGAACAGCGAGTGAAGCCTCCCGATCAACCGAAGAGAGTGTCTCCGGACACTGTGTGCGTCCATGCCGGCGTAGTTCCCGAACTGGTCAGCGGGGCGATCATGACCCCGATCTTTCAGACTTCGACTTATGTTCAGGAGTCGCCCGGCCATCCGAAACTTTATGACTATGCGCGCGCGGGTAACCCGACGCGGGACGCGCTCGAAACTTCGCTCGCGGCCTTGGAAGGGGCCAGGTTCGCCCTGTCGTTTGCCTCCGGACTTGCCGCGACCCAAGCGATCGTTCAACTGCTCGACCCGGGTAGTCACGTGCTGGTTTCCGAAGATGTCTATGGAGGCACCGGTCGCATGTTCCGACTGCTCTTTGCCCGCTACGGGATAACGTTCGAGTTCATCGATATGCGCGACTTGACATCCGTGGCCGCAAGCCTGAGAGAGAATACAAAACTTCTCTGGCTGGAGTCTCCAACCAATCCTCTCCTGCGAATCGTGGATATTCAAGGATTGTCCGCGCTCGGCGCGAGCCACGGCGCTTTGACGGTCGTCGACAATACCTTCGCTTCCCCGATTTTCCAACAACCACTCGCGATGGGATCGGATCTCGTGATGCACAGTGCGACGAAATACATCGGCGGTCACAGCGATCTCGTCGGGGGCGCGGTCATGACCAATAACCCGGCAGTGGCAGAGAAGCTGAAGTTCATTCAGTTTGCCGCCGGCAGCGTCAATTCGCCGTTTGAATGTTTCCTGCTGCTGCGCAGCATCAAGACATTGTCGATTCGAATGAAGAGACATCAGGAGAATGCCATGATCATCGCCGCTGCGCTCAGCGAGTCCGGCGATTTGACAGAGGTGATTTATCCGGGACTGCCTTCCCATCCGCAAGTCGAGTTGGCGCGCCGTCAAATGCTGGGCTTCAGCGGCATCATCTCGATCCGGCTAAAGGGCGGGTTGCCGCGGGTCCGAACGTTTCTGACTTCACTGAAACTTTTCGCTCTTGCGGAAAGCCTCGGAGGCGTGGAGTCCCTGGCCAATCATCCGGAGACCATGACCCACGTCAGCGTTCCGCCGGACCTCCGCGTGAAGCTGGGCATCTCGTCCGACCTGGTGCGGCTGTCGGTCGGCATCGAAGACGCCCAGGACCTTCTCCGGGATATCCGGCAGGCACTTGAAATATCGCGCACGGCATGAAGCCAGAAACCGAAGACAGAAGGACTCCAGTCGTCATTTGGAGATGAACCATGAATGGCGCACGCGTCAGCGGGCCTCGATTCAACCTCGCGGAGGGAGTGCTGCAAAGGCCATACCGAACCTGGGTTGAAGTGTCCCTGCGCCAGATCGCAGATAACTTCGACGCGATTCGGAACGTCGTTACGCCGTCAGTAGAGGTCATGCCGGTGGTGAAGGGCAACGCGTGCGGTCATGGAGTAGTCGAGGTGGCTACGGCACTGTGCGCGCGGGGCGCCCGATGGCTTGCCGTTTCGAGCGTCGAGGAAGGCGTCACTCTGCGCCAGGCTGGAATAAAGGCAAGGATTCTCGTGTTGGCGGACTTCCTTCCATGGTCGCGCGCCGCCGCGATCCAACACTCGCTGACTCCTGTACTGTATGACCTTGCCGACCTGAAGGTGTGGGATCGGCTCAATGAGTCGGCCGGACAAGTAGGGAACTATCATTTGAAAACGGACAGCGGGTTGTGGCGCCTGGGCACTCGCGAGGCTGCGTCCGACATTGTTTCCGCCATCCGCGCCTGCCCGCATATCCGGCTAGAAGGACTGATGACGCACTTCGCGGCCGCGGCGGATTACAGCAGCTCTCAAACGGAAGAACAGATTGCCTGTTTTCTTCAACTCGCAGCCGGACTGGCCGAGAGCAATGTCCGGCCCCGGTATCTGCACATGGCTGGCACGGTTCCAGTGGCTTACCGAAGGACAGAGGCGTGGCAAACATTGGTGCGGCCGGGACACGCCATTTATGGCTATGTTGCGCCTGCATCGGGCGCCGACGCTCCTCCTCGCGCCCTCTCTGTGAGGCCCGTACTGACGTGGAAAGCGAGTATCTTGTCGATCAAGGATGTGCCGCCAGGCGCCCGCATCGGCTACCGGGGAACGTATTGCGCCCCCGCTCCCATGCGCATCGCTGTTATTGCCGCTGGGTACGCGGACGGGATTCCCCATCAACTGGCCAATCGCGGAATGGTGATCGCCGGCGGCAAACTGGTCCCCATAGTGGGCGCAATTGCGATGGATTTGACGATCGTGGACATTACGGCAAGCCCGCATCTGCAAGCTGGGGACGTCGTCACCGTGCTGGGTTCGGAGGGAGGCGTTTCGATCGACGCCCAGCAACTTGGTGAACTGGCGGGGACGAGTTCTTATAGCGTGCTATGTGGCATTACCCAGCGGGTGACGCGTGTTTACGTATAACCTTGCAAGGCGATCCATGAAGTCGAGTGACTATCGATGAAGCGATTATCCGATCTGGAATGGGCGCAACTGGCGCTCGACTATCCGTATGAACGCCCAGCGGATTCATTCGCCTTTTGCGACGGAGAAGTCCTCCCGCTGCATGCCGTACCCTGGACGCCGGACGACCGCGTCGCGGTTATCGCCTACGGCTCCAATCGCGCTCCGTCCGTGCTCCGGCGCAAATACGATGGCTGCAAAGGAATGATCGTGCCAACGGTTCGGGCGGACCTGAAAGGCTTCGATGTGGTCTACGCTGCATTTGTGTCCACCCTCGGCCCGGTGCCGGCCACTCTCCTGCCGCAGGCACAAGCCGTCGTGGGGGTTGCTGTTCAGTTTTTCTTACCGGAGCAGCTCGAGCAAATGCACGAATCGGAAGGACTGGGAGTCAGCTATGGCTTCGCCCCGGTCGATCCCGGCGCGCTGGCTATGGACGGCGTGCGCGTGCGCCAGTGTTTTTTTACTATAGTTTGCATGGAGCGCTCCAAAACGACGGAAGACCCGTTTCGTTGGCGGAGGCGCCTTGCCGCGGACGGTGTTTCCCGGCGCTGAACCAACGCGACGTGCAGGCGGTCGTCCAACGCCGCATGGGCTATCGCAGGAGTACGGAAGACTTCCTGCTCGAAACCATCTCGTGCGTCGAACTTCGGCGTGAACGGATCGCGCTGTTGAAAGCGGATGCGATCCTTTACCGTCCCGGAGCCGAGATGGATGAAACGGTCCTGAAGGGTTGCTAGACAACATGTCCATCGCCCTAAACACTGCGGACTCGACTCCTTACTCATTTGCCGAAATTGAGCCCAAATGGGAACGGCGGTGGGAGGACGACTGTCTTTTCCACAGCGAACCCCTGGAAACCAAACCGAACTGGGTCATCATCGAGTTGCCGCCTTTCGCCAACGGCAGCCTGCACATGGGCCATGTGCGCAACTATACGCTGGGCGATGTATGCGCCCGCTTTCGCCGGATGGCCGGATTCAACGTTCTTTACACGAGCGGCTTCGATTCGTTTGGCTTGCCCAACGAACTCGCGGCGCAGGATGCGGGCCGGCATCCGAAGGATCTGGCGGAAGAGGTCATGGCGGAAATGCGGCAGCAGTTTGTCCGCCTCGGATTGAGTCATGACACCCGCCGCATCATTGGCAACCACGACGAAGGATTTTATGGCTGGGTTCAATGGGTCTTCCTCAAACTGTTTGAACAAGGACTCGCTTATCGTCAGCGCGGGCCAGTGAATTGGTGCGCATCATGCAACATCACGCTGGCGGACAGCCTCGCAGTCGGGGGGCGGTGCTGGCGGTGTGGAAATGTCGTCGAAACACGATTGCTCGAACAATGGCTGGTCCGGGAAACCGATTTTGCCGACGACATGCTCGAAAGCCTCGCACGACTTCAGCGGTGGCCTCAAAAGATCAAACGTATTCATATCGATTGGATCGGTCGACGGGCAGGAGTAGAAGTCCGCTTTGCGTTACGCGAGCTATCAAGCTTGAAGCTGACTTCGTTCGTTGCCCATACCGCACTGCTGCCCGGCTCGGCATTGATCGCACTGGCGCCCGAACACGCGTCTATCGCCGCTTTCAATGAGGCGGGATTGCTCTCGTCTGCCGTTCGTCAATCGCTTGGGCAACTGACGCGAACCGCACGAACGGTTGGCAATCATGAGTTCGCCTCCACTCAGACAGGCAGCGACGCCGTGGTGAGGCTCGAGTTGAATGCCATCCATCCGCTGACTCAGCAAGCTGTCCCGATTGTGGTCTGCGCCGGCCTCGATCTGCGCAGTAATGATGGGATCGCCGTGCTGTTCCCCTCGCACATGCGTGCGGACGCCCGCCTCGCTGCACTCGCAGGAATCGAGACGACGCCGATTCTGCGTCCGCCCGCCGGAGCTGCCGATCCCTTCAATTGGGACGAATCGTGGATCTACACGGAAGCAAGTCCGTTTCCCGAACGAACTGCCCGCGAAATGGAGAAATGGGTGATCGACGAACTCGAGAGGTGTGGCGCAGGCAGCGCAGCCGTTCGCTACAGGCTCCGCGACTGGAATATTGCACGGCAACGGTACTGGGGGCCTCCCGTGCCGATCGTCCATTGCGGCGCCTGTGGGGCTGTTGCCGTTCCCGAAAGCGACCTGCCTGTTCTGCTGCCGTTGGACATCGACCTGCAACACACCGGCAATCCTCTTGATCATTGCCTGGCCTTTGTCCAGGTACCTTGTCCGCGCTGCGGTTGTCCGGCCCGCCGCGATACCGACACGCTTGAAACCTATTGCAGCCCGTGGTGGTATCACTGGAACTGCAAGCGCACGATGACGACGGACCCCTTCGACAAGGAGGAGGCGCGCCTGTATATGCCTGTCGACATCATGATCGGCGGCGAAGATCAGGCGAGGACCTGTTTCTTCCACTTGCGAATGATGGCGCGCGCTCTCAAGCGCGCCGGCGTTGTGGAGGATAATGAACCTATCGATAACCTCCTTGCCATCGGCATGGTGAAGTCGAACGGCCGGAAGATGAGCAAGAGCGAGGGCAACACTGTCGACCCGCGGGAAATCATCGCGCGCTACGGTACGGACGCCCTACGATTCGCTATTCTCGCCGCGGCCGCGCCGGAGAATGACTTCAATTGGTCGGACGGGGCTGTCCGTCAAGCGTATAACTTTCTAAACCGGGTCTGGCGCTTCATCATTGGCTTGGAAAACCGGTTACAGTTTGACGCATCCTCCGCCGCTTCAGCCATCGACATGAACTACTCCTTGTCCCGCAAACTGGCCCACCACGTTGAAACGGCAGTGAATCGTATTACGGAAGCAATGTGTCAGAACCAATTCCACCTGGCCGCCGCCAACCTCGAACAGTTGTTCGAGCGCATCGAAGGGTACCGGCAGGAGGCGCTCAAGCGCCGGAAGATTCTGGATGACCGGGACTGGTCCGCCATCGCTGCAGCGACGAACATCTTTCTGCGCATGTTGACGCCGCTGTGTCCGCACATCACTGAAGAGTTGCATGCCCGCTCGAGTGGCACGGGACTGATGGCGCAAGGGGCCTGGCCTGGGGACTGCCCGCCGGCTCCCAAGAATGCCGTCAGGAGTCCAGATCGGCCACACTAACCACATATGACGAGAAGGGTGCATGTGATCTTCTGACGTGCCTCGATTCGCTGTGAGGGGCCGAAATTATGGGAAGGAAAACCTTGGCGAGCACATGACAGGAGCGGGTTTCGTGCGATTGCTCACAATAAATCCTTCCTCACCATAATTGTGCAGGAAGACATAAAACACTCGCAATCGAATCGTCGCAACTGTGAAGAAGTCTACGGAAACCTGTTGGCCCACATGATTGCGCAAGAACGTCGTCCACGTTTGTGAAGGTTTCTTGTCTTTCTTCGGCATCATTCGTGAGACGGTTCGCTCGGAAATCTCGAATCCGAGCTTGAGGAGTTCACCATGTATGCGAGGTGCGCCCCAGAACGGGTTGCAATGTTTCTGATCAGTTTTCGAATCTCTGAACTGACTGGCGGCCGGCCCGGTCCTTTCGGTTGGGACAACTTCCACCAATATTGTTTGAACCGTCTGCGCTGCCAGGAAATGACCGTTTCCGGCCGAACGATCACAAGGGCGGATCTCCATTCTTCCCAGATCACTCTCAGCCCTAACCAAAACCATCGATCCCACCTGCGTAACCTCGGACGCCGCACGTCGCGTTTGAAGACAGCCAACTGCTGACGCAGCGCCACATTTTCCAGCGCGACCTGTTCGTGACCACTGAGCGCCACGATGACCGCCCGAATCGCTAGCAAATTAGTGTTCAACATCAGGAGAAGAGTCGGCTGCCATCTGAAGTTAGAATCAACCGGTTACTTGCGTATGAGGTTTTGGCGAAGGACAGGATACACGGTCTGCCGTTAAATTCAATATGGCCCAAGCGCGTCAGCCATCAGTTTCGCTAACGCAGCATCGAGTGGATGTTCGCGCCTTCGCAACCCCTCAATGGCACCTTGGCGGTCGCGTTCCACGCGATTCTGCCCCAGCTTAAATTTTCCTGTAATTTTCTCGATGCGCATTCTGAAACCAACAATCTCCCGCTTTAGTTCCTGAAACGTTTCCTTTCGAATTTCGGCAACGCTCCACGCCGATGCAGTCTGGCCTTCATGTTTACTGACCAGCCTCTCTAGCAGCAGAACGAGTTCGTTCTCGTCAAGTACACGCGGCTTGCCCTGCGCATGAACAACTGCGTAATTCCAAGTAGGTACCGCTTCACGCGTCGTATACCACGCAGGAGATATGTAGCCGTGCGGGCCGTGAAACACGATGACGACGGGCGCAACGCGCTCAAACGAATGCCATACCTGATTAGACTTCGCAACGTGTCCTAATAGTGACCCATTCGGGCCGTCGGTGCGATCTAGAATGAACGGTATATGTTCGATCTCTACCGAGGCCCTGCCCATCTGACAGAATAATGTTCCAAAGTTGTAGTCGTCAATTAAGTCATGCAACTTTACTAGATTCGTTTCAACAAACAATGAAGGTAAATACATTCGTTTCTCCACTTGCAGTATGGCAGGGCAGACGAGCTCGCGCCACAGCCACAAATTGCCCATGGCTTCGGGCTTCTCGTCTACAACAACACTCCTTGAACCTTCTGATTATTTCGTGAAACTATCCAACCGTCATAATTCGCGGACTTTCAGCGGCCGCGCAATCCAGTATCTGTTTGACCTGTTCGCAGCCAGTATAATTGAATTGTTGAGCGCCTCGCTTAGTCCTTTAAACCCGTGGCCAGTTCGCGTGAAACCGACCTACCTGAAAGGCCAACCAAGAGGATTGTGTCCGCGATCCGTCGAGAGATGGACCTGATCTGCCCCACCGCTATCCTATCGTGCCGCCGATGACCTCTACACACTGTTGCCTAGCCGCGAACAGAGGGCCGAAACGCGCCAGGGAAACGCAACGAGACAGGAGGTCGATTCTAGGGGTCTTGGACTCCAGCGGCTGGAGCCTCGCCGAAGATGACCCATCATGAGAAATATCCAAGACACGATCGTTCCGGCTATCGGCCCAGATGGACATTTAAAAGAGATGTTCCTGCTCGATCCGCGCGTGACCTATCTCAATCATGCCGCGTACGGCGCCACACCCAAGCCGGTCTTCGAAAGATTCCAGCAATGGCAGTTGGAGCTGGAACGTGAGCCGGTTGATTTTCTCTCGAGACACTTCACGGAACGTATGGCCTATTCGCGTTCCGTGCTCGCTCGTTACCTAAACACCGATCGCGACAACATCGTGTACGTGGCCAATGGCACGACGGGCGTCAACATCATCGCGCGCAGCCTGCAGCTCGGAGCCGGTGACGAGGTGCTGACCAGCGATCACGAGCACGGTGGGATCGAACGTCTGTGGCAATTTACGTCTCAGAAGCGCGGCTTCTCGATGGTTCAACGCAGAATGCCGCTACCCCTGACAACACATGAGGAGTTTGTGGAGTATTTCTGGGCTGGCGTTACAGACCGTACCAAAGCGATCTTGCTCAGTCACTTCACCTCGCCTACCGCTATGGTCTTTCCGGTCGCCGAGATCTGCCAGAGGGCGCGTGCAAAAGGAATACTAACGGTCATCGATGGCTCGCATGTTCCAGGACAGCTTCCGCTTGACCTGAACGCGCTGGCCGCCGACTTCTATGTCGGCATTCTTCACAAATGGTTGTGCGCCCCGAAAGGCTGCGCGTTCATGTATGCAGATCCCAAGGTGCAGGGTTTGCTGGAGCCGCTGATCGTCAGTTGGGGCTGGAAGCCGAGAAACCCGGGTCCGTCCAAGTATGTCGACTATCACGAATGGCAGGGGAGCCGGGACATATCGGAATATCTCGCCGTGCCCGATGCGATCGAGTTCCAGGAGAAACACAATTGGGACGAGGTTCGCCGTCAATGCCGTGAGTTGGCGCGATTCGCTCAACTCGAAGTGACGAAGCTTTCAGGAGTGCCTCCATATCACGTCGACCGTCCCGAGTGGCGAGGGCAGGTCGTTTGCGCTCAATTGCCGTCAGGCTGCGATTCGGAGTGGCTTCGCAATGAATTGCGATTCCGGTACAACATCGACGTATCCACCGATATCTTCTACGGCCAACCGAGAATTCGAATATCCGTGCAGGGATACAACGCCATCGGCGACGTTGAACGCCTGCTGGCCGCGCTCCGGCGTCTTCTGTGATTTGGGTAACTCGCAATGCGTAGAGTTTTACGTGCTTTCAAAAAGAGTCCCGTATTGGGAGTGAAAGTGGTGGCAGACCGGGTTGCGGATTACATCGAAGAATACCGGCTCGGCATCCGTTGTTCCGGATTCGTACCGATTGAAACGCTGATCGACAACTGGCAAGGCAGCCACGACTATGCGCCGACGGGCGTGCGCGCGGTCCGAAGACTGCTGGACGCAGTCGAGATCCGCGAAGACGACGTGTTTGTGGATTATGGATGTGGGAAAGGCCGCTCTGTTCTGCTCGCTGCCGAACGCCGTTTCCGCACGATTCACGGCGTCGAAGTCTCCTCAAAGCTCCTGGAGATCGCCCGCCGAAACCTCTCTAGTTTCTGCGGGACTCGATCCTGCAACGACATCCGCTTGCATCACTGCGATGCGCGGCGCTTTGCCTTGCCCCCCGACGCCACCGTTCTGTTCTTCGCCAATCCATTTCACGGCGACATCCTCACGAGCGTCTTCGCCAACATTCATCAGTCTTTTTTGTCGAATCAGCGGCAGCTCCGCGTCATTTTCAACAATCCGATTCATTTCCGGAAGATAGAACACGCTTATCCATGGCTTACACCGGTGCGGCATTTTTCTTTCGAACAGGACTGCACCATCTATGTTGCCAACAACTCCTAAGGTCATGAACTCGATGTATCCCTTTTCAGAATTCGAAAGATACTGGCGCGAAGAATGGACGGCCAGCGGTGTCTTCGAAGCAGAGCCTTCGCATGAGAAGCCCAACTGGGTCGTTCTCGAACTGCAACGACATCGAGGCTCGCAAGCGGCGTGCACGGGTGGATTCAACCGACCAAGCAGCGCTTTCCGTGGCGGTGCGCTTATTCCTTTTGCTCCTTGTTCCCCTCTGTCCGTTCATAGCGGAGGAGCTCTGGAAGCGCATCGGTTCGCCGCAGCCCGTCTCGATTTAGTCATGGCCCTGTCCCGTCATATCCCGTGAACTGGAGGCTGCGCTATGGGCACGGCTGCAATCCATACACGCCCGGCCGGTGGACCTTGGTTTCAGATCGCCGACGAGGCGCTCCGGCCTTTCGACGAATACCAACAATTCCGTGCCGGAAACCTCGAGCGGCAACAATACGTCCGTTTTGTAGACCGGATGCGGGATCACCTCGTCGGAAACGGCCTGCCGCCAAACGATGTGGAGTTTGCGAAACGGTATCCGTCTTCGCACGACGCATTCGTCGCCCTCGCGCTGCAGAGACTTGCGAGCCGCGACATTCTTGACGGGCCCGCGCGTGGGCCGCATCCGATGACGGCCTGCTACGACCATGGTTCGTATCGCACCTACATTTATCCCGAGGAAAGGCTTCTCCTCTACGAAATCGCGCGCCGCCTTCAGCCTCGCGCGACGATTTTTCTAGGTTCGTACTACGGATATTGGGCCGGCGCGGTGATCGATGCTGTGGGTCCGGATTGCAAAGTCGTGCTGGTCGATCCGGACGAACGGACGCAGGAGGTGGCTTCAAGAAATTTCTCTCGCTGCAGCAACGTCGATATAGTCGTTGCCACCGGGCAGAGATATCTTTCTGAGGCGGAGGAAAAGTACGACCTGATCGTACTGGATGCGGAAGGTCCCAGAGATCATCCCGATCCGCGCCAGCGAGGGAAGCGGATTTACGAGCCGCTGCTGGAATCCGCCAGGCCGCATGTTTCCACGGGCTCGATGCTGGTATGTCACAACATCATATTTCACGACGAGACCGGATCCGGCTTCATGCAACAAGTCGTGGATCGCAATCGTGACGAATTGCGCGGCTTCATGAAGCTCGTTCAGGCAATGATGCCGAACTTCACGGAACTCTTCAGCACGGAGGGCGTCGGTGTCGGCACAGCCTGTTGAATCGCCTGTTGCGTGTGAAACAAACATTCCCTTTTTTAGGCTCGGTGCGCCCGCGCCTTCGAGCGAGCCGCTGGGCATCGTCGGAGGGACATTGATTCTGGATAGCGGAGAAGCTGAAAACACGTTTGTGTTCCGTTGCCAGGACCGTTATCTCGTTTACAATGCGCTGGCAGGCCTGCGATCCGTCCTATTTGTGCTTGATTCGCATCACGCCGGTGTCTACGACTCGCTGATACGAATTCATTCGGCATCCGTACGCGAACTGTGTAACGCGACAGGCTTTCCGCTACCGGCCATCGCCGAACCGCTCTTTGTCGTCGTGAATAAGCAACATCTGACGGTCGAAGATATCCTCAACAAGCCGAGTTTGGATTCGAGCGGCGTCTATCTGAACCAAGTCTCGCCGACAGGCGTGCGGATTGTGACCGGCGTTTGCCGCCTCCTTCACGAAAGAGGCATTCCTGTTCGTTTCGATGGAGCGGTCCATGCTTGTCTAGGTTCGTTGACGTTGCTTCTCCACAACAAGGAATTTTGCTGGAATCTCGTCGCGGATTCGGACCGGCTGCCGCGGCGAGCCGATTCGGTCATCGTCGATGCGGGCGAATTTCTTTCTATCGGAAGCTGGCATGACCTTCAAAGCCTGTACGCGCGGCGTAGCGGCCGGAACGCGCCAAATAGTTTTTACGTGAAGTCGACACAGGATTCCGGCGGGAACGTTGCCGCAAGGTTGTGCTGGAAAACTTTCGACTCGGCAATCAGGCTGCTCAAACGTTCGATACGGACCGCCATCCTTTGTGAGAACGATGGCGATCCGGAGCTGCTGGAAGAGTTGAAGACCGAGATCGCCTGCGTTCCCAGCCTCCAAGACAATCGTTTCTCCGATTCGGAGCTTCGTGAATACCTGAGTTCGCAAAACAACCGGCGTTCGGGAGTCCGGATCATATTGCAGCCTGAAGTCGTGCCTCCGGCCGGCGCTGAAACAGCGCGGATGGGATTTACTTACGTTATCGGCCCGAATGGCGGGTCGAGGCCAATCGCCGCCGCCGCCCAAGTGTACGCCGATGCCGACCATCATCATTATCTGGGTTCGTATCTTTGCGACTCTCTCGATGCCGCTCACCAGGGATCCATGCTGGATCTGAAGATCCAGGAGCTTTGCCGAGTCGTGGCGCGCCGAGGATATTCCGGTCCATTGAACTTCGATGCGTGCCTCGATCAGGACGGACAGTTCACGTTCATCGGAGACTGGAATCCACGGCTCACGGCGGTGTATCCGGCATTGGCGGTCCGGTCTTTCCTGCGTGGACGGGGACTGGAGGCCAACACGATTCTGGGCTTGGGGTATCGCGGAGAGTTTCGTTACCCGGACATTTCGTCCGTAATGAAACATCTCAGCGCGAACGGAATGCTCTATACCGCGGAACGGCGACGCGGCGTGGTCCTGCTGCCGAACATCTATCGCAAAAACGGCTTTGACGCGTATTTCGTCAATGTGCCTCTTCACGAAGCGAAGCAGGCTCTGGGTGCTGGTCTACTCCATCGATATGCGTCGAAGGGTACGCCGGCCCCTCGGCAAGTGTTTTGATGATTCCAATGTGCACCCGTAGCTGAATTGGTAAGAAGAACCTCGAGGCGACCCGGAGTAAGCTTTGGAGGCCACATCCATTAGCTTCCCAGGGTATCACTACTGTAGATCTGGCCCATAGCGGAGGCCGGGTCGGCCAACAGGATCTCAAAAGCACCAGTTTTGGGGGCTGGCGATTACGGGTTCGAGTCCCGTCGGGTGCGCCTTATCAAACTATAGAAAGGAGGTGAGCACAGATGGACAAGAAGCGACTTGCGCTGGTCATCAGCGCATTCGGTGAAACCAGCAAGAATTTGGCCCCAACTGCAAAGATTCTGGCCGATAGTGCGGTTCCACTGAGCGCTAGGGCGTCTAACCCACCCGAAGCCCTGCTGGCCGCGCATCCAATTGCTGAAGCGGCTGCGCCAGTGGCGCGGGCGTCTCCAGACATTGCGTTGGCAGTTCCAACATTTGCGCCATTGATGAAGTAGGTTGGAGGAGGCCACGCATTCGTCGATTGATACCCTGGACTGATACCCTGGATTGATACCCTGGAACCCAAACCCATTCACGCCGGCCGAGCCAGTCTCCCCCGGCGTGATCCAACACACAACAGCTAACGACACACGACTATGAGACCTTACAAAAGCAGTTTCGAGACTTGGTACAGCCGCGCCGCGGTCCGAAGCCGGCCGCGACGGACCATCGGGCTTAACGCCGGCGGCCGATTCCGGTGTTTTCCTTTGGACCTCGCACCGGTCTGCACACACCCTTTGGTGGTTGAACTCGGCGAGGCCGTTGTCGGCGTGCTTCTTGCAAAGCATTTGATTGCCTATCTGAACTTCACGGATACACTGGAGAACGAAGTCGTCGGATGTGTCACGCGGCGAATCGCGACCTCGGCTTCGAGGTACGCCATGCCCGATCGATTGCAAATCGACGCCTACAAGATCTACTGCGACGAAGCCTATCACTCGCTCTTCAGCGTCGATATCCGCGATCAGGTTGGGAATGCCTTTCGTGTTCCCACCGAATTGACCCGGAACCCGGAGGCATTTCGATGGTTTCGAGTGGGGCCGCCAGAGGTTTCCCCTGATTTGCGTCAACTTTTTTTCGTGATTGTCACCGAGACCTTGATCTCGTCGATGCTGACGCGAGTTCCGTGCGATCACGACGTGTTTCCCGCCGTACGGCAGATGATGGATGACCACGCCGCCGATGAGGCGCGGCATCGTGCGTTTTTTGCCAATGTCTGTGAGATGGTCTGGCCGCAGTTGCCGCCCGCGCAGCAAAGGCAAATCGGCAGGCTGCTTCCTCTCTTCATCGTTTCGTTCCTCGATCCGGACTTTGGCGGAATCCGAAATCACCTGATGCCGCATCTGTCGGCGGCTCAGATCGATCAGGTTCTCCACGAGAGCTACCCTCCCGAAAAAAGGGTCGCGGCCTTACGCAATGCGGCGGCGTTTACTCTCGAGCTTTTCCGCCGGGTCGGTGTATTGGAGGATGAAGACGTCGCTGCGGCCTTCGACAGCGTCACCTTGCCTCGGCTCAGCGATGAAAGCACTTCCGTCTGCGTTCTAGTAGAGGCCAGAAGAACAGCTGTCCTTCGCCAAAACCTCATCGGCCATTAAATATTGATTCTTTCAATAGATCGCGTCAAAGTCGCCTGTTCATGTTCAACGCAATTGTCGTTGCGGTTCGGTTTTTCATCCTCTTGTTCAGCGGTCATAAACAGATCGCGTTGGAAAATGCTGCGCTTCGTCAGCAATTTGCCGTGTTCAAACGCCACGATAAGCGACCGAAATTGCGTAGTCGTGATCGGCTGTTTTGGATCGCTCTAAAGATGATCTGGAAGGACTGGAAGTCGGCGCTCGTCATCGTTCGGCCGGAGACGGTGATCGGATGGCAACGTAAGAGATTCAAACGGTATTGGCGGAAATTGTCGCAACCGAAAGGTCCGGGCCGGCCGGCAGTCAGTTCGGAGATTCGCAAGTTGGTTCAAACCATGGCCGGCGCGAACCCATTGTGGGGAGCGCCACGCGTACATGGAGAACTACTGAAACTCGGATTTGAACTTTCCGAGCGAACCGTTTCGCGATTGATGCCGAAGAAGGACCACAAGCCTTCACAGAGTTGGATGGCATTCTTGCGAAATCATGTCGGTCAATTGGTATCGATCGATTTCTTTACGGTGCCAACCATTGAGCTGCGCGTGTTGTACGTTCTTGTTGTCCTCGCACATGATCGTCGACGCGTCCTCCACTTCAATGTTACTGAGCATCCGACCGCGGTCTGGGCTGCACAGCAAGTTATCGAGGCGTTTCCGGACGACAGCGCACCAAAGTACATGGTTCGAGATCGCGACGGAATCTACGGCGAGCACTTCAGATCGCGAGTTGAAGGGATGGGCATTGAGGACATACGGGTCGCACCAAAGAACCCGTGGCAGAATTGCTACGTCGAGCGCCTGATCGGAACTTTTGTTATGGACAACAAAACTTCCATTGATCGGGATAGGGGCGGCGGTCACCCGCCGACCCCTCCCACACCACCGTGCGTACGGGTCCGTACACGGCGGTTCGAGACGTTTGGGCTAACACCGCTCGAACAGCGAAGGAAGACC
>Ga0070707_100002711_pt1 | contig 16850 bp, 14 predicted proteins | sample KBSK5502metaG_FD_65468 | JGI IMG/M metagenome (GOLD analysis project Ga0070707, IMG submission 65468) | Corn, switchgrass and miscanthus rhizosphere microbial communities from Kellogg Biological Station, Michigan, USA - KBS K5-50-2 metaG | ecosystem: Host-associated > Plants > Roots >... | reverse complement strand
ACCAGATCGTCGACGAGCTTGCCGGTCAGTACCTCATTCGCCAGGACCTGATCAAGCATCTCGTTGGTAACCAGGATGGACGGCGTGCTCCCGCGCCCGCCGTCAAGCCCGGGCGATGCTCTTGACGGCCGCAGGCCCGGATGGCGCGCGGGGAACGGCGTCCACACAGTGACGGTCGAGATGCCCAGCCCGATCGCCGGGGCGAGGAATCCGATCGCCAGCCAGGCCAGCGGCGGCATCCGGGTCACCAGGAAGCTGACCCAGCTGACGAATCCGGCCAAGGCCAGGCCCGCATGGCCGAGAATGAGCGCCGGAGGCACGCTGTCGTGCCGCGCCTGACCCGCTCGGTCCCGCGCGCCGCCGCTGGCCAGCCAGCTGCGGAACATGCCTGCCCCGAGCCCTTCGGCGAGCAGCCAGCTAATGAGCGCGGCCACTGCGAGGCCGCGACCGCCCGGCCTGCCGTTCGCGTGATCGCCGGCCGCGGCCAGGCAGCCGTGCAGGCAGCCGCCTGTCAGGCCGACCTTTATCACGACATCGGCTGGCATCATGTCCCAGGATCCCCGGTCAACTCCCGTCATCGCGGCGACGGCCGCTCCCCACAGGATGACACGGGCCGTGAGCTGTCCCGATTCCGCCATCCGCTGGCACGCACGGTCGGCTCGTGGTTGAGTCGCTGTGGCGCCTGTGATGAGGTGGCCGGTGTTCGGCCGGCCCTGCGGCGCATCCGCAGCGGCCAGCCTCCTGGAGAAAGGTGCCCGCACGACATGAGGACCCGCCTGATTGACGAGCCAGGCTTCGCGGCCGAGACCTCGGCGTTCCTGGAGCGAATGGGCAAGGCCGTGCCAATCCCGGACTACGAGAGCCTGATCGCCGCCCGAGCCAGGGCAGCTAGTCCCGCCGTGGCCGGCCAGATCGACCCGGCCGTGCAGGCGGCGGATCTGTACCTGCCGGCCAGGGGCGGCCCCGTGCTCGCGCGGCTGTACCGCGAAGCTGGCGCACAGGGACCGCGGCAGATCCTGCTGTGGCTGCATGGCGGTGGCTTCATCGGCGGCTCGGTGCATGACCTGGACCACGCCTGCTCGTGGCTCGCCCGCCTGTGCGGCGTGCTGGTCGTCTCGCTCGAATACCGGCTGGCGCCCGAGCACCCGTTCCCGGCCGCCCTGTATGACACCTACGACGCGATGTGCTGGCTGGCCGACAACGGTCCGCTGATCGGCGGCGGCGGGCGGGTGGCGGCCGGGGGCCAGAGCGCCGGTGCGGCTCTCGTCGCTGGTGCCTGCCTGATGGCGCGCGACGAAGGAGGTCCCGCGCTGAGCCGCCAGGTGCTCTGCTACCCGGCGCTGGATTTCGGCCAGGACACCGAATCGGTCCGGTTGTACAACGGGACCTTCCTGAGTATCGAGCCTGGCGGCTGGCTGGAGACACAGTACCTGGCGGGTCAGGAGGTGACGGCGTACGCGGCCCCGCTGCGCGCCGGGACGCTCGCCGGCCTGCCGCCTGCCATGGTAATCGGCGCGGGCCGGGACCCGCTGCGCGACGACGCGAGGTCCTATGCCAGGAGGCTCGATTCCGATGGCGTGCCGGTGACGCACCTAGAGTACGCCGGAACTATGCACGGCTTCCTCAACTTCTGCGGGGTCCTGTCGGCTGGCGACCACGCGCTGGGGGTCATCGCGGCCGCCCTGAGACAGGCCGGCGCGGCGGGGGAGCCGGCCAGTGCCGGCAATGTCTCGCAACCGGGAGCCGGATGACAGCCGCTGGCGGCCGGGCGTAGCGTGGCCGCTGGCGGCCGGGCGTAGCGTCCCAGGCATGACAGTGAAACTGGTAGTTCTGTACACCCCGCCGGAAGACGCGGACGCCTTCGACGCCCACTACGAGGGCACGCACATGCCGCTCGTGGCCGAGGCGGTAGGTAGCGAGCGCGGCGACGAGCCCGATCGCTACTGCCGCGGTCAGCAGCAGCCACCGTTGGCCCGCGCCGGCCAGGGCTGCCGTGACGCGGTCCCTGCGCGTGATCCGGCGCCAAGCAGGCGCGGCAGTTGCGGTGCGTACCAGAGCACATGGCAAGACATCGCGCAGAACCATGCCACGAAGGTGGCCTTGTGCGCGAAGATCCAGAAGGACGCGCCCGAGCCAGGGCCGACCACGGCCAGCGCGATGCCCGAGGCGATGACGGCCAGCGAGGTTGCGATGACAACCGGACCGAGCAGCCGGAGCGGCAGCGCGGGCGGGCCTGTCCTGACGTAAGGCTCGGACCTGTGTAATACCGGACGAACCGGTAGCTGGTCGAGCCCATTTTCAGCAGGACCGGGCCGACGAGCATCATGCCGATGAAGAAATGAGCGGTCAGCAGCTGGCGCCTGAACAGGATCGTGACACCTTCCGCGGCCAGCAACACAAGCAGAATCGCTCCGGTCATCGCCGTCAGCCGCTCGTTTCCTGCGGCTCCGCCGGTCAAGTCCGTCCTCGACCGGCGGTGCGATGGCGCGGCTCTCAGGCTGCTCACCGCCTGACTCGCCGCTCAGCGTTCGCGCCCTCCAGCCGCAGCGCGAGCGTGGGGCACAGCCGTACCGCGCGGCGGGCGAGCGATCCAAGCTCATGCGGTACGTCCCGATCGGCGAGAATCGGAAAGCCCCACTCGTCCAGGCCGATCAACTCGGGCAGCATCTCGGCGCAGATCCCGTGTCCCGTGCAGGCGATCGGGTTCACCGCCAGGTGTTTGCTCATCGCCACGCCTCCTGGCCGGCGGGGCGCGGGATCGGCAGCACGCTGCTGCGCCGCTGGCCGTTCCTGACGGCCAGGCAGGTCCGCCGGGAGACGTGCGATTTGACGTCAGCGGCGAAGGCGGAGAGGGCCGATCTGGCCAGACGAACGGCACCATCAGGGTGCCGGCAGGCCCCCCGGCCGTTAACCATCCAGAGCCTGCGGTCAAGCCGGTCAAGCAGGGGGCCCTTCGGGCGCCCGCTCGCGAGCTGGCCGAAGTCTTCGGCGATCGCGGGGAGCCCGAACACGCACGGTCCGCACTGCCCGGCCCTCTGATCGGCCAGCCAGGCGAGTACCCGGGCGGTCTCGGCCAGGCCGCAGGCATCCGGCGGCAGCACGACGAGCACTCCGGCCCCCGGCGCAGCGCCGGCCAGTCGCAGCTCCGCCGGGGCCAGCGGCAGGCCGGCGAGATCGGCAACGTCATGCCAGGTACCGAAGTAGCCGCCGATCAGCAGGTGGCCGGAATCGGCCCGCGCTCCGCTCATGGCGAGAACATCGCCCACCGGCGTACCGACCTCGACCTCGTAGACACCGGACGCAGTCACGGCGCCGGACACCGTGGTCAGCATCGTCCCCGGCGCGTCCGCCAGGCCGGCCTGCCGGTACCAGGCCGGACCGAACCGCGCGACGAGTGCGACATGCGCGAGCGTCTCGACATTGTCGAGCAGCGTCGGGCGCTGGCCGACCCCCCGCTGGAACGGTCTCGGCGGCACGGCCGTCGGCCGGGCGTCGCCGCCGTTCAGCCAGCGCACAAGCGCGGTCTCCTCGCTGGACACATACTGATGCGGCAGGCCGTGCACCTCGATCCTGATCCGGTCCGCGTACGCCTGCTCGCGCTCGGCTACCGCGTCAAGCACCGCGGCGATCAGCCGTTCCCTGCTGCGCGGCAGGCAGACGTGGACGACCTCGGCCCCGATCGCCGTCGCCGCGAGCACTGCGCCGTCGAGCACGAGGTGCGGGGCGTGCGCCAGCAGCGCCTTGTCCTTCTCGCTGGCGGGCTCGCTCTCCATGCCATTCGCCACGACGACGGCCGGGCTGCGCCGCGATGCCACCGAGCGCATCTTGATTCCCGTCGGGAATCCGGCGCCACCTCGCCCGGTCAGCCCGGCCCGCGTCACGGCGTCGATCAGCGAGTCCGGCCGGCCGGTGCCCGGCTGCGGCAGCGGACCGTATCTGTCCAGGTGCGCCTCGAGCCCGGCCGCCTGCCCGGAGGCCTGCCAGCCTGAGGTAAGCCTGCTGGTCAGGCCAAGCTGGCTGGCCAGATGCGGGCTCCCGGGGCCCCCGGAGCCCCGGGAGCCCCCGGAGCCGCCGGAGCCGCCGGAGCCCGCGGGGGCACCGGAGCCCTCGGACATGGCGCGCATCGGCGCGGCGGCACGGCCAGGATGTGCCATCGTTACTCCCCGCTCGAGGCCAGCAGGCTGACCGTCCCGGTCACGCCTGAGCCGCTGATCGTCAGCCTGAACTGCGCTTGTCGTCGTCCGGAACCGCCAGAGCCGCCGGAGAGGCCCGATAGGTCCGCTATCAGTTCCTGGCCAGCAAGCTGTACCACCGGTCCCGAGAGGCCGGACGCCGTCCCCGCGCGGCCGATCCGCACCGTCCCGCTCGAGAGTGTCACGCCTCCGCCTGAGGGCGTGCCGTGCAGGACGATGACGAAGCGCTGCGCCGAGGGACCGGAAATCCGGCCGGCGATGGTGATTGTCCGCTGGTTTGCTCCGGGGCCGGTCGCTACCGACAGGCGGCCGCTGAGCGCGGCGTTCACCAGGCTCCGCGACTGAGTGCCGGCAGAGCGTCCCGCAGCGCGTCCGGCAGCAGGGTGGCCGTTGCTGCCGAGCAGCCTGGCTGGGGTCCCCGCCCGTCTCGCCCAGCCGGGCTGCAGCGGCCCGGCCAGGACGAAGACCGCAGTCAGCACCGGCGCCAATCCCAGCGTCGCCAGGCCAGCGACGCGGGTCAGCGGGCTGCGGGTGAAGGTCAGCCGCCACCAGATCGCCCAGCCGACCGCGGCGACGCAGCCGATATTGATGGCGAGCACCCAGGGCAGCCTGGTGTCGGTGCCGGTGCCGAGGCCATGCCACAGCGCGATTGGCCAGCTTGCGTAAACGAGCAGGTGCACCGCCTGCCAGGCACGGTGACTGAGCCGGTTCCTGAGCAGGCTGGTGAGGATGACGGCGAGCAGCAAGTCGAAGCTCACCGCGCCCAGGCTGAGCCAGAGCGGCCGGTACGCTGAGCCGCCCGGGATGAACGCGGCGACGACGCCGATCGAGGCGAACGGGTCGAGTACGGTCGTGATGACGTGCACGCCGACCAGGGCGACAGAGGTGAGCGCAAGGTTCCGGTGCAGGCTGGCCGTGACGATGCGGGGCCAGCGTTCCGATGCGGCCCGCGCGGTCCCGAGCACGCCGAGCATGACCGTGCCGGTGAGCAGCACGAGCGAGGTGATGCCCGTGGCCCGCGTGCCGTACCAGAGCAGCGCGGAGCCGCCCGTGAGCGGCGCGGTCAGGACGTGCCCCGTGATCATGACGCCTGGCAAACCGGACCGGCCGCAGGGGTTTGGTTGACCCTGCTCATGATCCGCCGGATGACACAACGGGCGGCGCGCCTGAATTGCTAGGCGCCTGCTGCGGAGGCGCGAGCTTGCGGTGCTGGCCCGCCGAGCCGGTACTCCCGCCAGAACCTCCCGCCCCGCCGGAATTCTGGTTCGCACCTGCGCCGGAGCTTGGCGGAGCGCCCGAGCTCGCCGCGTGTCCTGGCAGCGCGAACCCGAGCGCGGCGGCGAGCCCGACGCTCGCCGCCGTCGCGGCGCCCGCGATCCAGATCGACAGCCTGCGAGTGCGCGCGAGATGCTCATTCCGGCGCGTGATCGCGTTCTCCTGTGGCCAGCGCACCCGTCGGTCATCCTTTCTGGTCGGCACTGTGGCTAAGCACACACAGCCTGCCTGAGCGGGAGTGGGGAACCAGTTCAGGAATTCTTCAGAGATGCCAAAGATCGCGATCCCCGGCGACCAAACCGCCAGGCTTTCTGACCGCCCTCTCCCTGGTGGCCGCGGGCAGGTCCAGCCGCACGGTCAGCCCGCCGCCGTTGGTATCAGCCAGCTCGGCTTCCCCGCCGTCGGCTGTAACCAGGCGGTGCACGATGGCTAGCCCGAGCCCGGTGCCGCCAGGCGTGGCGGACACGAAACGCCGGAAGGCCGTCTGCCGCTGCTGCTCGCTCATGCCGGGACCGTCGTCTGCGACCACGACCTGGATCCGGTTCGCCGCCATGGCGGCGCTCACCCGGATGTGGCCGCCTGCCGGGACCGCGTCGAGCGAATTCGCCAGCAGATTGTCGAGTACCTGCTCAAGATGCCCTTCGCGCATCCTCGCGGTCAGCGGCTCGGCGGCCGATGCGCTGAGCTGAACGGCCTTCTCCTCGGCCGCTGGACGCCAGGCAGCCGACCGATCCTTGATCACCGCCTCGACCCTGACCGGCACGGGAGCGGCCGTCACATTCTCGGCCCGCGCGACGGCGAGCAGGCCGTCGACCATCCTCGACAGCCTGGCGACCTCGCCCTGCGCGCCCGCCAGCTCATCGGCAAGCTGGGCGGGGGCCTGCAGGGCGAGCACGTCCAGGCGCAGCCGCAGGGCCGCGAGCGGCGTGCGCAGCTGGTGTGAAACATCGGCCATCATCGCCTGATGCCCGCTCACCAGCGCTTCCAGCCGAGCAGCCATCCGGTTGAAGTTCGCAGCCAGCGTGCGAACCTCCTGCGGGCCTGCCGTGGCGGGCGCGCTGGCGGTGAAGTCGCCGTCGCCGAGATGCCGGGCCGCTGCCTCAAGCGAGCCGAGCGGCCGACTCACCCAGCGCGCGAGCGCGGTCGCGATGAAGGCCGCGGCCAGCAATGCGATCGCCGACACCGCCCCCAGCCACGTCCACAGCACAGCGAGCCGGTGCTCGAGCGGTTCGGTCGACCTGGACAGCACGACGCTGCCGAGGCGGACAGTGCCCGAATCCTTGGTGACGGCCATGAGGACTGTCTGCCGCTCGGCGGCCGTGTAGATCCGCCCCGCCAGTGCCGGCGTGACCCCCGGCACGTTCCGGTCGCCTGCTACCCGCCGGCCCGCCGAGTCGTAGACAGTCACCAGGTCGCCGCGGCGTCGCAGACCGGCGACGGCCCGGGCGAGCGGCGCTCCGGTCGCATGATCGCCGAGGTACTCCTCGGCGACGCTGGCCACCGTCGCGGCCGCAGCCACCGTGTCGTCGCGGAAGTCATGCGTGTGCTGGCTTGCGGTCAGGAGCCCGAGCGGCACGGCCGCCACACCAAGCAGCACAGTGACGAGCGCGATGACGACCAGCGCGATCCTGCGCGCCATCAGACCTCGCCGAGGCGGAACCCGTGGCCATAGACTGTCTCGATCAGGCCGGGCACGGCGAGCTTGCGGCGCAGCGCCGCGACGTGCACGTCGAGGACCTTGGTCGGCCCGTACCAGTGCGAATCCCACGCCGACTCAAGCACCTCGTGCCGGGCGACGACCCGGCCCGGGTCAAGTGCGAGGCACTCGAGTATGTCGAATTCCTTAGGTGTCAGGGCCACCTCCTGATCGTTAACCGTGACCTTCCTCGTGCGCAGGTCCACGGTCAGCGGGCCGTGCCTGATCAGCTCACCGCCCGGCCGGACGCGTCGCAGTACGGCACGCATCCTGGCTTGCAGTTCAGCCAGGCCGAAGGGCTTGACGAGATAGTCGTCCGCGCCGGCGTCGAGGGCGTTGACCCGGTCATTTTCCTCTCCGTACGCGGTCACGACGATGATCGCGACGCAGGACCGCTCGCGTAGCTTGCGGCAGACGGTCACACCGTCAACGTCGGGGAGCTCCAGGTCGAGCAGGACGACGTCCGGCACGCTGTGCGCGAGCGCCATCGCGCCCGTGGTGACGTGCTCGACCCGGTAACCGCCCCTGGTCAGGCCGCGGACGAGCTGGGTGGCAATGCCCTCGTCGTCCTCGACGACGAGTACCTCAGGACCTGAACCTGCCGGGGCCGGTTCGGGCGGCGCAGCTGGTGCTGTCATGGCACTGAGGTTAGGTCAGGCACCAGACTGCCTGCGGACCCACTCTGCGGGACCCACTCCGCAGGACCTACTGCGCGGGACCTACTCCGCGGGACCGCCAGCCGGCGGCCGCGCCATTACGACGGCGTGATGCAGGCCGAAGCCCCAGTTGAGCAGCCGCGCGGCGTCGGTGAACGTCGCGCCGGTCTTAGTCGGTGCGCTGTCCAGCACCACCCCGATCAGGACCCGCTTGTTGTGCGTGGCCTCGAACAGCAGGCATTCGCCAGCCGATCGCGTCCAGCCGGTCTTGATCCCGATCGCGCCGGGGTAGCGGCCGAGCAGCAGGTTCGTGTTCAGCCAGAGGTAGCGGTGGTGATGCGGAGCGGCAGGCAGCAGGTACCGCCGGCGGGCGACCACCTCGTGGATGGCCGAGTGCCGCATTGCCGCCTCGCCGAGCAGCAGGAGGTTCCTCGGGGTCGAGACGTCGGTAGACAAGAGCCCGTCGAAGTTGGTGAAGCGCGTGCGGACCAGGCGGAGCCTGCGTGCCGTGGCGTTCATCTTCCGCACGAACGCACGCCAGCCCGGGCCGAAGCTGTTGGCCAGGGCGATCGCGGCGTCGGCGCCGGATGGCAGCAGCATGGCGTAAAGCAGCTGCCTGGCGGTGAGCACGTCGCCTGGGTGCAGGCCTGCGCTCGTGGCGTCATGCTCGCGGGCGTACTCGACGTCAGCGGCGGTGATCTTGATGCGCCTGCCGAGATGGCGCGATTGAACCACCACCAGCGCGGTCATCACCTTGGTGATGCTGGCGATCGGCCGCGGGCTGTACTGCCGGCGCCCCCAGAGCTGCTTGCCCGTCGTCCCGTTCGCCAGCTCCGCGGCGCGCGCGGCAATGGAGCGCGGCGGATGGCGCACGGCGGCCGCGGCCCTGGCCGGTCCGGTCGCGGCCCTGGCCGATCCGAGGGCGCATGTTCCCGTGACCGCGGCGACGGCGATGCTGGCCGCGACCATGCGTGCGCCGCGGAACCGACCTGATCGAGACATGGCTCTCCTGGGAGGAGTCTGGAGCCTGGCAACCGGTAGTGCTGGGGAGCTGGGACCATGCTGGCATGGTTTTTACCAGCCGGTGGGTAGCGGCATCCCTTCGGTGTAGCCGGCCGCGCTCTGGGTGCCGACGACGGCGAGCTCATGCAACTCGGTGAGGTTGCCCGCGCCAGCGTACGAACACGCGCTGCGCAGCCCGGCGATGATCGCGTCGATCAGATCCTCCACCCCAGGCCGAAGCGGGTCCAGGTACATCCGCGAGCTGGAGATGCCCTCCTCGAACAGCTCCTTGCGGGCACGCTCGAACGGCGAGTCAGCCGCGGTCCGCAACCGGACGGCCCTGGCCGAGGCCATGCCGAAGCTCTCCTTGTAGAGCTTGCCCTCCGGGTCGCGGTAGACATCGCCGGGGGACTCGCAGGTGCCTGCGAACCAGGAGCCGATCATCACGCTCGACGCCCCGGCGGCAAGAGCCAGGGCGACGTCCCTCGGATACCTGACCCCCCCGTCCGCCCAGACGTGCCGGCCCAGCTTGCGAGCTTCGGCAGCGCAGTCAAGAACGGCGCTGAATTGCGGCCTTCCGACCCCCGTCCGCATCCTCGTCGTGCACATCGCCCCCGGCCCGACGCCGACCTTGATGATATCCGCACCGGCCTCGATCAGGTCAGCGGTGCCGTCCGCCGTGACCACGTTTCCGGCCACGACCGGCACGTCAGGCGAGACCGACCGGACGGCCTGCAGCGCCCAGAGCATCTTGTCCTGGTGCCCGTGCGCCGTGTCCACCACGAGCAGATCGGAGCCGGCATCCAGTAGCTGCTTGGCGCGAGTCGCGACGTCACCGTTGATGCCGAGGGCCGTCCCGACCCGCAGCCTGCCCAGCGCATCCGCGGCGGGGGTGTAGATGGTTGCCCGGAGCGCCCCGGTCCTGGTGAGGATGCCCACGCAGCGCCCGTCGGGTCCGATCACCGGCGCGAGCTTGTGGCGGCCCGCCTGGAGCAGGCCGAACGCCCGCTCCGGGTAGACGCCGGCCGGCAGCGTCAGCAGGTCCGTCGACATCACCTGCCGCAGCTGGGTGAACCTGTCGACGCCCGTGCAATCGGCCTCGGTGACCACGCCGACCGGCCGGCCGTCGGCGATCACCACGATGCCGCCGTGCGCGCGCTTGGGCAGCAGGCTGAGCGCGTGCCCTGTCGTCGCTTCCTGGCCCAGCGTCAGCGGGGTGTCGTAGATCAGGTCGCGGCTCTTGATCCAGCTGATCGCCTCGGCGACCACGTCGACCGGTATGTCCTGCGGGAGCACGGTGAGCCCGCCGCGCCGGGCGACGGTCTCGGCCATCCGGCGTCCGGCAACGGCCGTCATGTTGGACACCACGATCGGGATCGTGGTGCCGCTGCCGTCGGCCGAGGCCAGGTCGACGTCGTTCCTCGAGGTTACGGCCGACCGGTTGGGCACCAGAAAGACGTCGCTGTAGGTGAGGTCCTGGGTGGGCGGAGTGAGAAAACGCACCTTGCGATTCTGCCCCCATCAGGTGACCATCCACGCCAGGACGCCGTGTCGGGCGGGTATGCCGTCCTTGGGTGCGGGCGGGCTCGGCTACGAGCCGAGGACCTGCCGGAGATAGGCATTACCAAACCTGCGGTCTGGATCGAGCTTGTCGCGCAGCGCCAGGAAGTCGCCGAATCTCGGGTATACGCCGCTCAGGTACTCGGCGTCCCTGGTGTGCATCTTGCCCCAGTGCGGTCGGCCGCCGACGGCCGTCATGATCGCCTCGGTGTCGCGGAAATACTCGTCATGCGGTGTTGGGTGATACACGTGGAACGCGATGTAGGCGCTGTCGCGGCCATTGGCGGTGGAGAGCCACAGATCGTCCGCTGGCGTGACGCGAACCTCGATCGGGAAGCTGATCAGCCAGTCCCTGCGATTGAACAGGGCTCGTATCTCGCCGAGCACATCGGCCAGGTGCTCCCTGCCGATCGCGTACTCCTGCTCCTTGAACCGGACCCGGCGCGGGCTGGTGAACACCTTGTACGGAGCGTCGGTGTACGTGCGCGCGCTCAGCGCCCTGCTGGCGAGCGAGTTCACCGTCGTGATCGCGCGCGGCGCCAGATAGCCCAGACGGCAGGTCGCGCCGAACATCGAGTTGGACAGGAATTCGTCGTCCAGCCAATGCCGCCAGCGGGGCAGCGGCTGGGCAGGTCCTGGCGAGCGGTTGTTGCGCTTGGTGAGGCAGCCTTCGCTGTGCGGGAACCAGTAGAACTCGAAATGCTCGTTGTCGGTGATCAGCTCCGGCAGCCGGGACATCAGCTCGGACCATCGCATCGGCTCTTCCCGCGCCGTGAGCAGGAACAGCGGCTCTGCCTTGAACGTGACCGCGGTCAGCACGCCGAGAGCGCCGAGGCCCACCCGCGCTGCGTCATACAACCCGGACTGCGGGTCGCCGGCCGAGCACGTCACGATGCTGCCGTCGGCGAGCACCATCTCCAGGCCAGCAACCTGCGCGGCCATGCTGCCACTGGCCCGGCCGGTGCCGTGCGTGCCCGTCTGGGTGGCGCCGGCGACGGTCTGAACAGCGATGTCGCCCATATTGGTGAGCGACAGGCCACGGGATACAAGCTCTTCGTTCAGGCGGTAGAGCGGGCAGCCGGCCTCCGCCGTCACGAGGCCTGCTTCTGTGTCGACGGACCTGATCGCGGTGAGGCCACGCGGGTTGAGCAGCACTCCGTCGGTGCAGGCCGCCGGGGTGAAGGAGTGGCCGGTGCCGGTCATCCGGACCGGAATACCATCGGTGGCGGCCTTCGTCACCTCGGCGGCTACCTCGGCGGCCGACGCCGGCATTCGCACCCGGGCAGGCCTGGCCGCCACATTTCCGGCCCAGTTCCGCCAGGAGGCTGCGTCGTGGCTGGTCATCGTTGAACATCCTCCGCGTCGGGGTCCGCCGGGCTTCAAGTGGTGGCACCCAATTCTGCCGGTTGCCTGGCGTGCTCGGTCCGCAGCCTGCCAAGCCCCGTCACGCAGATCAGGACACCCGCAGCGCCGCAACAGGCCGCGAACGCGAAGCTCCACCTGGCGCCGTGCGCGTCGATGATGTGACCGGCGAACGCCGAGCCGAGCGCCACGCCTACCGAGATCGTCGAGCTCAGCCACGCCATTGCCTCGGTCGTGCGGTGTGGCGGCGCCTGCCGTTCGAGGATCGCGTATCCGGTCATCAGCGTGGGCGAGATGGCGAGCCCGGCGATGAATCCGACCGCATCGAGCACGAGCAGCCCGGGTACCGCCCAGAATGTCGATACCCCCGCGACCGTGAGCGCGGCCGTGATCGTGAACCGCCGACCGAGCGGCGCTTTCCAGTGCCGCGACCCATACCACAGCCCGCCAACCGCGCTGCCGAACGCGTACGTCCCGAGGATGAGACCTGCCACCGGCCGGTGCCCGAGCTCAGTGGCGAAGGCCACCGTGCTAAGGTCGATGGCCGAGAACATCGCCCCGATCAGCAGGAACGCCGGCGCGAGCGTGACCAGGCCGGCGGCGGGGAGGCTGGGCCAGCTAACCGCGCGGAGCCGCTGCCACCTTCGGAGTCGGCGGGCGGGTGCCGGTCCTGCGACTGGGCTGCGCGCCGGCTGTGGCTTCAGCTGTGGCTTCGGCTGTGGCGCGGGCTCGGTGCGGCGCTGTACCGCGAAGAGCAGCGTGCCGACAATGCACAGCAGGCTGGCCGTGCCGATCCCTGACGCCGGGAACAGCTGGGTGGCCAGAAGCGTCACCAGAGCCGGCCCGATCACGAAAATGAACTCGTCATTCACGGACTCGAGGGCAAATGCCGTGTGAAGCCGCTGCGCGTCACCGTCAATCAGCGTGCTCCACCTGGTCCGCACCATCGTGCCGATCGACGGCATGGAGGCTCCAGCCAGCAGGCCAGTCACGAGCAGCGTCCAGAACGGTGCCCTCAGCTCGGCGAAGCTAATGAAGACAACGCTGCTGATCGCGAAGACAGCCGCCTGCACGAGCAGCACCCGTCGCTGGCCGAGCCGGTCTGTGCGGGTCGCGATCACGGGGCTGAGTACCGCATACCCGACCGATCCGGCCGCCGCGACCGTCCCCGCCTCGCCGTAGCGTCCCGTCAGCAACGCGATCAGCAGCACGGTGCCCAGCCCGTACATGGACATGGACATCCGGCCGACGAAACCGGCTGATGAGAACGCAAGAGCACCGGGAGCGCGCAGCAACTCCAGGTACGGGTTCTGTTTGGCCGCCGAGCGAGGGTCGCGCTCCCGGTCGTCGCACCGGGCCCGCACCTGCGTCATCGCTACTACCTCCCCGCCTGACGGTATAGGGTGCGACGACGTAGTTTGTTCCCGAGGGCTCCGGCAACTGCCCAAGGCCGGCAATGGTTACGACGGCGATCGCGCGGCTAACATGGGAATGACATGGGATCCTGGCCTGAGCGTGTCGGCTGCCGCTCCCGCCTGTCATTCTCCAAATCCGCCGCCCCCAAATCCGTCGTACTGGGCGGCGGGGCCGTTCTCGCGGGCATCGCTGTCATCATGGCCCTGACCATCGGTGGCGTGACCGCACGGGCCGGCCAGAACAGTCAGTCCGGCGTGATTCCCGTGGTTCGTGGCACCTCGTCAGCCGATCCACCGGCTGGTACGTCGGTGCCGTCGATCACCGCCGGCGCCTTCAGCGGGATTGTCTTGCCTGATCTGCTGATCGTGATGCCCAGCGGCCTGGCGGCCAGCGACATCGCTGGCCTTCGCTCGATCCCGGGCGTCAGGAAGATGATCAGCTTCGACGGGGCCCAGATCACCGTGGCAGGCAAGGCCGCCAGCGTGATCGGGGTGAACCCGGATCGATTCAGGTCATGGGTTCCGCTGCGGGCCGCGTCGGACCAGGCGCTCTGGGCGGGTCTGGCCGGAGGTGGCTTCATCGCGTCGAGCCCAGCGGCCGCGAGGCTCGGCCTGTCGGCCACAAGCAGCTACTCGCTTGCCGCACGGTCTCCCGTCACCGTCACCTACGCGGGATCGGCGTGGCTCAACATCGCTGGCGTCGACTTGCTCGTGAACCAGGCCACATCCCGCAAACTAGGCCTGGTGCACCGGGTGGCAGCGCTGATCAGCGCGCCGGGGCCAAGCATCGCCGCGCTGACCGCGCAGGTGCACCGGGTGCTCGGCGCCAGCGCCAAGGTGGTCGACCTGCGCAGCCAGCGGCTGCCTGCGCACATCACCCAACCCGCACAGATCACGAGCTACCTGCAGCTCTTCCAGGCCTCCGCGGCGAAGTACTGCCCCCAGATGTCATGGACGGTGCTCGCGGCCATCGGCCAGATCGAGAGCGCCGACGGGCAGAACATGGGCCCGTCAAGCGCCGGCGCGCTTGGTCCCATGCAGTTCATGCCTGCCACCTGGGCGGCGTGGGGAATCCGCGGATTCGGGCCGCCGGGCCAGCCAGACATCACGAACCCGTTCGACGCCGTGCCGTCGGCAGCCAGGATGCTGTGCGCGGACGGCGCCTCGTCCGGCACCCAGGCGGGCCTGCGCCAGGCGATCTTCGCCTACAACCATGCCACCTGGTATGTCAACGAGGTACTGGCCCTCGCGGGGCGGTATGCGGCCGAATATCACTAGCCGGCCGGCAACGCAGCCGCGACCGTAAACAACCGGTACGGGCCGGCCGGCCCATCGGCGTGATCAGCCGCACCGGCACCGACCTGATTGGATGGCGCTATGGCGACGGATGCGGCGTTCCTGCTTGTCTCATTCGGCGGGCCAGAGGGCCCGGACGACGTCATGCCCTTCCTGCGCAACGTGACCGCAGGGCGCGATGTGCCCCACGACAGGCTCGCCCAGGTGGCCGAGCACTATGAGCTATTCGGGGGCGTCAGCCCGATCAACGCGCAGTGCCGTGATCTGATCCGCGCGATCGAGAAGGATTTCGCGTCCAGCGGCATCGAGCTGCCCGTGTACTGGGGGAACCGCAACTGGCGGCCCTACCTGGCCGAGGCGATGCAGGTGATGGCCGACGACGGCGTTAGCACCGCAATTGCCTTCGTTACCTCGGCGTACAGCTCGTTCTCGAGCTGCCGGCAGTACCTTGACGACATCGAGCGGGCGCGCGCCACAGTTGGCAAGAAGGCTCCGCTGGTCACCAAAATCCCGCCGTACTACCCGCACGAGGGATTCATCGCTTCTTTCACCGACGCAGCTGCGCGGGCCATGGAATCGCTGCCCGAGGAGGTCAGGGCCGGGGCGGAACTGGTCTTCACCGCGCACAGCATCCCGGACTCGATGGCCGCCGCGAGCGGCCCGCGCGGGGGTGCGTACCGGGCCCAGCTGGCCGAAGCGGCGGGCCTGGTTGCCGCCGGGCTCGGCAGGACCAGCTGGAAGCTGGCTTACCAGAGCCGCAGCGGCCCGCCAGCCGTCCCCTGGCTCGGACCCGACATCAGCGACTGTCTTACCGGCCTGGCACGGGCCGGCGCGCCTGCCGTCGTCGTGGTGCCGATCGGATTCGTCAGCGACCATATGGAAGTTCTGTTTGACCTGGACGTTGAGGCAGCGCGCACGGCGAGCGATCTTGGCCTGCCGCTGGCGAGGGCCGCGACACCAGCCACGGATCCCCGGTTCGTGGCGATGATCTCCTCCCTGGTCTCGGATTTCGCTGCGATGCACGGCTGGCAGGCGGCCATGGATCTAGGGCCGGACGCAGCGATGTTCTGCGGCCAGAACTGTTGCGGTGCTCGCGCCCAGGACGGTTCGTGACCGGACCGGAGCCGGAACCGGACGCGCCGGGTGGGCCAGACGCGCCGGACGCGCCGGACGCGCAGGCCGCCGCCGATCCGTACTGCCTGCTCGATCTGGCCATCGCGGTGGCGTGCGAGGCGGGCGAGATGCTGGCCGGGCGGCATGGCCGCCCGGCCGTGCTCGGGACCAAGACCAGCCCGACCGATGTCGTCACCGAGATGGATCAGGCCGCAGAGCGGCTGATCAGGAGCCGGATCCTCGCCGAGCGGCCGGACGACGCGATACTCGGCGAGGAGGGCGGTCAGACCGGGGGAGAGGCGCCGGTCCGCTGGATCGTGGACCCGCTCGACGGCACCGTCAACTACCTGTACGGCCTGCCCGACTGGGCCGTCAGCATCGCCGCCGAGGCCGGCGGGCAGGTGGTTGCCGGAGTCGTGTGCGTGCCGCCACGAGACGCTCTCTTCGGCGCTGCGGCCGGCGGCGGAGCCTGGCGATCAAGCCTGGCCGACATCACGCGCGGGGCATCCGCAGCGTACCGCCCAGATCTGCATGAATCGGCCGAAGTCGCGCCGCCTGGCAGCCAGCCACTCTCCTGCACCGCGGATGTGCCGCTCTCGCGAGCTCTGATCGCTACCGGGTTTGGGTACGAACGTGCCCGGCGGCTGGTGCAGGGTCAGGTGCTTAGCTTCGTCTTGCCGCGGGTAAGGGACATCCGGCGTAACGGAGCCTGCTCGGTTGACCTCTGCTCGGTGGCGGCCGGGAACGTGGACGGCTACTACGAGCGGGGCGTGCAGTACTGGGATATCGCGGCAGGTACTCTGATCGCCCGCGAGGCAGGTGCCGTCGTCGGCGGGCTGGACGGCCGGCCGGCTGGGCCATCGATGACGATTAGCGCCGGGCCCGCGCTGTTCACCGAATTGCACGACCTGTTGCTTGGCCTTGACGCCGAGCGGGACGCCTGACCCGCCGGCTCCCTAGATGGGCGGATGCGGTAGTTGACAGTGATCTGACACTAAATCGGTGCGACACGAACCGCTGCTGAGGTCTGCTACGTGTACCTCGCGGCGGGACGTGACAGAATTCCCCGCCGGATTCGGGCACAACTACGGCCTCGAAAGCGTTGCACTCGCGCGACGACATTTAACGATGGAGGAGTAAGGCCACCATGGCTACCGACTATGACAGTCCGAGGAAGACTGACGAAGAGCTGACTGAGGACAGCCTGCAGGAACTTCAGGCGCGCCGGATGGATAAGTCGTCGACGTCGATCGACCTGGACCCTGATGACGTTGCTGAGTCC